>JAANMY010000226.1_pt1 | contig 81608 bp, 79 predicted proteins | sample 7279691 | NCBI WGS metagenome assembly JAANMY01 (sample SAMN14094543, study PRJNA606508) | bioreactor metagenome | isolation source: A lab-scale SPAN reactor treating ammonium-rich wastewater day 388 | place: Ireland: Galway | collected 2018-02-07 | reverse complement strand
CCCGCCAGGCTTTCCGAGCTCTGCCGCAGGAGATCGCCCGAGGCACTCCCGAGGATCAGGAAGCGCGCCGATCGCGTTCGGCGGTCCGCGAGCACACGCAGGATCGGGAACAGGTCGGGGCGTCGCTGGACTTCGTCGATGACGACGAGACCGGAGAGCGGCTCGAGGGCGGTGCGGGGCTCCTCCAGCCGGGCGAGACTCACCGGGTCTTCGAGGTCGAAGTAGTTGACCGAGTCCTCGGGCAGCAGCTCGCGCGCCAGGGTGGTCTTGCCCGACTGACGCGGTCCGGTCAGCACGGCGACCGGGCTGCGGGCGAGGGCGGTCCGAATCCGTTCCAGGAGAGCCGGGCGGGCAACGGTCATGCAGGGAAGATACCATGAAATTACTGCACGACATGCCGAATTTTCCTGGACTATCGGCTGGGTGCGGACCGGCGAGCTTCAGCGTGCGCAGAAGCTCGGACCTGCGCTGCATCTCGTCGAGAATCGCGCGTCCGGGCAGCGCGGCTCGAGCGGCCATTGGCCTCTTTCGCAATCGGCCGATTGCCGGTTGGCAGGTCGTCCGCGTGCAACGCCGGACGCCGCTTCAGGCTGCGCCGTGTGACAGACCGCCCGCGAGTACACGCACGAGTACACATTCACGGCGACGAGTCGGGAGAGGCTTGATTCACAAGGCCCTGCCGCAAATCACGCGCTTCTGCATCGAAGTGACCGTAGTTGCGCCGGGCATGGGCGCGTGCTCTTCGAGCGAAGACAGCGTGTAGGATTCCGGGGCGCCAGCGGGTCGCGCCAGGCGCAATCCACCTCCGACACCTCGCCAAGATGACCGACGACCCCACGCTCGACGCCGACCGGCTGCTCGGGCTCTACCACACGATGTGCCGCATCCGCGCGTTCGAGGACGCGGCCGAAGAGGCCAGTCGCGGCGGCGTGACCGCGTTCGGGCAGGCGGGCAGCGGGCGCGCGCAGGTGCGCGGGCCGCTGCACCTGTCGACCGGGCAGGAGGCGGTGGCCACCGGCGTGTGCGCGCACCTGCGCGCGAGCGACTGGCTGACTTCGACCCACCGCGGCCACGGGCACACGATCGCCAAGGGTGCGAACCTCGAGCGAATGATGCATGAGCTGTTCGGACGCGCGAGCGGCTTTTGCGGCGGCAAGGGCGGATCGATGCACATCGCCGACTTCTCGGTGGGCATGCTGGGTGCGAACGGCGTGGTCGCCGCCGGCATTCCGATCGCGGTGGGCGCGGCGCAGTCGATGCGGGTGCAGGGGCGCGACGCGATCGCGGTGACGTTCTTCGGCGACGGTGCGCTCAATCGCGGGCCGTTCGCCGAGAGCCTGAACTGGGCGGCGGCGTTCGGATTGCCGGTGCTCTTCGTCTGCGAGGACAACCGCTGGTCGGCCACGACGCGTACCGAGGCGATGTCGGCCGGCGAGGGCGCGGCCGCGCGTGCGCGCGGCTTCGGCGTGCCGGCGGTCGAGGTCGACGGCATGGAGGTCGAGGCGGTCTGGGCGGCGGCGCGCGAACTGGTGGCGCAGGTGCGTGCAGGGGAGGGCCCGCGACTGCTGCACGCGAAGACCTACCGGTTCAAGGGGCACGTCTCGGTGGACCCGGCCGCGTATCGCGACCCGCGCGAACTCGCGGCGGCGATGAACGACGATCCGCTGTTGCTTGCGCAGCGCCGGCTGGTCGAGCGCGGCGTCGCCAGCGAGGCGATCGAGGCGCGGATGCGCGCGGCGCGTGACGAGGTCGCCGCGGCGCTGGCTTCGGCCGACGCGGCAGCGTGGCCGGCCGGGCAGAGCGCGTTCGACGACGTGCAGGACACCGGGAGCGGACGATGGTTCAGCTGACGCAAGCGCCCGCAGGCGACGCCGGGCAATCGGGTCGCGCGGAGCCATCGGGCGGCACGGGGCCATCGGGCGTCGCGCGGACGATGACTTACGCGGCGGCGGCAGCGGCGGCGCTCGCCGACCTGATGCGCGCCGACGCGTCGGTGGTCGCGCTCGGCGAGGATCTCGGGCGCGGCGGCATCTTCGGTCAGTATCGCGGCCTGCTCGAGGAGTTCGGTGCAAGGCGCGTGATCGACACGCCGATCTCCGAAGCCACGATCGCCGGCTCGGCCGTCGGCATGGCGCTCACCGGACTGAAGCCGGTGGTGGAGATGCGCGTGGTCGACTTCGCGCTGTGCGCGATGGACGAGATCGTCAACCAGGCGGCGAAGAACCGGTTCATGTTCGGCGGCCAGGGCCGCGTGTCGATGGTGATCCGCATGCCGATCGGCATCTGGAGCGCGTCGGCGGCGCAGCACTCGCAGTCGCTCGAGGCGTGGTTCGCGCACGTGCCGGGGCTCGCGGTGGTGTGTCCGGCCACACCGCAGGACAACTACGCGCTGCTGAAGGCGGCGGTGGCCAGTGGCGACCCGGTGGCGTACTTCGAGCACAAGGAACTGTGGGGGCTCGAAGGCGAAGTGGATGCGTCGCAGCCGATCGAGATCGGCCGCGCGCGCATCGCGCGGCCCGGGCGCGACCTCACGATCGTCGCCTGGAGCCGCGCGGTGCACGATGCGCTCGATGCGGCGCGCACGCTGGCCGTGCAGGGCATCGACGCCGAGGTGATCGACCTGCGCACCCTCTGGCCCTGGGACCGCGAGATGGTGGAGGCCTCGGCGCGGCGTACCGGGCGCGTGCTGGTCGCGCACGAGGCGGTGCAGGTGGCGGGGTTCGGCGCCGAGATCGTCGCGACGCTGGCCGAGCGCGGCGATGCGATGTGGGCCCCGAGTCCGGCACCGAAGCTCGCCCGGCTGGGTACGCCGCGCGCACCGGTGGGCTATTCGCCGCCGCTGGAGGCGCACGTGCGGATCACGGCGGCGAAGATCGCCGAAGCGGCGGCGCAACTGGTGGTGCGGACACGCTGAGGGACGGGCGGCGGCAACCGCGGGCGAGCGGCAGCACCCGCCCACGGCCGATTCACGGGTCGAGCGGCTCGAACACGCCCCGTTCGCGGTTCTTGTGCACGTTCGACCACGGGCGCGCGATGCCGTTCATCGCGACCCAGACGCCCGCCGGCAGGCTGTGCGCGAAGCCGATCGCGGCGCCCAGGTTGAAGCTCGCATCCGAGTCGGCCAGCGCAAAGGGCACCATCGCGCCGGTGAGGACGATCGTCTTCGGCAGCGCCGCTGCGCCGAGCACCGCGGCGGTCGCGACCATCGTGTCGGTGCCGTGGACGACGACCAGCGCCTGCTCCGGAGCGGCGCGGCAGGCGGCCAGCACCCGTTGTCGATGCGTGTCGTGCATGTCGAGGCTGTCGATCATCATCAGCACCTCGACCTCCAGCGGGCCGGGCACGCGCGCGCGGGCGAGGATCTCGTGCAGGTGCGTTTCGCCGAAACCCAGGGCGCCGGTGATCGGGTCGTAGCGCTTGTCGAAGGTGCCGCCGGTGGCGAGGATGCGCAGGTTCATGGCAAGGTATGTCTGCAAGGGATCGCTGCGATCCCCGGGTGCGGGCCAGTGGCCTTCACCGTCGCGCAGTGTACCGTCGGCATGCCGACCACGTCATGGGCGACGCCACGGATGACGGCATGGACGACGTCGGGGGTGACGTCGGAGGTGACGTCGGGGGTGACGGATCGACGATGTTCGAACAGGTGGTCTTTGCCGGCGGCGGGCATCGTTGCTGGTGGCAGGCAGGGTTCTGGGAGGTGGTGGCGCCAGCGACCGATTTGCGTCCGCGCGTGATTGCCGGCGTCTCGGCCGGCGCTGCCACCGCGTGCCTGCTGTTCGCGAACGACGCGCGCACGGCGCTCGCCTACTACCGCGAGGCGTTGAAGGACAACCCGCGCAACGTTTACCCGATGAACCTGCTGCGCCCCGGGCGGCGCGTGTTCCCGCACAACGCGATCTACCGCAACGCGCTGCGGGCGCTGCTCGGCGGCGAGCGGTTCGCGCGGTTGATGCGCGATGCGCCCGAGATTCGTGTGCAGTTCGCGCGCATTCCGCGCTGGCTCGGGCCGCGCAGCGCGGTGACCCTCGGCATCGTCGGTTACAACATCGAGAAGTACGCGCGGCGCTCGTTGCATCCGTCATTCGGGCGTGCGGTGGGTTTTCGCAGCGAGATCGCGCGCGTGCAGGACTGCCGCAGCGACGAGGAACTGGTGTCGCTGATCATCGCGTCGAGCTGTACGCCACCGTTCACGCCGATCGAATACCGCGACGGCCGTCCGACGATGGACGGCGGGCTCGTCGACAACGTCCCGGTGGACGCGGTCGATCCCGACGGCGGCCCGACGCTGGTGCTGACCACGCGGCGCTATCCGCAGCACGCACCGGTGTTCGTGCGCGCCGGGCGCGTCTACGTGCAGCCGTCGCGCAAGGTCGCGGCTTCGAGTTGGGACTACACGTCGCCGGACGCGTACGAGCAGACCTGGCGACAGGGGTGCGAGGACGGCGAGGCGTTCCTGCGCGGATTTCCGTCGCTGCGCGCCGGGTTCGCACCGTCACTGGATCCGGCCGTCGGACCGGCCTGACCAGCGCTGCTGCGGACCAGGTTGCTGCGGACCGGACTGGTGCGGACTGCGCTGGCCAGGTTCGCGTTGCGTCGGTACGGGCACCGGACGGGATGGGCGCTGCGATGGCTCCAACCGCGGCTGCGGCGCAGCATGCGGGACCGGCACCGGTTTTTCCACGCGCCGCGGCCGGGATTCGGATCGCGACAGCGGTTCGGGCCGCGGCGGGTCGAGGCGGCCCGACGGTCCGGAGACGGGCGGGCGCGGGTGCAGGCGATCCGGCAGATCGGAAGGTGGCGGCCGCGACCGGAGACGGTCGGGGGGCTCGGAGACCGGCGGACGCGGCCGGGTGTGTGCCGGGGATTCGAAGGCCGGGGGGCGCGGCCGGCCATGATCGGGTGATTCGAAGGCGGGCGGACGTGGCCGGGCGTGACCGGGCGATTCGAAGGCGGGCGGATGCGGTGCGATGTGGCCGGCCGGCGGCGGACGACGGTCGAGGTGGCGTGCGCGTTCGGGATCGTGGCGCCAGACGGTGGGGCGCTGGGCCCCCGGTCGCGTGACGATCACGTTGTTCACGCGCCGGTTGTCGATCACCACGTAGCGATCACGCCAGACCGGCTGCGCATCGATCCACAGGCGCGGGCGCAGCGGCACGACGGGGCCGCGCACGAAGCCGCGCGCGTACACGTCGGCGAAATGCGGCGGTCGGTACACGACCGGAGGTACCCAGAAGAACGGCCGATGGGCAGGCCGCCACCACACACCGAATACCACCCGCGGATCGTAGTACGGCACCCAGAGCAGGCCGCTGTAGACCGGCTCGATGACGATCACCTCGTTGCGCACGATCACCCGCTGCTGGTCGGTCGAGTCGAGGTTGCCGGCGGCGCGGGCGCGCGCACGCAGCGTCTGCACGGTGTCCATCACCTGCTCGCGTTGCGCGACGAAGGCGTCGCCAAGCTGCCGGGTCCATTCGAGCTGCTCGCTCATCATCGCGAGGACCGACGGAAACTGCGTCAGCGCGCGCACGCTCGGATCCCATGGGGTGGCTTCGACGGCGTCGGCCAGCGCATCGCCGCTCAATCCGGGGTTTTGCCGCATGAAGCGGTCGGCTTGCACGACCTCGAGCGGCCAGGTCGCGGCCATCAGCACCTGCGCGAGCAGCGCGTCGGGGTACAGCGCGACCGGTGCGAGCATCTGGTCGAGCTGTTCCTGCGCAAAGGGCGCCTGCGCCCGCGTCGAGGCATAGGTCTGTTGCGCCTGCACCGGCCCGGCCGGTGCGAGTGCGATCGTCGTGGCCGCGGCTGCGCAGACCAGCCAGGCGACCGGGCCGCGTCGCTTCATTGTCCACCTCACGGTCGATGCGAATGTCATGAGCCTGAAACGCTCCACCGTGCGCTCGCGCCGACGTGGCGCGGCCGGCGCACGGGTAAGCAGATGTAAAGCCGGTGTTCAGCCGTGAAGCAGGGTCCAGATGCGCTCGGGCGTCAACGGCATCTGCACCGACAGGGCGTGCTCGCCCTGCCCGGCGCGCCACAGCGCGTCGACGACCGCATTGACCACGCAGGGCGTTGCGCCGATCGTGCCCAGCTCGCCGACGCCCTTGACGCCGAGCGGGTTGGTCAGGCACGGGATCGACGGGTCCATTTCGGTGCGGAAGAAGCACCCCGCGAGATCGGCGCGCGGCATCGCATAGTCGAGGAAGCTGGCCGACAGCAACTGGCCGCTCGCCCGGTCGTGGATCACCTGCTCGCACAGCGCCTGCCCCAGCCCCTGCACCGCGCCGCCGTCGAGCTGGCCGCGCACGATGTCGGGATTCACCACGCGGCCCACGTCGTTGACCGATGCATACGCGAGCACTTCGATTGCGCCGGTGTCGGGGTCGATCTCGACTTCGCAGACGTGGCAGCCGTTGGGCCAGCTCGATCCCTCGACCGAGCTGGTCGAGTCCATCCAGATCCTGCGTTCGGGCTGGCGCGCGGCCAGCTCGAACAGCCCGATCGAGCGGTCGGTGCCGACGATGCGCAAGGCGCCGTCGACGTATTCGATGTCGGCCGCCGGAGCCTCGAGCGCCTCGGCGGCGAGGTCCTGCGCCTTGCGCACGGTGCGCTCGGAAGCCACGCGCACCGCCGAGCCGCCGGTGAACAGCGAGCGCGACCCCGCACTGCCGAAACCGCTGCCGCGGTCGGTGTCGCCCTGCACGATGCGGATCCGCTCGATCGGCACCTGGAACACGTCGACCGCGAGTTGCGCATAACTGGTCGCGATGCCCTGGCCCATCGCCTGCGTGGCCGAGAAGATCTCGATGAAGCCGTCGGCCGCGACGTCGACGGTGACGCGCTCCTCGAACGCGTTGCCGCCGGTCCACTCGAGGAAGGTGGCGAGGCCGCGGCCGCGCAGCCGCCCGCGCGCCTTCGACCCGGCCAGGCGTGCGTCGAAGCCGTCCCAGCCGGCCAGCGCCAGCGCCTGGTCCATGATCGACTCGAAGCGCCCGCTGTCGTAGGTCTGGCCCATCGCGTTGCGATAGGGTATCTGTTCGGGCCGGATCATGTTGCGCCGGCGCAGTTCGGCCTGCCCGATGCCGAGCTTGCGCGCGGCCGCGTCCATCAGCCGCTCGGTGATGTAGATCGCCTCGGGGCGGCCGGCGCCGCGATACGCGCCGGTGGTCGTGGTGTGCGTGAGGATCGCGCGGAACTCGAAGTCGATCACCGGGATGTCGTAGACGCTGGTCTGCACCCACGGCCCGATCAGCAGCTGGATCGCCACGCCGGTGGGCGTGGCGTAGGCGCCGACGTTGGCCAGCGCGCGGATGCGCATCGCGAGGATGCGCCCGCTCGCGTCGAGCGCGAGCTCGGCGCGGCTGCGAACGTCGCGGCCGTGCGTCGCGCCGAGGAACTCGTCGCTGCGCTCGGCGCACCACTTGACGGGCCGCTGCAGGTGCCGCGCGGCGAACGCGACCGCGGCGTCCTCGGGATACAGGCCGGTCTTCATGCCGAAGCCGCCGCCGACATCGCCCACGACGACGCGCACGCTCTCCTTCGGGATCTTCAACAGGTCTTGCGTGAGCGTGTCGCGCGCCCCCGAAGGCATCTGCGTGCTCATCCGCAGGGTGAGGCGCGCGGCGGACGCGTCCCAGGTCGCCAGCACCGCGCGCGGCTCCATCGCCGACGGCGCGAGCCGCTGGTTGACGAGGTCGAGCGACACCACGTGCGCAGCCGCGCGAAAGGCCGCCTCGGCGGCTGCGGCATCGCCGTGGCGCATCGCGGCCGCGAGGTTGCCGGGTGCCTCGTCGCAGACCAGCGGTGCGCCCGGGGCGATCGCGTCGTCGACGTCGACGACGGCGGGCAGGTCCTCGTAGTCGACCAGGGTCGCGTCGCGCGCGTCGATCGCAGCCTGCGGCGATTCGGCAACGATGGCGGCAACCGCCTCGCCGACGAAGCGCACGCGCTCGTGCGCGAGCGGTCGCCGCGGCGGTGCCGCGCCGTGCGAGCCGTCGGGCCGCCTGAAGCCGGCCGGGCCGGGAAAGACACCGACGCCGGCACGCACCAGGTCCTCGCCGGTCAGGATGGCGAGCACGCCGGGCAGGGCGCGCGCCGCCGACGCGTCGATCGCGACGATGCGTGCGTGCGCGTGCGGCGAACGCAGAAAACACAGATGCGCCTCGTCGTCGGCGTGAAAGTCATCGACGAATGCGCCGCGGCCGCTGGCGAGCGTGGCATCCTCGATGCGCCGGACGGCCTGGCCGCTGCCGAAGCGTCCATAGCGGGAGGTATCGGGCAAGTCGTGTTCTCCGGAGCGCGGCGGCGCGGCGGGATCGCTGCCGGACCATCGTACTGCAATCGTGTTTCGCGGATCCGGTGTGCGGATCTTGCGAACGCGGCCGGTTCGGCCCAGCATGATGACTCCGCCTCCACCGGAGCTCCAACATGACCGTCCTGTCCAGGGTTGCTGTCGCCGGCGCGTTCGCGCTCGGCTGCAGCAGTGCGTTCGCATTCCAGTTGAGCAGTCCCGACATCGGGCCGAAAGCGCCGATCGGCAACAAGTTCGTGTTCAAGGGCTTCGGCTGCGAAGGCGAGAACGTCTCGCCGGCGCTCGCGTGGAAAGCGCCGCCCGCGGGCACGAAGAGCTTTGCGCTACTGGTGCACGATCCGGACGCGCCCACCGGCGGCGCGGGCTGGTGGCACTGGGTCGTCTACAACCTGCCTGCCGGCACCGCCGCACTGTCGCAGGGAGCGGGATCGGCCGACGGCGGCAAGCTGCCGGCCGGTGCGGTGCAGCAGAAGACCGACTTCGGTGCAGCGGGCTGGGGCGGGCCGTGTCCGCCGCCGGGCGACAAGCCGCACCGCTACGTGTTCACCGTCTACGCACTGAAGGTCGACAAGCTCGAGATTCCGGACGGGGCGAGCGCGTCGCTGGTCGGGTTCATGGTGAACGCGAACGCGATCGGCAAGGCAACGCTGGTCGGCAAATACGGGCGGAAGAAATAGCCTCGCTGGTTCTGCTGAACCCGCGCGCGGCCGGGGGGCGCGCGCGCCGCCTGGCCGATCCCGTGCGGCAATGGCTGGCGGCGCGCGCACCCGATGCGGTGTTCGCGCTGACCGACGAGGTCGACCGCGCGCACGAACTGCTGCGGGGTTGCTCCGAAGGCGCGCGCGCGGTGCTGGTCGGCGGTGACGGCACGGTGCACCGCCTGCTTCCGGCGTTGCTCGCACGAAATCTGGTGCTGGGCCTGGTGCCGGTGGGCAGCGGCAACGACCTGGCAGGCGCGCTGGGCCTGCGCGGGTTGGCCTGGGATGCTGCGCTGTCGCGTGCGTTGCACGGCCCGACTGCGTCGTGCGACCTTGGCGAGTGGCGCAGCGGCGGCGACGCGCAGCCCTTCGCGTCCAGCCTGACCGCCGGCTTCGATGCGGCGATCGCACGACGTGCCTCCGTTGGGCCCCAGTGGCTGCGCGGCCTGCCGCGCTATCTGTGGGCCACGTTGCGCGAACTGGCCGCTCTGCGCCGGCGGTGCCTGCGCGTGTTCGTCGACGGCGAGCTCGTGCACGACGGCGAGGCGCTGTTCGCCTCCAGCCTGAATACGCCGAGCTACGGCGCCGGCATGCCGGCCGCGCCCGGCGCGCGCATCGACGACGGGCGGCTCGACCTGCTGGTGGCGGGCCGCTTCGGGCGTGCCGGTGCGTTCGCGATGCTGCCGCGGTTGCTCGCGGGCCGGCACCTCGGCCACCCCGAGGTGCGCACCGTGCGTTTCTCGCAATTGCAGGTCGAGAGCGACGTCGAACTGCCGCTGGCCGCCGACGGCGAACCGCTCGCAGGTGCGCGCCAATTCAGCGTACGGGTGTTGCCCGGCGTGCTGCGAGTGGCGCGCGGTGCCGGCGGAGTCGCCGCAAGGGGCTTAAGAGACGCCTAAGACAGCGGGTCGACAGTCTCGTGCATCGACATGCAGGGCACCTGCAAAGGAGAGCACATGAGTACCCGTTCGTTGACCCCCACCCGTCTTGTCGTGGCGTTGGCTGCCGCCGGAGTGATCGGCGGCGCAGGCGCGAGCTTCGTGACGGCATCGATCGCCCGTGCGGCCGCTCCGGCCAGCGTGGCGGGCGCGCCTGCCGCCACTGCGGGCATGGCTGCGCCGGCGCCTGCGATCGCGCCGACCGACTTCACGCAGATCGTCCAGCGCCACGGGGCGGCGGTCGTCAACATCAGCGTGAGCGGCATGAAGAAGGTGGCCGGTCAGGGCATCCCCGGGCTGGATCCCGACGATCCGTTCTACGAATTCTTCAAGCGTTTCGCGGTACCCGGCGGCCAGGGCCAGCGCGAGATGCCGATGCGCGGTCAGGGCTCGGGTTTCATCGTCGATCCCGACGGCATCATCCTGACCAATGCGCACGTGGTGCAGGACGCGAAGGACGTCACGGTGAAGCTCACCGACCGGCGCGAGTTCCAGGCCAGGGTGCTCGGTACCGACCCGAAGACCGACGTCGCGGTGCTGAAGATCGACGCCACCCACCTGCCGGTGGTGCCGTTGGGCAGCGCGCGCGACCTGCAGGTCGGTGAATGGGTGCTGGCGATCGGGTCGCCGTTCGGCTTCGAGAATTCGGTGACCGCCGGCGTGGTGAGCGCCAAGGGGCGCTCGCTGCCCGACGACAGCTACGTGCCGTTCATCCAGACCGACGTGGCGGTGAATCCGGGCAACTCGGGCGGGCCGCTGTTCGACGCTCGCGGCGAGGTCGTGGGCATCAACTCGCAGATCTTCAGCCGCACCGGCGGCTACCAGGGGTTGTCGTTCGCCATTCCGATCGACGTGGCGTTGCGCGTGCGCGACCAGATCGTCGCGCACGGCACCGTGCGCCACGCGAAGCTCGGCGTCACCGTGCAGGAGGTGAACCAGGCGCTGGCCGATTCGTTCAAGCTCGACAAGCCCGAAGGCGCGCTCGTCGCGAGCGTCGAGAAGGGCGGACCGGCCGACCACGCCGGCCTGAAGTCGGGCGACGTGATCCTGAAGGCCGACGGCAAGCCGATCGTCGCCTCGGGCGATCTGCCGGCGTTGATCGGCGAAGCATCGCCAGGTGACAAGGTGGCGCTGGAAGTCTGGCGCCACGGCAAGCGCGAGGAGATCACCGCACGGCTCGGCAACGCCAGCGACAAGGTCGCCAACGCGACCGCGATCGATGACAAGGCGGCCAAGGGCCGGGTCGGGCTCGCGTTGCGGCCGCTCGATCCGCAGGAGCAGCGCGAGGCCGGCGTCGACGGTGGCCTGCTGGTCGAAGGCACGGGCGGCCCGGCGGCGATGGCCGGCGTGCGCCCGGGTGACGTGCTGGTGGGCGTGAACGGGATGCCGGTGAAGAGCATCGAGCAGGTGCGTGCCGCACTCGCGAAGTCCGACAAGTCGGCGGCACTGCTGATCATGCGCGACGGCAACCGGATCTTCGTGCCGGTGAAGATCGGCTGAAGCGGCTGCGCGCCGCGAAGTGAGGCGACATCATGGGGACCTTCGATGACGCGATCCGGCCAGTGGCCGGCGCCATCGGGCCGGAAGCCGGCGCGCCCGATGGCGCGGCTGCGCCGGGAGGTCCGCGCCGGCAATGGCTGGTTGCCGCCACCGGCGTGATTGGCGGCGTGGGTCTGCTCGCCACCGCCTGGCCGCTGGTCGACAGCATGGAACCGTCGGCACGGGCATTGGCGGTCGGCGGGCCGGTCGTGGTCGACTTGACAGGCCTCGCGCCCGGCGAGCTGCGAACCGTGTCGTGGCGCGGCAAGCCGGTCTGGCTGATGCGCCGCACCGCTGCGATGGTGCGCGCGCTCGAAGAGCCCAACCCGGTGCTGGCCGACCCCGGTTCGCAGCGCTCGGAGCAGCCGGACGCGTGCGCCAACGCCACGCGTTCGCTGCATCCCGACCTGTTCGTCGCGGTGGGGATCTGCACGCATCTGGGCTGCTCGCCGGTGCTGCGGCTCGACGATGCGGCGCTGAACGCCGAGTTGCACGCGCCCGGCGGCTTCTACTGCCCGTGTCACGGTTCGCGCTTCGACCTGGCCGGCCGCGTGGTGAAGAACGTGCCGGCGCCGACGAACCTGGAAGTGCCGCAATACCGGTTCCTGTCCGACACGTCGCTGCAGATCGGCTGAGTGGCAGGTGCGCGAGCTTCGGCCATGCGATTTCCCGCGCGACCTGAAGCCAGTCGACCCGGATCGAGAACGCGACGGCCACGCAGGCAAGCAGCGTCAGCGACAGCCACTTCAGCACGCGCACGTGGCGCCGGCAGGACAGGAACACCTGCAGCACCAGGCACAGCAGTCCGACGGTGGCCACGTAGACGGGCGTCGAGCCCCCGAGGATCAGCCACAGGGCCTCGGCCATCGCGGCGAGGTCGGCGGCGATGTTCAGCGTGTTGGCCGCGAGCAGCATGCCGACCGTCGCGTACCGCACCGGCCGCGGGAACCGCTCGCGGATCTTGGCGGACAGGCCGCGCCCGGTGACGTAACCGATGCGCGCGCTGATCACCTGGATCGCGGTCATCAGCGACAGCGTGAACACGACGGTCCACAGCATCGAGTAGCCGAACTGCGCGCCGGCCTGCGAGTAGGTGGCGATGCCACTGGGGTCGTCGTCGACCGCGCCGGTGATCCGCCCGGGACCGGGCTGGCGCAGGCCGCGGCGCATGTTGCGCTGGACGTCGATCCTCGGCTCGCGCCAGATCACCGACGCATATCTGCTGGCATTGGCGGTACGCAACCGCGGGCGATTCGTCACCTTCGACCGTGCAGCGCCGCTGGATGCAGTCGAGGGGGCAACCGCCGGGCATCTCGTCGCGCTCTGATCCGGACCTCAGCCCGGCTGCGGCAGCGAGTGCCACCAGATCCGGCAGGTGCGACACGCGCCGCCGGCGAACTCGGCCTGCAGCACGCCGTCGAGGATCATCCGCGGCAACGGATCGCCGGGCTTGCGTTCGACGAGATTCGTGCCGGTGGACTTCGCCCAGATGCGGAACAGCTCCTCGGAGGTCACGAGGTCGCTGACGTGCCAGTGCGCGATGCCGCCTGTCGCGCTGCGCGCCAGAACCTCGTAGTCGACGCGCACGTCTTCCTGCAGCTTCACGCGACGCCAGTATTCGGCGAGTTGCGCGTGGCCGCGCTGCACCGCGAACGGCGTGTCGTGGTATTCGCCATCGGGTGCGAAGAGCGCGCAGAACTGCGATTCGTCCCGCTGCTCCCAGGCTTGCCGGTATCCCTGCATGAAGCGGTCGATGTCTACTGCGGCTCTCCGTGAGTGGGGCTGTTCGCCGACGCTGCGGCGATCATGCCCGGACGCCGGCGCGCCGCCCGGCCCACTTCAGCCCGCTTCGATCGGCACCGCGCTGGCGATCAGCGATTCCCAGGCCGCCGCGTCGGCCGGCCAGTCGCGGTCGCCGCGCTCGCCGAGCCGGCGAAGGATCTGCGCCAGCTGCCAGGTGGGCGGCTGGCCGAGTGCGGCAGGCCTGTCGCGCCAGAGCCGACGCACGACGTTGTCGCCCACCGCGAAGCGCTGTGCGATCGCCTCGATGACGGCGCGGTCCTGGCCCGCGTCAATCGCGCGCTCGAGCACGCCGGCCCATCGCAGGCTGTGAGCGCTGTCCTGGCGCGCGGCGAGCGGGCGCAGATCGAAGGTCGGCGGCTGGCGTCGCTGCGCGCGGCGACGCGCGGCGTCGGCCGGCGTGTCGAGCACCTCCGCATCGCCGTCCTCGTCGGTCTGCGGTGCGCCCCAGGCGTCGAGCGGCACCAGTGTTTCGGCGAAGAAGGTGGCGAAGGCCGGCAGCCGCGCCAGCAGGTGCGCGCGCGGCATCGCATGGCGCGGATCGAGGCGCAGCCAGTTGTAGCACCCCAGGTGCTTGCCGGCGCCGCTGCGCGCGAGCTTGGCGAGCGTGACCGGGTCGAGGCTCGCTTCGACGACGGCGGCGATGCGCGCGTCGATCGCCCCTTCGCGCAGGTCGATCGAGCGCAGTGCGCGGCCATAGAACTCGACGTCGACGATGTCGTCGCGCAGCGCGCCGCGCAATTGCGCGAGGAAGTCCGGGCAGCGGGCGGCGCGGTCGAACAGCGACGCCGGCGCGCCGGGCTCGAGCCGGTGCTCGCGGTCGAGATGGCGGTGCCAGTCGCCGCGACGGCGATCGAGCACGGTGAGCATCTCTTCGGCGAGCGAATCGAACAGCAGGTCGAGCGCGGCGTCGGCGCCGTCGCTGCGCGCGAGCAGGTCGACCAGCAGCTTCAGCGTGCGGTCGGAAAGCAGTGCGCGAAAGTCGTAGACGAGCCGGTCGCGGTCCACGCCGAGGAAGCGAACGTTCAGGCCCCAGGCGCGCGTGAGCTGCGCGAAGATCGGGTTGGCCATCAGCGACAGCCGCGACGCCAGCGGCAGCTGCACGACGAACAGCCGCCAGTCGGACGACGGATTGCGGAACACCAGCGCGCGCGGGCTGGAGCGATAGCAGCGCGCCAGGTACGCGAGTTCGGGGCCTACCGTGCCTGCGTCCTGGAGCTCTTCGTCGATCGGGACGCCGTCGACCGCGAGGAACTCGACCTCTCTCAATCGGCCCGCTTGGCGAGGAAGAGCAGCCCGCCGCCGAACACCATCAGTGCGGCCGCCATCAGCGTGCGCGTGACCGACCCGCGCCACAGCGCTTCGAAGGCAAACAGGATCCCCGCCGTCAGCACGATGCGCGCGGTGCCGGCGGTGCGCTGGGCGGGGCTGAGCTGGGACATGGCACTAATCTACTCCAGAAACCGGCGCGACGCTGCCCCTCGGGTCTTCGGTCGCTGGTCATGCCCGAGGCTGTCCTGCGCGGCGCCCGGCGCGGCGACGCGGCGATGGTGCCGATGGAAAAGCGGTGGACAAGGCAGGGACAAAAGCTGGACAGCGGCTGGACAGCGGCTGGACAGCGGGTGGGTCATGGGTGTGCAGGAACGGGACAGCCACGGAACATCAGGTGCGTACGACGGGGGGGAAGCGCCGCAAACAGCGACGGATCCATCAGTGGACATCGACCGTCAGGCCCGGCAGTTCGATGCCGTGCAGGCGGGTCTCCCAGCGCTGGCCGGCGCGGATCGGCCCGGCATCGGTCAGCGTACCGGTGCTGATCACCGAGCCGGGTTCGATCGAGCGGCCGCGGCGGCGTAATTCGCGCGACAGGTGTGCGATGGCGTGCATCGGGCCGTCGAGCACGTTGGCGCCGCGACCGCGCTCGACCACACAGCCATCGCACACCAATTCGACTTCGATCCCGGCAAGTCGCGCGAGCGCCTGGCCGGCCGGCTGTCCGAGGCTGGCCACCGCCAGCGGCGGGCCGAGTACCAGTGCGCCGTGCAGGCCCTGCGCGGCAAAGGCCTCGGCGGCGGTGAAGCGCCATCCCGGGAACGGGCTGTGCACGATCTCCAGACCGTGGGCAATCCAGTCGGCCGCTTCGAGCACGGCCTGCGGGGTGTCGGCGACTGGCGCCGTGCGCAGGCCGACGACGATCTCGGGTTCGATGCGCGGTTCGGCGAATCCGGCGGCCTCCAGGGTGACCTGTGATGCGCAGGCGCGGATCAGCGTGGCATCCCAGACCGGGGCCCAGATCGGGTGGAAGACGCCATAGAGCGGCCAGATCGAGCGATTCGTGAAGCCGATCTTGTAGCCCACGGGCCGCTCGCCGCGCGCCAGTCGTGCAACCCGAATGCTCGCCTGGATGGCCTCGGCCTGGGTCAGGTCATCGAGCGACGCGAAGCGCGCGCGATCGAGGCTGCGGCCGTGGTCGCAGGCTTCGAGGATCGTGGCGGCGGAAAGTGGCACGGACATGGCGGGGATTATCGCGCGCCGGACAGCGCGCGGCCGCACGCGGTCTGTCGCATGGCCCGTCGGCTCCGCGCCTTTCGTCACCGCCAGCGCTCGTGGGTCGGGTGTACACTCGGACCCCCGCCCCCACAGCAAGCGGCGCCGCGCTGCCGTCGCACACGGCAGGCAATCCGTGTCGCGCGAACCGGTTCTGTGCTGGCGGGCCCGAGATGCCGATGCCGTCGCGCCAATTCGTACCGCAGTCTCGTTGCCGCGCGCAGCGCGCATGCGTGTGGCCGGTTCCGCGCCGACGCAGCCGATTTCACGTTACGGAGGTTCTTCCATGTCCCACGCTCGTGTCGAGGCGGCAATGACCCCGACCGGACGCCCTGGCGCTGCTCCGAACATCCGTGCGGTCGCGTCGCTGCAGACGCCCGACTGGGTGCGGCATCCCCGGCTGATCGAGTGGGTCGGCTCGATCGCCGCGCTGACCCGGCCCGATCGCGTCTACTGGTGCGACGGCTCGCAGCAGGAATACGACCGGCTGTGCGAGCAGATGGTTGCCGCGGGCACGCTGCGCAAGCTCAATCCGGCCAGGCGGCCCGGTTCGTTCCTCGCGCTGTCGGACCCGACCGACGTGGCCCGCGTCGAGGACCGCACCTTCATCTGCTCGCAGCAGCGCGATGACGCCGGCCCGACCAACAACTGGGTCGATCCGGAAGAAATGCGCGCGACGATGCAGCAACTGTTCGACGGCTGCATGCGCGGACGCACGATGTACGTCGTGCCGTTCTCGATGGGGCCGATCGGCAGCCACATCGCGCACATCGGGATCGAGATCACCGACAGCCCGTACGTGGCGGCGAGCATGCGCATCATGACCCGCATGGGCCGCGCGGTGTTCGATGTCCTCGGCGAAGACGGCGGCTTCGTGCCCTGCGTGCATTCGGTGGGCAAGCCACTGGCGCCGGGCGAGACCGACGTGCCCTGGCCCTGCAACCCGACCAAGTACATCGTCCACTATCCCGAGACGCGCGAGATCTGGTCGTTCGGCTCGGGCTACGGCGGCAACGCGCTGCTCGGCAAGAAGTGCTTCGCGCTGCGCATCGCGTCGAACATGGGGCGCCAGGGCGTGCAGGCCGGCGGCATCGGCTGGCTGGCCGAGCACATGCTGATCCTCGGCGTGACCTCGCCGGAAGGCAAGAAGTATCACGTCGCGGCGGCGTTCCCGTCGGCCTGCGGCAAGACCAACTTCGCGATGCTCGTGCCGCCGAAGGGCTTCGAGGGCTGGAGGGTCACCACCATCGGCGACGACATCGCGTGGATCAAGCCGCATTCGGACGGACGCCTCTACGCGATCAACCCCGAGGCGGGCTTCTTCGGCGTGGCGCCGGGCACCAGCGAGAAAACCAACCCGAACTGCCTCGCCACCTTGCGCGAGAACACGATCTTCACGAACGTGGCGCTCACCGACGACGGCGACGTCTGGTGGGAAGGGTTGTCCGAGCCGCCGGCGCACCTGATCGACTGGCAGGGCCGCGACTGGACGCCTGCCGACGGCAAGGCCGGGCGCAAGGCGGCGCATCCGAATTCGCGCTTCACCGTGTCGATTGCCCAGTGCCCGTCGATCGATCCGCACTGGGACAGTGTCGATGGCGTGCCGATCGACGCGTTCATCTTCGGCGGCCGACGCTCGACGACGGTGCCGCTGGTGACCGAGGCGCGCGACTGGGTCGAAGGGGTCTACATGGCCGCGACGATGGGTTCGGAGACCACCGCCGCCGCCGCGGGCCAGCAGGGCGTGGTGCGGCGCGACCCGTTCGCGATGCTGCCGTTCTGCGGCTACCACATGGCCGACTACTTCGCGCACTGGCTCGACCTCGGGCACCGGCTGAAGGCCGGCGGCGCGACGCTGCCGAAGATCTTCTGCGTCAACTGGTTCCGCACCGACGAGCAGGGTCGGTTCGTCTGGCCGGGCTTCGGCGAGAACATGCGGGTGCTCGAGTGGATGCTCGGTCGCATCGAGGGCCGCGCCGCAGGCATCGAGCATGTGTTCGGCACCTCGCCGCGCCACGAGGACCTGAACTGGAACGGGCTCGATTTCGGCGCGGCCGACTATGCGACGATCACTTCGATCGACCGGGCGGCCTGGCAGAAGGAGTTCGATCTGCACGCCGAACTGTTCGAGAAGCTGGCGGCGCGACTACCCAAGGCACTGAGCCTCACGAAGGCGGAGTTGGAGAAGCGGCTGGCGGCCTGAGAGGGTGCTCAGCGGCGCCGCAGGTAGTGGCGTTCGTCGAACAGGCGCACGCTGCCCGGTGCGAAGACCACCAGCAGCGTCGTGAGCATTCCCTCCAGCCATGCTTCGCCGCTGGCCAGCAGCAGTGCGTACGGCAGCATCATCGACCAATAGTCAGCGAGCGCTTGCTTCTGAATCGGAGGCCCCGAGGTGCCCGCCAGCGCCCATGCGCCGAGCCCGGCGGCGGCCAGCAGCGGCAGTGCGTAGGCCACGAACAGGCCGATGAAGCCGGCGCCCAGCAGGAACACGAAGAGGTTCGGCGGTAGCCAGAGCCGACAGGCGCGGGTGATGAGCCAGATCAGCCACGCGGGGGCGACGCCGAGCACCAGCAGAGGCAGCGCACGCTCGGCGAGCGGGAGGTCGAACTGCGCGGCATGGACCAGCTGGATCAGACCCATCGACAGCACGGCCCGGGGGTAGCCGAGGAGCATCGCGAGCCAGGCGGCGCCGATGTACTGCAGCGACATGCCGCCCGGCATGGCGACGGTCATCTGCCGGGCGAGAAAGACACTGGCGGTAGCGAGCGCCCACACTGCATGTTCACGAACCGGGGCGCCCCAGTCGGCACGTCGCGTGGCATCCAGTACGGCAAGCGTCGCGAGCAGGATCGCGAGCCAGCCTACGAAGGCAGGTAGGCCATCCACAGGCATGTGGGCGCCCGCTTCGTCAAGAGCCGAGCCGGCCTGCCGCGCTGAGCGCGTCTGCCTGGCGAATTGCGGCGACCAGGCTGCGCGCGCTCGCCAATCCGCGCCCGTCGGGCCCCAGGCGGCCGGCAATGTCGAACGCCGTGCCGTGGTCCGGGCTGGTGCGTACGAAGGGCAGGCCGAGCGTGACGTTGACGCCGTCGTCGATGCCCAGGTACTTCACCGGAATCAGGCCCTGGTCGTGATACATCGCGACCACGGCATCGAACGCCTGCAGGCCCCGTGCCCGCATGAATACGGTGTCTGGCGCGAAGGGGCCGCTCGCATCGATGTTCCGTGCGCGTGCTGCCACGATCGCCGGTGCGATCACCTCGATTTCTTCGTGCCCGAACATTCCGGCCTCGCCGGCGTGCGGATTGACGCCGGCGACCGCGATGCGCGGGCGGTCGATACCGGCGCGCTCCAGCGCAGTGTGAGTGATGACGATCGTCTGCAGCACGTTGTCGTAGGTGATCCGGTCGAGTGCCTCGCGCAGCGACAGGTGGATCGAGACGAGCACGGTGCGCAGCTCGGGGTTGGCCAGCATCATTCGCACCTCGACACTGCCGGCCAGTTCGGCGAGCAACTCGGTGTGGCCCGGGAAGCGGTGTCCGGCAGCGTGCATCGCTTCCTTGGCGATCGGTGCGGTGACGATCGCGCGTACCTCGCCACGCAACGCAAGGTTGGCGGCGTGGACGATGCAGCGCCAGGCGGCATCGCCGGCGCGGGCGTCGACGCGGCCGACGGGGAGGTCGGTGGGCAGTGCGACGACCGAATCGACCAGTGTGGGTACCGGTAGCGAAAGGCGCGCCGCCTCGCGCGCCAGCAGGGCCGCGTCGCCGACCACGCGCAGCGGCATTGCCAGCGAGGGGTCGGCGCACGCTGCGAGGACGATCTCGGGGCCGATGCCGCAGGCGTCGCCGAGCGTGATGGCGATCGGCCGTGGGTCGTGGCCGTGGGGGGCCGGCGCGCGCACGGCGCCGTGATCGACGACGTGCCCGGCCAGCTGCGCCGGATTCTGCGTGCTTCGGGTTCGGCGACGGCCGGCCATCGGGATCTCGCCGTCAGCCACCGAGCCGCTGCGACACGCGTGCTGCGAGTTCGCGGATCGCGGCTACCACTTCGTCATGCCGGCGCGCACTGGTCGAGGCCTTGATCAGACTGACCGCGACTGCGGCGACCGCCTCTTTTCGGCCGGCGGCGAAGACCGGCGCGCCGAAGCAGTGCATGCCTTCCGCGGTTTCCTCGTCGTCGATCGCGTAACCCTGTGCGCGGACCTGCGCGAGCTGGCGCAGCAGCGTCGTCACGCTGCCGACGCTGTGCCGTGTGAGCCGCGGAAGCGGGGCGCGGCCGAATCGCCCGCGGACGCCATCGGCCGACAGCGTTGCCAGCATCACCTTGCCCGACGAGGTGCAGCTGGCGGGAAAGCGCCCGCCGACGCGAAAGTTCACGGCCAGTGCACGGGTGCCTGGCCGGCACGAAAGATAGAGCACCTCGGCACCGTCGAGCACCGCGAGCATGATCGCCTCCTCGCGCAGCGCCGGAAGCGCGGCGGCGACCGCGTCGAAGGCTGCGACCACGCCCGATTGCTGGCCGAACGCACCGGCCCATTGCACCGGCCTGGCGCCGAGCGCGTATTCGCCGCGCTCGTTGCGCGTGGCCAACCCCAGGGCGACCAGCGTGTTCAGCAGCCCGTGCAGGCTGCTCTTGGGCAAGCCCAGCACTTTCGACAGCTCGGCCAGCGGCTGCGGCCTGCGCAGCGTGGCGAGGTGATCGACCAGTCGCACCGCACGCTCGACCGCGGGCACCAGCACGGGCGCGCGCTCCGGCCAGAGAGGTTTCGTTGCACGTGGCGACCGGGTTGACATCGCGACGTCGTGGGCTACACTCGTATTCGTGTCCATGAACAGACGTTCAACAGGTTGAACGACCTCATTGTCCATCAGGAATGCAGGAGGCGCAAGTGGGCAACATCGAAACGAGCCTCGCCACGAAGACCGCTTCGTCCGCGCCCGCAGGCGCGCCGCTGTCGATCGGGCACTGGATCGGCGGGCAGGTGGCCGCGCCGTCCGAGGGCGTCCGCCGCTCGCCGGTGTACAACCCGGCCACCGGCGCGGTGACCGGGCAGGTCGCGCTGGCCTCGGCAAAGGAGGTCGACGCCGCGGTGCGCGCGGCGGCCGCTGCCTTCCCCGGCTGGGCGGCGACCTCGCCGTTGCGGCGCGCGCGCGTGATGTTCCGGTTCCGCGAACTGGTGGAGCAGCACGCCGACGAACTGGCCGCGTGCATCGTCGCCGAGCACGGCAAGGTGTTCAGCGACGCGATGGGCGAGGTCACGCGCGGGCTGGAGGTGGTCGAGTTCGCTTGCGGCATCCCGCAACTGCTCAAGGGCGAATTCAGCGAACAGGTCGGCACCGGCATCGACATGTACTCGATCCGCCAGCCGCTGGGCGTGTGCGCGGGCATCACCCCGTTCAACTTCCCGGTGATGGTGCCGATGTGGATGTTCCCGGTGGCGCTGGCCTGCGGCAACAGCTTCGTGCTCAAGCCGTCCGAGCGCGATCCCTCGGCCTCGCTGCTGATCGCACGCCTGTTGCGCGAGGCGGGGCTTCCCGACGGCGTCTTCGGCGTCGTGCAGGGCGACAAGGAGGCGGTGGATGCGCTGCTCGCCCATCCGTCGGTGGCGGCGGTGAGCTTCGTCGGGTCCACGCCGATCGCGAAATACATCCACGAGACCGCGTCGCGCCACGGCAAGCGCGTGCAGGCACTGGGCGGCGCGAAGAACCACATGGTGGTGATGCCCGATGCAGATCTCGACCAGGCGGTCGACGCGCTGATCGGCGCGGCCTACGGCTCGGCCGGCGAGCGCTGCATGGCGGTGTCGGTGGCGGTGGTGGTCGGCGACATCGCCGATCGCCTGGTCGCGCGCCTGGCCGAGCGCGTGCCGAAGATCCGCGTCACGCAGGGCATGGACCGCGCTGCCGAAATGGGCCCGCTGGTCACGCGTGCGCACCTGGACAAGGTGCGCGGCTACGTGGACGCCGGCGTCGCCGAAGGCGCGAAGCTGGTGGTGGACGGACGCAAGCTCAGCGTCGAAGGCCACGAGCAGGGCTTCTTCCTCGGCGGCTGCCTGTTCGACGACGTGAAGCCGGGCATGCGGATCTACGACGAGGAGATCTTCGGGCCGGTGCTGTCGATCGTGCGCGCCGATTCGTTCGAGACGGCGCTGCGGCTGGTCAACGAGCACGAGTACGGCAACGGCTGCGCGATCTTCACGCGCGACGGCGACGCGGCGCGCGAGTTCGCTCACCGGGTGCAGGTCGGCATGGTCGGCGTGAACGTGCCGATTCCGGTGCCGATGGCGTTCCATTCTTTTGGTGGCTGGAAGGCTTCGCTGTTCGGTGATCACCACATGCATGGGCCGGAGGGGGTGCGGTTCTATACGCGGATGAAGGCGGTGACGCAGCGGTGGCCGGCGGGGGTTCGGGCGGGGGCCGAGTTCGTCATGCCCACCATGAAGTGAGCTCCGCGAAGTCAGGCACGGTGTGTGGGCCAGGGCGGCCGCCGGCGCAGCCGGGGCCTGCCGGCGACTCGCCGCATGCGCGCCCAGCCGGCGCGGCGCGCGAAGGCGCTGTCCTACGGAAACGCTTGGTCGCGCGGACGCGAAGCCCGGACCGTCGGCCCCAACTCGGTCCCCCTTCGGGGGCCCTCGGACAGGGGCCGACTCGCGCTTCGCGCGTCCGGTCTTCGCTGCGCTCCCGCGCCAGCGCCTACGCGCGCCGCGCCGGCTGGGCGCGCATGCGGCGAGTCGCCGGCAGGCCCCGGCTGCGCCGGCGGCCGCCCTGGCCCACACACCGTGCCTGCCTTCGCTCCGCTGGAATGAACCAGCACCAGCCGCCTGCATCGGGTGGCGCGAGAATCCGCCGTCCGGGCGATGGTCGGCGTAGTACGGGATGGGTGGGTTCGGTCGACGGGGGGAGCGGGCGATGAGCTTGTCGGTGGGTCAGGCCTGGGCGGTGCTGGTGGTGGCGGGGCTGTTCGAGATCGTCTGGGCGCTGGGGTTGAAGTACAGCGACGGGTTCTCGAAGCTGTGGCCGTCGGTGGTGGTGGTCGTGGGGGCGGCGGTGAGCTTCTGGCTGCTGGCGCTGGCGATGCGTTCGCTGCCGGCGGGAACTGCGTATGCGGTGTGGACGGGCATCGGCGCCGCGGGCACCGCGCTGTCGGGAATCATGCTGCTCGGCGAATCGGCGAGCCTGGTGCGGCTGGGCTGCATCGCGCTGATCGTGCTGGGCGTGTTGGGGTTGAAGTTCGCCGGCGACGCATCGTGATGCCGGCGTGTCGGGTTCGAATCGGGAGAAGGTGATGGCGCTGCAACTGAAGGACATGCGATTGCTGGCCCACAGGGGCTACATCGACGGAAAGTGGGTCGACGCCGACGCGGGCGGCCGCTTCGCCGTGACGGACCCGGCCAGCGGCGAGACGATCGCCGAGGTGGCCGACATGGGCGCGGCCGAGACGCGGCGCGCGATCGAGGCGGCACAGCGCGCGCTGCCGGGGTGGCGCGCAAAGCCGGCGAAGGAGCGTGCCGCCGTGCTGCGCAAGTGGTACGACCTGATCCTCGCGCACGCCGAAGACCTGGCGCTGCTGATGACCACCGAGCAGGGCAAGCCGCTGGCCGAGGCGCGCGGCGAGATCGCCTACGGTGCGTCGTTCGTCGAGTGGTTCGCCGAAGAAGGGCGGCGCGCCTACGGCGACGTGATTCCGACGATCGCCGCCGATCGCCGGCTGCTCGCGATCAAGCAGGGCATCGGCGTGTGCGCGGCGATCACGCCGTGGAACTTCCCGATCGCGATGATCACGCGCAAGGTCGCGCCGGCGTTCGCGGCCGGATGCACGGTGGTCGCCAAGCCCGCCGAGGCCACGCCGCTGTCGGCGCTGGCGCTGATGGTGCTCGGCGAGCAGGCGGGGTTCCCGCCGGGCGTGTTCAACGTCATCGTCGGCAACGGCGACAAGTCGCCGGAGATCGGGCTGGAGATGTGCACGAACCCGGTGGTGCGCAAGGTGTCGTTCACAGGCTCCACCGAGGTCGGGCGCATCCTGCTGCGCCAGTGTGCGGACACGGTGAAGAAGCTGTCGCTCGAGCTGGGCGGCAACGCGCCGTTCATCGTGTTCGACGACGCCGACCTCGATGCGGCCGTCGAGGGCGCGCTCGCGTCGAAGTACCGCAACGCGGGCCAGACCTGCGTCTGCGCGAACCGGCTCTACGTGCAGGACGGCGTCTACGACGCGTTCGCGAAGAAGCTCGCCGCGCGCGTCGGGCAGTTCCGCGTGGGCGCGGGCACCGAGGAGGGCGTGACGATCGGCCCGCTGATCGAGCCGGCGGCGATCGCCAAGGTCGAAGAACACGTGGCCGATGCGCTGGCCAAGGGCGCGAAGCTGGTGCTCGGCGGCAAGCGGCACGCGCGCGGGGGCCTGTTCTTCGAGCCTACGATCCTCACCGATGTCACTTCGCAGATGCGCGTCGCGCGCGAAGAGACCTTCGGGCCGGTGGCGCCGCTGTTTCGCTTCCGCACCGACGAGGAGGCAATCGCGATGGCCAACGACACCGAGTTCGGCCTGGCGGCGTACTTCTACTCGCGCGACATCGGGCGAATCTTCCGTGCCGCCGAGGGCCTCGAATCGGGCATGATCGGGGTGAACACCGGGCTGATCTCCACGGCCGAGGCGCCGTTCGGCGGCGTCAAGCAGTCGGGCCTCGGGCGTGAGGGTTCGAAGTACGGCATCGACGAATACCTGGAAGTGAAGTACGTCTGCCTCGCGGGGCTCTGACTCGCGCGAAGGCTGCAGGGGAGGGGGCGATGACGAGAACGATGCGCGCCGCCGTGCTGCGCGCGATCGGCCTGCCGGCGCCGTATGCGCAGAGCCGGCCGCTGTCGATCGAGGAGGTCGCGCTCGAATCGCCAGGGCGCGGCGAGATCATGGTCCGGATCCGTGCGGCGGGCCTGTGTCATTCCGATCTCTCGGCGATCAACGGCGATCGGCCGTGGCCGATGCCGATCGTCGTCGGTCATGAGGCGGCCGCCGAAGTGGTCGAGCTCGGCGAGGGCGTCGACGATCTCGCGATCGGCGATCACGTCGCGCTGATCTTCCGCCCGAACTGCGGCACCTGCCCGAGCTGCGCCACGGGTCGGCCCGCGCTGTGCGAGCCGGGCGGCGCGTCGAACGCCAGCGGCTCGCTGCTCGGCGGCTACAAGCGATTGCGTTCGGTGGCCGGGCCCGGCATCGACGGCAAGGCGGGCTCGCCGCTGCATCATCACCTGGGTTGCGCCGCCTTTGCCGAGTACGCGACGGTGTCGCGGCGCTCGGCGGTGAAGATCGATCCCGCGTTGCCCTGGGACGAAGCGGCACTGTTCGGCTGCGCGGTGATCACCGGCGCGGGTGCGGTGCTCAACACCGCGAAGGCCGAGGCGGGTTCGAAAGTCGCCGTGGTGGGTCTCGGCGGCGTCGGCTTTTCGTCGCTGCTGGCGGCACGCGCGATCGGCGCGCGCGAGATCGTCGCGATCGACATGCTCGAATCGAAGCTCGCGAAGGCGCGCGCATTGGGTGCCACGCAATGCTTCGACGCCGCCGACCCGGAGGTGATCGCGAAGGTGAAGGCGGCCACCGGCGGCGGCGTCGATTACGCGTTCGAGATGGCCGGCAGCGTGAGCGCGCTCGAGCTCGCCTACCGCGTCACTGCGCGCGGCGGCACGACGGTCACCGCGGGACTGCCGAATCCGCAGGCGCTGTGGCCGCTGCAGGCGGTGTCGCTGATCGCCGAAGAGCGCACGATCAAGGGCAGCTACGTCGGTTCGTGCGTGCCTTCGCGCGACATCCCGCGCTTCATCGCGATGTATCGCCGCGGTTCGCTGCCGGTGAACGAACTGCTGTCCGAGCGGATCGGGCTCGACGAGATCAATCCGGCGCTCGACCGGCTCGCCCGCGGCGAGTCGATCCGGCAGGTCGTCATGATGGCTTGAACGGGCGCGGCGCGGGGCTGCCTGCGATCGCGCTGTCCCGGCCATCGCGGTCGCGCATCGGCCACGGGGGGATGGATGGGCGAGGAACGCTTCGACTACATCGTCGTCGGTGCCGGCACGGCCGGTTGCCTGCTCGCCAATCGGCTGTCGGCCGACCCTTCGAATCGCGTGTTGCTGCTCGAGGCCGGCGGCGAGGATCGCTATCTGTGAATCCACATCCCGGTCGGCTACACCTGTACTGCATCGGCAATCCGCGCACCGACTGGCTGTTCCGCACGGCCGAGGAGGCCGGCCTGGGAGGGCGGTCGATCGGGTATCCGCGTGGCAAGGTGCTCGGCGGCTCGTCGTCGATCAACGGGATGATCTCCATGCGCGGCCAGTTCGGCGACTACGACGGCTGGGCGGCCGCCGGCAATCCGGGCTGGGGCTGGGACGAAGTGCTGCCGTACTTCCTGGAGCACGAAGACCATCACACGCTGGACCCGGGCGCCAGCGACCCGATGCACGGCCATGGCGGTGAATGGCGCGCCGAGCGCGCGCGCGTCACCTGGGAGATCCTCGACGCGTTCCGTGACGCCGCTGCGCAGACCGGCATTCCGCCCAGCGACGACTTGAATCGCGGTGACAACTTCGGTTGCCGCGATTTCGAGGTCAACCAGAAGCGCGGGGTGCGCTGGAACGCGTCGAAAGCGTTTCTTCGGCCGGTGCGGCAGCGTTCCAACCTGAAGGTGGTGAGCAGTGCCCAGGTCACCGGGCTGATCCGGCGCATCGACGGCTCGGGGCGGGTGGAGGGCGTCGAATATCGGCTGGGCGGCGCTCACGGCGAAAGCAAGCGCACACTGTGAAATGGTGAGATGATCCTCGCGGCCGGTGCAATCGGGTCGCCGCAGATCCTTCGATGCGCAGGCATCGGCCCCGGTGCGCAGCTCGGCCAGGCGAGCGTCGCGCCGGTGACCGAATTGCCGGGCGTCGGCGCGAACCTGCAGGATCACCTGCAGCTGCGGATGATCTACGAGGTGCGCAATGTCCGGACGCTGAACCAGCAGGCCAACAACTGGGTGGGCAAGGCGAAGATCGGTCTGCAATATCTGCAGTTTCGCAGCGGACCGATGTCGATGTCACCGAGCCAACTCGGCGCGTTCGCGCGCTCGGGGGACGACGAACCGAGTCCCGACCTCGAATACCACGTTCAGCCGCTGTCACTCGATCGCTTCGGCGAGCCGCTGCACCGCTTCCCGGCCTTCACCGCCTCGGTGTGTCACCTGCGGCCGTCGTCGCGTGGCGAGGTCCACATCACGTCGCCCGATCCGTTCGCCGCGCCGCGCATTGCGCCGAACTACCTGTCCACCGATCGTGACCGGACGGTGGCGGCGCGGGCGCTGGCACTGACGCGTCGCATCGTCGGGGCCGACGCGCTGCGCCGCTTCGAGCCGCGGGAGCTGAAGCCCGGCGTCGCATATCGCAGCGAGGAAGAACTGATTGATGATTGCGGAGAAGGCGGCGACGATGATCCTCGAAGATCGTCGTCGGGACTGAAAGGGTGACGAGGAGCGGAGCCGCGCGATGGAGACGGTGCAGACGGTGGTGATCGGAGCCGGTGCGGTCGGGCTGGCGATCGCGCGCGAACTTGCGCTCAGCGGGCGCGAGGTGGTGATCCTCGAGCGCGAGAATGCGTTCGGCACGGGAACCAGCGCCCGCAACAGCGAGGTCCTGCATGCCGGCATCTACTACGAGCCCGGTTCGCTGAAGGCGCGGTTGTGCGTGGACGGGCAGCGGCAACTGGTCGAGTTCTGCCGCAGTCACGGGGTCGCACATCGCGTCTGCGGCAAGCTGATCGTAGCGTGCAGCGAGGCGGAAACGGCCGGGCTGGAGAAGATCGAGCGGCGAGCCAGCGCCGCAGGTGTCGGGTCGCTACGCTGGCTGGGTGGGAATGAGGCCTGTTCCCTCGAACCGGCGCTGCGCTGCCACCAGGCGCTGCTGTCGCCTGACACGGGGATCGTCGACAGCCACGGGTTGATGCTGGCACTGCTCGGCGAGGCACAGGATCACGGGGCGATGCTTGCCTTGCTTGGCGAAGTGGTTGCCGGCGTCGTGCGCAGCGACGGTTTCGAACTCGAGGTGGCTGGTACCGATGGGCCGATGCGGCTGGGCTGCCGCGAACTCGTCAATGCGGCGGGCCTCGCGGCACAGCGCGTCGCTGCGCGGATCGATGGCCTCGCACAGGCCCGGGTGCCGACACTGCGGCTGGCCAAAGGCAACTACTTCTCGCTTGCGGGGCGGTCGCCGTTTTCGAGGCTGATCTATCCGGTTCCGAACGAAGCTGGACTCGGCGTGCATCTGACTCTGGATCTGGCCGGGCAGGCGCGCTTCGGGCCCGACGTCGAATGGATCGATGAAATCGACTACCAGGTCGATCCACGTCGCGCCGACGGCTTCTACGCGGAGATTCGCAGTTATTGGGCGGCACTGCCGGATGGGGCGTTGCAGCCGGCGTATTCCGGCATTCGCCCGAAACTGGTCGGCCCCGGTGAACCGGCGGCGGACTTCCGGATCGACGATGCCGCGGTGCACGGCGTGACCGGCCTGGTCAACCTGTTCGGGATCGAATCCCCCGGGTTGACTGCCTGCCTGGCGATCGCTGTTCGGGTTCGCGACGCATTGGACGCCACGGCCTGACCCGTGGCTGACGGTCGAGTGATGATCTTCGGGTGAAGGTCTGACCGCGTTCGCCGATGTTCCACGTGAAACACACAGACAGACCGAGAATCACGCGGCACACATCGTGCGGCCGAGAAGTCCGGCCCAGGCACTTGCGCGCCTGCGCTGACGCGTGCCTGACCCGGCCCCGGAGCGTCGGCGTGGCGCTTCGGGGCTCCCCGTTCTCCGGTCAGCTGCTCTTCTTCATCGGGCACGTGTTCATGCCCAGCAGCGAATACGCGGGGCATGTCCCGAACAGGCCGCTCGCCAACGGCAACACACCGATCCAGCCCCAGACGCCGATCGTGCCGGCGAGCGCCAGCCCAATCAGGATGAGGCCGATGACGATACGTAACGTGCGATCGAGTCCGCCAACATTCACTTTCATTGCGTGCTTCTCCAGCAGAGCGGGCGACGGCGCCCGGATGTCCTTGACCCGCATTGAACCCCGGGCGAGCGTCCGCAGTCTGTGACCCGGGTTACCGACTTTCGGCCAGTTGCCGCAGCGCGGACAAATCGAGGACCTCGATGCGCTCGCGCCCGAGGCGAACCACCCCCTGATCTTCGAAGCGACCGAGCAAGCGCGATACGATCTCGCGGGAGGTGCCGAGTTCGTCGGCGAGCCGCTGATGCGTTGCCAGCACGGTGGGGCCGTGCGCCAGAAGGCTCCGTGCGAGCCGCTGATCCAGTCGCTGGAATGCGACTGCCTCGACCAGCGCAGCCAGTTCGGCGATCCGCTCCGCCATCAGGCCGAGCAGGAACACTCGCCAGGGGCGCGCGTCGGTCCATGCAAGCATCGTATCCAGATCGACGAGGGCCAGCCGGGTCGGTGTCAGCGCGCTCCCGTGAGCCGTCATCGGCCTCTTCTCGAACAGGCACCCAGCCGACACCACACAGACCTGTCCGGGGCCGACCCGATAGAGCTCCAGCTCGCGGCCATCCGGAGAACCGCGGGCCACTCGCACCTGTCCCGAGATCACGCACGGAAAGCCGTGGCAGCTCTCGCCTTCGGCGAACAACGGGGCGCCAGCCTCGACGCTGAGCAGCGGCAGTCGTGCGGCAGCCTCGGCGAAGCGCGACGCAGGAACGCCGCTCAACGCGGGATAGGCGGCAAGCAACAGGCTGGCTGTGTCGGTCATCAATCTGTCTCCGTGGGCGCCGCCTCGGGGGTCGTCCGGCACTCCGACGGACTCGCAGGACGATCGTAGCGCGAACCCGCGCAGAGTGAGCCCCGGGTCGCCGCAGGTTTCACGTGGAACAGTTCGGCCCAAGCGCGCTTCAGTTTCGTCTTCGTTAAGCCTATAATCCGCGCTCCCGCTGGATGCGCCCTCGCGCCAGACTCCGCGGGCTTCGCGGTGTCGACCCGGACCCGACCGCAGCTGCGTCGAGGCCGGACTGGCGCACTCCGACGGAATCACGCAGAACATGGCGAGCATGAAGCCCCCGCAGCAGTTCGACGTCATCGTCGTCGGCGGCGGCCATGCCGGCACCGAAGCGGCACTGGCTGCCGCGCGCATGGGCAGTCGTACGTTGCTGCTGACTCACAGCATCGAGACGCTCGGTCAGATGTCGTGCAATCCGTCGATCGGCGGGATCGGCAAGGGCCATCTGGTCAAGGAGATCGATGCGCTCGGCGGCGCGATGGCGGCGGCAACCGATGAGGCCGGCATCCAGTTCCGGATTCTCAATTCGAGCAAGGGGCCCGCAGTGCGCGCCACCCGCGCCCAGGCCGATCGCATGCTCTACCGCCACGCCATCCGCCGGCGACTCGAGAACCAGCCGAACCTGCTGATCTTCCAGCAGGCGGTCGATGACCTGATAATCGACGGCGATCGTGTGGTGGGCGCCGTGACCCAGCTCGGCGTGCGCTTTCGCTCCCGCACGGTCGTGCTGACGACCGGCACCTTCCTGAACGGGCTGATCCACGTCGGGCTGACGCACTACCCGGCTGGCCGTGCCGGCGATCCGCCGTCGCTGTCGCTCGCACGTCGCTTGCGCGAGATGGAGTTGCCGCAGGGGCGGCTGAAAACCGGCACCCCGCCGCGCATCGACGGCCGCACCATCGATTTCTCCCGCTGCCAGGAGCAGCCCGGCGACCTTGATCCGGTGCCGGTGTTCTCGTTTCTCGGGCGACCCGAGCAGCATCCGCGCCAACTGCCGTGCTGGATCACTCACACCGAGGCACGCACGCACGCCATCATTCGCGCAGGCCTCGATCGAAGCCCACTGTATTCGGGTGTCATCGAGGGAGTGGGTCCTCGCTATTGCCCGTCGATCGAAGACAAGATCCATCGCTTCGCGCACAAGGCATCGCACCAGATCTTCCTCGAACCCGAGGGTCTGGACACCCACGAGTTCTACCCGAACGGCGTATCCACGAGCCTGCCGTTCGACGTGCAAATCGACCTGGTCCATTCGATTCCCGGTCTGGAGCAGGCACACATCCTGCGTCCCGGCTACGCGATCGAATACGACTATTTCGACCCCCGCGCACTGAAGCGTTCGCTCGAGACGCGGTCCGTCGCCGGGTTGTTCTTCGCGGGTCAAATCAATGGCACCACCGGTTACGAGGAAGCCGCTGCGCAAGGACTGCTGGCCGGCATCAACGCGGCACTGCAGGTCCAGGAGCGTGATCCCTGGACGCCGCGTCGCGACGAAGCCTATCTCGGCGTACTGGTCGATGATCTGATCACGCGCGGCGTCTCGGAACCCTACCGGATGTTCACCAGTCGCGCCGAATACCGGTTGAGCCTGCGCGAAGACAACGCCGACCTGCGACTGACGCCGATCGGTCATCGACTCGGCTGCGTCGATGCCCCGCGCTGGGACGCGTTTTCCCGTAAACGCGATGCGATCGAGCGTGAATTGCAGCGATTACGCGACAATTGGGTCCACCCACGCAACTTGCCTCCGGCACGCGCCGAGGCGCTGATCGGGCAGGCGATCGACCGCGAGTATTCGCTGGCCGACCTGTTGCGACGCCCCGATGTGGACTATCCGGCCATCATCGCGATGGGTGGGGCCGCCCCGGAGGACCCGCAGGTGCGCGAGCAGGTCGCGATCCAGTTGAAATACGCCGGTTATATCGCCCGCCAGCAGGCCGAGATCGCACGTCACGAGCACAACGAGGCGCTGCCGATTCCGCCCGACTTCGACTATGCGCAGGTGCGCGGCCTGTCGATCGAGGTGCGCCAACGACTGACGCACGCCCGCCCGGAGACTGTCGGCCAGGCCGCGCGGGTGTCCGGCGTCACGCCGGCAGCAATCTCGCTGCTGCTGGTCTATCTGAAAAAGAGGCGCGGCACGGCAGCGGGCAAGGGTGACGATGCGCAGCGCGCCGCGTGAGTGGTCGGTGCCTCGCCGATCGCCGGTGCACGGCGCCGCGCCCGCAACGGCCTTCGACCGCGACGCCCTGCGTGCCCGCCTGCTTGCGGGTCTGGCCGAACTCGGCCTGGATGCCGTGCCGGTCGAGCGCCTGCTCGACTACCTCGCGCTGCTGGCGAAGTGGAGTGGCGTCTACAACCTCACCGCGATCCGCGAACCGCTCGCGATGCTGCACCAGCACCTGTTCGACAGCCTGTCGATCGTCGGCCCGCTGGCGGCGCGCCTGCCGGCGCCAGCGGGCCCCCGCTGGCGCGTCATCGACGTCGGCAGTGGCGCCGGACTGCCCGGCATCGTCCTGGCGCTGCTCTGGCCGCAGGCCGAAGTGTTGCTGGTCGAACCGGTGGGCAAGAAGGCCGCCTTCCTGCGCCAGTGCAAGACAGAGTTGGCGCTTGCAAACATCAGCGTCACGGCGGCTCGAATCCAATCGCTGCCGGCCACCGGCGCCAACACCTGGCCCGATCTGATCGTCTGCCGTGCGTTCGCCTCGCTGGCTGGCTTCATTGCGGCGATCGAGCGGATTGCCGGCCCGGACACGCTGGTGGCAGCCATGAAGGGTGCCCTTCCGGAGAACGAGCTCGCGGCGCTGCCGCCGGGCTGGTCGGCCGTCGAGGTCCTGCCGCTGCATCCGCCGGAGTTGGCGGCCAGTCGCCACCTGATCCTGTTGCGCCGCCTTGTGCCGGCCTGTTCAAAGCGTCTCAATGAAAGCAACCACTGACTTTCATCAGTGCGTCGATTCCCATCTTCGATTTCTTCGATACACCGTGCCCGTCGAAGGGCCTGAAGCACTCACATGGCCAGGATTTTCGTCATAGCGAATCAGAAAGGCGGTGTCGGCAAGACCACCACCACCGTGAACCTGGCCGCAGCACTGGCCCGTCTTGGCCAGCGGACACTGCTGGTCGACCTCGATCCGCAGGGCAACGCCACGATGGGCAGCGGCATCGACAAGCGCACGCTGCAGCGCTCGGTCTATCAGGTGCTGATCGGCCTGTCCGACGTGGTCGAGGCGACGCAGTGGTCCGAGGGCGGTCGCTATGCGGTGCTGCCGGCCAATCGCGAGCTTGCCGGCGCCGAGGTCGAACTGGTGGACTTCGAGGAGCGGGAAACCCGGCTGAAGGATGCGCTGAAGCTGGTCGACGCGCAGTACGATTTCGTCCTGATCGACTGCCCGCCGTCGCTGTCGTTGCTCACACTGAACGGCTTTTGCGCCGCGCACGGCGTGATCATCCCGATGCAGTGCGAGTATTTCGCGCTCGAGGGCCTGTCAGACCTGGTCAATACCATCAAGAAAGTGCACGCCAACTTCAATACCGACCTGCAGATCATCGGACTGCTGCGGGTCATGTTCGATCCACGGGTCACGCTCGGCCAGCAGGTGTCGGCGCAGCTCGAACAGCACTTCGGCGACAAGGTGTTTCGCACCGTGATTCCGCGTAACGTGCGACTGGCCGAAGCGCCCAGCTACGGCCTGCCCGGCCTGGTGTTCGACCCGCAGGCCAAGGGTGCTCGTGCGTATCTGGAATTCGGCGCCGAGTTGGTCGAGCGTGTGCGCGCGATCGACGCGGCGCGGCGCGCTGCCCATCGACCACACGTCGGGGATGAATCAGCGCAATGAGCAAGCCACGTCCCAAGGGCCTCGGCCGCGGCCTCGATGCACTGCTCGGCGGCAGTGACGAACAACGTGTGGCGCGCGAGCGCGAGGCGCTCAGCGCACTGCCGCTCGCGGACCTGCAGCCCGGTCGCTACCAGCCGCGCACGCGGATGGACGAGTCGTCCCTGCGCGAGCTCGCCGCGTCGATCCGCACCTACGGCGTGATGCAGCCGCTGGTGGTGCGCCCGGCGGCGCCCGGGCGCTGGGAGATCATCGCCGGCGAGCGGCGCTTTCGTGCAGCGCAACTCGCCGGACTGGCCGAAGTGCCGGTCGTGGTGCGCGAGGTGTCCGACGAGCAGGCGCTCGCGCTGGCGCTGATCGAAAACATCCAGCGCGAGGATCTCAACCCGCTCGAGCAGGCCCAGGCGATCCGCCAGCTGATCGACGAGTTCGGTTATTCGCACGAGCGCGCTGCCGAGGCCATCGGTCGATCGCGCAGCGCCACCACCAACCTGCTGCGCCTGCTCAACCTCGCCGCGCCGGTGCAGACGATGCTGCTGGCCGGCGACCTCGACATGGGTCACGCCCGTGCGCTGCTGGCGCTCGAGCGCGCCGAACAGATCATGTTGGCGCATCGGGTGGTCGAGAAACGGCTTACCGTGCGCGAAACCGAACGACTGGTGCAGCGCGCCGCTGCCGAACCGGCGCGGCCGCCGGTGGCGCGTCGTGCGGCGCAACAACGCGATCTCATCCGGCTGCAGGAACGCATCGCCGACGCGCTGGCCACGCCGGTCACGATCCGCGTCAACGCGAAGGGTCGCGGCAAGCTCATCATCTCCTTCTCCGGCCACGAACAGTTCCACGAACTGCTCGAACGTCTCGCCGTGCCGTCCGAGGACTGAACGCCGGAACGGATCCTCCGGATCGCCGGCGGACCGAGGCTGCGCCGCGATGCTGCGCCGCAACAGGTGGTTTGACCCACCCTTGACCGGACGCTAGAATCCTTCGTCTTTGCCCATTGCGGGCTGACGGCCCCGCCGATACGCTCGAAACATGTTGGCCGCCGTCGGACTGCAGATCGCCGCCGTCGCCGTCCTGGCACTCGTTGCCGGGTTGACGACGGGCTGGGAGAGCGCCCGGTTCCTGTTGCTGGGCGGCACCGTGGCGATCGTCCCGAACGCGTTGTTCGCGCTGCGCCTGGCACTGCACAGGAAGCGAACGCCGGAGTCTTACCCGGTGGTCTTCTTCCTGGGCGAGTTCGCCAAGATCGGCCTCACGGTCGGCATGCTGGCCTGGATCGTGAAGTCGGTGCCGGACATCCGGTGGCTGCCGCTGCTGATCGGGCTGATCGTCGCGCTGAAGGTGCCGCTGTTCGCACTGGCATTCGTGCGCTCCCTGCCGTCGGTGAACGGGCAATCGCTGTGAAGCTGCACTGACACGAACACTGCAACCGCGACACGATCGGGATACCCATGGCCGCCGGCTCCAGCGCACCGACCGCTTCCGAGTACATCGTCCACCACCTCGCCCACCTGAATTCTTCCGGGGTCGCCCAGAAGAACATCATCGATTTCTCGATCGTCAACTGGGACACCGTCTTCTATTCGGTGCTCACGGCGGCGCTCACCGCCTGGCTGATGCGACGCGCCGCGCGACTGGTGAGTGCCGGCGTGCCGAACCGCTTCGTGGGCACGATCGAATCGGTGGTCGAGTTCGTGCACGAACAGGCGCGCTCGATCGTCAAGGGCGACCTCAGCTACGTGGCGCCACTGGCGCTGGCCTCGTTCATCTGGATCTTCCTGATGAACGCGATCGACCTCATTCCGGTCGACCTGTTCCCGCGCATCGGCGAACTGCTCGGCATCCACTACATGCGTGCGGTACCCACGGCCGACCTGAACGGCACACTGTCGCTGGCGATGGTCGTGCTCGGCGCGTCGATCTACTACGGCATCAAGACCAAGGGGGCCGGCGGCTTCACGCACGAACTCTTCACCGCGCCGTTCGGCGCGCACTGGCTGCTGTGGCCGATCAACTTCCTGATGCAGGTGATCGAGTACCTGGCCAAGACCGTTTCGCTCGGCATGCGGCTGTTCGGCAACATGTACGCCGGCGAGCTGGTGTTCCTGCTGATCGCGCTGCTCGGCGCCAGTGTCACCTGGTGGGGCAGCGGCCTGCACTTCCTCACCGGACTGGCGTGGGCGATCTTCCACATCCTGATCATCACGCTGCAGGCGTTCATCTTCATGATGCTCGCGCTGGTCTACGTCGGCCAGGCGTTCGAGCATCACTGAATGCAGTCGCGTTTCTACCGTTTTCGTCAACTCGCTTCGAGCACTTTCCCACCAGGAGTCGAACCATCATGACCAACGTTGCTCTCGTCGCCATTGCCTGCGGTTTGATCATCGGCCTGGGCGCCCTCGGTGCCTGCGTCGGTATCGGCATGATGGGCGGCAAGTACATCGAGGGCGCGGCGCGCCAGCCCGAGCTGATGGACAAGCTGCAGACCAAGATGTTCCTGCTGGCCGGCCTGATCGACGCCGCGTTCCTGATCGGCGTCGGCATCGCGATGATGTTCGCGTTCGCCAACCCGTTCCAGGGTTGAGCGACCTCGACCCACGTGTGGCGGCGCAACGGCCGCCAGGCTTGCCCGGTTACCCGTTCATTCAGCTAGAAGGGGGAACGTCGTGAATCTCAACGCGACGCTCATCGTCCAGATCATCGTTTTTCTGGCGCTCTGGTGGTTCACCGCGCGGTTCGTCTGGCCGCCGATCACGCGGGCGCTGGACGAGCGCTCCAGGCGCATCGCCGACGGGCTGGCCGCCGCCGACAAGGCCCGGTCCGACCTGGTCGCGGCCGAGCGCCGCATCGAGCAGGAACTGCAGCAGGCGCGCGCCGGCGCGGCGGAAGTGCGCTCGGGCGCCGAGAAGCAGGCTGCCGGCATCGTCGAGAAGGCGCGCGTCGAGGCGGCTGCGATCATCGCTGCGGCGCGCAAGTCGGCCGAAGACGAGGCCGTGCTCGCCGCGCAGAAAGCGCGCGACCAGCTGCGCGACCAGGTCGCCGTGCTCGCCGTGGCTGGCGCCGCGCGCATCCTGCGCCAGGAAGTCGACGCGGCGAAACACGCCGACCTGCTGGCCAACCTGAAGAACGAGCTGAACTGACGCCATGGCCGAGTCGCTGACGATCGCCCGGCCGTACGCCGAAGCTGCGTTCAAGCTGGCGCGCGAGGCCCATGCGCTGCCGTCGTGGTCCGACGCGCTGGCCCGGCTCGCTGCCGTGGCCGGCACCGAGGTGGCGCGCGACCTGATCGGTACGCCGCAACTGTCCAACGCGCAGGTCGCCGCGGTGGTGGCCGACGCCGCCGGGCAACTCGGCGCCGAGCAGAAGAACTTCGTGCAGGTGCTGGCCGACAACGAGCGGCTCGCAGTGCTGCCCGAGATCGCCACGCTGTTCGACGCGCTGCGCAACGAGCACGAAGGCATCCTGGATGCGCAGATTGCCTCGGCCTACCCGCTGGACGCGCAACAGGTGGCGGGGATCGTCGCCACGCTCGAGCAGAAGTACGGCAAGCAGATCAAGGCAACGGTCCACGTCGATGCCGACCTGATCGGCGGCGTGGCGATCCGGATCGGCGACGAGGTGCTCGACGCCTCGGTGCGCGGCAAGCTGGCCCGGATGGCCGGCGCGTTGAAGATTTGAGGAATACGGGGAACCCCATGCAACTGAATCCGGCTGAGATCAGCGAACTCCTGAAGAGCAAGATCCAGAACCTGAACGTCACGGCCGACACCCGCAACCAGGGCACGGTCGTCACGGTCACCGACGGCATCTGCCGCATCCACGGCCTGTCCGACGTGATGCAGGGCGAGATGATCGAGTTCCCCGGCGACACCTTCGGGCTGGCGCTGAACCTGGAGCGCGACTCGGTCGGCGCCGTGGTGCTGGGCGCCTACGAGCACATCTCCGAGGGCATGACGGTCAAGTCCACCGGGCGCATCCTCGAGGTGCCGGTGGGTCCCGAACTGATCGGTCGGGTGGTCGACGCGCTGGGCAACCCGATCGACGGCAAGGGCCCGATCAACGCGAAGATGACCGACATCATCGAGAAGGTCGCGCCGGGCGTGATCGCGCGCAAGTCGGTGTCGCAGCCGGTGCAGACGGGCCTGAAGTCGGTCGACGCGATGGTGCCGATCGGCCGCGGCCAGCGCGAACTGATCATCGGCGACCGCCAGACCGGCAAGACCGCGGTGGCGGTCGACACGATCATCAACCAGAAGGGCAAGGACCTGATCTGTGTCTACGTGGCGATCGGACAGAAAGCCTCGACCATCGCCAACGTGGTGCGCAAGCTGCAGGAAACCGGCGCGATGGCCTACACCATCGTCGTCGCCGCCGCCGCGTCCGACTCCGCGGCGATGCAGTACCTGTCGGCCTACTCCGGCTGCACGATGGGCGAGTACTTCCGCGATCGCGGCCAGGACGCGCTCATCATCTACGACGACCTCACCAAGCAGGCCTGGGCGTATCGCCAGATCTCGCTGCTGCTGCGCCGCCCGCCGGGCCGCGAAGCGTATCCCGGCGACGTCTTCTACCTGCACAGCCGCCTGCTCGAGCGCGCCGCGCGCGTGAACGAGGAATACGTCGAGAAGTTCACCCAGGGTGCGGTCAAGGGCAAGACCGGTTCGCTCACCGCGCTGCCGATCATCGAGACGCAGGCCGGCGACGTGTCGGCGTTCGTGCCGACCAACGTGATCTCGATCACCGACGGCCAGATCTTCCTGGAAACCGACCTGTTCAACGCCGGGATCCGCCCGGCCATCAACGCCGGCATCTCGGTGTCTCGGGTGGGCGGGGCGGCGCAGACCGACATCATCAAGAAACTGGGCGGCGGCGTGCGCCTGGCGCTCGCGCAGTATCGCGAGCTGGCCGCATTCGCGCAGTTCGCCTCCGACCTCGACGAAGCCACCCGCAAGCAGCTCGAGCGCGGCCGCCTGGTGACCGAACTGATGAAGCAGCCGCAGTACCAGCCGCTGCAGGTCTGGGAGATGGCGCTCACGCTGTTCGGCGTGAACAACGGCTACTTCGACGACATCGACGTCGCGAAGGCGCTCGACGCCGAGCGTGCGCTGCGCGAATTCGTCAAGACGAAGTACGCGGCGCTGGTCGAGACGATCGACCGCGACAAGAAGTTCGGCAAGGAAGTCGAGGCGCAGCTGCACGAAGCGCTGAAGGACTTCAAGAAGACCGGCGCGTATTGACCGTTCGCCGGCGGCTGGGCTCAGACGGGAAACGACATGGCGGGCAGCAAAGAGATCCGCACCAAGATCAAGAGCGTGCAGAACACGCGCAAGATCACCAAGGCGATGGAGATGGTTGCGGCGTCCAAGATGCGCAAGGCGCAGGACCGCATGCGCCACGCGCGCCCTTACGCCGACAAGGTGCGCAACATCGCCGCGCACCTGGCCGACGCGAACCCCGAGTACCGGCATCCGTACCTGGTCGGGCGCGAGACGGTGAGGAACGCCGGCGTGATCGTCGTCACCACCGACAAGGGGCTGTGCGGCGGCCTGAACACCAACGTGCTGCGCGCGGTCACCCACAAGCTGCGCGAGCTCGAGCGCACCGGTGTGGCCGTGCAGGCCACCGCCATCGGCAACAAGGGGTTCGGCTTCCTGCAGCGCATCGGCGCGAAGATCGTCTCGCACGTGGTGCAGCTCGGCGACACCCCGCACCTCGAGAAGCTGATCGGCCCGGTGAAGATCCAGCTCGACGCCTACGCGGCCGGCGAGATCGACGCGGTCTACCTCGCCTACACCCGCTTCATCAACACGATGAAGCAGGAGCCGGTGCTCGAGCAGCTGCTGCCGCTGTCGGCCGAGCGGCTGCAGGAAGACTCGCGCGAGTATTCGTGGGACTACCTCTACGAACCCGACGCGCAGAGCGTGCTCGACGAGCTGCTGCTGCGCTACATCGAGTCGCTGGTGTACCAGGCGGTGGCCGAGAACATGGCCAGCGAGCAGAGCGCCCGGATGGTCGCGATGAAGTCCGCCTCCGACAACGCCAAGAAGGTCATCGACGAACTCCAGCTGTCGTACAACAAGGCGCGCCAGGCCGCGATCACCAAGGAGCTGTCCGAGATCGTCGGCGGCGCCGCGGCGGTCTAGCGGGCAGGACGACATCCGGCGGCGCGTCGCGATACGACGGCGAAACTGAACACATCAGGCAAACAGGGATACGAGCAATGGCACAAGGTCAAATCGTTCAGTGCATCGGCGCCGTCGTCGACATCCAGTTCCCGCGCGAAGCGATGCCGCGGATCTACGACGCGCTGGTGCTCGAAGACACCGGCACCAGCCTGGCCGAGAAGGGCCTCACCTTCGAGGTGCAGCAGCAACTCGGTGATGGCGTGGTGCGCACCATCGCGCTGGGATCGTCGGACGGCCTGCGCCGCGGGATGAAGGTGGGCAACACCGGCGCGCCGATCTCGGTGCCGGTGGGCACCGCCACGCTCGGGCGCATCATGGACGTGCTGGGGCGCCCGATCGACGAGGCCGGCCCGATTCCCACCGAGGAGCGCCGCGCGATCCACCAGAAGGCGCCGACCTTCGAGGAACTCAAGCCCTCGGTGGAATTGCTGCCCACCGGCATCAAGGTGATCGACCTGATCTGCCCGTTCGCCAAGGGCGGCAAGATCGGCCTGTTCGGCGGCGCCGGCGTCGGCAAGACCGTGAACATGATGGAGCTGATCAACAACATCGCCAAGAGCTACGGCGGCTACTCGGTGTTCGCCGGCGTGGGCGAGCGCACCCGCGAGGGCAACGACTTCTACCACGAGATGGAAGAGTCGAAGGTGCTCGACAAGGTCGCGATGGTGTTCGGCCAGATGAACGAGCCCCCGGGCAACCGCCTGCGCGTCGCGCTCACCGGCCTGACGATGGCCGAGAAGTTCCGCGACGAGGGCCGCGACATCCTGCTGTTCATCGACAACATCTACCGCTACACGCTGGCCGGCACCGAAGTCTCGGCGCTGCTCGGCCGGATGCCGTCGGCGGTGGGCTACCAGCCGACGCTGGCCGAGGAGATGGGCCGGCTGCAGGAGCGGATCACGTCGACGAAGACCGGATCGATCACGTCGATCCAGGCCGTCTACGTGCCCGCGGACGACCTGACCGACCCGTCGCCGGCCACCACCTTCGGCCACCTCGACGCCACCGTCGTGCTGTCGCGCGACATCGCGGCGCTGGGCATCTACCCCGCGGTCGACCCGCTCGACTCCACCTCGCGCCAGCTCGACCCGCACGTGATCGGCGAGGAGCACTACAACACGACGCGCAAGGTGCAGGCCACGCTGCAGCGTTACAAGGAACTGCGCGACATCATCGCGATTCTGGGCATGGACGAGCTGTCGCCCGACGACAAGCTGGCCGTGGCGCGTGCGCGCAAGATCCAGCGCTTCCTGTCGCAGCCGTTCAACGTGGCCGAGGTGTTCACCGGCACGCCCGGCAAGATCGTCGCGTTGAAGGACACGATCCGCGGCTTCCAGATGATCGTCAACGGCGAGTGCGACCAGTTGCCCGAGCAGGCGTTCTACATGGTCGGCACGATCGAGGAAGCGATCGAGAAGGCGAAGACGCTGCAATGACCCGCGAAGAGGGAAGGGCGAAGGGAGAAGGGGTATGCACACGATTCACGTCGACGTGGTGAGTGCCGAGCGCTCGATCTTCGAGGGGCAGGCCGAGTTCGTGGTGCTGCCCGGCGAGGCGGGCGAGCTGGGCATCTATCCGCAGCACACGCCGCTGATCACCCGCATCAGGCCGGGCGCGGTGCGCATCAAGGTCGCGGGGCAGGCCGACGAGGAGTTCGTGTTCGTGGCCGGCGGCATTCTCGAAGTGCAGCCGAACCGCGTGACCGTGCTGGCCGACACGGCGATTCGCGGGCGCGACCTCGACGAGGCGAAGGCCGAGGAGGCCAAGCGCGCGGCCGAAGAGGCGCTGGCCAACCGCACCGGCGCAATCGACTACGCGAAGGCGCAGGCCGAGCTGGCGGCGGCGATCGCGCAGATCGCGGCGCTGAGGAAGTTTCGGCAGCGGAAGTAGGGCGGCGCGCGGGTCAGCGCGCGCTTACTGCCAGCCCATCCCCGCCAGATCGTTGGCCAGGATCGGCAGGTTCGCCCACAGGCCCTCGAGTCCTTTCTTCGCCACCGCGATCTGCGCCGGGTTGAACAGGTAGACGTTCACGCAGTCGACGGCCAGCATCCGCTGCAGCTCGGCGAACAGCCTGTTGCGTTCCTTCGGATTGGTCTCGGCGGCATGCCGGGTCGCCAGGTCGCGGAACGCCTTGCTGTCGTAGCCCCAGTAGTAACCCGGATTCGCGTACTGCATGTAGTCGAGCGGCTCGACGTGGTTGACGATGGTCAGGTCGAAGTTGCCCTTGAAGGGGCCGCTCAGCCACTGGGCCCATTCCACGTTCTCGATCTTCGCGATCACTCCGACCTTGGCGAGCATCGCGGCCACCACTTCACCGCCCTTGCGCGCGTATTGGGGTGGCGGCAGCGTCAGCGTCACGTTCAGGGGCGTGGCGACGCCGGCTTCCTTCAGCAGCGCGCGCGCCTTGTCCGGGTCGTACGGATACATGCCGGTGAGGTCGACGTAGCCGGCGTCGGTGGGCGCGAAGTGGCTGCCGATCGGGCGCCCGTAGCCGTCGAGCACGCCGTCGATGAACGCCTTGCGATCGATCGCGTACGTGAGTGCGCGCCGAACGCGTACGTCGTCGAACGGTTTGCGCCGGTTGTTGATCGTCATGATGCCCTTGCCCGAGGTGGCGCCGATCTCCACGACGAAGCGCCTGTCGGCCTGCAACTGCTTCACCGACTGCGGCGCGTCGAGCCGCGGCAGCGCGTCGACGTCGCCGGCCAGCAGCGCAGCCACGCGCGCGGCCGGGTCGCTGATGAAGCGGAAGGTCACTTTCTTCAGCTTCGGCTGCATGCGCGCGCCCGGCCAGGCGACGAGCGTGATCGACGCGCCCTTGCGCCAGTCCTGCAGCACATAGGGCCCGGTGCCCACGGGGCGGGTGGCGGCCTGCGCGGCAGTCTTCGGGTGCAGGATGACCGCGGTGTTCTCGCCCATGCGGAACAGGAAGTTCCCGTCCGCATTGTCGAGCGTGAGGATCACCGTGTGGGCATCGGGCGTGGCGATGCTGCTGATGTTGTCGAACACCGCCTTCTTCGCCTTGTTGGTGCTGCCTTCGGCTTTCGCGCGCTCGAAGCTGAACTTCACCGCGGCCGAGTCGAACGCCTCGCCGTCGCTGAACTTCGCGCCGCGGCGCAGCTGGAAGGTGTAGCTCCTGCCGTCGGGTGCCACCGACCAGCGCTCGGCGAGCAGCGGCGTCACCGAGCCGTCGACGTTGATCTTCGTGAGGCCTTCGAGGATGTTGTAGTGCACCACCTCGCCGATCGCGGCGGCCGCTGCAATGGTCGGATCGAGGCTCGGCGGCTCGAGCACCAGCGCGAGTACGGCGCTGGACTTGCCGGCCTGCGCCTGCACCAGAAGCGGCGTGGCGGCGAGGGTGGCGCCGAGCGCGGCCGGCAGCAGCAGGACGGAACGGCGATCGATCGTGGTCATCGTGGGCTCTCCCGGGGCGAGGTGCTGCGATCGGCTGCGGCGGCACGCGGCGCGTCGCCGCCGCCGTGGAACGACGGCCCGGCGCCCGCCGCGGCAGCGAGCAGACGACGAGTGTATTCATGTTCGGGGCTGCGGAACAGCCGCTCGGCCGAGCCGCTCTCCACCACGCGCCCCTGGTGCAGCACGATGACCTCGTCGCAGACGAGATCCACCACCGCGAGGTCGTGGCTGATCAGCAGATAGCTCAGGCCGAAGCGATCCTGCAGGTCCTGCATCAGGTTGAGCACCTGCGCCTGCACGCTCACGTCGAGCGCGCTCACCGGTTCGTCGGCGACGATCAGTTTCGGCCGGGTCACCAGCGCGCGGGCGATCGCGATGCGCTGGCGCTGGCCGCCGCTGAACTCGTGCGGGTACTTGTCGAGGTCGGCGGTTCGCAGGCCGACGGCGGCGAGCATCTCGCCGGCGCGCTCGCGGCGTTCGGCCGGCGTGCCGATGCGCTGCGCTTCGAGCGGCTCGGCGACGATGCGTGCCACCGGCTGCCGCGGATCGAGCGAGCCGAACGGGTCCTGGAACACCATCTGGAAACCGGCGCGCGCGCGGCGCAGTTCGCCGGCCGACAGTGCGTGCAGGTCGCGGCCCTCGAACCAGACCGTGCCCGCAGTGGGCGCTTCGAGCGCCATCACCAGCCGCGCCAGCGTGCTCTTGCCCGAACCGGACTCTCCGACCACGCCGAGGCTGCGGCCGGCTTGCAGCGTGAAGCTCACCCCTTGCAGTGCCTGCACCTGTTGCGGCGGGCCGAGCAGCCGCTGGCGCGGCAGCCGGTACTGCTTCGCGAGTCCTTCGACCTGCAGCAGAGGGCTCATGCGCCGGCCTCGTGTCGAAGCAGCGCGCTCATGCGCCGGCCCCGTGGTGAAGCAGCGCGGTCATGAGCCGGCCTCGAGGTGGATGCAGCGCGCGACGTGATCGTCATCGCCCGCCACCGGCACCGGCGGCGGCGGTGCGGCGCGGCAGGCGTCGGTGACCCGGTCGCAGCGGTCGGCGAAGGGGCAGCCGGCGGGCAGGTCGACCAGCTCGGGCACCCGTCCCGGAATCGTCGGCAGCCGCGTGCCGCGCGGCAGCCCGATCCGGGGACGCGCGGCGAACAGGCCGCGGGTATACGGATGCGCGAGGCGGCGGAAGACGCTCGCGGTCGGGCCGCTCTCCACGACGGTGCCGCCGTACATCACCATCGTGCGTTGCACGTTCTCGCTCATCAGGCCGAGGTCGTGGCTGATCAGCAGCAGCGCCATGCCGTCCTCGCGCACCAGCGCCGCGATCAGCTGCAGCACCTCGCGCTGCAGCGTCGCATCCAGCGCGGTGGTGGGCTCGTCGGCGATCAGCAGGTCGGGCTTGCAGGCGAGTGCGAGCGCGATCAGCACGCGCTGGCGCTGGCCGCCCGAAAGCTGATGCGGCCAGGCGTCGAGCCGACGCGCTGCCTGCGGCATGCGCACGCGCTCGAGCAGGCGCAGCGCCTCGGCGCGGGCAGCGCGTGCGTCCAGCCCCCGGTGCAGTCGCAACGACTCGCCGATCTGCCGGCCGACCCGGTGCAGCGGGTTCAGCGCGCTCATCGGTTCCTGGAAGATCATCGCGATCCGGTTGCCGCGCAGCCGGCACCATTCGGGGTCGGCCAGTCCGACGAGTTCGCGGCCGTCGAAGCGCATCGATCCCGCGACCTGCGCGTCCTCGGGCAGCAACCCGATCAGCGCGAGGCCGGTGATCGACTTGCCGGACCCCGATTCGCCGATCAGCCCGACGGTGTCGCCGCGGCGCATCGTGAGCGACACGCCGCGCAGCGCATCGGCCGGCCCGCGCGGCGTGCACAGCGTGACGCGCAGGTCTCGCAGATGAAGCAGCGGCTCGTCGGCGTCCATCGGTGCCGTGCGCGTTCAGCGCCTGCGCGCGAGCTTCGGGTCGAGCAGGTCGCGCAGCCCGTCGCCCATCAGGTTCAGTCCCAGCACCGCCAGCACGATCGCCAGCCCCGGCCACACGGCCAGCATCGGCGCCTGGAACATCTGCGCCTGCGCCTCGTTGAGCATGCGTCCCCAGCTGGGCAACGGCGGCTGCGTGCCCAGTCCGAGGTACGACAGGGCCGCCTCGGCGAGGATCGCAGTGGCGAAGGCCACCGTGGCCTGCACGATCAGCACGTTGGCGACGTTGGGCAGCACGTGGTCGATCGTGATGCGCAACGGACCCTTGCCGGCGGCGCGCGCGGCCAGCACGTATTCGCGCGCCCATACCGCGTTGGCCGCGCCCCGCGTCAGGCGCGCGAATACCGGAATGTTGAAGATGCCGATCGCCACGATGCCGGTGAGCAGGCCCGGGCCCACGATCGCGCCCAGCATGATCGCCGACAGCAGCGCCGGAAACGCGAACGCGAAATCGGAGAACCGCATCACCAGTTCCTCGACCCAGCCGCGGCGTGCCGAGGCCAGCGCGCCCAGTGCGACGCCGGCGAGCAGCCCGATGGCTACTGCGAGCACGCCGACGACGATGCTGCTCTGCGCGCCCACCAGCAGTTGCGAGGCGATGTCGCGGCCGAGGCTGTCGGTGCCGAGCCAGTGCGCGGCGCCCGGTGGCTGCAGCCGGTTGGGAATGTCGATCTCGGCCGGCGGCCAGGGCTGCCAGAACAGCGACACGAGCGCGGCCAGCCCGAGCAGGCCGCTGAGCGTCGCGCCGACGACGAAGCCCGGATGGCGGCGCGCCCGGCGCCAGAAGTCGCCGTTGCGACTCATGCGTCGCTCGGCCGAAGGCGAGGATCGACCAGCGCGTAGAGCAGGTCGACCGCGAAGTTGATCGCCACCACCAGCGCCACCAGGAACATCACCACGTCGCGCACTACCACCAGGTCGCGGTTGGCGATCGCCTGGAACACCAGCCGGCCGATGCCCGGCAGCACGAATACGTTCTCGACCACGATGGTTCCGGCGACCAGGTTGGCGAGCTGCAGTCCCATGACGGTGAGCACCGGGATCATCGCGTTGCGCAGCACGTGCCGGCGCAGCGTGGCGCCGCGGGTGAGGCCCTTGGCGCGCGCGGTGCGCACGAAGTCCTCGCGCATCACCTCGAGCACCGCCGAGCGCGTCATCCGCGCGAGGATTGCGGCCTGTACCGCCGCGAGTGACACGGCGGGCAGCAGCAGGGCGGCGAGGCCGGCGGCGAGTCCGCCGCCGTCGTCTTCGCGCCAGCCGGGAAAGCCTCCGGCACCGACCCACTGCAGGTGCACGGCGAACAGCAGGATCAGCAGGATCGCCAGCCAGAAGTTCGGAATTGCGATGCCCACCTGGCTGACTGCCATCACGCCGACGTCGCCCGGGCGGCCGTGATGCGCAGCGGCGTGGATGCCGAGTGCCAGCGCCAGCGCCACGGTGAGTGCCATCGATATCGCTGCCAGCGGCAGCGTGACCTGCAGCCGTTCGGCGATCAGTTCGGCGGTGGGCGTGTCGTACGCGTGACTGAGCGCGGTCTGGCCGCGCAGCAAGCCGCCGATCCAGACGAGATAGCGTTCGGCCGCCGGGCGGTCGAGGCCCAGCTTCTGCTCGAGCGCGGCCAGCGACTCGGGCGTGGCCGTGTCGCCGAGGATCACCTGCGCGACGTTGCCGGGCAGCAGCTCGAGCACCGCGAACACCAGCAGCGACGCGACCGCGAGCGTCGCCGCGAAGGTGGCGAAGCGCTTGAGCAGGTAGGGGATCATCGGGCGGGGCGCAGCGTGCGAAGGGCGCGAATGCGCATCGGGCCGGGTTCCGTGTCGAGCCGCGAGCGCCGCGTCGCGGCGCTCGGTCGAAGCTTCGGGGAGGATAGCACCGGGTGCCGGGCACCGCGACGCTTAGAATCGGCGCTCCGGATCACGAACGGAGATTCCGATGCCCGACACCGTTGCCTTCGTCGGTCTCGGCGCGATGGGCGCGCCGATGGCGTCGAACCTGCTCGCCGCCCGCTTCGCACTGCGCGTGTTCAACCGCAATGCCGGGCGCGCCCGGCCGTTCGCCCAGCAGGGCGCGACCGTTTGCACATCGATCGCCGAGGCGGTACGCGGCGCCCGTTTCGTCGTCTCGATCGTCTCCGACGACGAGGCCACGCGCGCGGTCATGCTGGGCGAGGGCGGCGTCGTCGCGAGTGCGTCGCCCGGAACGATCGTCGTCGACTCGAGCACCAACACGCCTGCGATGGCGCGCGAGGTGGCGCAGGCCGCCGCCGCGCGCGGCCTTGCCTGCGTCGACGCGCCGGTCTCCGGCAGCGTGCCGCAGGCGCGCAACCGCGAACTGGTGTTCATGGCGGGGGGTGATGCCGGCGCATTCGCAGCGGCGCGGCCGCTGTTCGAGGCCATGGGTCGCATGGCCCTGCACGTCGGTGCGAGCGGGGCCGGCGCGACGCTCAAGCTGATCAACAACATGCTGTCGGGCACGATGACCGCGGCGCTCGCCGAAGCGGTGTCGATCGCGCAGGCCGCGGGCGTCGATCCGCAGGCGGCGCAGGCGATCCTCGGCGAGGGGGCGACCGCCTCGCGGCTGCTGCGCGCCAAGCTGCCGAAGATGCTCGGGCGCGATTTCTCCGCGCAGTTCCAGCTTTCGCTGATGGACAAGGACCTGCGCTACTTTGTTGCGCTGGCGCAGCAACTCGATCTGCCCGCGCCGATCGCCGCGCTGGTGCGCGGGCAGTTCCAGGCCGCGCGCCGCGCCGGCTTCGGCGCGCTCGACACCAGCGCGCTGCTCGTGTATCTCGGCGGCGAGGCGCCGCCGCGCTGACGCGGACCTTCCCGGGCGCGCCGCAGCGCACTGGCTGCGAGCCGCAGCGATCCGCTTATCCTGGCTGCGGGTGTCGGCCGGCCTCGGGGTGATCGTCCGGATCGAGCAGTCGCGCCAGCAGCGCGACGACGGCGAGCGTGACGGCGACGCGACCGACCAGCACCACCCAGAGGTCGGCGCCCAGCGCGGCCAGCAGCGCCGTGTCCTCGATCAGCGCGTGCGACAGCGACAGCCAGGCGAGCGCGAGAAAGCGCGTGCGCGCCGGGAAGCTCTGGCGCTCGGCTTCCTCGATGATCAGCGCACCGCCGTAGGTCAATCCGAGCAGCACGCCGACCGTGGTGACGGGCGCCGCGCTCGCATCCAGTCCCGAGATGCGCAGCAGCGGCGCCAGCATGTCGGTGATCTGTCGGGTGAGCCCGGTGCGTTCCAGAAGGTCGAGCACGATCAGCAGGGCGACGATGATCGCGAAGGTGATTGCCAGCGAAAAGGCGGTGCCCTGCACCCAGTCGAGCCACCCGGCGCCGGCAGCGTCGCCGGCCGGGGCTGAACCCTGCAGCCAGTCGAAAGTGATCGGGTCGGCGAGCACGCCGGTGAGCTGGCTGCCCCAGGCGACCGCACCGCCGTAGACCAGCGCAACCCCGAGCCGCAGCGCGCCGGTCGCCCACAGGCTGGCGCCGGCGCGACGCACGATCGCCTGCTCGATCGGCAGCGAGTGCGCGAAGAGAATCATCGAGCACAGCGCGCTGAACTGACCCACGGTCATCTCCAGTCCGTGCGCCAGGCCGATCAGCGCCGCGATCGCGCCGTAGACACCGACGAACACGCCGGCGATCCAGATCATGCCCGCCTCCGCCGGCAGGCCGATCCACGACATCGCCGGGGCGATCGTGCGGCCCAGTGCGTCGATCCAGCCGAGCGCCTCGCCAACCCTGACGGCGATCATCACCGGCAGCATGATCTTGACCAGCGCGAAGAACAGCCGGCGGCTGCGCGCAAACAGGTTGGCGAGGTAAGACACAGGAGATATGCGTAGGGGAGGGCGCGCCGCAGCATACCCGATCCGGAGGGCCGGTCCTCGGGCTGTCGTCGTGCCGCACCAGCCGGGTGAAGCCGGCCGCGACACCTTGCCCGGGTCGCGGCGCAAGGCAGTGCTTCAGCGCTGCGCGCTCACGGCTTTCCGTGCGGTCTGCGAGGGCGCAACGCGGTCATCGAGCGGCATTGCCGCGTTGCCGCGCGCCAGGTACCAGAGCGCGAATTCATCGGCCGGCAGCGCGGCCGAAATGTGCCAACCCTGTGCCAGGTCGCATTCGAGCGCGCGCACGGCGCGTACCGATGCGTCGTCCTCGACACCCTCGGCCACGGCAATCATTCCGAAGGCATGGGCGAGGTCGATCAGCGATTGCACGATGCGCAGGTCGCCACCGCCCGGGCTCGTGCCCCGAACGAACGACTGATCGATCTTCAGTTCGTCGAAGGAGAACTCGCGCAGGTACGCGTACGGCGAGTAGCCGGTTCCGAAATCGTCGATCGACAGGCGGCAGCCGAGTTGCCTGAATTGCCGCATCGTGTCGCGGGCTACGCGCTGGTTGCGGATCAGGGCGCTCTCGGTCAGCTCCAGCGTGAGCCGGTTCGCCGGCACGTCCCAGGTTGCGAGTGCCTGGGCAACGATCCCCGGCAGGTTCGGGTCCGACAGCGTCTGCGCCGAAAGATTGACCGCGACGGTGACGGCGATCCCCGTGGCGTCCCAGCCCGACAGCACGCGTAGCGCGGTGTTCAGCGTGAACTGCGTCAGTTGCACGATCAGGTCACCCTGTTCGCAGATCGCGATGATCGCCTCGGGGTTGACCGTGCGACCTTCGGGGTCACGCCAACGGATCAGCGCTTCGGCCGAACGACATTCGCCGTTGCGCAGGTCGAGCTGCGGCTGGAAGTGAACCTCCAGCGCATTGGCTTCGAGCGCGCGCGTCAGGTCGCGCTCGGCCTTCTTTCGTGTGGTGATGTCGTCGCGGGTGGCGCGCACGCGACGCACCGCGATCCGTCGGGTGGCGTGTCCGTGGCAGGTTGCGCTCGCGGCGGTGGCCACCGAGAGCATCGACAACGCGTCGGTGCCGCCGGTTGCTGTCGCCCAGGCGACGCCGCACGCGGGCTGGAGCTGGATCGCAGCGGCTTCATGTTGCGACGGGAGCGCCGCGATGGGCCGGCACAGGCGCTCGAGCAGCGTGCGGCTGGCGAGTTCGGCCAGCGACTCGCTGGGCAGGTCGGGAAGCAGGACCCAGAGTTCTTCGCGCGACGCGAATGCGTAGTGATCGCCGCCGCGCAGGATCGACTCGACCCGGCGTTCGATCTCGGACAGCGCGCCGCGTATGGCGAGGTCGCGACCGATCGCCAGCAGCCTCTCCGAAGGGCTCAGGGCGATCGCCAGCAGCGCGATACGCCCGCCATCGCCGCGCGCCAGCCGCTCGTCGAGCCGCCGCAGCAGCTCTGCCGGCGACAGGCGCGATGAGGCACTCTCAGCCGGGCGCAAGGACGCTACCCTCGGGGGAGATGCCCGCCTCGGTGTAGTAATCGTGCGGCTGCAGCCCGTAGACCCCGGCAGGAAGGCCGCGCGCGATGCGGATCGCGTGACCCGTGCTGTCGTCCGGGCTGTTGAGCAGGTCGCGTTCGAACGGCCTGGGCAGCGGCGAGTGATCGACGTCGGTCAACACCAGGACGCGCGGCTCGAGCCGGCGCACGAGGTTGTGCGCAAGCACGATCGCTGCTTCGCCGTTGGATAGCTCGACCAGGCTGCCGACCGGGAACACGCCGATGGCCTGGACGAACTGCTCGACCAGCGGCCCGTGAAACGAGGTCCCGCTCCACTGGTAGATCCGCATCAGCGCCTCCTGCGGCGAGAGCGCTTCCGCGTACGGCCGTTCCGAGGTCATCGCGGCGAAGCAGTCTGCGACAGCCGCCATGCGTCCGAACATGCCGATGCGGCTGCCTTCGAGCCGCTCGGGGTACCCCGATCCGTCGAGGCGCTCGTGATGTTGCATGATGCCCTGCTCGACCATCGGATCGAGCGTCATGCTCTTGCGCAGTGCCGCGATGCCGAACTGCACGTGGCGCTTGATGACGGCATACTCGGCGGACGACAGCGTGCCGCGCTTGTCCAGCAGCGCGTCCGGCAGGAGCATCTTGCCGACGTCGGCCAGCATGCCGATCTGTCCGAGCCGCACCAGGTCGGCCCGCGGAAAGCCGATGTGGCGACCGAGGGCGATCAGGTGCACGGCCACCTTCATGCTGTGACAATAAGTGCTCCTGTCCTGGTCGCGCAGCCGCGTGACCCACAACATCGCGTCGGGCGTTTCGACCATGCTCTCGACGAGACCTTCGGTCACTGCCTCGATATCGCGCAGTTCGGTGTATGACTGCCTGTGCAGGTCTTCCATGAGGGCGCGCAGCGTTGCTGCACTGCGCGTCCATGACCGGCTGGCGCGCGGCAACTCGGCTTCGATGGCCCCCGGCGCGGCGTACGGGCGCAATGTCGTGCCCGCCGGCAGCCCGAGGGCGTCGGCATCGGCCGGTCGCCGTGCTGCCACGTCGAGATCGACGGCCTTCTTTCGGCTGCGGCGCGATCGCATCGAACCGCAGGGGGTGCCGGGTGCGCCCGGGCTCGTCCCGCTCGTCCTGACCGCGTTGGCCGACGCCGGCAGCGAGTGTGCAGCCGTCGCGCGCGCCTGCCCGTCGCGTCGTGCGAGCGCGCTGCGCAGGGCGTCGGCGGCGGCACCGCTGGAACGCCCGAGATCGACGTGCACGAAGCGGCAGTACTGGCGAAGCGTGCGCAGTTCCATCTCGTCCCGGATGTTCAGGCCCTCGAGCAGGAACGGCGTGTCGAGCCAGGGGCGGTCGAGTTCGGTGACGAACAGGCCGTAGTCGAGATCGTCGACCGACAGCCGGATCCGGGTGGACGCAGGTGCAGGTGGGTGTGGCGGGGCGAGCATCGATTCGGGGTGTACGGGTTGGCACAGTGGGCGGACGGGTCTTTGCCCATGGTAGGCAAGGTGGCCGGGGGCGCCAAGGAACCCGGCGCGCTTTCGACGGCGAGCCGCAACGGGTGCCGACGGGCGGCAGCGTAGGCAGCGTCGACGGCGAGCACTCGACGCGGCGCCCCGAACCTTCCGGGCTCCGATAGCACTGTTGCGCACGCGTGTTGTCGCACTCGAGCGATCGCGCCGTCCGATAGACTCGCGACTGGCAACCGGGAGAAGACATGTCCGACAAGTGGCTCACCAGCCTGATCACCAGCGGCCCGCAGGAAGGTTTCGAACTCGCGATCAAGCTCTCGCGGATGGGCGTGAAGTACACCCAGCCGTCGGGCGAGGTGCGCGAGAAGTTGCGCCCCGAGTACGCCGAGAATGCCGACAGCCTCACCGCCGCATCGCAGGTGATCGCGATCAACTTCCAGACGGTTGCGGCGGCGAACGGCTACTGGCGAAGCTGAGCGTCGGCGACGACGCTGGCACCGGGCGCCGGTTCCGGGTACCCGGCCGAAGCAGCTGCCGGCCGCCGACCGTCTCCCTGGTCGACATGACTGCGCAATCCGGGAAATGGTCCGGGCGGACCGGCTTCGTCCTCGCGACGATCGGGTCGGCCGTCGGCATCGGCAGCATCTGGAAGTTTCCGTACGAGGTCGGGGCCAACGGCGGCAGCACGTTCGTGCTGCTCTACGTGCTCGGGCTGGTGCTGGTCGTCGTGCCGCTGATGCTGGCCGAGTTCGCGATCGGACGCCGTGGGCGCGCCGACCCGGCGGGCAGCATCGCCGCGGTGGCGCAGGCGGCCGGCTCGAGCCGGCGCTGGGCTGCCGCCGGCGTGCTGGGCGTGCTCACCGGCTACCTGATCCTGAGTTTCTATTCGGTGATCGGCGGCTGGACGCTCGGCTACGCGGTCGAAACCGCGCTCTACGGCCTGCCCGGCGCGGACCCGCGGGCAGTCGCCGCGCGCTTCGACGCGTTCCTCGCTTCGCCGTGGCAGATGCTGGGCTGGCATGCGCTGTTCATGGCGGCGAGCGCGGGGGTGGTCGTGCGCGGCGTCGAGAAGGGCATCGAGACCGCCGCGAAGGTGCTCATGCCGTTGCTGGTGGCGCTGATGCTGCTGCTCGCCGTCTGGTCGGTCGTCGAGGGCGATCTCGCCGCCACGCTGCGCTTCCTGCTGGAGCCCGACCTGCGACACCTGAATGCCCGCACCGCTCTCGAGGCGCTCGGCCTGGGCTTCTTCTCGATCGGCGTCGGCCTCGGGATGATGATCACCTACGCGGCCTACAGCGGCGCGGAGATCAGCCTGAAGCAGGTGGTGGTGGCGTCGGTGGCGGCCGACACCGTGATCTCGCTGCTCGCGGGACTCGCGGTATTCCCGATCGTCTTTGCGCATGGCCTCGATCCGGCCAGCGGGCCGCGGCTGGTGTTCGTGACGCTGCCGCTGGCGTTCGCGGGCATGCCGTTCGGCACGACGGCCGCGATCGCCTTTTTCGCGCTGCTGTGCGTGGCCGCGCTGGCCTCGGCCATCTCGCTGCTCGAACTGGTCGTCGCGCTGCTGATGCGGCGGATGAGGTGGCGCCGCGCGACGGCCGTGGCGATCGCCGCCTCCAGCTGTTTTGCCGCCGGCATCGCCACCGTGTTGTCGTTCAACGCCTGGGCCCATTGGCGTCCGCTGGCGAGCCTGGGGATCGCATCGAGTGCCACTTTCTTCGACGTGCTCGATCAGTTGACCTCCAACCTGATGCTGCCGCTCGGCGGGCTCGCGATCGCGCTGTTCGCCGGTTGGGCGGCGCCGCAGCGATTGCTGGCCGAGGAACTTCGGCTCGGCCCGACTGGTGCACGCGCGCTGCGCTTCGCGTTGCGCTATGTCGCGCCGCTCGGGATCGCAGCGGCGACCTTGTCGGCGATCCTGCCGGGCGGCTGAGCTTCAGGGTCGGGATGGGGGCGAGCCAACCGGTCGACGCGGCGCTGCGGTTGCAGGCGTTCTCAGCGCGCGCGCTCCAGTGACAGCAGTTCGGTGCGCATCGCCAGGTTGGTGAGCAGTTCGCCGAGCATCGCCGAGGTGACCGTCTCCTCGCCGATCGCGCGGATGCCACGGCTCTCCATGCACATGTGGCGGCAGCGCACCACCACGCCCACGGCGATGGGGTCCAGATGCGTCATCAAGGCATCGGCGATCTGGCGCGTCATGCGCTCCTGCACCTGCAGCCGCTTGGCGTAGCAGTCGACCAGCCGCGTGAGCTTGGACAGCCCGACGATCGCGCCCTTGGGCACGTAGCCGACGGTCGCCGTGCCGAAGAACGGGGCGAGGTGGTGCTCGCAATGGCTGTAGACGGGAATGCCGCGCACCACGATCAGTTCGTTGTAGTGCTCGGCGCCGTCCTTGAACACCTTGAGGATCTCGGCCGGGTCCTGGCCGTAGCCCGACGTCCAGTGCGCCCAGGCGCGCTCGACGCGACCGGGCGTCTCGCGCAGACCGGGGCGGTTCGGGTCTTCGTGCAGGCTGCGCAGCAGCCGTCGCCAGTCGGAGCGATCGAAGGGTCGATCGTCGGTGCCATCGTCCATGTCGCGGGCCTCGCGGGTGCGGAAGCTGGCAGTCTACTGGATGGGTCGTTGCAGGGCCGGTCGCCCGGAGCGGCGCGGCGCGAAGTGCGGTGCGGTGCGAAACGCGACGCCGCATGAGCCGCTGTGTGACATAGAATGCGGAATCGAACGCGGAACGTCTCAACATGCCGGATCGCCTGTCGGACCTGCTCGCCCGCTTCAGTGTCGCTGCGCACGTCGACCGCACGGGCGCGCTGCAACAGCCCGCTTCGTTCGATGCGACGCGCGATGTGGGGCGCCTGCACCTGCTGCGCAGTGGTTCCGCGAAGATCCTGCACGAAGGATGGACGCCGCTGAAGCTGTCGCGCCCGAGCCTGCTGTTCTATCCGCGACCATTCGTGCACCGGCTGCAGCCCGAGTCGGAACGAATCGTAAACGTCGTCAGCGCGGCGATCCGCTTCGATGGCGGTTCGGTCAGTCCGCTGGCGGCGGCGCTGCCGCCGCTGCTGGTGCTGCCGCTCGAGGCGCTCACCGATGCGCGCACCACGCTGGACCAGCTGTTCGACGAAGCCGATGCCGCGCGTTGCGGTCGCAGCATCGCGCTCGACCGCCTGTGCGACCTGCTGCTGGTGCAGGTCCTGCGGCACGTGATCGATCGTTCGCTGGCCAACAGCGGCATGCTGGCCGGGCTGGCCGATGCACGCCTGTCCAAGGCGCTGGTCCTGCTGCACGACCGGCCGCAACGCGACTGGCGTCTCGAAGACCTCGCCGCGCGCGCCGGCATGTCGCGCGCCCGCTTCGCCGCGCGCTTCAAGCAGGTGGTCGGCATCGCGCCCGGCGAGTACCTGACCCGCTGGCGCATCAGTCTCGCACAGCACCTGTTGCAGCAGGGTCGAGCGGTGAAGGAGGTGGCGGGCGAGGTCGGCTACGCGAGCCCTGCCGCACTCGGGCGGGTGTTCGCCACGCGCACCGGCGCGACGCCGAAGGCCTGGGCGCACACACGCACGCACGCCATCGCCGCCGACGAGACCTGATCATCCGGGCGGATCCGGCGTGCCTGCGCCGGACGAGCACGTACCTGCGGGTAGAATCGACCGGGTGAACAAGCCGCCCAACGACACCTTCCTGCGCGCGCTGCGTCGCGAGCCCACCGACTACACGCCGATCTGGCTGATGCGCCAGGCCGGCCGCTATCTGCCCGAGTACAACGCAACGCGCCGGCGCGCAGGCAGCTTTCTCGCGCTGTGCAAGACGCCCGAACTCGCCTGCGAGGTGACGCTGCAGCCGCTCGAACGCTATCCGCTGGATGCAGCGATCCTCTTTTCGGACATCCTCACGATTCCCGACGCGATGGGGCTCGGGCTGTACTTCGTCGAAGGCGAGGGCCCGAAGTTCGAGCGCCCGGTTCGCGACGAGGCAGCGGTGAAGCAGCTCGCGGCACCCGACCCTTCGGGCACGCTGCGCTACGTGACCGACGCGGTGCGCACGATCCGCGGTGCGCTGGCAGGGCGCGTGCCACTGATCGGTTTCGCGGGCAGCCCGTGGACGCTGGCCTGCTACATGGTCGAGGGCGGCGCGAGCGACGACTTCCGCGAGATCAAGACGATGCTGTACCGGCGCCCGGACCTGCTCACTCGCATCCTCGACGTGAACACGGGCGCGGTCACCGCCTACCTGGACGCGCAACTCGAAGCCGGCGCGCAGGCGCTGATGATCTTCGACTCCTGGGGCGGGGCGTTGGCAGACGGCGCCTATCAGCGTTTCTCGCTCGAACCGATGCGGCGCGTGATCGCCTCGCTGAAGCGCCGCGTCGACGAACCGGTGATCGTCTTCACCAAGGGTGGCGGTCAATGGCTCGAGGAGATGGCTGGCATCGGCTGCGACGCGATCGGCGTCGACTGGACGGTGAACCTCGGCCGCGCGCGGGCGCGCGTCGGCGATCGCGTGACGCTGCAAGGCAACCTCGATCCGATGATCCTGATGGCCGATCCCGGACAGGTGCGTACCGAGGCGATCCGGGTGCTCGACGATTTCGGGGCGCCGCAGGCGGGCGTTGGGCACGTGTTCAACCTCGGCCACGGCATTTCCCAGTTCACGCCGCCCGACAATGTGGCGGTGCTGGTCGAGACGGTGCATGCCCACAGTCGGCGACTGCGCACGGGCGGTGCGAGCGCGTCCTCACTTTAGGCGTTGCGCTGTATCGGCGCGGCTTGCATCGCCGAAAAAAATGTGGTTCGGAAAGTGCGCGATCGCTGACTTATGCACAGTTCGGCTGCCGCGACCGATCGCGCCGAGGGGTCTCCAGGAAAACGCGGGTCAATCTCGTAACCTATTGATTTATAAGAGATTGGCACTGATCAAAAAACGGGCAAACCACCCGGGAGCGTGATACGGCAGGCACTTGGGCTCGATGTGGACGGCTTGCCCACAGTTTTATCCACAGTTTTTGTGCATGGATTGCAAAAGCGCTTTGAAGGCCAAGTGTTAGGGCGGCAACTTAAAGTCAAACCTGATGACTATCGGCCTTTCCGAGCGTTCACAGCCCGCCGCCATCGACAGCCCGAATAATGTGCCTGGCGCGTGCGACGCCGCGTCCGTACGCTTTGCCCGCGTCGCGCTTGACGTGCCGTTGGCGCATCTGGGCGCCTCGCTGTTCGATTACTCGGTCGCTCCCGAACTGGCTGCGGTCGTGACGGCGGGAAGCTGGGTCGTCGTGCCCTGGGGGCGAGGCCGACGGGTCGCGCTGGTGGTCGAAACGGCCGCGCACAGCGAGATCGACGCCGCCCGGGTGAAGCCGCTGGTCGCGGTGCTCGGCGATGCGCCGGTGCTGCCGGCGCCCTGGCTCGACCTGCTGCGCTTTTGTGCCGACTACTATCACCGCGGGATCGGGGAGGTGGCGCTGCCGGCGATCCCGAAATTATTGCGCACGCCGCCGGCGGCACGCGCACGCGGTTCGGCGTTCACCCGCGCGCGTGAACGCTTCGCGTCACCACCTCCGGCCGGGGCGCCATCGCAGCCGCCGCCGCTCAATGCCGACCAGCGGACAGCGCTCGACGCGCTGCTCGCAGCCGACGGCTTCGCGGTGTACCTGCTGCACGGCATCACCGGCAGCGGCAAGACCGAGGTGTACCTGCACTGGCTCGACCGGGTGCTGGCGCGCGGCCCGTGCGGACAGGTGCTGCTGCTGGTCCCCGAAATCGCGCTCACGCCGCAACTCGCCGCGCAGGTCGCGGCGCGTTTTCCTGCGCATCGGGTCGCGGTGCTGCACAGCGACCTGCCGGACGGCGAGCGCGCCGCGCACTGGCTCGCGGCCGTCGAGGGCCGCGCACGCGTGGTGATCGGCACCCGGCTCGCCGTGCTCGCACCGCTGCCGGCGCTGGCAGCGATCGTCGTCGACGAAGAGCACGACGCTTCGTACAAGCAGCAGGAGGGTGTGCGCTACTCCGCGCGCGACCTGGCGATCGTCGCCGCCGCGCAGCGCGCAGTGCCGATCACGCTGGGTTCTGCGACGCCGTCGCTGGAGAGCTGGTACGCGGCGCGCCGCGGCCGCTACCGGTTGCTGGCGCTCCCGGAACGGGTCGGTGCGGCGCAGCTTCCGCTGCTCGAGCGCGTTGATCTGCGCGGGCGCACGCTGCGCCACCAGCTCGCGGCCGAAGCGGTCGACGCCATCGAGGCGGCGCTCGGGCGCGGCGAGCAGGCGCTGGTCTTCATCAACCGGCGCGGCTTCGCGCCGGTGCTGGCCTGCGAGAGCTGCGGGTGGGTGAGCCGCTGCAGCGAATGCTCGGCGTACCGTGTGCTGCATCGCCTCGCCGAGGCGCGAAGCCTGCGCCCGGCGCGCTACCGGCTGCTCTGCCATCACTGCGGCGCCGGGCAGCCGGTGCCGCGCGCGTGTCCTGACTGCGGCAACGTCGGCCTGTCGCCGCTCGGCCGCGGAACGCAGCGGCTCGAAGAGGGCCTCGCCGAACTGTTTCCGGGGCGGCGCATCGCGCGGCTCGACCGCGACGTGGCGCGCGCGCGCGGTGCCGCACAGAAAGTGATCGACGCCGCGCACGCCGGCGAGGTCGACATCCTGGTGGGCACGCAGATGCTTGCCAAGGGGCACGACTTCCGGCGTCTGACGGTCGTGGTCGTGGTCGACAGCGATGGCGGGTTGTTCTCGTCGGACTTCCGCGCGCCCGAGCGGATATTCGCGACGCTGATGCAGGTGGCGGGGCGCGCCGGACGCGATGGCGCCGGTGGCGCCACGCCGCGCGGCCGCGTCATCGTGCAGACACGCTTTCCGGAGCACCCGTTGTTCGAACACCTGGCGCGCCACGACTACGCCGGCTTCGCCGATTCGCAACTCGCCGAGCGGCGCGCAGTCGGCCTGCCGCCTTACCGCTTCCAGGCGCTGTTGCGCGCCGAGGCGGCGACGCAGGACGAGGCGCTTGCGTTTCTGGCGCAGGCCAGGCAACTGGGTGAGGCGCTGCTCGCACAGACGACACCGCGCGGACTCGCGCGCGCATCGGCCGGTGCGCTGCGCGACGCTTCGGTCGCCATGCTCGATCCGGTGCCGATGGCGATAAGCCGGCTCGCGGGCCGCGAGCGTGCGCAGTTGCTGGTGGAGGCCAGCGCGCGCCCGCCGCTGCACGCCTTCCTGCGCGGGTGGCTGGCGGCACTGGGCGCGCTGCGCTCTCCGGTGCGCTGGCAGCTGGAGGTGGACCCGCAGGAGATCTGACCAGGGTGGCCGGTCTCGCCCGTCAACGACGACGCGGGCGATCGACGCGGCCGTTGTGGTTGAAGTCGTGCTGCCGGTCGTGTTTCTGGCGCGCGATACGCGCGCTCTGCACGCCTTGCGCCTGATGCAGGCGTGCACGTTCGCCCCGGGTGACCGTGCCGTCGGACTTCGCGCGCTCTTCCATCCGCTCGACCCTCGCCTGTCCGGCCTCGAGCCGGTTCGCCTCGCGGGTGGTGAGGGCGCCGGTGCGCTCGCCCTGCTCGATGCGGCGTTCCTGGTTGAGCTGTCGCTGATCCACGCGGGGCGTGGCGGCTTGCGCGAACGCGGCGCTGCCGGCCGTGGCGAGCAGAACTGCAATGGCGGCGTTCCTGAGCATGACGGACTCCGAGGGTTGAGGTGATGTCACTCTAGGCGCCCGACCGCCGCGCGTGCAGTCCCGGTCCGGTAAACGCTGTAAGCAGGCGTAACCGGACGCGGGAACGGTCGCGGTGTGAACGCGCTAGCGGGACCCCACTGCCTTCAGCTGCGCCCGCAGCCGCTGCACCTCCTCGATCAGGTCGGTGACGAGCGCCGCCAGTTCCGCATTGGCGTCGAAGTCGCGCTCGAGCGCGACCATCCGCCGCGCACGCACGAGTTGCGCGCTGGCGAAGCGCCACTGGCTGGCCACGCCCGAGCCACATTCGAGCAGGCCGGCCTCGACGCGCATCTCCACCCAGTGCGGCTCGACCGCGCAGGCGCGGGCCAACTCCTCGAGCGTGAGCATCGTCTCGTCGATCACGGCGCCGCTGAGGACCTTGTCGGAAGTCATGATTCGGACTCCGCTCGTATTCAACTGCGGCGCGGGTCGAAGGCAAGCTCGCGTGCCATCTGCTCGTACAGCCGGCGCGCCTTGTCGCTGGCGGCCGGCGGCAGCACGACCTCGAGTTGCAGGTACAGCGAACCGGGCGGGTCGCCCGGGATGCCCCGCGCCTTCAGGCGCAGCCTGCGCCCGCTCTGCGAGCCGGCCGGCACGTTCACCTGTACCCGACCCGACGGCGTCGGCGCTTCGACGGTCGCGCCGAGCGCCGCTTCCCACGGCGCCACCGGAAGCGTTGCGTGCACGTCGCGCCCCTGGATCCGGTAGCGCGGGTCGGGGCGGAACTGCACCTCGAGATAGAGATCGCCCGCGGGCCCCCCGCCGGCGCCGGGCGCGCCCTGCCCGGCAAGGCGGATCTGCTGGCCTTCGGCGAGTCCCTTCGGAATGCGCACGTTGAGCACGCGCTCCTCGGTGACCACGCGCCCGGCTTCGTCGAGCCGCGCGCCGCGCAGCGTGATCGCGCGTGTGGTGCCCTCGTACACGTCGGCGAGGTCGATCATGATCCGCGCGTGGTGATCGCCGCCGCGCATCCGGTGCGCGCCCGCGCGGTCTGCGTCGCGTGCCCGACCCCGGCGGCCGAACAGGCTCGAGAAGAAGTCGCTGAAGGCCTCGTCGTGCATCTCGGGAGCGCCGCGTCCGGAGAACTCGAAGCCCGTGCCCCAGTCGGGCGGCGGCTGAAACTCCTGTCCGGCGCCGTAGCGATTGCCGAGGTCGTCGTAGGCCGCGCGTTTCTCCGGATCGGACAGCACGGCGTAGGCCTCGTTGACTTCGCGCATGCGCGCCTCGGCGTCGGCCTCCTTGCTGACGTCGGGGTGGTACTTGCGCGCCAGCTTGCGGTATGCCTTCTTGATCTCGTCGGCCGGCGCGCCACGCTTGACGCCGAGGCTCTGGTAGTAGTCGCGAAATTCCATCGTGCTTCAGTGGGCGTGCGTTGCGGGCGCCGCCGATGTCGGCGATCCTGGCCACGGGCCCAAGGCTAAGCCGGGCAACGGCGGGGGTCAAATCGTGCCGGTGCCGGTCGGGTGACCGGTAGAATCCCGTTCCTCCCGGCCGCCCCTCGATGTCCGCACAGCTCAATCCGGCGCAGCGCGAAGCGATCCGCCATCTCGATGGCCCCTGTCTCGTCATCGCCGGCGCCGGCAGCGGCAAGACGCGCGTCATCACGCAGAAGATCGCGCACCTGATCGCGTCGGGCTTCGACCCGCAGGCGATCGGCGCGATCACCTTCACCAACAAGGCCGCGCAGGAGATGGCCGAGCGGCTCGGCAGGATGGTGAAGCTGCCCGAAGGGCGGCGCCCGCTGGTGAGCACCTTCCATTCGCTGGGCGTGCAGATGCTGCGCCGCGACGGCCAGTCGCTGGGCCTGAAGCGCAATTTCTCGATTCTCGATGCCGACGACGCGGCCAACATCCTGCAGCAGGCGCTGGGCACCACCGATCGCAAGGTGGCGCGCGCCGCGCAGCACCGCATCTCGTTGTGGAAGAACGCGCTGGTCGATCCGGACCGTGCGGCCGCGGAAGCGAAGGACCGTCTCGGGCACGGCATCGCGCGCGCGTATCGCGACTATGCGGCGACGCTCGCCGCCTACCAGTCGGTGGACTTCGACGACCTGATCGGCCTGCCGGTGCGCCTGCTGCGCGAGCACGCCGACGTCGCGCAGGCCTGGCGCGAGAAGCTGCGCTACCTGCTGGTCGACGAATACCAGGACACCAACGCCTGCCAGTACGAGTTGCTGAAGCTTCTCGTGGGCCCGCGCGCGGCGTTCACCGCGGTGGGCGACGACGACCAGTCGATCTACGGCTGGCGCGGCGCGACGCTGGAGAACCTGAACCGACTGTCCACCGACTATCCGGGCCTGAAGATCGTCAAGCTCGAGCAGAACTACCGCTCGAGCGTCCGCATCCTGACCGCGGCGAACCGGCTGATCGCGCACAACCCGAAGCTGCACGAGAAGAAGCTGTGGTCGGAGCACGGCGTCGGCGATCCGGTGCAGGTGGTGCCCTGCGAGCACGACGAGGCCGAGGCCGAATCGGTGGCGATGCGGCTGCAGGCGCACCGCTTCGAGCGGCGCACGAAGTATTCGGACTACGCGATCCTCTACCGCGGCAACCACCAGGCACGCGTGTTCGAGCAGGTGCTGCGCAAGGAGAAGATTCCCTACGTGCTCTCGGGCGGCCAGTCGTTCTTCGAGCGCACCGAGATCCGCGACCTGATGGCCTGGCTGCGCCTGCTCGCCAACGACGACGACGATCCGGCGTTCATCCGCGCGGTCACCACGCCGAAGCGCGGCGTCGGCACGACGACGCTGCAGGCCCTGGGGACCTACGCGGGCGAGCGGCACGTCTCGATGTTCGTGGCGCTGTTCGAGACGGGCGCCGAGCAGCGCATCGCGCCGCGCCAGCTCGGGCCGCTGCGCGAGTTCGGCGACTTCGTCAATCGCATCGGCTGGCGCGCGGCGCGGGAGCCGGCCGCGCAGGTGCTCGACGACCTGCTGAACGCGATCGACTACCGCTCGCACCTGTTCGCGACCGCCGACGACAAGGTCGCGGCGACGCGCTGGCAGAACGTCAGCGATTTCGTCGACTGGCTGAAGAAGCGCGCCGGGGACGACGGCGCGACGCTGCTGCAGCTGGCGCAGGCGGTGTCGCTGCTGTCGCAGATCGATCGCAGGGACGGCGAGGTCGACGCGGTCCGGCTGACGACGATCCACGCGTCGAAGGGCCTGGAGTTTCCGCACGTGTTCGTGGTCGGCTGCGAGGAAGGGTTGCTGCCACACCACGGCGGTGCGGCGGGCGCGGCGAGCGAGACCGGCGACGAGGCGTCCCCCGACGAGGCGGCCCCCGGCGGCGGAGCCGCCGACAACGAGATCCCGGGAGCCCGCGCCACGGCGGCGCGTATCGAGGAGGAGCGCCGGCTGATGTACGTCGCGGTCACGCGCGCGCAACGCAGTCTCACTCTCAGCTGGTGCCGCGAACGCAAGCGCGGACGAGAGAAGTACGCACCATTGCCGTCGCGCTTTCTCGCCGAGATGCAGCTCGATGCGCGTCCGAAAGCGGCCGCGACGATCGGCGCCGAAGACGCCCGGGCGAAACTCGCGGGCCTGCGGGAAATGCTCGGGCGCAAGCGCGCGCCGGCCAACTGAGCGCCAGCATCGTCTATCCTTTCGCTGGAGCGCCCTCTTTCAGCCTTCAGCGGAACCGAGCGACGATGGGACTGTTCAGACGAAACGGGCCGGTGGTCTTCGAGCGCCATGCCTACGGCGGGCGCAGGTCGCGCAGCGTGCCGCCCTGGCTGTTGTGGCTGCTGGCAGGCATCGCCGCGGGCGCCGGCGGACTCTTCTACGTGCAGGAGGAATACCTGCCGCCGCGATTGACGCCTGCCGAGTCGCAGCAACTGCAGGCCCGCGTCGGCGAACTCGATGCCGAGCGGCAACGCCTGCGGGCCGCGCTTGCCAGGGCGACTGCCGAGGCACAGTCCGCGCAGACCGGCAGCGAGCGGCTGACCGCCGAACTGGCGGACGCGCGTCAGTCGATCGAGCGGCTGCGCGCCGATCTCGCGCTGTTCGACGAGGTGCTGCCGCCGGACCCGCGCGGCGGGGCGGTGGCGGTGCGCGCGGCGAAGTTCACGAACCAGGACGGGCGGCTCGCCTACCACGTGCTGCTCACCCGCGAACGCAAGGGTGGCAAGCCGTTCGCCGGCACGATGGAACTGGTGGTGGCCGGCGAGCGCGGCGGCCGCAACGAAACGATCGATCTCGGGCCGGTCGAGGTTTCGCTGGCTGGCTACCAGCACGTACGCGGCGCGTTGCCACTGCCGGCGGGATTCGCCGCGCGCCAGGTGACGGTGCGCGTGCTCGACCGCACCGGAGGCACGCTCCAGGGCATGCGCGTGATCAACGCACGTTGACGACGCCGGGCAGGTGATCGGCGCGGCGGGTCTCATCCTGCGCGACCGGATCGAGAGCCCGAAGCCGCTGCTCGGCAGGATGGGGCGACTGCAGAGCGAACTGGCGCAGGCGCAGAAGGAGCTCGCGCGCCAGCGGCGCACCCGCTTGCACGTTCTCGAACTTCGTCGGCAACCGCGAGCGTGTGCTCGGGGTGAGACACCGCGCGCGCGACGCTGTACCAGAAGCTGGCGGAGTTCCCCGGCCTGGCCGGGGCGGCTGGGGATCGGGTGGCCTGACCGGCGGTCTTCTGCCGGTCTTTCGACGCCTGGGTCGAGGCACTGATTTCGAAGGCGCCTATCATGTGGATCTTTGACCGGAGGTTCGCCATGAAGCTGTATTACTCACCAGGTGCCTGCTCGCTGTCGCCGCATATCGTCCTGCAGGAGGCCGGACTGCCGTTCGAGGCCGTGCTGGCCAGCACGAAGACGCACAAGCTGCCAGACGGCACCGACTACCACACGATCAATCCCAAGGGCTACGTGCCGCTGCTCGAATTCGACGACGGCCAGCGTCTGACCGAAGGGCCGGTGATCGTGCAGTGGATCGCCGACCAGGTGCCGGCGAAGAGACTCGCGCCGCCGGCCGGCACCATGCCGCGCTACCGTGTGATGGAATGGCTCAATTTCGTCACCGCCGAACTGCACAAGCAGTTCAGCCCGCTGTTCAATCCGGCCTATCCGGAAGAGGGCAAGGCGATCAACCGTGAGCGGCTGGCGGGACGCTTTGCCTGGGTCGATGGCCAACTGGCGGGCCGGCAATACCTGATGGGCGACGACTTTACCGTGGCCGACGCGTACCTGTACGTGGTCACACGCTGGACCGTGCCGATGAAACTCGACATCTCGTCGCGTGCGAATCTCGCCGGCTACATGACCCGCGTCGCCCAGCGTCCGGCCGTGCAGCGCGCGCTGCAGGCGGAGGGGCTGGCGTAATGCGGGCGCCACGCCATCGTGTGCCCGGCCCGGACGCGGGCTCTCCGATGCGACGACGCCTTGCCCCACTGCCTGCGCTGCTTCTCGCGCCTTTCGCTGTCGCGCACGCCGAAGCCATCGGCGAGGTCGACACCGTCTTCAAGTGGATCGGCCCCGACCACAAGATCGTCGTCGAGGCGCACGACGACCCGAAGGTGCCGGGCGTCACCTGCTACACCTCGCGCGCGAAGACCGGCGGCATCAAGGGCGCACTTGGTGTGGCCGAAGATCGCTCCGAGGCGTCGATCGCGTGCCGGCAGGTCGGGCCGGTTTCGATTCCGAAAGCGTTGCCCGAGCAGGAAGAGGTGTTCAGCGAGCGGATCAGCCTGGTGTTCAAGAAGCTGCGCATCGTGCGGATGGTCGATCGCCGGCGCAACACGCTGGTCTACCTGACCTATGCAGAGCGGTTGATCGAGGGCTCGCCGCAGAATTCGGTCACCGCGGTTCCGGTGGACCCGGCAACGCCGATTCCGGTGAAGTAGCGCGCAGGCCGCCGCGACGCTTCCCGATCGATGCCGGCGGGAGGCTGGTGCTGCAGGCCTCCGACGCTCGCACGATCACCGCGCGCCGTTCGCAGGCGTCGCTGCCGCACCAGCGGCACCGGATCAGAAAGCCGTATCCAGGCGCAGCAGCACCAGCAGGCCCATCACCGTGAAGATCCCCGCGGCGATCGTGTGGACGAGCCGCATCCGAATCCTCGCGGCGAAGCGGTCGCCGAGAAAGACCGCGGGCACGTCGGCGATCAGCATGCCCAGCGTGGTGCCGATCACGACCGGCAGCGCGATCGCGTAGTGCGCTGCCATCGCCACGGTGGCCAATTGCGTCTTGTCGCCCATCTCGGCGAGGAAGAACGTGACCAGCGTCGCGCCGAAAACTCCAATGCGCCCGGCCGCCCGCGTTTCGTCCTCCTCGATCTCGTCGGGGAGCAACGTCCAGACGGCCATGGCGAGGAACGACAGGCCGAGCACCCAGCGCAGCACCTCGGGGTTCGTCATCGACGTGATCCACACGCCGAGCGCGCCTGCCAGTCCGTGGTTGATCAGCGTCGCGCAGAGGATGCCGGCCACGATCGGCACCGGCTTGCGAAACCGGGCGGCGAGCAGAAAGGCGAGCAACTGGGTCTTGTCGCCAATCTCGGCGAATGCCACGACCGAAGTCGAAACGAGCAGCGACTCCATGGCGCCCGAAGATAGCACGCGTCCGCCACCGGTACGCCGGCGTCGGCGATCGTCCGGGGGCGGGCGCCCTCTCCTGTCCTTGACCGCGCGCAAGTCGCACGGCAGGCTGCGACGTCATGCTGGCGCGCAATCGCGGCCTGTGGCGCGCCGTCCCGCCGGGCACACCGCCCTTTGCGAAACCGTCCGATGATCTCCCCCGAAACGATCGCCTACTTCTCGATGGAAATCGGCCTCGACGAGGCGATGCCGACCTACAGCGGCGGCCTCGGCGTGCTGGCTGGCGACACGGTACGCGCGGCCGCCGACGGCGACGTGCCGATGGTGGCGGTCACGCTGGTGCATCGCAAGGGCTACTTTCGCCAGCGCCTCGATGCCGAGGGTCGGCAGACCGAGGAGCCGCAGGCGTGGTCGCCGGAGTCGCTGCTCGCCGGGATGCCGGGGCGTGCGAAGGTGAGCATCGAGGGCCGCGACGTCGCGCTGCGCGCGTGGCGCTACGATGTCCGCGGCGCCGGCGGCGTGACCCTGCCGGTGCTGCTGCTCGACAGCGATCTCCCCGAGAACGCCGAGCCCGACCGGCGGCTCACCGATCACCTGTACGGCGGCGACGACCGCTACCGCCTTTGCCAGGAGATCATTCTCGGCATCGGCGGCGTGCGCATGCTGCGTGCGCTGGGCTACGACACCATCCGGCGCTTCCACATGAACGAGGGCCATGCGGCGCTGCTGCTGCTCGAACTCGGCTACGAGGAGATGCTGCGGCGCGGGCTCCACGAAGTGACCCGCGAGGTGGCCGTGGCGGTCAAGCCGCTGTGCGTGTTCACGACGCACACGCCGGTGCCCGCGGGCCACGACCAGTTTCCGCTCGCGCTGGTGCGGCGCGTGCTCACCGACTACCACGGCGCGTACGACCGGCGCGCGGTCGAGTTCTGCCTCGACAACGTGCTGAACATGACTTACCTCGCGCTCGACAACAGCCATTACGTCAACGGCGTGGCGAAGAGGCACGGCGAGATCTCGCGCCAGATGTTCGGCCAGTACAAGGTCGACTCGATCACCAACGGCGTGCATGCCGCCACCTGGATCGCGCCGCCGATCCGCGCGGTGCTCGACCGGCACATTTCGCACTGGCGCGAGGACAACGCGAGCCTGCGTTACGCACTGGGCATTCCGCGCCAGGAGGTGTGGGCCGCGCACCAGACCGCGAAGCAGGACCTGGTCGCCTGGGTCAACCAGCGCACCGGCGCGAGCCTGTTCTCGAACACCTTCACGATCGGGTTTGCGCGCCGCGCGACGCAGTGGAAGCGCCCCGACCTGCTGTTTCACGACCTGCAGCGCCTGCTCGCGTTGCACCGAAGCGCCGGGCCGATCCAGGTGGTCTATGGCGGCAAGGCGCATCCGCGCGACGAAGGCGGCAAGGAGCTGATCCGGCAGATCTTCGCGCAGGTCGCGAAGCTCGAGGGCCGGCTCGCCGTGGCGTGGGTCGAGGATTACGACATCGCGGCCGCCCGGCGCCTGGTCGCCGGCGTCGACCTGTGGCTGAACACGCCGCAGCCGCCGCTGGAAGCCTCGGGCACCAGCGGGATGAAGGCCGCGATGAACGGCGTGCCGCAGCTGTCGGTGCTCGACGGCTGGTGGGTCGAGGGCTGCATCGAGAACGTGACCGGCTGGGCGATCGGCGACGGCAATGCCGTGAACGACAGCGGCATCGACGAGCGCGCGTTCGACGCGGAGTCGCTGTACAACAAGCTCGAGACGGTGATCCTGCCGATGTTCTATCGCGACCAGGATCGCTACATCGACGTGATGCGCCACGCGATTGCGCTGAACGGCTCGTTCTTCAACACCGAGCGGATGGTCGACCAGTACCTGCGCAAGGCGTATTTCCGCTAGCGGCGCACCTGGGCGAGGCTTTCGCGGATCGAATCCGCCATCGGCGAGTCCGGGGGCACCGCGGCGAGCGCCCGCTCCCAGTAGGCGATCGCTGCGCGCGTGTCGTTGCGCCGGAACGCGTCGGTGGCGGCCATCGACAGCGCCTTCCACTGCGACGGGTTCTGTGCGAGGGCGCGACGCACCAGTTCCATCGGCGCGCCTTCGAGGACGGCCCCCTGCGCCATTGCCGTTGCGTCGGCGTAGTCGGCGAGGACGTCGGCGTCGATCGGGCCGAGCGCGGCGAGCTTCTCATAGGCCGAAACGGCCTGGGGAAAGCGCTCCATCACGTACCAGGTGCGCGCCAGCGTGCGCCATCCGTTGGAGTCCTGCGGCTCGCGCTCCAGGTGCGCGACCAGTCGTGCGGCCATCGCCTCGGCGTCGTCCGGTGCGGCCGGGGTCTGCATGCTGCCTGGGCCGGGACGAACAGTGGCGGCGGCGTGCCGCTGCAGCGGCGCGGACGGAGCAGGGCGTTCCGAAGGCGCGATCGCCATGGCCCAGTACGCCGCGATCACCAGCAACGGGATTGCGAGGGCCAGGGGCTTGACGATCCGGGCGCCGATGGTCGTGCTGCGATCGCTCACAGGAGCGCGCGCGTCGGCCTGCGTCGACGCCGTCCTGGACGGTCGCGTGGCACCGGTTCGCGGGTGTCTTCCCATCGTCTCGCGCCCTGCAGACGCTGCGCGGCAGGGGCGGGTCAGGGAGTCGGAAGCGCAAAGCGCGACATGTAGTCGCTGACCGCGCGCACGTCGTCGTCCGTGTAGCCCTTGATGGCACGCCTCATCTTCGGATTGGCGTTTCGCCGCGCGCCGTCGCGGATGTCGATCGACTCCCGGAGCAGGTACAGGTAATGCTGACCCGATACCCGCGGGTAGAAGCGCGCTGCGTCCCCTTCACCTCTGGCGCCATGGCAGTCGGCGCAGTCCTGTTCGTAGGCCGATTGGCCGCGCGCCAGTTGCGTGCCATCGCCCTTTCCGTTGTTCGGCGGCACCGGCAGGCGCTCCAGGTAGGTCGCGATGTCCGCGATGTCCTGCGGGCCGATCACGTGCTTGTCGGCAAACGGGTACATGCGCGGATTGTCGCGCCGCCCGGCACGCACGTCGGTCATCTGTTTGATGAGCACGGTGGCGTGCTGCCCTGCCAGACGCGGATAGCTGCCGTCGATGCGCCCAAGGGCCCGGGCGCGGTGGCACCCCTGGCAGACTTCGAAGGCGATTTCGCCGCGCAGCGGATCGCCCTGTGCTCTCAGGGCCTGGAGCTTTTCCGCGTACATCTCGTTCCAGATGTAGTCCGGGGCCTCGACGCCCTCTTCGCGCGGCTGGGGGTCAGCCGCACCGGAACCCGGGCACCAGAGTGCCAGAGAAACCAGCAGCGCGAGGGAAAGCCTGTTCACGCAACACTCCTTGCAGGACTACGCTGTCGAACGTCAGAGGCCCGCGACGTATTCGGCCACCGCCTTCATCTCTTCCTCGGTCAGGCGCGCTGCGAGCGAGCGCATGACCCGTCCGCGGTCGTTCGTGCGCGCGCCGTTCTTGAACTGGGTCAACTGCTCCACGATGTATTCCCGATGCTGGCCGGCAATGCGCGGATAGCGCGGATTGCCGACGCCGTTCTCCTGATGACACCCGATGCAGGCGGGTACGCCCGAAGTGGCGTTGCCATCGGCGAAGATCATCCGGCCCGCTTCGGCGAGCTTTGGATCTTCCACTTTTCCCGGCGCCGGTTTCTGGGCGGCGAAGTACTCGGCCAGCGGTTCGACGTCGCCGGCCTTGATCGACTCGAGCGCCGGCGCCATCATGTCGTTCTTGCGCTTGCCGGCCAGATACTCGTTGAGCTGCTTGGCGATGTACTCGGACTGCAGGCCCGCGAGCTTCGGGAACGTGGGTGCCGGGCTGTTGCCGTCGGCGCCGTGGCAGGCGATGCAGACGGTGGTGGCGAGTTCCTTGACCCGCTCCGGCTGCGCCGCTGCCGGCACCGTCGCTGCGGCCACGAGCCCGATCGCGAGGTAGCGGATCGATGCGCTTGCCACCCGGCCCCCGTCAGAAGTCGAACTTCACGAACGCGCCCAGCAACGTCGCACGATAGTCGATCGGGCCGGCATCGAGATAGACCTGCTGGTTGGTGCCGGGCACCGGATTGGCGGCCACGCCGTCGTAGTGCCAGTCGCGAATCTTGCCCTGTTCGTGCCGCAAGAGCATCCGGATCGACAACTGCTTGCGGATCGGCATCACCAACCCCGCTTCGAGGATGTTCTGCGTGAAGCGCAGTCTGGAGAAGCCGCCGTCGACCAGCCCTTGGGTCGCCGGCGGAATCACGATGCCCGCGCCGTACTGCTGGTCCATCGTGGTGCTTCCCGACACGTGGGTGAAGCTCAGGTCGAGCCTGGCCTTGCCGAAGTCCCGGAACAGCCCGAAGCCGAGCACGTCGCTGCGGTCCTTGTGCACGAACGCCCAGCGGCGGTCGAGCGGCAACAGCGTGCTGCCGGCGTTGGCACAGCTGTCGAGCAGCGCCTCGGTCTGAGCGGTGGTGGCAAAGCCGCCGGCGGGGATCGTGCACGCGACGCCGGTCTGGATGTTGGCCTGCGAGATCCGCCCGTTCTGGTAGGAGTAGAAGCCGTACATCGACAGTGTGGTGCTCGCTTGCCAGTTCAGGTCGAGGTTCACCGAGTTCTGTTTCTGGTGATCGGTCCGTCCGTAAGCCGAGTCCGGATATCTCGCATCCTTCCACTGCAGTGACAGGCCGCCGTCCAGATCGGGCCGCAGCGCGTAGTTCATCCGCGCATTCAGGATGTTCTGGTCGCGGTCGGCCAGATCGAACTTCCGCGCCTGCGCGAGCGCGTGTATCCAGGAGTTCAGGTTGGTTGCGGCCGCGGTCGGCAGCGGGCCGAGCGCGGAACTGAAGAACGCGTGATAGGGGTCGGAGACGTACTCGCTGCCGCGCCTGCGGTCGTGCTCGTAGGACAGGCGCAGCGTGCCGCGCTCCAGACTCCTGTTGACGTAGCCGAGCTTGAGCCTGTTCTCCCAGGTCTCGGCGCGCTCGCGGTGCTTGCGATCGTATTCCTCGCGTTCGAGCGAGGCGTTCACGCTGTTGTGCCGGCTGAGCCGGTAGTCACCCGACAACGCATAGTTGGTCTGGGTGTACTCGAACGGCATGTTGCGGATGGGGATGTTGCCGGCGTTCGGCACGACGCCGAGCGCCTGCGCCGCGGCGAGACTGCAGCCTGCGGCCAGATACGCCGGCGTGGCGACCATCGATGCTCCGCTGCCGTCGTTGAGCAGTCGCCCCCATTGTCCGTTCAGTGGATTGCAGGCCCAGTATTGGGTGGAATTCCCGGTATCGTACCGGCGGACCTTGCCTTTCAGGTCGAGATCCTTCACCGGCTTCAGGCTCAGCCCCAGATCGACCAGCTGGGTGTCGATCTTCGCGTCGGCGCTCTGCCTGCTCAGCGACGCGGTGGTGTCCCAGGCTCCACCCGCCACGCCGTTGACGATGACCCCCGGATACGTGGTCGATGCCAGCAGGTCGTCGTTCTGGCGCAGCCTGCTGGCGGAGACCAGGGCGGTGAAACGGGCATCGTAGAACTGCGGGAAGGCGCGCGCGTATTCGCCCTTCAGGTTCAGGTAGTCGTTGTCGGGATGCAGATCGAAACGGCCGCGGGGGAAAGCGCCAGTGCCCGCGCCGGCCGCCACACCGTTGGCGGCTGGCAGGAACATCGGGTTCTCGAACGACAGCGTATCGATGTTGTTGCGGAAGAACGAGGCCGAGATCTGTCCGTTGAAGCTGCTCAGCCGGTCGGACCACTGCACGCCGGCGACCATGTCGTGGGTGTCGCTGTCGACGGACTCGGGTAACTCGAGGCCGCCGGTGCCGCCGCCGCCCCCCATGACCATCCCGAACGGCCGCGCGCCTTCGCGCTTCTCGTTCGCATAGCTGGCGAACAGCTTCCAGTCGGAGGGCAGGTTCATGTCGAACCGCACGCCGCCCTTCTTGCGCACGATCCCGAGCTCCGAGTATGGCGTCGCGAGCGCCGCCGCCCGAAGATTGGTGTTCGTGACTGCAGCGCTGGTGGTGCCGCCCGGCGCCAGGCCGTTCAGCGTGAGGCTGGAGGTGCCCGTCCCGTTCCAGAGGTTCCGATAGGTGCTCGTGAAGACGTGCGGGCTCTCGTTGTAGAACGCCCTCACTCTCCAGTCGTTGTAGCGCCCGAAACGCAGCCCGTAGAACTGGTCGTCGAACGTCGTGCCGCCGCCGAAGACCTCGAGGAAGCGGGCCGCATCGGGTTTTTCGGCCTGCACGCGGAAATTGTTGAGGTACAGGCCGTTGTCCACGTCCTTGTAGGCGCGGAAGCCGGCGGCTCGCTCGTTGCCCGAGCCGCCGATCACTCCCGCCTCGATCGAACCCGAGTACTCCCAACCCGATGGCGTCCTGGTCGGCTCGGGATCGATGAAGGGGGCGCCGTACAGGAAACCGGTGGGGGTGCGCTCGTTCTGTCCCTCGCCCATGCCTTCCGGATCGCGCTCTCGCGCCGAACTGAAGGTGGCAGGGTTCAACGCGTTGCCCAACTGCGTATCCACCCCGACGCCTGAATCCGCCCACGCGGCGCCGGCGGCCATCTGCATCAGTGCCGTGCCCAGGACCGAAACGATCGTCTTCGGCCGGAGTTCGAGCCGCGCCCGGTACGGGCTGTGATTCGTGTTCATGTCTCGACCCTCCCTCTGCCCCGATCAGCGCTGGAACCGCGCGCCCGCGGGGTGATTGCTACCGTGGATCTGCGAATGGCAGTTCTGGCAGGAGCGTCCGATCACCCTCTGGCTTGGCACGCCCCCGAGGAGCGCGGAAGCGGCGGTCTGATCGTTCCGATAGAACGTGTTCGGGTGAAAGCCCGGCGGATTGTGGCATTGCTGGCAGAGCATCGGCCGGGCGACCTGCAGCAGCTTGTCGTGATTCGATCCGTGTGGCTGATGGCAGTTCAGGCAGCTCTCGCGCACCGGAGCGTGTTCCCAGATGAACGGGCCGCGCCGCTCGGCGTGGCAGGCATAGCAGACTTCGTTCACGCTGTCGGCCTTGAGCAGCGGTTTCGTCGACGAACCGTGTGGGTTGTGGCAATCGGCGCAGGACATCTTGCCTTCGGGAAGCGGCATGTGCGAGCGCTTGCGGAACTCGGCACGCTGCTGCTGGTGGCATTGGTAGCAGGTCTCGGAGATCGTCTGCTTGACCAGCAGACTGTTGACGGAGACCTTCTCCATCGGGTTGTGGCAGTCGGCGCAGCCGACCTTGTTGTCGGCATGCGTCGATCCCGGCCAGTGCAGGCGGTTGCCGCCCTGGTGGCAACTCAGGCACTGGCTGTTCTGGACTTCGATGGGCGTACCCCAGTATTTCGTGAAGCCGATGATGAGGCTCTTGTCCTCCGCCTTCTTCGCGTGGGCCGCGCCGGGGCCGTGGCACGACTCACAGACGCGCGCCTCACGCTGATTCTTCGGGTTGAGCCGGAAGACCTTTGCGTGAAGGGTGTCCTTGAAGTGCTGATTCTCCTGTCCGTGGCACCCGAGACAGGTCTTCTCCCCGACGTACTCCGCGTTCGCGGCGGTATCGGCCAGGGCGGGGGCACCGAAGGCGAGGAACGCAGCCGTGGCTGCCATGAGCGCGCGCAGCGCGCCGACAGGTTGTGCACTCTTCATGACGTCTCGACTCCCATGGGGTCATCGCGCCCCTTGCCGGCTTGTCCGCCATCTCCCGACGAGGCCAGTATGCGGAGAACCTGCACTCGTCGTATTGCTTCGATGTGACGTCTTTCTTGATCGAACGCGCCATGCGGAGACGCTCCGGCGTTCACCGCAGGCATCGATGTCGCGGTGTCGACGTGCGGCGCCGCCATGCGACGGCCGGCACGCCTGGTTTCGCGCGGGAACTGCCCGAAGCGCCTGCGGAAGGCACGGCTGAAGCGGGCCTGGTCGCTGACCCTCCCGGCAGAGGGACGATCGAGTCGGCGATCGCGCCGGTCCCCGAGAAGCGGTTTTGCTCGAGCTGCATCGATATCGCACTGCAACAGGCAGATCGCGCAGACCTGCCCGCCGCGTCAACGCGGGATCGGCGTCGCCCGTTGCGCCACGCCATCGGATTGAGCCACATCATTTCGCGCGTCTCGGCCCGGCGCGATCCTCGTCGCTTCCTCCGAACGAAACACACCAGGGAAACGCCATGACCGCGCTCGACCCCACCGCCCGCGAGCTCCTCGAGAAGGCAGAGTTCATCGCCATCGTCACGCAAGGGACGGATGGCCCGCATCTGGTCGGGAACTGGTGCGACTATGCGCAGCGGATCGGCCTCGACGACGAGCGCATCGTTTTGCCGGCGGGTCGCTACAAGCGCACCGAGGAGAACCTGAAGCGCGACAGCCGGATCCAGCTGATGGTGGCTTCACGCGCGGTACGCGGGGCGCGCACCCCCGGACAGGGCGGCGTCATCCACGGCAAGGGCAGCGTGCAGGTCGACGGTGAATTCGCCGCGCGTGCGAAGGCGGTGTTCCCGTGGGCGCGCGGGGCGCTGGTGATCGAGGTCGAGCGCTGCGAGATGCAGCTGTAGGGCGTGCGCCGTCGAGTCTCCGCAGCTTTGCCGCACCGGGTCAACGCTTCGGCCACGTGGTCGATGCGATCGGGTCGGTCGTGATGCGGAGGGGCGCTGCCAAGCTGCCCTTCAATCGGTCAGCGAGCGAGCCTGTACGTCGTCGACGGGTTGCACCGGCAGGCGCAGCATCGTCCGGACAAGCCCGTGCTGGCCTACTTCAGCGCGGCGAGCATGTGCTCGACGGCGGCGCGCACCTGCGCGTCGGACAGGTTGGCATTGCCGCCACGCGGCGGCATTGCGCGGATGCCGTCGATGGCGTGCTTGACCATCGTGTCTTCGCCAGCGGCTGCGCGCGGCGCCCACGCGCCCTTGTCTCCCAGTTTCGGCGCACCGGCCACGCCGGTGCCGTGGCAGACCATGCAGGTCGCGTCGTAGACCTTCTTGCCCTCCGCGGAGGAAGCCGCGCTGACGGCAGGCGCAGAGGCCGCTGCCGCCGGGGCCGGCGCAGTGGCAGCACTCGGGGCTGGGGCAGTGGCCGAAGCGGGGGCCGCTGCCGCAGCGGCCGGGGCCGCCGCGGCCGGCTGCGCCTCGGCAGCCTTCGACACCTCGGCCTTCGGCTCCTCGAACCTGCCGCCGGACTTGTTGGCCATGTAGACCACGGCGCGCGTGATCTCGCTGTCGCTGAAGTCGCCACCGCCCTGTGCAGGCATCGCGCCCTTGCCCTGGAGCGACGACGTCGTGAGCGCCTTCAGACCGGCCTTGATGCGTGCCGCCCAGGCAGCTGCGTCGCCGAGCTTCGGAGCGCCTGCCACGCCGCTGGCGTGGCAGGCCGAGCATTGAGCGTTGTAGACCTGCTCGCCGGTCTTCGCCACGGTTGGGGTGTTCGCGTCGCGCAGTTCGAAGCCGGCCACCGGCCGGATGCGCGCTTCGATCGCCTCCGGCGTCATCGCGTCGGCCCCGGCGCCGGTACGGGTGCCGCTGCCGACGAACTTAACGATCAGCGTGATGATCGTGATCGGCACCACGAACGCCAGCACGATCACGGTGATCAGCTGCCGGGGAGTCTTGATGAATCCTTGGTGTTCGTCGCTCATTGTTCCGCAGCCGGTTGGTGGAACGAAGCGCGCAATTATATCCGCTACTTCTCCCGCTTCAGGCTCTCGAGCCGTTCCGCGATTTCTTCCTCGATCTCCGCGAGCATGTCGGCATCGGGGTCTGGCCAGTCGCCGCCTGCCGCGCGCGCCATGTAGGCGGTGGCACGCGCGGCAGGCGGCCACGGCAAGGACCGTGAACGCGACGCCGACAGGCTTCCGGAGCCTGCGGGCCGATGCGGACAAGGCACGAATCGCGGACACAGGCTGCTCCGGAATGGATCGACGTCGCGGTCGTAGCCGAACGCCGCGGCGCTCAGGCGAATCGCGCCGATCGCGCCGGGTTGTCGAGGCAAGGAGTTCGTCATGGCGCGGAACATCGATGCTGCGGGCGCCCGAAGAAGCCGTGGCCGCATCGCGGCCTGGGCGCTGGTTCTGTCGCTCGGCGGAATGCCCTGGGCGACCTGGGCGCAGGCGCCGTCCCCACCGTCCACCCAGTCGCTCAGCCAGGACGGCGTGACCGTGAAGGTCACGCCGATGCCGCGGGTGCCGGGCGCAGCCACCTGGGACTTCAAGGTCGTCCTGGAGACCCATTCGCAGGCACTGGTCGACGACCTGACACGTACGGCCACGCTGGTCACCGACGACGGCCGAAGCCTGAAGCCGACGGCGTGGTCCGGTTCCGGTCCCGGAGGACATCATCGCGAAGGGGTGCTCCACTTCGCCATGCCGGAGCCGCAGCCGGGCGCGTTCGAATTGCGCATCTCGCGCGCCGGCGAATGGAAGGTTCGCGTCTTCCGCTGGACGCGGTAACCCGATCGAGGCCGTTCGGAGGGACATCCCATGGCAACCGCGGATCACTCGACGGCCCGGGACGGGGCGCGGCGGCGTGAATGGGTGCGCGCTGCCGCATGGGGCATTCTCGGCATGCTCGGGCTGCTGCTGCTCTATTTCGGCGTGCTCGGTGCGGTGTCCGGCTTCGGCTACGCGCTCGGGCAGTTCGCGGAGTTCTGGCCGTTCGTCGTCGCGCTCGCAGCAGGATTCGGAACGCAGGCAGGTATCTTCACGTGGCTGCACCGCGCGGTCCATGCCGCGCACGGCTCGGGTAAGATCGTCGCCGCGACCGGCACGACATCGGGCGCGGCCATGGTGTCGTGTTGCGCGCACTACCTGGTCAACCTGTTGCCGGCGCTGGGTGCCGCAGGAGTTGTCACCTTCGTGTCGCAGTACCAGATCGCACTGTTCTGGGTCGGGCTCATCGCGAACGCGCTCGGCATCGCCTACATGGGGCGGCGTGCCACCGCCCTGGTTCGCGAGATGCACCACGGTCATCAGTGATCGATATGGACGCACGTCATGACGACCCGCATCCGGCGAGTAGAGCGGATCACGGGCATCACGGACGCGAGCATCACGGACATGAGCATCAGGGAGGCGGCGAACGCCCGGGGCGCCCCGTGGCTGCGCCGCCGTCGCCCCCGTCCGGGGCGGTGATTCCGGAGGGCACGATCTATACCTGTCCGATGCACCCGGAGATTCGCCGCACCGCGCCGGGGAACTGCCCCATCTGCGGCATGGCGCTCGAACCGCTGATGCCCGGCCTCGGCGACGACGAGAATCCCGAGTTGCGCGATTTCACCCGGCGCTTCTGGTGGACCCTGCCCGCCAGCGTCGTCGTGCTCGTGCTGGCCATGGCCGGGCACCTGCTCGGCTGGCTCTCGCCGCACGCGCAGTCCTGGGTCGAACTCGTGCTGTCGGCGCCGGTCGTGCTGTGGGGCGGCTGGCCGTTCTTCGTGCGGATGGTGCAGTCGGTCCGCAACGCCAGCCCGAACATGTGGACGCTGATCGGCCTGGGCGTTGGCGCGGCCTTCGTCTACAGCGTCGCGGCGACGCTGGCGCCCCACTGGTTCCCGGCGTCGTTCATGGCTCACGGCCGAGTCGCCGTCTATTTCGAGGCGGCAGCCGTGATCGTCTCGCTCACGCTGCTCGGCCAGGTGCTCGAACTCAGGGCCCGGGGGCAGACTTCTGCCGCGATCAAGGCGCTGCTGGGGCTCGCGCCGAAGACCGCGCGACGCCTGAACGACGACGGCACCGAGCAGGACGTGCCGCTATCGCACGTCCACGTCGGAGACCGGCTGCGCGTGCGCCCCGGCGAGAAGATTCCAGTCGACGGCATCGTGCTCGACGGCGAGAGCCCGGTCGACGAATCGATGCTCACCGGCGAACCGATTCCGGTCGGCAAGCGGGTCGGCGACCGGTTGATCGGGGCGACGTTGAACACCAGCGGCGCGCTGGTGATGCGTGCCGAGCGCGTGGGTTCCGAAACGATGCTGTCGCAGATCGTGAACATGGTCGCGCAGGCGCAGCGCTCGCGCGCGCCGATGCAGCGGATGGCCGACCGCGTGGCCGGCTGGTTCGTGCTGGCCGTGATCGCGGCCGCCGTCGCGACCTTCCTCGTCTGGGGCCTGTTCGGTCCACAGCCCAGCTGGGTGTTCGCGACGATCAATTCGCTGGCCGTGCTGATCATCGCGTGCCCGTGCGCGCTGGGTCTGGCGACGCCGATGTCGATCATGGTGGCCACCGGCAAGGCGGCGACGCAGGGAATCCTGTTTCGCGACGCGGCGGCGATCGAGGGTTTCCGCAGGATCGACACGCTGGTCGTCGACAAGACCGGAACGCTGACCGAGGGCCGGCCGGCGTTCGACTCCGTCGTGCCGGCTCCCGGCTTTCGCGAGGACGAGGTGCTGGCGCTGGCCGCGAGCCTCGACCAAGGCTCCGAGCACCCGCTGGCCGAGGCGATCGTCGCCGAGGCGCGGCGGCGCGGCCTCGAACTCGGCAAGGTGGATGCGTTCGAATCGGCGAGCGGAATCGGCGTGCGCGGAATCGTCGACGGTCGCCGCCTGGCGCTGGGGAACACCGGGCTGATGCAGGCCGACGGGATCGCCTGGCAATCGCTCTCGGATCAGGCCGAGGCACTGCGCGGCACGGGTGCCAGCGTGATGCACCTCGCGGTCGACGGCCGCCTCGCGGGGCTGCTCGCGGTGTCCGACCCGGTCAAGGCAAGCACGCCGGAGGCCCTGGCGCATCTGCGCGACGTGTCGATCCGGATCGTGATGGCCACCGGCGACGGCTGGACGACGGCACGCGCGGTCGCCGCCAGGCTGGGCATCGAAGAGGTGATCGGCGAGGTTGCGCCTGCCGACAAGGTGGCCATCGTGCGACGCCTGCAGGCCGAGGGGCGCAAGGTCGCGATGGCCGGTGACGGCATCAACGACGCGCCCGCACTCGCGCAGGCCGACATCGGCATCGCGATGGGCACCGGCACCGACGTCGCGATGAACGCCGGGCACGTCACGCTGGTCAAGGGCGACTTGCGGGCCATCGCGCGGGCGCGGGACATCTCGGAACGGACGGTGCGCAACATGCGCGAGAACCTGGGCTTCGCGCTCGTCTACAACGCGCTCGGCGTACCGATTGCCGCGGGCGTGCTCTACCCGGCATTCGGCTTGCTGCTGTCGCCGATGATCGCGGCGCTCGCGATGAGCCTGAGTTCGGTGTCGGTGGTGTCCAACGCGCTGCGGCTGCGTCGGGAACGCGCCGGCGGCGAGGCAGGGCCTGGCCGGTCGCTGTCCTGAGGCGTCACGACGCGCTGGCGTGGTCCGCGCGGGGGAAACCGATCTCGAAGCGGGTGCAGCCGTCGGTCGACGACACGCCGATCGTCCCGCGATGTGCGTCGACGATCGACTTCGTGATCGCAAGACCGAGGCCGGCACCGTCGCTGCCCTGGGCGCGCGAGGCGTCGACGCGGTAGAAGCGGTCGAACAGCCGCGGCAGGTGCGCGGCGTCGATCGCCGGGCCGGGGTTTTCCACGGTGACCCGGACCGCCGCGTCGTCGCTGTCGGCGATCGTCACCCGCACCGTGCCGTTCGCCGGCGTGTGGCGGATGGCGTTCGACAGCAGGTTGCTCAGCGCGCGCCGGATCATCAGCTTGTCGCCCTGGACGACGCCCTCCCCGGACAGCGAGAGGCCAACGCCGCGTTCGTCGGCGAGCACGTCGTAGTAGGCGAACAGCTCGCGGACTTCGTCGGTCAGCGCCACTGGCTGGCTGTCGGGCACGAGCAGTCCGTGGTCGGCGTGCGCGAGGTAGAGCATGTCGGTGATGGTCCGGGCGAGGCGCTCATGCTCCTCGAGGTTCGAGTACAGCACCTCCCGGTATTCGTCGGCGGAGCGCGTCTTCGACAGGACGACCTGCGTCTCCATCATCAGGTTGCCGATCGGCGTGCGCAGCTCGTGCGCAAGATCCGACGAGAATTCGGACAGGCGACGGAACGAGTCCTCCAGTCGTTCCAGCATCCCGTTGTAGGCCGTGGCCAGTTCGGCCAGTTCCCCGGGGAACGATTCCACCGGAATCCGTTCGCCCAGGCGCCGCGCGGAAATGCCCTGGGTGACGCGCGCCATCCGATGAAGCGGCGCGAGACCGCGCCGGGCGGCGAGCCAGCCGAGCAGCGCCGCGAATCCGACGCCGGCGCCGATGGCCCACCAGAGCTGCGCGTGGAACCGGGCCAGGAAATCGCGGTGATGGCTGATGTCGAGTGCGATCGCCACGATCGCCGCCGGCGCTCGTGTCGATCCGTCCCCGAGCGACGCGACGATCGCCCGATAGACGTGTTCGCCGACCTCGACGACCCGCGTGGAGGCGTCATGAGGCGGCCCCTTCCGGGCCGCGAGCCGCGCGAGGGGCGCAGCGACGTCGTCCGTGTCCGAAGCGAACAGTGTCGCGCCGTCGAGTCCGGTGACGACGACCGAGAGCCCCGAATGCCCGACCAGCGCGTCCGCAAGTTCGGCTCGCGTGGCGGCGAGATTGCCGATCGCGCCGGGTTTCGCAAGCGCATGCCGAACCAGTTGCAGCTTCCCGTCGAGTTCGGCCTGGTCGAGCATCTCGAAATGACCGGAGACGAGCAGGCCGACCACGTGGCCGAACGCCAGCAGCACCGCCACTGCCACTGCGGAGAAGAGGATCGTCAGGCGGGCGGTGATCGAGACGGTGCGGATCACGGGAGTTCGGGCGCCTCGAGAACGTAACCCATCCCCCGTACCGTGCGAACCAGCTTCGGCTCGAAGTCGTCGTCGATCTTCGCGCGCAGGCGCCGAATCGCGACTTCGACCACGTTGGTGTCGCTGTCGAAGTTCATGTCCCAGACCTGGGAGGCGATCAGCGAGCGCGGCAGGATTTCCCCCTGCCGGCGCAACAGGAGTTCGAGCAGGGCGAACTCCTTGGCGGTCAGGTCGATGCGGCGGCCCGAACGCGTCACGCGGCGGCGCAGCAGGTCGAGTTCGAGATCCGCGATTCGCAGGCTGGTCGATTCCCTGGGCTTGCCCCGACGCAGCAGAGTACGCATCCGTGCGAGCAGTTCGGAGAAGGCGAACGGCTTGACGAGGTAGTCGTCGGCGCCCTGCTCGAGACCCCTGACGCGATCCTCGACGCGATCGCGCGCCGTGAGAAACAGGACCGGGACGTCCTTGCCTGCGCTGCGGATGTCGCGCAGCACCTGCCATCCGTCGAGGCCGGGCAGCATGACGTCGAGCACGACGAGATCGTAGTCGCCATGGAGCGCTGCGTGCCGGCCTTCGATGCCGTCGCGAACGAGATCGGCAACGAACCCGGCCTCGGAAAGCCCCTGGCTCAGGTAGTCGCCCGTCTTGTGCTCGTCCTCGACGATGAGGATCTTCATCGACGTTTCCGGATTCGCGTCCTTGTTGCGGCCATTGTGCACGGCGCCGCGGCCCGACGGCGGCGGATTACGAAGATGTAATCGGGAGGTCAGCTTCCGGTGGGGAACCGGGTCGCATCATCGTGCCATCAGTTGCAGCTCGACAGGGGACCGCAATGATGTGGGGCGGATATGCCGGGTGGGGCTGGACGTGGGGCATGGGAATGATCCACGGCCTGCTCTGGTG
>JAANMY010000225.1_pt1 | contig 81727 bp, 63 predicted proteins | sample 7279691 | NCBI WGS metagenome assembly JAANMY01 (sample SAMN14094543, study PRJNA606508) | bioreactor metagenome | isolation source: A lab-scale SPAN reactor treating ammonium-rich wastewater day 388 | place: Ireland: Galway | collected 2018-02-07 | reverse complement strand
GACGCTTGCGCGTGATTACCCGGAGCTATGGGACGCCTGGGACCACCGCGCAAAGCAGGTTTCCGGCAGCAATGGCAATGACGCGCTGCTCCAGGGCGGCGAGCTTTCGGAGTCGATCCGGGACGATCCCCGCTTCAAGGCCGTGTTCGAGTCGATGGGCAAGGGCGAGATGTCGGTGGAAGATCGCGCAGCCTTCTTCCAGGCAACCGAGCCGCTGATGGTGCTGGTTCGCCGCGCTGCTGCGTCCGATGACATCGTTTGGATTCCCAGGCGGCAGGAACGCTGGCTGGACGAGACTCCGCTGACACCTGCAGGTTACTGGGTCTTCAAGGTTCTTGGCGTGCGCGTGCGGATGCTGGCAGCGGCCGGAAACGTTGACGACGCAATGGAGGAGCTGGACGTGCTGATGTCTGTCTACGCCCGCCTGGACTGGAATCTGTCGCTGATGGGCAACCTGACGCACGCCATCATCTCTGACTTCCTGCTGCGTGATGCGGCACTGCCGCTTGTGGAGCGACACGCCATACCCCAGGTGCGCGCGCAGCGCTGGCTGGAACTTGCGGCAGATGCACGGCGCGACGTGGTCCACTCGATCGGCGTCGATTTGATTCAGTCCGCGCGAATGCACACCACGGATCCGACAGTGTTCCGCTTTGTGAACTTGTGCGCACCGGATTTACAGCAGTTGGCCGTGCCGTTCTCGGGTCACAGCGTCGAGGAGTTGTTTGAGTCAGTGCGACGCAACGACGAGGTTACGCGTAATGTGTGCGCATACCTCAAATCTTCCAGGCAGCCGCTGCTGATTCCGGAGGGGCAATTGCAGATCGCCAAGGCGTTCGAAAACTCTCCTTTTCTGATCTTCGGAACGCTGCGCGATGATGTGGCCGCGCGGCTGGCGTGGTCTGCCCTTGCTGTGCGTATTGCGGAGCGCGAACAGGGCTCGCTGACGCCCGATCTGGTGGATCAAGTGTTGGCCGACTGGCCGGCTGTCAGGGCGGAGTGGGAACAGGACACCTTGAAGCTGTGGTGTCGCGAGGAGTACCACTTCGGGCAAGAACCAACGCGTGAACTCTGCTGGCTTGAGCCGATCCAGCGGAACTAAACTGGCACGATAGGCGGCCCGGCCATGGCCTTGCCTGCCCGACGTAGCCTTGGCGAAGTCGGGAAGGCCGTGCCACTACTGGTTCAGCCACTCTTTCAGTTGCTTGGTCAGCTCTGGGGTTTCGCCGAAGGTCTTTTCGAACTCGCCCTTTTCGGCTTTCCAGGCCATGCACCTGGCGGTGAACCTGGCGAAGGCTTCCCTTAGCCTGTCGTCCTGCCAGGCCATGGCTGTGAACAGGGCGCCGGTTATGTAGGCCTGCAGGTGGCCTATGCTTTCGTCGTAGCTGGCCGCGCCGTTCAGCTCATTCAGCCAGTCCTTGCCATCCAGCACGCTTTGCACGGCCTCGTCGCGGGTGCCGTCGGCCTTCAGGAACTTGCGCTTCAACTGCTCGGCCAGCTTGCCGTCCTGCGGGTTCAGCGGGTCGATGTAGTACACCGCGGCCGGCACGGCCTCCATCATCCAGCCGTAGGGGGTCGCCTGGCCGCGGTCCCACTGGCCGGGGAACGCTGCGTGGAAGAAGGCGTGGCAGCTTTCGTGCTGGGCGATGCCGACGGTTTTCTCGAAGCCCTGGGCGCAGTTCTCGGCGTTCACGTGGGCGACCTTATGCAGGTACGAGTACTCGCCGAAGGGCGAACCCGGTTGCTCCTGCCGCTCGGCCCAGAGCTGATTGTACTCGGCGTCTTTGGCGATCACCCACACCTTCAGGGGCCAGGCGGGCTCGGTGTAGCCCTCCACCAGCAGGTAACGCGCGCGCATGCACTCCAGCAGCGCGTCCACGCGTTGGCCGATCTCGCAGGCCTCCGTCAGGGGCAGGTTGGTGCGCAGGCTGACGAAGGTGTACTCCAGCTCGCGGGCCTTGGCCCAGGCGGCGTGGGCATCGTCGCCTTCGTCACCGTAGGGATCTTCGCCTTCGCCGATGATTGGTTTGGGACCGCGCTCCATCCAGCCGCGTTCACAGAAATGCTTGCCAGCTTCGTACAGCTTCGCAGCTCGCTGCGGCAGATACGACTTGCCCTTGGGGCGCTCGACGTAGGCGAGGATTTCTGCGGCCTGCTTGTTCCGGTCATCCAGCTTCAGGGCGCGCAGGGCCTCCCAGCCGGCCGTGGAGGTCATGCCGGCCTTGCGCGCGTCGGCGGCCAGTGCCGCCCAGTCCCTGGCCAGGGTCGCCGCGGCCTTGGCGCTCTCGGGCTTCAGTTCGATCTTCGCGCCGGTTGGCTCGCCGGTTGATTTGCGGCATTCGGGGAACCAACGGGCGATCAACTCGCGCAGGGCCGGGTCGTCGTGCTTCTTCAGCGCGGCCGTGACGTCCTTGCTGAACTTGTCGCGCGCCTTGGGGGCGGTCTTCTCGATCCACTTGAGCTGGGGCTTGTCGAGGGCGGGCAGATCCGCCTTGGGCGCCGCCTGGCAAACGAGCTGCAGCAGGAGCAGAACAAGCAGGGTGGAAAACGGGCGCAGCTGTTTCATGGCACGAGCCTACCCAATCCGCGCAGCGGACGAAACTCGTGCAGCCATAAGATATCGCCGATCAGCAAACCTGCCGGGGCAAGCCACGAACCGCAAGCGCGGTTTCCGGGCCGTAAGCCGCTTTGAATTGAGGAATTAGGCTGTTTTTGTCAGGGGGCTTCTCATGGGGTATATTGAAGAAAGTTGAGGCGGGCGGGCCTGACGTCCGCCTAACCCCTTTCCCCGCGGACGGGGAACGGTAGAGAAAAGAGCGGGGCATCTGCCCCGCTCTTTCACTTTCCCGGGCGTCCGCCCCGCTGTCTTGGGCGGAAGCCTGGGTGGACTTTTCCCCTGAGTTCACAGGCTCTTCATCCGTTTACCCACGGTGCTATGATCGCGCCCATCCGGCACGCATTCGAAAGACACGATGGCTACCACCAAGGTTGAAGTGCTGTTTGGCAAGATTGCCGTCAGTTGTGGCTTCGTTAACGACGAGCAGCTGGCCAAGGCCGTTGAGGCCCAGGAGAAGGCGCCCGACGGCACCCACCTCGGCAAGATCATGGTGGACCTCGGTTTCCTCAGCGACGAAGAGCTGATGACCGTGCTCGCCATCCAGCGCGAAAACCGCTCGCGCCTCGAGATGTCGCCCGCGGTGCGCAAGATGGGCATGACGCTGGGGCGCCTGGCGATCGAAAAGGGCTACTGCAACGAGCAGCAGGTGCACGAGGCGATCCGCGAGCAGGCCAAGCTGGAGCGTTTCAACCTGTTCTTCAGGCTGGGTGAAGTGCTGGTCAGCAAGGGCTTCCTGACCGGCGACCAGGTGCACGAGTTGCTGCAGACCCAGAACATCACCATCCTGGGCTGCCCCTCCTGCTTCAGCAAGTTCAACGTGCTGAACTGGAAAGAGGGCATGAAGATTCCCTGCCCCAAGTGCGGCAACCCCGAGCTCGAACGCCCCGTCACCATGCCAGGCCTCAAGGTGGAAGGCAGCATCGACGAAGGCGACCGCAAGGTGGCATTGAAGAAGGCGCAGCAGGAAGAGGCCGACAAGAACGTGCCGGACTCGTTGAAGGGCCTGGAAGACGATTTTACGCCGCCCAAGCGCTGAGTCGTAAGGCGAGATTCCGGAATATTTTACGCGAACAGCTCGGTTTCCCGACAGACCCTTGAGGCGTGCTGGTGCTTGACGCCCCCCTCGGCGTGCGGGATACTGGACCCGTCGGATACCCTCCAATTATAGGGATGGTTTCGTTTTTAACCCATACAAGGGGAACTGAATTGAAACGGTATACACGTCGCGGATTTACTCTCGTTGAGCTGATGGTGGTGATCGGCATCCTGGGCCTGCTGGTCGGCATTCTGGCCGTCGCAGTGATTCCCAAGCTCACGGAAGCCAAGAACAAGCTGGAGGTCAAGCAGGTCGGTGACCTGATGGCCGGTTTCCAGAACATCGCGGCTGACGACGCCAAGAAGCGCAAGCTGAAGGACAAGAACATCAAGGACACCAAGGGCGAGAAGTTCTACGAAGCAGCATTCAAGAAGAAGCTGCTCGAGGACGGCCTGCTCAGCAAGATCGTGAGCCTGAACTCCACCACCGACTCCAAGGCTGACAAGGCATGGATCGAGCAGGATGGCGGCGAAATGCCCCCCAACAGCGTGTCGTACACGGCCCCCAAGGCGAGCGACCTGCTGACGATGATGAACCTGAAGGGCGCGAACCGCAAAATCATCCTGACCTTCAACTCGCGCAACTGGGGCAACTACAAGGACCAGGGCGTGATCGTGCAGTGGTCGGACGGCGACACCGCCACCTACATCACCAAGGACGAAGCCACCGGCGACCTGAGCCTGGATGCAAACAGCTGGGAGACCTCACCCCAGGACATCATCGGCGAGCGCCCGCCCTTCGACCGCACCTTCGAATAGCGCCTGATCGCATCAAGCGGACAGCCCCGGGATACTCCCGGGGCTGTTTTCGTTTGACGCGTCGCCGGTGTCGGAGGAAAATACGGTTGTCGGAAACCTCCCGCGAGGCGCGCCCTCCCGTACGGGAAGCTTTGCCATGGAGTCCGACTGTAGCAGTCCCCAATCCTCTGCCGAGTTGCCTGCATTACCGCTGCGGTTGCCTTCGACGACCGCGATGACGCCGCCGTAAACCGGATTCTCCAGCGCTGCCCGCCCTGCGCGGGTGCGTTTTCGTTTCGCCGCCCGGGCCGGCGCCGGTTTTGCAATAATATAATCAATAACTCGTAAACGAAAAAATAGTATGGAAAAAAGTTGACAGGATCCCGCCTGCGGGAGATGTTTAGGGTGTCGGGTCCCTCGCCTCTTCGGCGCGCAACTTCCTGTTTCCGGAGCAATCATGTTCTCTCGCGCACGCGCGGGTTTCACCCTTGTCGAACTCATGGTCGTGATCGCCATCCTGGGCCTGCTGGTTTCCGTGCTGGCCTTTGCGGTCACCCGACACTTCACCAAGGCCAACGCCGACCTAGACAAGGTCAACATGCACAAGCTGTTTGACGCCCTCCAGCAGGCGGGCACCAACCCCTCATACACCAGACGCTTCAATGACAAGGACAACCGCGACAAGAGCGGCCGTGAGTTCTTCGAGTTCCTGTTCCAGGCCGGCGTGCTGGACGGCAATGACCTCAACAGCGTGGTAAGCCTCGGCGGGGGTGACGCGCCGGCCGAGCGCGACTCGGTGGGCAAAGACATGAAGCTGGACGCCGGCTCATGCAGCTTCACCGCGCCCAGGCTGGGCGAGTTCCGCCAGCTGTTGACGGGTAAAGAGCGCACCGTGCTGTTCACCTTCAACAGCCGCAACGCCCACAACTACGACTCGATCGGATACGGCATGCTGGTGGCGTGGTCAGACGGCGAGGTCGACTACCTGACCGAGGAGGACGCGGCTTCCAGGTACCAGATCAGCGCCGCGGAATGGGCCGATCCCACCCAGCTGTACGGCAAGAAGAAACCGTTCGAACACACCTTCGAGTAGGTAACTGCACGGACACGCGGAACCGGGTAGGGACACGCGGCAGCGTGTCCCTACGGCATTAACCGCCGCACCGTCGGGTGATCGCGCACGCGCTGTATCGGGCTGCCGGGCTCGTTCAGCTCCAGCTCCAGCAGCGTGCCGGCGCGCTCCGGGTGGTCTTCGGCGAGGCGCTCCAGTGTACGGCCGGCCTCATCGAGCTTGCCGAGGATGCACTGGGCCTTGAGCAGCCACATGCCCGCGCCTGGAAAGCCGGCGCGGAACGCAAGTGTCAGGGGCGCCATGGCCAGCGCGGGGTCACCTGACTGGTAGCGCGCCACGCCCAGCAGCAGGTTAGCCTGCGGGTCGTTGGGCGACTTGGTCAGCAGGGTGTCCAGCTCGATCAGCGCCGCGTCGTAGTCGCCCTTGTGCACCAGCATGCTGGCGATGTTGCGCCGGATGTAGTCGAGCCTCGGCGCTATGCCGATTGCCTCGGTGAACAACTCCATGGCTTCGGTTTCGCGGCGCTCGGCCAGGTGCTCGCTGGCCAGGCCGTTGAGTGCGTTGGCGAACGCCGCATGCTCGCGTTCGTCCAGTGGCTGCTTGGCGATGCGCCTGCGCCAGACGTCCACCAGGGGCGCGAACACGGCATGGTCACTGAACGCGGCCGACAGCTCCAGCATGGTGTCCACGTCGCAGCCTTCGGCCAGCTTGCGCGCCAGGCGCACGGCGTGGGGGCCTTCGCCGGCGTCAAGGTCGGCGCGGATCTGCTCGACAGTTGGCTTGTCGGTCATGGCGTCAGGTTACAGGTTTCAGGTTTCAGGTGTCAGGGCTCAGGCGGTTCCCTGCAAACTGCTACGCAGTGGCGAAGTACGCCTTGTGCTTCTCGAGTTCTTCGACGCTGAGGCCGTTGTTGCGTGTCTCGGTGTGGCCGAAGGGGCTCATCTCGCGCAGACGCTTTACGATGCCGCTGATCTGCTCAATGGCGGCGTCGATTTCCTCGGCCTCGGTGTAGCGGCTGACGCAGAAGCGCACGCTGCCGTGGATCGCCGACAGCGGCACGTTCATGGCCTTCAGTACGTGGCTGGGCTCCAGGCCGCCCGACTGGCAGGCGCTGCCGGCGCTGACCGCGATGTTGGCGGCATCCAGCATCATCAGCAGCGCTTCGCCGTCGATGAACTTAAAGCCCGCGTTCACGGTGTTCGGCAGCCGATCCTGCTGGTCGCCGTTGATGATCACGTCGTCGCACTTCGCCAGCAGGCCGCTTTGCAGTCGGTCGCGCATCAGCTTCATGTGTTCGACGTGCTTCGCCATCTCGCGATTCAGCAGGCCGGCAGCGGCGCCCATCGCCACGATGCCCATGGCGTTTTCCGTGCCCGCGCGCCGGCCGTTCTCGTGGTGGCCGCCGCGGATCAGGGGCAAAAACGGGGCTTTCTCGCGCACGAACAGGGCCCCCGCGCCCTTCAGGCCGTGAAACTTGTGGCCCGAGATGGTCAGGTAGTCGATGGCGGCTTCTTCGGCGAGGTCGATCTTGAGCTTGCCCGCGGCCTGCACCGCGTCGACGTGGAAGAGCGCGCCGAACTGCTTGGCGATATCGCCGGCGGCGTTGACCGGGTTGATCACGCCGGTTTCGTTGTTGGCCCACATCAGGCTGACCAGCGCGGTATCGCCGCTGATCTCGTTTTTCAGTTCGTCGAGGTCGATGTGGCCGAGGCGGTCCACGTTCAATTCGGTGACGCGGTAGCCCGACTGCTCGAGGTAGCGCACCACCTCCAGCACGCTGGCGTGCTCGGTGCGGCTGGTGATGATGTGCTTGCGCTCGGGCATGCCGTCCAGTGCGGCGTAGATGGCGGTGTTGTTGCCCTCGGTGGCGCCGGAGTTGAACACGATCTCGGCGGGCTTGCAGTTCAGCAGCTTCGCCACGTTTTCGCGCGCGAGCTCGAGCTCGTGGCGCGCCTTCTGGCCGAAGCCGTGTGTGCTGCTGGGGTTGCCGTAGATTTCACCGAACAGGGGCAGCACGGCCTCAACCGCCTCCGGCGCGGGGAAGGTGGTCGAGTTGTTGTCGAGATAGATCGGGCGTTCGGTCATGGTGGCTCGTGTTTCGTGAATCGTAGGTCGTGGACGGTCCACGGTCCACGACGCTCAATCCACGAAATCTAGCGCATCGGCGGGGCGTGCAGCTGGTCGGAGTGCTCGGTGGTGTCGATTACCACGATTTCCGGGTCCACCATTTCGCGCAGGCGGTCTTCCACGAAGAACTTCATGGTGCTGCTGCTTGATGCGCAGCTGTTGCAGTGGCCGTGAAGCTGCACGTACACCTTGTTGCCCTGCACGTCCACCAGCTCCATGTCGCCGCCGTCCATGGCCAGGCCGGGGCGCACCTCGCGGTCCAGCACCTCCTGGATGGCGCGCATCTTGTCGAGGTTTGTCATGTCGCCCCCGGCGCGCGGCGCGGCCGCGGGCTTGGGTTCGTTGCCGGGCATTTCGGCGCGGACGCGGGCGAGAATGGCGTTCAGGTCCGGGTGGCAGGTGTTACAGCCGCCGCCGGCCTTGGTGTAGTGGGCGATCTGCTCGATGGTGGTGAGGTTGTGGTCGCGGATGGCGCGCTCGATCTTGTGCTCGGGGATGCCGTAGCAGCGGCACAGGAACATCTCGCCGTTTTCGTCCAGTTCGGTTTCCAGGTCGATGCCGCGGTAGCGCGCGTAGGCGACTTCCAGCGCCTCCATGCTCATCACGCAGGTGTGCATCTTCTCGGGCGGCAGCCCGCCCAGATAACTGCTGATGTCGTCGGCCGTGATGCGCGCGGCTTCGTCGATGTGCTTGTCTTTCAGCATCTCGGTGAGCGCACTGCTGGCGGCAATCGCGCTGGGCGATCCGAAGACCTGGAAGCGCGCGTCGCGGATCACCTCGCCATCGTCCAGCTTGAGGTAAAGCTTCAGCGCCTGGCCGGAGGCCATGCTGCCGACTTCACCGAGCACCGTGGCGTCCGTCAGCACGCCTACATTACGCGGGTTGATGAAGTGGTCCTTGATTTTCTGTGAGTAGGTCAGCATAAGTTGCGCATCCCGCCGGACGGTTAAACTACAATCCGGACTGATATAGTCCATTATACATATCCGCTGATTTGAAGGCAGGTTCCGGCTAAAGTCCGGGCATGAAGGTCGATTTCTCGGCAGCCTGGAAAGAACACGACCGCATGGCAGGCGCCGTGCCGCCCGCATTGCGCGCGACCCTGGGCGGCGCGTTTACGCCCCGTGCGCTGGCCTTGCGCGTGGCCCACGAGACGCTTTCAAAGTTTCCTCGCAACGACGTGCCCACGGTGCTGGACCCGTGCTGCGGCCTGGGCTCGCTGCTGCTGGCGGCCGTGGAGTGGGCCTGCGTCTCGCGCCCGCAGTGGGTACAGGCCTGGCTGCAGGGCGGCAAGCTGCAGGGCTGGGAGATCTCGCGCGAGCTGACCGAAGGCACACGACGGGTACTCGGCATCGCCGGCCAATGCCTGAAGCTGCAGGTGCGGCCCAGGCTGGTGACCCGAGACGCGCTTGAGTGCGACGAGCGCGAAATCTGCGACGCGGTAATCGCCTGCCCGCCCTGGAAAAACCTGGTCGGCGCCGCGGCCCAGGACCTGCCGCCTGCCAAGCGCGCGCAGATAGCCCGGCGCTTTGGCTCATTTACCGGCACGCCGGCGCTGCACACGGTGTTCACGGAACTGGCGGGGCGGCTGGTGGCGCGCCTGGGCGGCCGTGTGGGAATTCTGCTGCCCCTGCGCGTGGCCGACAGCCCGGATTACGCCAGCTTCCGGCGCGCCATGGCGCAGCTGGTCGCGCCGGAGCAGATTCTGCCCCAGGGCCAGGGCGCGCTGCCCGGCGTGCAGGATGACGCCGCGCTGTTCGTGCTGACCGCGGGCAAGGGCGACGTCTCCGGCGAGCCCTGGGAGTCACGCGCCGATGAGCGCGAGCAGATCTACCAGAGCAGCATCCTGCGCCACATACCACTGCCGCCCACGGCATTTGACGACGTGGGCGTGAATACCGGCAACGCCGAGCAGCTGATGATCACGGAAAGGCCTGAGCCGGGCGTGCTGCCGATCCGCGACGCCAGCGACGTGATCCCGTTCGCGATGCGCAAGCCGCGCCTGTACCTGCGCGCGAAAGTGTCGCGCCAGACCGGCCGCTACGCGAAGATCGCGCCGCCCGCCACATTCAAGCAGGTCAAGATCGTGATCAAGCGTGACGCGCAACGGCCGATTGCGGCCAGGCACAACCCGCCCGCGTTCTTTCGCGACGACCTGATCGGCTGTTTCGGCGCGCCGGACCTGGACGACGACTACCTGCTGGGCGTGTTCAACAGCGAATACTTCGGGCGGCTGTATCGTGACAGCTTCAAGGAAACGCGCCTGCGCGCGGAAGAGCGCATTACAGTCGAGCAACTGCGCCACCTGCCCATCCCCTCGCGCCGCGCGGCCGGCGCGGCTTACAATGAGATCATCCAGCTCAGCCGCGAGCTGCAGAAATGCGCGGGCAAGAACCCGCAAATGCTGGCGAAGCTGGATACCGCTGTGCGCAAGGCCTACACGGGCAAGTAGATGTCCGACACGCAAACCACCGCAAGCTGGCTGCCGGCCGATTTTGAGCCAGGCCTGGTGTCCGTGGTGATTCCCACCTTCAACCGCGCCGAGCTGGTTTGCAAGACCGTGCGCTCGGTGTTTGCCCAGACCTACCCGCACGTCGAGGTGATCGTTGGCGATGATGCTTCCAGCGACGACACACTCGCGCGGCTGGAAGCGCTGCGAGCCGAGTGCCCGGCCGGTTTTCGTCTCGAGTTCTTCGGCGGCGGGAAGGTCGGGTCTTGCAACCTGCGCAACAGGGGAGCGGCACGGAGCCGCGGCGAGTACCTGATGTTCCTGGATTCCGACGACCTGCTGACCGCTCTGGCGCTGGGGCAACTGGTCGAAACCATCGCAGGCGTGGACCTTTCCTGGGGCGCGTGGCGCGACCTGCGAAGCGAAGAGCACGTGTGCAGATTGTCAGCGCCCGTCAGGCGCAGCTTTTCGAGGGACTGGCTGGCCGACCTGATGCGCGGCGATTGGCTGGCGACGTGTGCCGTGCTGTACCGGCGCGACGTCCTGCATCGCATTGGCGGCTGGCGCGAAGACACAGCACTGGAGAGCGACTTTCACTTTAACATGCAGTTGGGCATCGCCGGCGCCACCCAGGCAGGTCGCGGCGATGTCGTCGCTTACTACCGGCGCGGCCACCTTGGCCAGATATCTGAATCCGGTTACGCGGCCAAGACCGCTCAGACGCAACTGGCGTTGCAGCTGGCGGAACGTTCCCTGGACGCGCGGGGCGGCTGGACGCCGGAACGCCGTGCCGCCATGGCTGCGCGTTACTTCCATATGGCGCGCATGCTGCTGTATCACACGGGGGATATTGACGGATTTGAACGGCTGCTGTCAGAGGCCAAACGGGTGGACCCGGCTTTTAAGCCGCCGAAATCATGGTACCGCTGGATCGCCACCATGGCCGGCTTCCGCAACGCGGAGCGAGTGGCGGCCGTGGGGCGCAAGCTGTTTCGCTAGCCGTGGGGCAGGCTTCCAGCCTGCCCGTCTTCAGCGGGTGCGGGACGTGGCTTCAACGGCAGACTGGAAGTCTGCCCCACGCTTAAAACCGTTCTTCCTTGTGCTTGGTTGGCTGCGCCAGGTCGCGGTCCTTTTCTTTCACCTTCTTGGCGGGGATGCCCACGTACACCGCGTGTTCGCGGGTGTCGCGGGTCAGCAGGCCGTGAGCGCCGAGCATGCTGTTTTCACCGAGCTGCGCCCCGGCCAACACCGTTGAGTGATATGTGAGGCGGCAGCGCGGACCGATCACGGTTTTGCGGTTGTCCACGAACTGCTGCAGGTTGATGTCGTGGGTGTGGCTGTAGACGTTCACGAAGTCGGCGCAGCTCGACTTGTCGCCGAGCACGATGCCGCCGCGGTCGTCCAGCAGCACCCAGCGGTGGACCACCACGTTGTCGCCCACCTCCATGTTGTAGCCGAAGGTGAACTCCACGAAGGGGAAGCACTTAAAATTCTTGCCCACGCGCTTGAAGATGTACTTGGCCAGCATGCGCCGCAGGCGGAAGCCGAGCTCGAGGTTCAGGCCGGCGGGGCTGCGGTCGTACATGTACCAGAGCCACAGCAGCGGCTTGACCTCGGCGAACTTCACCGGGTCGCAGTCGCCGTAGTACTCGGATTCCAGCGTCACGAAGCGCGGGTCGAGCTGCATGCCCATCAGCGGGTTGCCGATCGCGCCGCCCCACAGGGTGACCAGCGCGTCGCGGCAGATGTCGCTGCGGTCCTCGCCGGCGATGATGCGCTGCTCGATGCCGCTGACGAATTCGGTGTACAGCTCGTCGGCGTCGCCGGGCAGGTTCAACTGGCGCAGCTTCATTTCAACGCCGATCGGTTTGGCCGGCGGTGGCACGTCGGTCATGGCAATCTCCTTGGGCGAGCATTCAAGGGAACCGGAGCCGCAAGCGCAAGCGCGCGGCTACGCCGGCCGGATCGCGGGCGCGTCGCTCGCGTTCAGGGGCTTCAGGTCGCCGGCGTTCATCAGCACCGGTGCCATCAGCGCTTCGTACTGTCGCAGGTAGTCCTTCACATCAACACCGTGGTACTCGCCCGGCAGGTCCGCCAGGCGCGAGATCGCGGACTTCGCCAGTTGCCGCGCGCCGCTGAAGTTGGCGTTGGCGTAGTGGTACAAACTGACGGCCGCCTGCAGGAATGCCTGGTAGAACTCGGCGTCTCGGCCTGTGCGACGTTTCCAGAGAACTTCCAGCACCTCATGCACCATGAACCAGTCGTGCGCGGTGTAAAGCGTCAGGGCGCGTTGCCACAACACGGCATCCGGAAGATTGATCAGGTCTTCGGCCATGGAGGAACTACATACGCACACGGAGACACGAAGTCACGAAGAACATTCGGGGTGTCGGGCCGCGCGCTTCCACCTTCGCCAAGGCTTCGGAGGACAAGTGCGCTTGCGGCTCCTGTTTCTGCTTACCGGTATCCCGGCGGGTGTTTCAGGCCGGTGGGGGGTGGGGGTGTGGTGAAGGTGCCCTTGCTGATGGCGCCGGGCGGCACCAGCCTTACGTCCAGCACCGGCTCCGTGAACTGGAACTGCCAGGCCGGCCAGTCCGGGCGGGTCTCGCGCCAGGCGAAGATGCGCATGCGGTCGCGGCTCAAGCCGATGATCGTCCCGTTCAGCACGTCGCAGGTGCGCACCGGCTCCGGCGCTGTGAACTCCAGCGCCGTGCTGCCGTCGCGGAACAGCATCGGCACCACGGGGCGCTTGATCGCCACCAGCAGGCAGCGCCGCCCGCCCTTGAGCTCGGTGGCCGCCAGGTCGGAAATCGCCGTGCCCGCGTAGAAGGCCAGCACCGGCGGCTCGCTGGACTTCGGGTCCCACACGAACACGTCGCCCGCGGTGTCGGCAATCAGCACGTACTTGTCGTCCGCGGCCAGCGCCGTCACCTCGTGGCGCGTGCCGCGGTAGCGCGCCGCCACGCGCAGGGTGCTGCCGCTGTCGTTGGTGGCCTCCAGCAGCATCACGCTGGGGCCGTTGGCGAACAGCAGACGGCCGTCGAACACCTGCAGGTTGCGGGTGGTTGAGAACTTGCTGATCAGCTCCGGCATCACCTGCACCGCGCTGCTGTAGGGCTGCAGGCGCGGCCAGCGCAGCAGGCCGAACTCGCTGTGGGTCGCGTAAATGAAGCCGTGGTAGACGACGGCCGCGTTGATGCCCGTGCGCGCGTCAACGCCCGGGCCGATGGGGTACTCGCGGTTCGCCTTCTGGTGCTGCACCAGCGTGGTGTAAACGCCGTTGCGCGCGCCCGCCAATATCAGGCGATCCGCCCCTTCGCCCGCCACCCGCACGCTGCGCAGGCTGCCGAGTCGGCCGTGGTCGTAGTCGAGTGACAGCAGGGTGTTGTCCAGGTTTTCCTGGCTGAGCGGGTCGATCGCGAACACCCGACGGCCGGAAGTTACCAGCGCGGCCGCGTCGATCTCGGGCTGCGTGTCGGCTTCTCTGTCGGCTTCCTTGAGTTCTGCCGGGCTGAGTTCTTCCGGGCGTATCTCGCGGGTTTCGTGGGCCTCCGGCATGGAGACGGCCTGGGTGACTTCGGTGAGCGAAGTACCCAGCGCCTCGTTCATCTTGCTGGCGGCGACCGTGGCGACGTCTTCCTCGTCGATCTCGGCGGGGCGTCGCATGGCCTCTGTGTCCTGCTGGGCGATGCGGACGGAGTCGCCTTCCTTCACCTTGCCGGTGTCGGCCTCGCGCTGTTCTTCGCGGATCGGCTCGAGGCGCGGCTTGGAAATCGCGAGCTCGACCTGGCGGGCCTTCTGGGCCTCGATCTCCGCCACGGCCTTCAGCTGCTCGGGCGACATGCTTTTCAGCATCAGCTTGTGCAGCAGGTCGGCCTTGAGCTGTTCGTCCCGGATCAGGTTGATGTAGACCTCGATGCGGTCCTCCGACAGCTCGGACTTCAGCTTCTTCACCACCTCGACGTGCTTGTCGAGCATGATGGAGTCCATCTCCAGCTTGTCCTCCATCACCAGCTTGCGCAGCGTGGCCTCCAGGCTGTGGGCCTGCTCGCGGTACTCGGCTTCCAGCTTGTCGAGCTCGGCCTTGCGCTCGAGGTCTTTCAGCTTGCGCTGGTGTTCCTTGATCAGGCCTTCTTCGCGTGCGGAAACCAGGAAGTCTTCCAGCTCCTGGCGCGACAGCTCCTGTCCCAGCTGGTCGCGCAGCATGGCGGCCTGCACTTCCTGCTTGGCGCGGTCGCGTTCGCCCTGCTGCTTGACATCGGCGAGGTCCTGGCGGTGTTTCTCGAAGTCGTCGCTGCGCACGCGCCCCAGCTCGAGGCCCAGGTCGGAAATGCCCCTGGCCTGAAGCTCGGCGGCGCAGCGCTGGATGATGCGGTCGCGGATCTTTTGAAGCTGGGCCTCGTCCGCAAGCTGCTCGGCGCTGTACTCCTTGATCACGCTGCGCACGGCGCCGGCCACCTGCTCCTGCATTTCCGCCTTCAGCAGCGGCCAGTCGAAGTGGCGGCGGCCCTCCACGTTGTGCTCGATGAACGACTCAATGGCGTCGCGCCGCGTGATGTCCGGCGTGACGCTCAGCTCGAAGTTGACGCTGGCGTCGAAGCCGTCGCTGGTGGTGGCCTTCTGCGCGTTGAAGGGGATGCGCACGTCGCGGTCGCGCAGCAGGTGGGCGGTGAATTCGCCGGCTGTTTCCTCGCCGGGCATCAGCACCTTGGACTTGCCGCCCTTTTCCTCGACCAGGCCGACGAAGCCCTGCGGCACGGCGTATTTGCTGCCGAGGATGCCCTTGACCTGCTCCGACTTCACGCGCAGGTAGACGGTGTTGGCCGTGGGCGTGACGGGGTCGCGCTGGAAGCGCTCGGTTTCCCCGTATTGTTTTTCGACGAACTCTTCCATCGCACTCAAGTTTACAGCCCAAAAGCGGCTTGAAAACGGGCGTTTCAGGCCGCCTGTCATTGCCAAAACGCGCGCTCGGCTTTCCGTAGTCCTGGCCCTGCCCTTGGCCGTACTAATCCGGGTTCTAAAGTGACCTTCCTGACCAACCGGAGATTTTCATGAAACTGATGCGTGTGCTGATGGTGCCGGCGCTGCTGGCCGGCGTGATGCTTGTTTCCGCCCAGGAGGCGGAGAAGGCGCCGTTCGAATTCAAGGTGACCGGCGATACGGCCGAAGACTTCAAGATCGAGTTCATTGCGCACAAGAAGCCTGACCAGTCCAGCGCCAAGGGGGTGGTGGAAACCTACACAAGCTGGACCGACAACCGCGAGTCCACCGAGTCGATCTTCGACGAAGTGGGCAAGAAGTGGGACGCGGCGCTGGCGAAGTCCATGCGCGTGCATGAGGCCAAGCTGCTGTCCGAGGCGATACTGAAGGCGATCGACGAAGCCAACGTCCCCACAAAGGATGAGACCGAAAGCGATTACTCATACAAGCGCGGCGCCGTGAAGGTGACGGGCGAAAAGACCGACGAGGCCGGCGTTTACTGGGTAGAGGCCGTGCAGGAAGTGCAGATCCGCGAGCGCGACTGGGAAACCGAGAAGATGGTCGAGCGCAAAGAGGAAACCAAGCTGCGCTACGCCTGCGTGAAGGGCGAAGACGGCCAGTGGCGCATCAGCGCGATCGAAGAGTGGGTCAAGGACTGGGAAAACACTGACGACAAGGGCGAGGCGCCCATGAAGTGGCAGCCCCAGGGCAACATGCTGGCGTTCATCCTGATGGCCATGAAGGAGTACGAGGAGCGCAAGCCGGTGCCCGCGCTGAAGCAGGATTCGGCCGAAGCCGCGGCCAAAGCCGTATTCGAGTGGCTGATCCCCACGCGCGAAGAGCTGAGCAACTCGATCCACACCAAGGGCCTGAAAACCTGGACGGACCAGCTGCAGATGCTGTTCACCGAGCAATACCTGAAGGACATGCTGAAGCCCTTCGATGAGCGCGAGGAAGAGGAAGAGAAAGCGCGCGAAGTTGAAAGCACCACGGACGGCGCCGACGGCGTGAAGCAGGTGAAGTTCAAGCAGCGCAACGAATGGGGCGGCCCGGTGGAAGTCCACGTCAAGCAGGTCGACGGCGTGTGGAAGGTCGTCGCGGCCGGCTACTACGAGCAGGACTGGTCAGAAGAAGGCAAGCTGAAGTTCGTAAACGAGCCCAACCTCTACAACCTGCGCTGGCGGTAAAACGGCTTAGCCGGCATGAATGCAAAGCCCGCCGTTTGCACGGCGGGCTTTGGTTTTGGGGCTTTGTTTCGGGCTACTTGTCGGAGATGGTTACCTTCCATTCCTCGCTGTTGGCCCTTACTTCCTTCACGTACATGCTGCCGCCCTGGGTGGGCAGTGCTGAGAACGTGCCGGGGATTTCGCACCTGAGCTGGTACTTCAACCTGGCAGTACCCTGCGGCATGTAGCTGACGAAGAACGCCACGCGGTCGTCTCGCAGCTCCACGTTCTGGCACAGGCCGCCGGCGTAACCCTGGCCGCTGCGCAGCGCCACCGGCTCGCAACCGGCCGGCTTGAAGTCCTCAAAGGCCAGGTACTCGTAGTCGTTGTCGGCCTTGAGGTTCAGCTCCACTTCGATCTTGTCGCCGCTCAGCAGCTTGGCGCCGTTGTCCAGCGGAACGCGTTCGTACTCGAGGCGCTTCTCCTTGTGGGTGCCATCGCCGTTTTCGTTGGGCACGTCCACCTCGACCACCTTCTCGACCAGCTTGTAGTACTTGCGGTCGATGTGCAGCTCATTGCCGCTGGCCTTCAACTGGTCTTCCTTGCTGAAGTAGCTGAGGAAGCTGCTGAAGTACACCTTGCCCTCACCCACGCGTGAAATCTCGAAGGTGTGCTTGCCGGGCGTCAGGCTCTGGCCCGTGAGGCGCAGGTTGGTCTGCAGGGCGAAGATGTTCTCCGGCGTCACCTCCCACTTGTGGATTTCCTTGCCGTCCATCTTCACGCTGACCGAGTAGCTGCGGCTCAACTCGCCGGTGGCGCGGGCGTAGGCCATCAGCGCGCTCACCGCGTGGCTGGTGTCCTTGGTGCTGTTCCAGCGCGAGCCCTTGCGGTTCTGGGCCAGCCAGCGCACGTGCTTTTCCAGGAACTTGTTGCCCGGGTCCACCATCACGAAGGCCTGCATCACGAAGGCGTTGGTTTCGATCTTGTCGTTCCACCACCACCAGTAATCCTTGCCGCCGTCCCACCAGCAGGTGCCGACCGCCAGGTCTTCCTTGCGGTAGTCCTCGATGTTGCTGAGCAGGATCTTCGCGCGCTCCTTGTCGCCGGCCAGGTGCTCGGCCATGCACAGCATGGCGCGCGACTGGTGCGTCAGGTCGTCGCGGCGGTTGTAGATCAGGTCCAGCAGCTCCTTGTCGGCCGCGCCGCAGAAGGCCTGCACATAGGCAATGTAGGCCACGCGGTGCAGGTTCTTCTCGCTGCGCGCCAAGCCGGCCAGGAACTTCACGCCGCGCACCAGCATGCTGAAGTCGAACTGCACGCCCGCCGACTTCGCGTTCTGCAGGCCGTAGCACACGTAGGCGGTCATGTAGGTGTCGCTGTCGCCGGACTGCCACCAGCCCCAGCCGCCGTCACCGTGCTGCATGATGGCGAGGCGCTGCAGGCCGTAGCTGATGATGCCGTCCATGGTGCGCGAATCGAACACCGGGTTGTGCTTGTACCAGTATGCCGCCTGCGGGTTCACGCCCTGGTAATCAAGCTGGGCGCGGCGCTCGGCGATCTGCTCCAGGCTGATGCCCGCATCCTGCAGGGTCTTGCGCACGATCACGGCCGGCAGGAAGCGGCTCATGGTCTGTTCCACGCAGCCGTAGGGGTACTCAAGCAGGTACGGCAGGGCGTCCATGGCCAGGGCCGCGACGCTGGGCGAAAGCTGCAGGTCGAGGTTGGTCTGCTCCGGGTCCAGCTTTTCCGGCAGCTCGACCGTGAACTGCTGGCTGGTTTCGCCATCCTTGATCACCGATGTCACGGCCTGGTACATCTCCGCGCCGCGCACCTTGCAGGGGTAGGTCTTCTCGGTGGCGTCGCTTTCGATCTGGCTGAGGGCCAGCATGCGCACCTTGAAGCTGCCCGCGCCGGTCATGCGCACGCGCCAGTCCACGCGGATTTCGCCGCCGGCCTTGACCGTGAACTCCTGTACATCCGGCGTTTCCGGGAACAGCTGGTAGCTGCAGAAGCCGGCCTTCTCGTCCTCGGTGGCCGAATCCTGCGGGTTGAGCATCAGCATGGCGCGCACGGCCAGGTCGGTGTCGTAGCGGTTCATGATGATGCCGCTGAGCGTCACCACGTCGCCCTCCACGAAGAAGCGCGGGGCCTGGTCACGCAGGATCAGCTGCTTTTTGGTTTTGACGTTGTGGAAGCCCTCACCAACCTTGGCCACTTCCGTGATGCCGCGGGCGGCGATCTTCCAGTCGGTCAGGTTGTCCGGGAAGTCCACGGTGATGGTGGCCTTGCCGTCCTTGCCGGTCACCACGCGGTGGCTGTAGTACACGCTGTCCTTGAAGTTGCTGCGCACGCGCGGCGCCTGGGTGCCTGTATCGTCGGCCACTTCCTTCAGCGACTCTTCAAGGCTCTTGGCTTCGCCCTTCTTGGCCATCTCCGCGCTCGGCGCCGGTGCGCCGGCGTCTTCGGCGGGCGCGCCGTCCCAGCCTTCGCCGCCGTCGTCCTTCATGCGGCCGCTGCTGCCGCCGCGGGCGCGTCGGAAACCGCCGCCGCCGAGGCCCTCGCCCTGGGCTTCTTCATCACGCTCTGACTTTTCGACCTCGCGGCGATCGCTGCCGAAGCCGCGGGCGAACTTGTCGGACTTGCTGTCGTTGGCCTTCTCCTTCTCGGAGTTGAAGTCGAACGAGTAGCGCTCCCAGTTGATCCAGTCATGTACGCCGAAGCCCAGCGGCGCGCCGAACCAGCGGTGCTTCTCGTACTTCTGGTTATCCCACTGCATGGGCGAAACGGCCGTGTTGTAGCTGTTCACGAAGTTGAGGCTGTGGCCGCGGCGGTCGCCATAGAAGTGCTTGATGATGTTGGGGGTGCGGTCGGGCATGATGTACTCGACCGAGCGATCGTAGATGCTGAGCGCGAACTCGGCGGCTACGGGGTTGCCCTTGTTGTCAGTGGCAGTGACGCTGATGGTGCCCTTCTCGCCGGGCTGGTACCACTCCTTGTCGCTGCTGACCTTGACGTCCAGGAACTGGTCCACGGGCGGCACGAACAGCTCGACGGTCTGGGTGTGCAGCTCGCCGCGTTTCACGGTCAGCACGTTGATGTGGAAGTTGGGGATGTGCTCGCGGCCCATGGTGAGCTCGAGCTCGAGCTGGCCGCCGGTCTTCTGCAGATCAACGAAGCTCTGGGTGATGACTTCATTGCCGCCCATCACGCTGATCAGCATCCAGGCGTCGTGGAAGTCGCTGGCCAGCAGCACGTGAGCCGTCTCGCCTTCCTTGTACACCTTGGTCTGCGGGATCAGGCTGATGGTGCCGAAGCGGAAGCTGCCGGGGATCCACTCTTCGGCCTTCACGATCACGCGGGTGGTGCCGGTGATTTCGCTGCCCCATTCGTCCGTGGTGCGGTAGACCAGCTCGTAGGTGCCGGCCTTGTCAAACGGCTCGTTCCACCAGGCCAGGCCGCGCTCGTCGGTGTTCAGCTCATTGCTGCCGAGCAGGGTCTTGAGCTCGTCGATCTTGGTCATGCCCTTTTCGTCAACGCCCTTCACGAAGGTGACCTGGTAGAGCTCCAGCTTGCCCTTGGCCTGCACCGGCTTGTCGTCGGCGGTCACGGTGCGAACCTCGACGTCGAGCTTGTCGCCTGGCCGATAGAAGCCCAGCTTGTTGTCCACGAAGGCGAAGAACGCGCGGCGCAGGGCCTTCACGGCGCCGGAGCCGGTGATGGTGCGGCGCGAGCTGTCGGTGACCTCGGCCTCGACGCGGAAGCGGTGGTCGAAGTTGCCCCATTCTTCGAGAGCCTTGCTGGTGGACCATTCGATCACCAGTTCGCCCTGTTCATTCAGCTTGCCGGTGCTGTCGAGGATCAGCTCGGAGCCCGCGTTGCGATAGAACTGCTGGTCCGGCGTGCCGTAGTACATCGGCGTCTGCCAGTTATACAGCCAGTCGTAGGCGCGCGGGAAATACACGCTGTGGAAGTAGAAGTCGCGGTACACCTTGTACTTCACGTCGGCGCCCGCGGCCGGCCCGCCGAAGTAGTATTCGCCCTTGATGGTGGCGCTGACGGCCTGGCCCAGCTTGATGGGCTTGTCGGGCGCGGCGACGCTGACCTCGAACTCGGGCTTCTTGTACTCCTCAACCTGGAAGCTGCCTGAGCCGATCCAGTTGCCGCTGGCCGAGCGCACGTAGAAGTACCAGGCGCCGAGGGCGGCGTCCTTGGCGAGCTCGAGGTCATACTCGAGGGCGCCGAACTTGGTGGCGGTAAACAGCTTGTTCAGCTTCTCCTCGCCGCGCGGGTTGTACAGCTGGACCATGAAGTTCTGGTCGGACACGTTCTTCCATTCGCCGCCGCTGCGGTGGCGCAGCAGGATCTTGCCGTGCACGGCGTCGCCGGGGCGGTACACCGGGCGGTCGGTCATCGGGTACATGCGCGTGTCGTAGGTGCTGTAGTCGTTCCAGCCGCGGCGCTGCCACCACTGGAAACCCTGCTGCACGAAGGCATAGCGGCCGTTGCTTTCGGCCAGCAGCAGGTAGCCGTCCCAGTCGGAGTTGCCGACGGTGGGGACGCGGACTCGGCCCTGCGCATCGCTGGTGTAGCGGGAAACGTCGATGCGCCAGTGGATTTTGTCGTTCTCCCACCAGGTGTGCCAGCGCTTGTAGATGAAGCTGGTGTCGGCCATGGGCGCGCCGGATTCGCTGTCGACCATGATCGCCAGGTTTTCGTCGGGGTTGTAGTTCTGCAGCACCAGCTGGGCGTCGCTGACCACCTCCAGGCGGCGGTCGATCACCGAGCCGGTGTCAACCTCGACCAGGTAGGCGCCCGGCGGCAGGGTCTGGGGCAGGGCGAAGGTCATGCGGGTGTAGTTGTGCAGGCCTTCGTCGCCGGTGGTGTAGCTCTGGGCGAACACCTTTTCGCCGCTGTAGCGCTTGACCAGGTCGGCCAGCACCGGGTCGCCGATGCCGCTCAGGCCCGAGGTCTTGGCGTCCAGGAACTCGCGGTCTTTCATCATGCCGGTGAGGTTGAAGGTCAGCGCGCGCACTTCGTATTTGCTGACGTTGCGCGACTCGACCCACAGGCCCAGCTGCTCGCCCTTCTTGAACACGCTGCGGGAAGTGCCGGGGGACTCGCGGAAGTACCAGCTGGCGTCGTTGGGCCACTTGCGGACTTTCTTTTCGTCTTTGATCGCGGCCTCGTGGGCCACGGTCTGCACGCTCAGGCGCTCGGCCCGCAGCTGCTGCAGGTTGTAGCGCGCGCTGCTGGTCTCGGTGCTTTCCTTGAAGGCCGGGTCGTCGATCAGCTTCTGGTAGGCCTTGTCCGCGTCCAGGTGACGGCCGACCTGCTGGTAGCAGTAGCCGATGAAGTACTGCGCGTCATCGGCGTAGGGCGTGGCGTGGAAGTCTTTGTAGACCTGCTCGAAGGCCGGAATCGGCGAGTAGTCGCCCGCCAGGGGGTCGAAACTTTCGAGATCGGGATGGAACAGCATGTTCTGCGTGTACCAGTCATCCAGCTGCGCCATGGCGACCATGAAGCTGCCCTTGCGGTACAGCGCCAGGGCCCCCATGTTGTCGGCCTTCACCGGGCCGGCACTGATCACGTCCATGATCTCCTTGGGGAACTCGCGCTTCTGCACCAGCAGTGAGTTGCAGGCCTGCTTCAGCTCGGCGGCCAGCTTCACCAGCGCGTCGTGCTTGGCGATGATCTCGTCGCGGTCCTTGAACTCGTACTGGTAATAGTAGTAGGTCTGCTTCTGGCCGTTGGCGTCGAAGTAGTCGATGCTCTTCTGCTGCTGGCCGGACTGGTACTGCCAGGTGTGCAGCGCGGCCGCGGCGTCGAGGCCGGCGTTGAAGGCTTCTTCCACCATGGCGAAGGCGTCTTTGTCTTCGCCCAGCCTGGCGACGGCCTTGCGCCCCTCGGGCTCGAGCAGGCTGAAGGACCTGGCGAGGCGGTCCTTGGCGCGCTCGACGTCTTCGCGCTCGGTGTGGTGGTAGCTTGAGTCGGCGATCCAGCGGCCCCAGGAGCGCTCACCCTTGCTGTTCTCGTAGTAGTAGTGGGGGCGGCTCATGTAGAAGTGACCGAGCCGGTAGTTGGCGCGCCCCTTCTGCAGTTCGCTGAGTTTGTCGTGGTCGGCCAGGCTGGTGAGCTCAGCCTCGGCTTTGTCGTAGTTCTCGAGCTGGACCTGGCAATGCCCCATGCGCAGCTTGATGCGGAACCACTCGGGGCTGTCCGGGTTGTCCTTGAGGAACTGCTCGTAGGCCTCGTAGGCCTTGCGGTAGCTCTTTTCCTCGAACTGCTTGTCGCCCTCGGCCAGGTTGTCGGGCTTGTCAGCAGCCAGCGAGATGCTGACCACCAGCGAGGTCAACACCAGCAGCGTGGTCGTGCCGATGGCCAATAGGGCTTTGCGGGGGAGCTTGCTCAGCATGTCTGTCTCCAAAACGTCAAAAGAATCAAACCGGGTGACGCAACACGATTGTCCGTGGAGCCTGTGACGCGAAAGCGGCCGTGCAGGTTTCCGGTTTTATTTCGGGTGCACAGGAATGCCATGGAGTGTGGTTTGAGATCGAAGTCGCAGTGTGTGGCAGCCTGAACGCGGGGATCTGGTATGCGCGTCCGTGTGGTTGCGCGTTGCGAACCCTGTCATTCCCATGGCGTCACCGTGACAGGCGTAAGCCTTGACGCCCATGGCCCTTCAACTAACATTCGGGCTCCCCCCGAAGCAGTTTCATGAGCCGAAACCTGGAGTTTCGCATGCGTTTTGTTTTTCGCGCAGCAGCGGTCGTTGCGGTGTTGGGGTTCGTCCTCAACCTGTCCCTGGCACAGAAGGCCCTGAAGGAGCTGCCGGAAGGCTCCGGCGACGACCTCACCAAGGAAGGCAACCGTGAGGCCCACGACGGCGCGGACAACCCCATGCAGGGAAACCGCTCCGGCCGCGACGGGCGCTTCGGCGGCCCGGATGCCTACGGCCCGGAAGACTTCGAGCAGTTCCTGCAGAAGGCCGAGCGCCAGTTGAATGACCCGCAGTGGCAGCTCAAGATCGACCTGCAGGACCCCAAGCGCATCGTGATCAACCATGCCGACGGCACGGCCGACGAGTACTGGTACGTGCTGTTCCGCGTGATCAACGACAACACCCGCACCATCAAGGAAACGGTGCTGCCGAGCAAGAACCCGGAAGAGGTGGACCTGGACAACCCGCCCTCGCCGCTCGAGGTGCAGGACCGCAGCACCACGGACCTGCAGGGCGTGCCGGTCAACTGCCACCTCGACTTCGAGTTCCATGTCTTCACCCGCGACATCGAGAAGGACCGCTACGACACGGCATGGCCGCAGGACCCGGACGATGAAGTGCTGTCCGAGGAAGCGCTGGCGCAGCGCCGCGCGAACATGAAGCGCGTGTACCGCCCGATCAGCAGCCACTCGGTGCTGCAGAAAGTGGCGGAGGCCGAGAACCTGTATGAGTGGATGGGCAACTATGGCTTCATCAATGAGGCCGTGATGCTGCTGCACCCGCTGTCCGACTTCCAGCGGCAGATCGGGCTGGCCCACAACCTGGACGCCCCGGACCTCAGCGGTCTGCGCTGCCTGCCCTACCGTGTCGTGACCATCGAGAACGGTGAGCGCGTCGAGGCCCTGCGCTATGTGGCGGTTTACGATGGCGACAACACCTTCGCCGGCGTGTTCGGCCAGGGCGACCAGCTTCCCGACGGCGCCCGCCTGGTCGACAAGGAAAGCGACGAGATGTGGGGCAAGCTGACCCAGCGCCGCTACATGGCCGGCGACTGCATCGATCGTTTCGGCCGTCCGCTGCGCGCCAATGACCCCGGCTATCTCAATGCCCGCATCGCCGGCAGCCGCGACGGCATGTCCGGCAGCTACGGCGTGCTGGCGCAGGATCACCCGGCTGTCAACCAGCCGGTGCTGGTGCCGCACTACCGACTGTATCGCGACACCGACAAGGTGTTGATGGACTACGACACCGGCATGCGCCACGCCGACATCCCGAATGCGAACTACCGCATCAGCGGCAAGATCGTCGGCCCCGCCGACCCGCGTTACAGCGCCGCACAGGACGCCGGCGACTTCGTGGGCAAGCCGGTCAAGGTGATCGACAGCCGCGGCCGCGCCGTGCGCAAGTACATCGTGACGTACGAGGCCGGCGACCGCATCAGCCAGGCCGAATGGGATATCTGGCGTCGCCGCCTGGGCCCCGGCCTGCTTTCGCGCTACCAGAACCTGGAGAGCATCACCAGCCGCGCGCTTACGCACGACGACCCGGTGATCGGCCTGCCCAAGATCAAGATGGGCAGCTTCGTGGGCGACTCCGGTGACTCCGAGCCCGAGGTGATCCAGCGCGGCATCGATACCGGGCGCCGCGGCCCGCAGGGCGAAGTGATTCTGGACCTGCAGGAATACACCACGGGGCGCCGCTACAGCCCCAAGAAGGTCGACCCGGAAGACTTCCAGCGCGACCCCGAGGGTGAGTTCAGCACCAGCCGCGAGGCACCGGTTCCGCCGGGCGCCGCCCTGAACCCCGGTGAGGAGTACGTGTACGCTCCGCTCGGCAACGCTGGCGATGACGCGGCGCCTGTGCCCGCCTTCGACCAGTACGGGGCCTGGCGCGACTACTTCGACGAGCTGTCCGGCTCGCGCATTCCACTTACGGACGACAAGGGCGCCCTGGTGCGGGACGAGCAGGACCAGATCCTGTACCTGAAGGAGTACGAGTACGAGTACGTCTACGTGTACGAGTACGAGGTGATCCCGCAGGATGACGACGGCTTCAAGGGCGAGTACGGCGGCGATCGCTTCCAGCTTGTGAAAGAGTCGATCGACTTCACCCGCAGCACCCAGAAGGTGCGGCGCATGCGCGGCGACCAGATGGTCGAGGAGGAAGTCGAGATCGTGCTGCCGCTGGTGCGCCTGATCTGGAAGAAGGAAATCGTCAACGACCCGATCATCGTCGACGGCTACGAACACATGGATCCCGAAACCGGCGAAGTGCGTTACCTGACCGCCGAGGAGTACAAGGAAAAGACCGGCGTCGACGTCAGCAACGCCGACGCGATGGCCAAGGTGGTGAAGGTCAAGATCGTGCGCTCGCAACCCGTCGAGCGCGAAGTGGTGGTCGGCGTGTTCAACGAAGGCAAGCGCCTCAAGGAAGGCGAGCGCGCCGAAGACTGGGAGCAGGCCCGCAAACGCGCCGAGGCCGACGGCGCCAGGGTTGAGACCCGCGAAGTGCTGCGCTACGTCAACCGCTTCCGCAACGAACAGGTGATCAAGGACGACAACCGCGACTTCGAGGGCACCGGCCCCACCGCCGCCGAGTTCGAGGAGACCGACCGCCAGGACAACGGCATCGACACCACAAAGGCATTCCAGACCTACAGCCGCTGGACCGTGCCTCCCCCGATGGTCTACCGCGACGACGACGGCGAGTGGCAGGTGATCACCCGCCTGGCCGACAAGATCGGCCCGGCCAACCGCTGGGACGGCACCGATGCGCCGCGCTTCCTTACCCGCTACGTCAGCGAGATGTGGGGCGTGGCCATCTTCCGCGGTGTCGTGCGCGACTGGGACTACGCCAACGTCTACGTCCGTGGACTGCGCGGACAGGTCAGCAACGCCGGCCTGGAGGTCGACGGCACCGTGACCAACATGCCCAGCCCGTCCGACGGCCAGTCCGAGGTCAGCAAGTCCTTCTTCAACCCGCGCTATGTGGAAGAGGAGTGGGTCTACCGCGTGCGCTACGAACGCCTGGGCGACGAATTCGAGAACTATCGCGACCTGATCCGCAAGGTGCGCAGCTTCTGGTACCGCGAGTCAGACCGCGCCCTCAGTGGCGACTAGCCAGGCTGACATTCAAAACACCCCGGCTTCGGCCGGGGTGTTTTTTTACCTTGGGGATGGCGGAGACCTGCGTGCAAAAAGTACACGCACTCGCCAACAGGCGTTCGGTTTGGAGCCCTTTTGAAATCAAGGTTTACAGCAGGTTGGTCAAACTGGCAGCTTGGTTGCCGCGGTAGTTGTGCTGCCAAAATGTATATATGTTACACGCTGCCGCGTGAGTTCGTCGAAGTTCATTCGATTGAAGATGCCAATTGGCGCGCTTCGGCAACTGACACAGTCTTTGGCACGCCTTATGCATCTTCAGGATGGAAGTACGTTCCGGCAAGGCAGTTGGAAACCTTGCAGGAAACGTTGTTTACACCAGAGCAACGGAGTTACCTGAATGAAGCTCCTGATCAGCGTCAACGGCAAAGTCCGCGAGTACAGCCCCGATCCCAATCTCGGCATCATCAACGTTGGACGTGGCGACGGCAACGACGTGGTGCTGGACGGCGAAAAGGGCGCCTCGCGCAAACACCTGACACTGGAGCGCACGGTGGACGGCTGGAAGCTGGTGGACCAGATGTCCGCCAACGGCACCGCCATCAACGGCGAGAAGGTCAACTTCGCCTTCATCAAGGACAACGACGTCATCGAAATCGGATCCACCAGGATCCAGGTTACAGGCTTGAACCCCACTCCCGGGGCGAGGCCGGCGCCCGCCCGTCCAGTGCGACGGGCGGACGCGCCGAGGCCTGCAGCCGACCGCGGGGAGGTGCCGGCCGGCCCGCCGATCCCCCGGCGCAAGAGCCCGGTCCCCGCGCTGGTGGCGGCGGCGATCATCGTGCTGGTACTGGGCGTGGGGGGCTACGCGCTGGTTTCCAATCTCGGTAGCGGCAAGCCGCAGACCACCGAGGTGGCCGACAAGGGCCCGGATGCACCGCGCCAGGCCGAGCTGACGGACGACGAGAAGGCCGCGCTGGCGCTGGCTCGCGAAGTTGCGGAAGGCGAGGGCGGCAGTATCGAGAAGCTGCAGAAGCTGGAGGGCATCCAGCAGAGCCTGAAGAACAAGCTGAACGGCAAGCGCGGCAGCAAGGCGCTCAGCGACATCGGCGACATGAAGTCGAAGCTGGTTCGCAACCTCGACGCCGAGGTCAGCGGCAAGATCGACTCCGAGTTGCAGGCCGCCCAGCAGAACATCGAGCAAGACAACTTTGCAGTCGCGATGGAAAAGCTGGACCAGCTGGCCGCCTGGCTGGACAGCGACCCGCTGCTTACCAGTTTCGCCAACGCGCACCGCAGTCGCATCAACAAGGCCCACAAGGACGCAGAATCCCGGAACACCGCGTTCATGGCTGCCGGCTACCAGAAGATGTGGAAGTACGCCGACCAGGCCCGTTACGACGAGGCACTGGCCGTATGCGACGACCTGCTGCAGCGCGCCTGGCTGGATGCCGCCAACCGCGACATCTACGAGGCAGAGCGCCGCAAGATCGAGGCGCTGAAGGCCAGCCCCAATCCGGAGGGGCCGGTCGTTGAGGAGGAGAAGAAGGGCCCCAGCATCCTCGACAAGGTCAAGAAGGACGAAGGCCGCCTGCCGGGCAAGAACCCGCTGCTGCCGGACGGCGCACGCTCGGAACAGAAGCTGCTGGCCGCGCTGCAGGCGAAGCTGGTGGCTGCCGCCAAGGGCAAGACGCTGACCAGCGAGCTGTTCGAGTGGAAGGGCAAGAAGGCCAAGATCCGCGGCGCCGACGACAAGAAGCTGACCCTCGAGGTCGTGTCGATCGACAAGAAAACCGGCGAAGAGCTGGTGTTCCGCACCGCCGCCAAGTGGGAGGACGTACTGCCCGAGGACATGCTGCAACTCTACGACCGCACCCCCGGACTGAACGATGAGGACAAGCTGGCGGTGGTGATCTACTGCTTCGAGCACGCCTTCATCGACCAGGCCGCGCACCGCGCGTACCTGCTGTTCAAGCTGCGCAACGACTGGAAGGAGGGCATCGACACCCTGATCGCCAGCAAGCGCCGCATCGCCATCCCGACCGAGGGCTTCGTCGAGTACGACGAGCGCCTGGTGACGCCCGATGAAAAGGAAAGCGCGATCTTCTACGCCAGCCTGCGCGGCGTGCTGGAGCGCTTCGAGAAGGGCATCGGCAGCAAGGACAAGAAAAAGGTCGAGGACTCCGAGAAAGCCTTCAACGAACTGCTCGAGATGGGCGAGCGCGCCGTCAAGCCCTCAATCGAGATCCTGCAGGGCGTGCTGGACAAGGAACTCGCCAACGCCAAGAAGGCCACCGGCCTGATGGCCGCCGACAAGGCCCGCATGGACGGCCTGCTGGCCGAGCTTGATCGCCGCCGCGAGTACGCGCTGGAGCTGATCATGGACAGCGAGCGCTACCCGTACCCGTACGGCCCCAACCAGGCCGAGGTGCAGGCGGATGTGGACCAGCGCGTGGCCTCGGTGCGCGAGATCTGGAACGACCCGGCCAAGTTCTCGGGCCAGACCAACCCGGCTTTCGACGCGATCATGGCCAAGGTGCGCAGCATCGCGGAGCGCATGGCGCAGATCGACCCGCAGCAGAACTACTTCAAGCAGACGCCCGAAGAGACTGTCGAGTACATCTCGAACATCGCCAACGAGGCGCTCAGCATCCGCAACTACACCGGCGACGACACCAAGAAGCAGGCGCTCTACAACCTGAACGTGAAGGTGATGCAGTACAACGAGGACTTCCCGACCGGTGACGGCCACGCCGACGCCGAGTCGCGCGCCCAGGTGAAGGTGACCAACGAGTACCGCATCATGTTCGGCCGCGTGGCGCTGAAGATCAACGACAAGCTGTTCTGGGCCGCGCACCACCACTCGCGCTACTGCGTCGAGCAGAACGGCGGCCAGATCGCCCACGTCATCCCCGGCGAGCCGCGCGGCGAAGGCCCCGGCGACCGCATGAAGTACGAGGGTTACCCGGGCGGCGGCGGCGAGAACATCCACATGAACAGCATGGGCCCCACGGCCCAGAGCAGCCACGATTCCTGGTGCCACAGCTCGGGCCACCACCGCAACATCCTGACGCCAGGCTGGCGCGTGCTGGGCTCAGCAAAGTGGAAGACGATCTGGACGCAGTGTTTCGGCGCGCTCGATGAAGGCGACGGCAACACCGTAAGCCGCGGCGGCGAGTAGCCCGTAGGGGCCGCCCCTACAGAACAAAAGTGGTCAGGCAGTGGTGCCCAGCGCTGCTCGACCAAGAAGGGCCGGCCCTCCCGAGCCGGCCCTTCATGTTTTTTGGCCGCGGCGCCGGTCCGCAGTTTCGCAGCTAAAAAGCCGCCCCCCGGCAGCGGCACAACATGGGCATGCTATTGCTCGCACAACCGGCTTTGCTTGCTAGACTGGCTGGGCCCGCCGCGTTCGGGCCGGAGGTTGCGTTGAAGAGCTTCACACTTGACTGGAAGGGCTGGTGGCTGCTGCGCACCCCCATGTCCGAAGTGCCCGAGCTGGGCGCCAAGTGCTGCGTTTACGCCATCATCGGTGCCAAGCTCAAGAAAGTCGGCAACGGCATCGGCAGCAGCGGCCGTGAGCCCATCCTGTTCAACGTCTACCGCGGCGAGGAATCGGCCAAGGAACACCTGCTGAAGCTGCAGAAGATGTCGCTGGGCGTGTTCACCGCCAACCGCGCCAAGGAAATCGGAAAGCATCCCACCGTGTACGTTGCGCCGCTGCCTGAAGACACCGACCTCGGCGAGCTCGCGGCCATCCTCAGCCTGCTCTACGGCGCGGTTCCCTACGCGCCCAAGCACCATGCCATGCCGGCCCCCTATCAGGGCGAGGCGTTCCACATCAAGAACACCGGGCGCAATCCCGGCCTGCCGGAAGAGATTTTCCACCGCGAGAAGAAGCCGGCCGGCGACTCCGATGCCACCCACGACGGTGCGGCGGATTCGGCCATGGCGGCGGCGATCGCGGCCGAGGCGCAGGCCACGCGGCGCCTGACCCAGTCCGAGATGGACGTGCGCGGCATCGCCACGGAAAAGGTGGCCAAGCCGGTTGAGCACCTTTCGACCGAGAAAATCGAGAAGCCGCCCAAGCTGGTGGAGACGGCCAAGGTGGACAAGGACCAGATCCACGGCCTGGCCACGGAGCGCGTGCCCAAGCTGGTGGAAACCTCGCGCATCGAAAAGGATGACGTCACCCAGGGCCTGGCCACGGAGCGCATCGCCAAGCCGGGCGAAGCGGTCACCGAGTTCGTGCCCAAGCCCAATGGCGAGCAGGCCGAGGAAGCCAGCGAAGCTCCCACAATCCTCGACGAAGCCGGCAAGTAACGCGGCATCGGCGTGACGCCATCGCCATCGCCATCGCTACTGCGCTCTGCATCGACCGATAAAGTCGAAACCCGCTTCTGAAGAAAAGCAACTGCGGTAAACCACGAAGAGCCACCAAGGGCCACGAAGAACGGCGGGTCATGCTTTACTTCGTGGTCCTTCGTGGTCCTTCGTGGTTAACCTGTTTTTGCAGTTGTCTGTAAAGATTTCCCTAAAGCCGCCGGTCGATGCTGCCGATAAACGATCCAGAGACGGTATAGCCTGAACGAGAGACGACCATGAGCCACACGAAGCGTATTTCCAAGCGTCCCCGGACCAGCGTGCGGCTCCGGAAAGCCGAGCCCGCGCCCCTGGCAGGTGAACCCCTGCCCCAACCCGCCGGCGCGCTGGCCCGCCACGCCCGCGTGGAGGCCGCCCGCAAAGCCATCAACGACCCGGCCTTCGAGCTTGACGCCGCGCTGGCAGCGGCCGTGACCAAGCTCATCGAGCGGGAAATCGGGTAGGGATATCCACTTTTCTCAACTTGCCATTTGAAGCGGCGCGGCGCGTGCTACCCTGTGCGCGTGATTGCTCTGCGCGGCCCGGTGGCCTGTTGCCCCAGCGCTGGCAGAGGGAAATTGACAGCGGCTGCCATGATTCCGCGATTGGTCCTCGCACGTGATGCGAAGGGTCGGGCCCGACAGGCCTGACCACCCGGCCCATCGCGGTTTTTGCATTTGCCGCAGGGAGAACCAGATGTCGAAGAAGATCGTCCACGTCGTAGGCACGGGCACCATCGGCGAGCCGCTGATCGGCATGCTCACGCACTTCAAGGAACAGCTCGGGGTTGACGAGGTCACCTTCAACAAGCGCACGCCGCTCAAGACCGACCGCTCCAAGGTGGTCGACCTGATCCGCCGCGGCGCCAAGCTCGCCACCGGCAAAGACCAGATGGCCGGCTTCGAGAAGATGGACTGCAAGGCCGACTACGAAACCGAAGAAGCCATCATGCGCGCCACGGTGGTGATCGACTGCACGCCCAGCGGCGCGGGCCTCGCGAACAAAGAGCAGTACTACCTGAAAGCCGCCGAGCAGGGCGGCAAGGGCTACATCGCCCAGGGCAGCGAGTTCGGCTTCGGCAAGATGTACGCGCGCGGCGTGAACGACGAAACCCTGGTGCCGGGCGAAGACAAGTTCATCCACGTGGTCAGCTGCAACACCCACAACCTGGCCGCGCTGATCAAGCTGTTCGGCATGAACGGCAAGGACGACCCCGCCAACCTCGTCAGCGCCGACTTCGTCTGCATGCGCCGCGCCAACGACGTGAGCCAGGACGACGGCTACATCGCCGCGCCCGAGGCCGGCAAACACAAGGACGAAAACTTCGGCACCCACCACGCCCGCGACGCCTACCACCTGTACAAGACCAAGGGCTGGGAGTTCAAAAACCTTTTCAGCAGCGCCATCAAGCTGCCCACGCAGTACATGCACATGCTGCGTTTCCACATCAAGGTCAAAGAGGACACCAGCGTCGAGAAGCTGATCAGCATCATCAAGGCCGACGACCGCCAGGCGCTCACCTACAAGAAGAGCGCAAACCAGGTGTTCAGCTTCGGGCGCGACCACGGATTCTTCGGCCGCATCCTCAACCAGACCGTGATCCCGCACGAGGCGCTGTCGGTGATCGGCGGCAAGGACATCTACGGCTTCTGCTTCACGCCGCAGGACGGCAACAGCCTGCTCAGCAGCATCAGCGCGGCCTGCTGGCTGATCGACCCCAAGACCTACGAGAGCCGCATCCAGTGCCTCAAGCCCTACTTCTTCCAGGAAGTCTAAATGGAAAGCTCCTCAGCACGGCCGCCTTCGGGCGGCCGTGTTGCATTTGGCGGCTTGTGGCGGGATCGCCGCAATTGGAGAATGCTTTGACTTTCACTCCAGGATCCCGCCATGTCCGAACTGAAGACCTTTCGGGTCCCCGTCCCGGTGGTGATCGCGCTGGCCGTCATGGTGCTGGCCTGCGCGGAAACCGACGATTACGACGACAGCTACTACTACGATTCGGGCAGCTCCTGCTCCGGCACCTGCAACGGCAGCGGCCCCGGCACGACCCCGGACTACACCGCGCCCGCGCCCACCGCACCTTCGCGCCCCACGCTGCCGACGTACATCCCGGAACTGGACAAGAGCACGCCGCCCGACTATCCGAAAACCGCCGACGTCAGCATCCAGCACGGTCGGCCCGACTACCCCGCGGAAGACGCCGGCCAGTTCTGGGAACGGCTGATGTCGAAGTACGAGGTGAACACGGAAGGCAGCTGGACGCGCGGCGACGGCACCAACCCGTACTTCGAGCCCGCTTTCAGGCTCGGCGACCACACCCTGCTGCTGGTCGCCGAGCAGCGCAGCGACGGCGTACGTCGCTACGCGCACGGCCTGGCATTCGCGACCTTCAACGCGAACCGCCAGTACGAGACCTACAGCGCGGGGCAGCGCTGGGCGACCTCCGACCCGTACACTTACGGTGTCGGTTTCTTCCGAGACGGTAAGATGCACGGCCCGTGGGCCTTCAACTACCCGGGGCCGGCACAGGCGGGCCAGGCCAACAAGCTTCACTACATCTGCGAGTACCAGGACGGCAAGGCCGGCGGTGAGGCGCGCTGGTGGGACGAAGACGGCTATCTTACCCGCCACGAGTTCTACCAGGACGGCAAACTGCACGGCACGGTCACGCGCTGGGACGACGACGGCATCGTGCAGTCCGAGTACGTTGCCGGCATTCAGTACGGCCTGTACCGCAAGTGGAACTACGCCGGACAGCTGATCGAACGTGCGCAGGTCTACGACGACCAGAAGTACGGCAAGTCCGAGTACTGGGTCCCGGGCGGCACGTTTCCCTATGTGCTGCGCTACTACAACTTCGGCCCCAACACCGGCTGGAAGAGCTGCTACGACGCGCAGGGCAAGCTGCATTACCAGGCATGGGTAGAAAACGGCATCGAGAGCGGACCGTACGTCCAGTACGACCCTGCCGGCTTCAAGGTGTGGGAAGGCAGTCGCCTTGAGGGCCGCAACGAAGGCAGGTTCACCGGCTACGACGCGCAGGGCCGTGTGGTGGCGGTCAACACCTACAGGGGCGGCGTGCTCCATGGCGATTACATCCGCTACGACGCGGACGGCAACCTCACCGTGCACGACGTCTACGACAACGGCTCTTGGCTGCGCTCTGAACTTGCGCCCGCCTGGCCCGCGCCCATTGAAGTTACGGACGCCGATGGCAAGCCGATCACCCGCAAATACGGGCGCTGGCGCGTCGAGCAGCAGGACGACATGCCGCCCATGGAATACGCCATGGCCATGGCCTGGCATGGCGGGCTCGGCGGATGCGTGATGTTCGGCGGGCGCGGCCGCAGCGGCGAACAGGCCGTGATGTACGGCCAGACCTGGCTGCGCAAGGACGGCAAGTGGCAGCGCATCCTCGAGGACATCGACGGGCCGCCGCCGCGCGATTATGCGGCACTGGCCTGGGATTCCGCGCGCGGCGTGGTCGTGATGTTCGGCGGGCGCTCCGCGGAGGGCGGCGCCCTGGGGGATACGTGGGAGCTGGGCGTGGATGGCTGGAAGCAGCGAAGCTCCGGCGGGCCTGCGGGGCGCTGGGCGGGATCTCTGGTCTATGACACGCAGCGCGCGGTCTGCGTGCTGGTGGGCGGCAAACGCGTCGACGACGCCGGCGTCGAGGAAACCCGCAGCGACACTTGGGAGTGGAACGGCACAGGTTGGACCGCGGCAGCCGAGGGACCGGCCGTGCACGGCGCGGCCGCCTGCTACGACGAACAGCGCGGCTGCCTGGTGTTGACCGGCGGAGTCCGCGGTGGCGAGGAAACGGGGGAAACCTGGGTACTGGAGGGCGGGCGCTGGCGACGCAGCGGGGTCTACCTCAGCACGGCGCAGTCCATGCACGCCATGGTGTATGACCCGGACGCCTGCAGCGTGGTGCTGCTGGGCAAGAGCGGCACCGAGCCGGACAGCGGCCTGCTGGCGCAGCGCCCCTCGACGTACCTGTTCGCCAGCTCCTGGCTCGCGAGCCGCTACGACCACAATCCGCCGGCGCGCCGCGACTTCGCCGCCGCCTACGACCTGACCGCCCGTGAAATCGTGCTGTACGGCGGGCGGAGTCCCGGCGGCGACGCGGGGCCGTTCCGTGAGACGCTGCTGCTTACCGACGAAACCGCCGCGGATCGCGCTGCCGACAACCAGGATTTCGTGCGCGAAAAACTCACGGCGCCGGGCTGGACCCATATCGACAACGCCGAGTTCGCGCTGGAGGACACCACCGGCTGGGCGATTGCCCAGGATCCCGGCCGCGGCGTCACGGTCATGTTCGGCGGCGGCAACCTGTCAGGCGTAAACGCCGTCACCCGCGAGTTCAAGGACGGAAAGTGGACGGTGCTTTCGCCGGAGGTGTCGCCGCCCGCGCGCACCCAGGCGAGTTGCTGGTACGACGAAGCCCGCGGCCGCGTGATGCTGTACGGCGGCACGAACATGGAAGGCGGCTTTGACGACCTGTGGGAGTGGGACGGGGTGAACTGGCAGCGCCTGCGCGAGCATGTGCCGGGGTCTCCCAAGTCGCTTTCCGCTTCGGCCTATGACGCCCGGCGTGGCGTGCTGGTGGCGATCTTCCAGACAGACGAAGTCGCTGAGCTGCATGAGTTCAACGGCACCAGCTGGAAGCGCATCGAGGTCGAAGTACCCGACCCCGAGTACACCTACGCGCGCCTGGTGTATGACCCCGTTAAACAGCAAGTCCTGTACTACGGCGGCATGGACGTCGAGACCTTCGAAGTTGCGCCCGATGCCTGGCACTGGGACGGAAAGTACTGGGCCGAGAGCAAGCCCGTCACCGAGGGTATTGAAGACAGCATGATTTACGAACTTCACAGCGACCCGGTCGGCAAGGCTCTCTGGCAGATCAGCTCGGATGCGATCCGCCGCTTTGACGGCAAAAGCTGGCAGGCGTGGGTGCGCCCCGAGGGATTGAACGGCAGCGAAGGGGCGCTGTGGATGGACCCTGCCGGGGGCCGGTTGTACTTCCATGGCACACGCCGCACCTACTTCATGGCCCGCAACGACACGCTGGTGTTTGATCCCGAGCAGGGTGAGAAGATCGAGTAGCTGCCTTGCGATCCGCCCCAGCGGAGGCGGGCAAAGCAAGCGGAGCCTGACCAGGTCGCGCGGTCAGCAGTCCCGGCAAGCCGGTTACTTGTCTTTGTTGGATGACCGAAACTTCAGGAAAAGGGCCAAGCCGAAGAAGAAGGCGACAAAACCAAGGATGGCGATGGCCCAGATCTCGCCATCCATCGCGGCGCTGAAAAGAGAGGCAATACCTCTACCCGAAACTCTGGCGGCCAGAAACATGGGAACCCCCTGGTTGGAGTGCAGTTCAGTTCAGTAAGCGTGAGATGTGCTTAGAAAATATGGTATTAGTCAGAATTGTAAACGAAAAATTGATGCTCCTGCACCAGCCTTTGGAGTAGCGCGCACCCGCTAAGGCAAACAGGCCCGCCGGTTGGCGGGCCTGTTTGGTGGGGGACAGTCGTGGCTTAGCCTTCCTTGCTTTCGCCTTCCGGTGCTTTCTTTTCTTCGGTCTGTTCTGACTTGTCGACGATGCGGATGGTGTTCTTTCCGTGGCGGAAGATCACTTCGTTGCCCAGCGCCAGCACCCTGGCGGCCTTGGCGTCTTCGGCGATCTCGAAGTAACGCTCGCTAAGGTACTCGACCACCTCGGCGCCGAACAGCTCGGCGTTGGTCAGGTCGCTCTCGAGCCAGATGCCGTCGCTCCAGACGAAGCTGCGTGTGCCCACGGTCTTGATCACGTTCGCGGCCTCGGCGCTGGCGGCGCTGTCGCTGTAGCCCTTCTCTTTCAGCTTCGCCAGCTTGTCGTCGGCCCTTGAGCGCATGCCGAGCTTCTTGGCGCGGTTGGCCACGGATTCGGCCTGGTCTTTCTCGGCGTCTTCCAGCTCGTTGGCGTTGTCGTTGGCGCGGCGGTCGGCGTTGGCCTTGCTGGCCTCAACCGCGTCTTCACCCTTCTGCTCCTCGGCCGGCGCGGGTGCGCGGCCGGTGCCGCTGCCGCCGCCCAGCGCGCGTCCTTCGCGGCGCATGTCTTCCGGCATGGGGCGGCCTGCGGCCGGTACGGGGTTGTCTTCCACCACCAGGAAACTGGTGTAGGGGGTGACGATGCCGAACTGCGTGCCGAGGCGGATGATTTCCTTCTTCAGCTCTTCGTTCTCACCCTTCAGGTTAATCTGGTCCATCAGGTAGCCCACGCGGCGCACGGCCCACATGCGCGGCAGGTAGGCCTTGCCGGTGTCGGCGGCGGCCAACTCCACGCTGTATTCGAAGGCGCGCTTCTCGCCGTTCACCGTGCCCTCGAGCAGCAGGGTGTGTTTGCCGGGCTTGTCGAAACGGCCGAGTACCGAGAGCTGCGTGCCGGCGAAGACGTCGCCGGGGATCTGCGGGTGCAGGTCGTGCATCTCGGCGCCGTCGATGCGCAGCTTGACGTCGGCCAGCACGGGCGCCGCGATCTTGGCCGCGAAGTTGCTGACCTTCACTTCCATGTCCTCCTTGGGCTTCACGTACTCGCGCTGGCCCTTGTTTTCCTCGGCCAGTGTGTCGAGCAGCCAGGTGTTGACGTCGTTGCCGACGCCGAAGGGGAACATGCGCACGTTGGCGGCGCGGTTGTCGCGGGCGATCTTGGCCAGCGCCTTCACGTCGGTGGTTTCGCCCATGGTGGGGATGCCGTCGGACAGCAGGATCACGTAGCAGGGGCGCGCGTCGGCTTCGCCATCCTTGGCGATGGCGTAGGCGTCGCGAATGGCGCCTTCCAGGTTGGTGCCGCCCGTGGCGGTGATCTTCTCGATCTTGGCCAGGGCGTCTTCGCGGGCTTCCTTGCTGCACAGGGTCAGCTTGTCGTGCAGGCGGCGCGACTCGGTCGCGAAGGTCACCAGCGCGAAGCGGTCTTTTTCATTCAGCTTGTTGACCAGGAACTTGAGCGCCTTGCGGGCCTGGTCGATCTTGCCGTCCTCGTCCATGCTGCCGCTGGTGTCCAGCACCACGATCACGTCCTTGGGCAGGATTTCCTCTTCGCTGAGCTGCAGCTTGGGCGTCAGCAGCGCGAGGAAGTAGCCGGCGTCGTCGCCTTCGCGATAGCTCAGCACGCTGGTGGCCAGCGCTGTGTCGTCGTAGCCGTAGTACAGCTCGAAGTCGTTGGCGGGCTTGTTGTCTTTCAGCTCAAGGCCGATCACGGCCTCTTTGTCGCCCTTGCGGATGATCTCGACGCTGTGGGTGGGCGAGTAAATGGTGCGCAGGGCCTGCTCGCCCTTCAGGGTGAGTTTGGCGCTGATGGTGCCGACCGGCAGGTCGCAGTAGCCGTGGGTGCGCAGGGGGTAATGGAATTTCACCAGGCCGCTGTCGTAGGTCAGCAGCTCGCTGTAGCTGAACTTGATGGTCAGGTCCTGCTGCGGCAGGATCGGGAAGACGCTGGCCTGGAACAGGCCGCGACCGGCGTATTCAAGCAGGCCGGGGTCGATCATGCGGCGCACGGTTTCGCGGTAGATGGTGCGGGCCTTGTCGGCGGGCAGCAGCTCGCCTTTGACCATCTTGCCGTCCATGGTCATCTGGAAGTCGCTGATGGCGGCCTCGGGCGGCAGGGGGAACATGTAGGTTCCCTCGAGCTGCCACTGGTTCGGGTTGTAGAAGACCTGGGTGAGGGTGGTGGTGGCGGTCTGGCCCTCAATCACGGTCTCGATGCTGTGGCTTTTGATCTGGATGTTCTGGGGTTGCGGCCGCGGCTCCGGCATAGGGCGGATGCGACGGTCGATCACAATGCCCTGGGCAGCAAGTGCGCCCGAGCAGAGCACTGCGGCTAACAGCAGTGCGAATAAGGGTTTACGCGTAGTCATGGAATAGCCCTCCAGAGTCCATAGGCATGCCGGGGTTAGGACGCGGCCGGCGCGACTTTGGTTCCAACGAATCAACCATTTCGGGGATTCAACTGAACTGGCAACCGCCAGTGCGGGGCACACAAAGCCACGGAGACACGAAGAACTGCACGGAGCTTCGTGACTTTGTGGCTCCGTGTGAGAATCTTTGCCGACCTACGGCAGTCGAACTACCTGCCGGCGCCGGCCTTTTCGGGCTTGACGGGCAGGATGCGCACCGACTGGGCTACTTGAAGCAGCCTCTTTTCGGCGTAGAGGTTCACCGCCTCCGGGTAGGCCTCGCGCTCGGCTTCCATCACGCGTTCCTGGAGGGTTTCCGGCGTATCGTCAGGTTGCACCGGCACCTTGCGCTGCAGGATGATGGGGCCGTGGTCGTAGACTTCGTCCACGTAGTGGACCGAGCAGCCGGATTGTTTCTCGCCGGCCTTGATCACTTTCTGGTGGACCTTGATGCCGTACATTCCCTTACCGCCGTACTTGGGCAGCAGGCTGGGGTGGATGTTGAGCACCTTGCCCTTGTAGCGCTCGGGCAGGTGCAGGTAGCTGAGGAAGCCGGCCAGCAGCACGACGTCGGGGCGCACGGCGTTGATCAGCTTGAACACCTGGCGCGAGAAGGCCTGGGCGTCGAGGTAATCGGCGCGGTTGACGACCTGCACGGGCACGCCGAACTTCTGGGCGCGTGCGATGCCGGGGATGCCGTCTTTGCTGGCGATGACGCCGACGCACTCCATGTGGCAGGTGCCGTCTTTTGCCCGCTGCAGCAGGTTTTCCATGGTGGTGCCGGAGCCCGAAATCAGGATCACGGCGCGGATTTTAGGCAGCTCAGCCATGTGCTTCCTCAGGCGCTACAGTGGAAAAGATACACCACCGGCGCGCAGAGTCCAGAACAAGGCGGTTTGGGGAAAAGCTAGGCGGATAGCGTGTCGTCGCTGAGCCAGCGGCGCAGTTCGTCCTCGGACATCAGCTTGCGCTTGCGGACTTCGTCGACGAGCGTGTCGGGCGCTTTCGGTCCCAACTGGCGCAGCCAGCTCAGGAGCGATTCGCTGGAGAGCTCGGTCATCTTGCGTGTGGTGCGCTGCTCCGGAGAAATGTAACGAGACTCCAGCAACTCGATGCCAAGTTGCTGAAACACGCTCATCAATTCTTCATCCGGTTGGATCATGTAATCTCGAACCCTACCCGCGCTTCAATCCAATGCTCCACGCTGATTATCGCCTGGTATGCCCGGGGGTCAAGCAGTCCGGCTACGGGAATCCGCGCGAGCATCATGCGCCGGTCGGCGTTTCCGCCGGGTCTCAGGCTGTATGTCTGCTGCAGCACGGGCCCGATTTCAAGATCCTGCGAAGTTTCGATCTCGACATACACACGAACTTCACGAGCCAGCCTTGCCCCAAGGATGTGCCCGAACAACAAGATGTGGGGCACGTCCCTGGGGTGCGAGAAACCGATTCCTGAGGCGACGAAACCTGAATCGGCCACGCCAAGTTTCCGGCAGATGAAGATTCGCTCGAAGTCGAACACGTTATGCCTCCACCACCTCCGCGCACCTTGTGCACAGGAAGGCGTGTTCCTTCACGCTGCCTACGTCGCCGGTGCGGCGGAAGCAGCGCACGCAGGCCTGCTCCGCGCTTGCTACCACCTTCACCCACAGGCCCTGCACGTCCGTGGCAGGCTCGAACTCCTGCAGCGCGCCGTGGTCTGACTGGGCGTCCAGCAGCAGCTTGCTGACGTTCAGCAGCTCCGGCAGCTCGGCCTGCAGCTGTTCCGGCGTGCCGTGCTGCGCGAGCTCGGTCATCAGCGCGGCGTTGCAGCCCAGCGTCACGTTGGCGTCGTAGCCCTTGCCGATCACCTTCTCCTTGCGCAGGCGGTCGAGCACCCGGTCGCTCTCGGCCTTCAGGCGGAACAGCAGCTTGTAGCGCTTGTCCAGCTCAGGCCTTGCGCGCAGGGTGTCGTCCAGCTTCGGCCAGGCGGCGAGGTGCACGCTGTCGGGCTCGGACTCCAGCTTGGGCAGGTACTGCCACATCTCCTCGGCCGTGTGGACGGTGACAGGCGCCATCAGCTTCACCAGCAGGGTTGCCACGTGCCAGTACACGGTCTGGATGCGGCGCCGCGCGGGGCCTTCCTTGGCTTCGCAGTACAGGGCGTCCTTGCTGACGTCGATGTACTGGGCCGAAAGCTCGACCGTGCAGAACTGCACCAGCGCGCGCATGGCGTGGTGGAACTCGTAGCGCTCCCAGCAGGCGGTGACTTCCTCGATCAGCGCGGCGGCGCGGCTGAGCACCCACTGGTCGAGGGGGCGCAGCTCGGAGTACGCCAGCGCGTGCTGTTCCGGTGTGAAGTCGAACAGGTTCGCCACCAGGGTTCGCCAGGTGTTGCGCAGCTTGCGGTAGTTGTCGCCGGCGCCGCGGATCAGGTCGTAGGTGACCGGGATCGGCTCGCTGGTGTTCACGCTGGCGAAATACAGGCGGATCAGGTCCGCGCCGAGGTCGCGCACGCCCTGGTCGATGGCCCAGATGTTGCCCTTGCTCTTGCTGCCCTTTTCGCCCTTTTCGTCCACCACGAAGGCACTGGTCAGGCACTGTTTGAACGGCGACTTGCCCTGGGTGGCGACGCTCAGGATCAACGAGACCTGGAACCAGCCTCGGTGCTGGTCGTCGCCCTCGAGGTAAAGGTTCGCGGGGAACTTGTCTTTGAGCTCGTCGTCGGCCAGCATCACCGCGCGGTGCGAGGCGCCCGATTCAAACCACACGTCGAAGATGTCGTCCATCTTCGCCAGCTTGCGGCCTTTGAACTTGTCGGGGCGCACCGCATCCGGCAGCAGCTTTTCGACGGGCCAGTTGGCGTCGTCGTACCACACGTTGCTGCCGTGCTCCGTGACCAGGCCGATGACGTGGTCAACGGTCTCGGTGTCGATGCAGGTTTCGCCGCTTTCGACATCGTAGAAAGCCGGGATCGGGATGCCCCAGAAGCGCTGGCGCGAGATGCACCAGTCAGGCCGGTTCTCGACCATGGCGCTGATGCGTTTTTCGCCCCAGGCCGGGAACCACTGCACCTGCTTGATTTCGTCCAGGATGCGCTGACGCAGTGTGCGCGACTCGCCCTCCTCGACGTGGTCGATGTTCACGAACCATTGCTCAGTCACGCGGAAGATCACCGGCGTGTGCGTGCGCCAGCAGTGCGGGTAGCTGTGGGGGAAGGGCTCGCTGTGCAGCAGCAGGCCGTGCTCGCGCAGCTTGGCCACGGTGCCGTCGTTGACCTTCCAGATCAGCTTGCCCTCGATGAAGCTGAACCAGCCCTGCGGGTCGCTGAAATCCTGCGGCAGCTCGAGCTCTTCGCGCAGCCGCTCACCGCTGTAGTACTGGCCGGTGGGGGAGACGGGGCACACGGCCGGTATGCCCTCGCGTTTGCCGGTCTCGAAGTCCTCTTTGCCGTGGCCGGGTGCGGTGTGAACCAGGCCCGTGCCGTCGCCCAGTGTGACGTAGTCGGCGAACACTACCGGGCACTCGAAGCCCCACAGGGGCTGGGAATACTTCACGCCCGCCAGCTCAGCGCCCTTCAGGTGCTTGAGCACCTTGACGTTCTCGAGCTTCGCGCGCGCAACGATGTCTTCGCGCAACTCCTCGGCCACCACCATGCGCGCGGTTTTGCCGGCCTGGGTGTACTCAAGCAGCGCGTACTCGGCGTCCTTGGCGACGGCGACGGCGCGGTTGGCGGGCATGGTCCAGGGCGTGGTGGTCCAGATCAGCAGGCTGACGTTTTCGACGCCCGCAACCGGGCCCGTGGCTTTCATCAGCACATAGATGCTGGGGTCGGTGCGGTCTTCGTACTCGAGCTCTGCCTCGGCCAGCGCGCTTTGCGCCGCCCAGCTCCAGTGCACGGGGCGCTTGGCGCGGGTGATGTAGCCCTTGTGGTACAGGTCCCGGAACACCCGCAGCACGTTGGCTTCGTAGACCGGGTTGGTGGTCAGGTAGGGCTTCTCCCAGCGGCCGAGTGTGCCGGTGGTCTTGAACTGCCCGCGCTGCTTATTGACGTAGCCGTTGGCGTAGTCGAGGCACAGCTCGCGCAGCTTCACGCTGGTCATTTCCTCGGGCTTCTTGCCGCCCAGCTCTTTCAGCACGTTGTGCTCGATCGGCAGGCCGTGGCAGTCCCAGCCAGGCACGTAGGGGCTGTCGAAGCCCTGCATGGTGCGCAGCTTGACCACCATGTCTTTCAATATCTTGTTCATGCCCGTGCCGGTGTGGGCGTCGCCGTTGGCATACGGCGGGCCGTCATGCAGCACCCAGGGCTTGGCGCCCTGGCGGGCGGCGCGGATGCGGCCGTAAAGGTCGGACTCGGCCCACTGTTTCTGGAGTGCGGGCTCGCGCTCGCTCAACCCGGCCTTCATGGGGAAGTCGGTCTGGGGCAGCTGCACGGTTGACTTGTAGCGCTCTTTGGCGGCCTTGGCGTCTTCTGTCATGGCGATTCCTCTGATTGGCGGTCAGAACACGAAGGAACGAAGGAGCGAAGGCAAGGGCGCCGCGTTGAGGTTCTTCGCTACTTCGTTCCTTCGTGTTCCGACCGCGTGGTCCAACCGGCAGCGTTCAAACCGCGCGGCCGGTTTCAGTGTTTATCCGTGTTTGTAAGTGGTTACAACGACGTGGGCCGAGTCCGGGGCGGACGCAGCACGCTGCGTCCCTACAGTTCCGCCAGCTCGGCGTCTGTAATTCGCTCGGCTTCGTCGATCAGCAGGATGGGTATGCCGTCTTCGATGCGGTAGGCCTTGCGCGATTCCTTGCACAGCAGGCGGTTGCCCTTGAGCACAAGGGGCTTGTGGCTTTCGGGGCAGACCAGCATGGCCAGGAATTCCGGGTCAAGCTGTGTTTCGGCTGTGTTCGCGTTGTCGCTCATGGCGGGGCCATGCTATGGAACGGGCCAAAGTTGCACAAGACTGGGTCTTGACATGCCTTGTACCTGCCTCTACTTTTCCCCGCCCGACCGCAGAAGGGTCAGACCCCTTTTTGCGGTGCGGGTGATCGGTTCAGGAACGCAATTGGGGCGAAAAAGGGGTCTGACCCTCTCCCCGACACAGGCACAGCCATGAAGAAGAAAGTCCGCAGGTCCAACCTCAAGCGCAACCGCACCCACGGCTTCCGCGCCCGCATGGAGACGGCTGATGGCCGTCAGGTTCTGGCGCGCCGCCGCCGCAAGGGTCGCAAAAAGCTGACCGTGAGCGACGAGGGCAAGACCAAGCAGCAGGGCAATCCGAGCAAGGTGAACGAGCACCGCCGCAAGCAGCGCGAGGCCCTGCGCCAGAAGCGCAAGCGCGCCGGCAAGATTTAGTCGCGAAGCGACTGTTCGCCAGGCGGATCGAAACACCAAAACACAAGCCCCCCGTGCAAACGGGGGGCTGTGCGTTGTACGCAACTTACTGACAACCGCAAAAACAGGTTAACCACGAAGGGCCACAAAGGGCCACGAAGGAAAGCACGACCTGCCGTTCTTCGTGGCTCTTCGTGGTTCACCGCGTTTGCTTTTCAGCAGATGGGTGTTTCGACTTTCATGGTCAATGCAGCGATCATTACGTTCGCCAGAACACCACGCCTGCGAAGATGCCGAACAGCACCGGTGTAATGCCGGCGCCCACGGCGGGCGAGAACGCGCCTGACTGCGCCAGGGTCTCGAACCAGAACTGCAGAATCTGGTACAGCACCACGCAGCCGATCGCCAGGCTGCCCGCCATGAAGGCCTTCATGCCGCCGCGCGAGAGGATCAACCCCACCCCGCAGCTCAGCAGGATGAAGCCCACGAACGGGTGCCACAGCTCGTGCCACAGGGCCACCCGCAGGTCCACGTCTTCGCTGTCGGCGCTGCTGTCGGCCCACAACTGCGCCAGGGTTCGGTCGCTGTAGCTGCGCCGGCGGCGGGCGAAGTCGGCCGGGTAGATGCGCCCGTAGGGCAGCGCGCCGTCGAAGTACTCGGGCTCGCCGCTTTCGACGCCCTCGGGCGCCGTCAGCGCGGCCAGGTCGTACACCTTGGACCTGCCCGGCGACCACCAGCTTGCGCGTTGATCGACCCAGTGAAGCTCCTCGGCTACGATCACCCGGTTGCCGGCGGCGTTCAGGATGCGCACGTCTTCGACCGTGCGCTCGTCCAGGTTGTACCGGCGCACAAACCAGACATTGCCGTCGTCGTCGCGCACGCTGATGCGCTTGCCCTTGCGGTATTCGAACGCACCGTAGGGCGACTCGCGCGCGGCCTCGGCCAGGCTGGGCAGTGCCCACTGTCTCAGGCCAAGTCCCACCACCCCCAGCAGCAGCGCGGGGATCATGATCGCAGCCAGGGCCCGCTTCTGGCCGACGCCGGCGGCTTCCAGCAGCAGCAACTCGCGCGATCGAATCACGCGGGCCACGGCGAACATGCCGGCCGCGATCACCATGAAGGGGTACAGCAGGTACAGGATGGGCGGCAGGTTGTAGGCATAGAACAGGGTGGTGCCCTGGGCGACGTCGGGGAAGTCCTGGATCTTGTCGAGGTTCAGCAGCACGTCCACCACCAGGAACACGGTGGTGAACAGGGCCAGCACCAGTACCAGGCTCTGGATGAAGATACCGAGGAAGTAACGGTCGAAGCGTTTCATGGGCTTGGGACTGCGATGTTAGCGGCAGGAGTTTAGCTGTGTATTGTTGGATACGGCGAATAAGCTTAAGGTTTCACGCGGTTTTTCGCGCATGACCAGAGCCGAGATGACTTCCAGCGTGTCCGAGTTGCCGTCCTACTCACTGCAGGACGGCAGTGAGTTTGCGCCCGCGCTTGTTGAGGGCGATGAGTTGCACCAGTCCGCGGAGAAGGTGCTCGGGCATTGCGACTTCCTTGATGTGTTGCAGGTCTCGCGGCGCGGCGGCCTGGCGCTGATCCGCCATCAGGGCGGCTTGAAGGTCTTCAAGTTCATCAACTGCCGCGCCGACTGGAAGAAGCGCTGGGCGCGCTGGATCGGCTGGAACCCCGCCCGCCGGGCGTTGCGCATGTCGCGCGCCCTGGATGCCGCCGGCATCGCGGTCTGCGAAGTCGAGGAGTACGGCGGCGTAAGCCTGCCCAGCGCGCCCCGCGCCGTCTGGACCATGAGCCGCTACGTCGAGAACGGGCGCACCCTGCGCCAGCTGAAGCAGGAGCTGCAACAGGATCGCCACGCGCCGACGCACCCGGTCATCAAGCGGTTGTTCAACGAGTGCCTGGTGCTGCTGCGGCGTATCCACGACGCCGGTTTTGAGCATCGCGACTATCACGCCGGCAACCTGCTGGTCACGGGCGTCCCGGACTTCGAGCACGCCGAGCTGCGGCTCGTGGACCTGGAAACGGTCATGCAGCGCCGCGCGAGCCCGGTGCGCAGGGCCCGGGATCTGCGGCGCTTCCTGGACAACTTCGCCGATCCGCAGGGATGTCTCGAGTTGATCCACTCCGCGCTGGATGATTACACGGCTGGTGACGCGGATCTGAAGGCTCGCATCCTGGCAACGCGCCGCATGAAGGGGCTGCTGCACAAGTACGCTCGCTGAAGTTCCCGTCAGGCCCATCGGCCGCGGACCATGCCCGCCGCAATCGACGCGATTGCCACCAGCGCTGCCGCGGGAGCGACCGCCGCCGCTGCCGCCGGGGGCAGAGTACCGTTCTCGCTGAAGGTGGTGGCGGCCGTCATCAGCGGATAGTAGCCGAGCGCGCAAGGAATCACCCCGGCGCCGATGGCGAACAGCCGGTTCGGGTGGTTCACGAGCGCCGCCAGCAGCGCGCCCAGCAGCGGCAGCAGCAGCCCCGCGGCGGACAGGCTGACGCGCCGCACCAGCTCGGCGGCGGCACCGTGTCGACCGGTACGCTGTTCGATGTCGCGCGCGATGTCATCCAGCAGCGCGCCGGTCGGCTTGGCCTTGGGCGCGTCCGGCTCGTCGTCGCTGCCGAAGCTGAACGGCACTCGGAGCTCGTTGATCTTCTCCGCCACCATGGGCGTGCCGGCCGGCGCTCCGCTTTCCGGGTTGAACTGCACCAGGCGCGGCTCGTAGCAGCGGGTCAGCACCATCATGCCGTTGTGGCGCTGGTAACCGATGCTCGCGCTGCGCGCGGTCAGCGAAGCCAGCAGGCCCAGGTCGTTGTAGACGAGGATCTTAAGGTCGGTGAAACGCCCCTGCTCCACGTCGCCGTAGCTGATGTCGATGCTGGGGTCGGACCCGCCGCGTCCGGGAAACCGCAGCTCGCGTGCGCCCTGGGGCGGGTGGTCGATGAAATCCGCCAGCGCCAGGCGCTGCAGCGAGTGGCGCTCGGCGTATGCCTCGGGCCCGTAGATCGACACGCCGAACCAGGCCACCGCGGCCGTCAGCACGCCGACCGGCAGCAGCATCACGAAGGGGCGCCAGGGCGATACGCCCGAGGCCGCCAGCAGCAGCAGCTCGCGCTCGGAGCGCATGCGGCCGAATACCAGCGTGGCGGCGAACAGCGCGCTCATGGGCATGGTCATCGGCAGCAGGCTGACCCACAGCGAAGGCGCGAATGACACAAGGGTACCGAACCGCGGTGTTACCTCGAAGCGGTTGACGATCTGGTAAAGGCTCAATGCGGTGAACAGGAAGGTCAGCCCCAGCACGCACACCACGGCCAGCAGCAGCACGTCACGCAGGATCACCCGGTCCAGGCGCGAGATCATGCGCTGCCCCCGAAGGCGCGCAGAGACTTGAGGTAGCCGTCCAGGTTGCGCCTCACTTCATCCATGCTGTCGCCGCCGGTCTTCTCCAGCAGGGCTTGTGCCAGCACGATCGCCACGGCGCACTCGGCCACGATCGCCGCGGCAGCCACGGCGCAGGTGTCGCTGCGCTCAGTGCTGGCCTGTGTCGCCTCGCCTGTAGACACGTCTACGGTCGGCAGCGGGCTCATCAGCGTGCTGATCGGCTTCATGTGCACGCGGCACACCAGCGGCTCGCCGTTGGTCACGCCGCCTTCGAGGCCGCCGGCGTTGTTGCTGCCCCGCGTATAGGGTCCGCGCCCGGCCGCGGGCGGCGTCGGCAGCACGCTGTCGTGCACCTGGCTGCCCGGGCGCTTCGCGGCCTCGGCGCCCAGCCCGATCTCGACCGCCTTCATGGCCTGGATGCTCATCAGCGCCTGGCCCAGTCGGCCATCGAGCTTGCTGTCCCAGTGGTTGTGGCTGCCAAGGCCGGGGGGCAGGTTCAGCGCGACGACTTCGATGCAGCCGCCCAGGGTGTCGCCGGCGGCTTTAGCGGCGTCGATGGCGGCCTTGAGAGCGGCGTCGTGGCTGCGGTCGATGGTGCCGAATTCTCCGCTGTCGCGCGCGGCGCGGGCAGTATCCGGCCCCTGGAAGATTTTCGTGTAGCCCCTGCCCATGGGCTGATCGGCCTGCACCGCGCCGGTGCTGAGCACGTGGGCGACCACCTCGATGCCGAACTCGCGCAGCAGGCCCTGGCAGGCGGCGCCGGCCATCACGCGCGCGGCGGTTTCGCGGGCGCTGGCGCGCTCCAGCACGTCGCGTGCGTTGCGCGAGCCGATCTTCAGCACGCCCGCCAGGTCCACGTGGCCGGGCCGCACGTTGGCGAGGTCGGGCGCCTTGTCGATGCGCGAGTCGCGGTTGCGCGCCACCAGCGTCAGCGGCGAGCCGATTGTCAGCCCGCGCCGCAGGCCGCTCAGCACCTCGACCGTGTCCGTCTCCACGTTCTGGCGGCCGCCGCGCCCGTAGCCGCCCTGCCGGCGCTTGAGCTGGCTGTTGATCCAGTCAAGGTCAAGCGCGTGGCCGAAGGGCAGGCCGAAAAGAGTGGCGATCACGGCCGGGCCGTGGGATTCGCCTGCGGTGGAGAAGGTCAGAGCCATGGGTGCAGTTTGAACAGCGAATTTCCAATAACCAATTACCAATTACCAATGAAGCCGCCGCCATCGGTCTACATTGAAAATTGGTAATTGGTTATTGGTAATTTGCTGTTCGCTAAGCTTCGAAAGGAAGCCGCGCCTGGTACGGCTTCAGCCGACCTTGCCCGTCCACGACGTGCACCTTCTCGGCCGGGCCTTTGCGGGGCCTGGGCTTGAGCTCCTCATCGGGTCGGCCGTAGCCGACGGGCAGAAGGGCCTGGCAGCTCCAGTTCTCGTCCACGCCCAGCAGCCGGTTGAAGTCTTTGGCGAGGGTGGGGGTGTAGGTCAGTGAATGGATGCCCTCGACTTCCAGGGCGGTGATGAAGTTGGCGATGCTGAGCCACACTGACTGCAGCCAGAAGGGCAGGTCGCGGCGGCCGAACACGGCCACCAGGAAAGGCGCGTCGTCCGTGAATTCCTTGACGGGGGTGATGTCGTGGCTGGCGAAGAACTGTTTCAGCCAGTCGGGGCTGACGTCGTGGAACTTGACGTCGGCCTTCTCGCAGAGTTCGCGGACCTGCTCGCGGATCGGGCCGCGCTCGATCAGCACGTATTCCCAGGGCTGGGTGTTGGCGCCGCTGGGGGCTCGCATGGCGGCCGCGAGCGCGCGTTCCAGCTTTTCGGGTTCGATCATCTGCGTGGTGAAAAAGCGCCTGCTGCGCCGGCGGCGCAGCAGGGCCTGGAATTCATCGGGCGTGGGGTGCACCACTACTTCACCAGGTTGATGATTTCCTGGGTGATGTCCATGACGTATGCGTTCTTGCGGTCCTTGGTGCCCGGCGTCAGCAGCACGGGCTTGGACATCAGCGACTGCGCGTAGGCGCCGCCCGAGAAGAAGTCGGCCTCGGCGGCTTCCACGGTGTAGTCCTGCATCACGATGTCGTAGCCCTCGCGTTTGGCGAACTTGTCGATTTCCTCCATCACCATCACCAGCACGTCCTTCTGGTACTGGGCCAGCAGGGCGCCCAGGTACTTCTGCTGTTCCTCCTTGCTGATCTTGTGGGTTTCCTGGAGGGCCTTGAGCTCGACGCGGCGGGCCGTGCGCTCTTCTTCGGTGGTCGCGCGGCGCAGCTCCGCGACCTTGGTGTTGTACTCCTGCTCCATCTTCTGGTCCTGCTTGCTTAACTCGTCCCGGGCGGTATCCCACAGGTTCTTGAGTTCCAGGAACTTGCGCGACTGGCGCGATGCTTCCTCCAGGTTGATCATCGCGATGCGCACGGCGCCGCTCTTGGCGCGCTCGGGTGCCGCGTTCACGGTTTCGGCGGGCTCGGCCGTCTTGAGCGAATCATGGATCAGGCTGCCGGCAAAACCGGCTGCACAGGCAAGCAGCACGAATGCAAGGAAGGAAAGGCGCTTCATGTCGAATCTCCAGAGGCTGTAGGTCCCCGCAGGATGGTAGGGGCAAAGCTCTTGCCGCGTCAAGCTGTGAATCGCCTGGTGAAGCCTTTTACGGTTAGTACGTGCCAACCCGCGTCATTCGTCTTTGGGCTGCTCGGGCACGCCGCCCTTCTTCATGGCGGCGGCCATGTCGTTGGTGATGTCGGTGACGAATACGTTGTCACCCACCGCGGCCCCCGGGGCATCCAGCACGACCTGGCTCATCAGTTTCTGGGCGTAAGCGCCGCTGTTGAAGAAGTCGCTGTGTTCCTCCTCAACGTCGTAGTTCTGCAAGACGAGGTTGAAGCCATTCTGCCGCACGTAGCGGCGGAGATTCTCCAGCACCTCGCGCAGCACTTCCTGCTGATACATGGAAAGCAGCGCGGCCAGGTACTTCTGCTGCTCTTCCTTTGCGGTGGCGCTGGTCTCCTCGAGCGCCTGTAGCTCGATGCGGAGCTGCATTCGTTCCTCATCGTCGCGTGTCCTGCCCAACTCCTTCAGCTTCGTGTCATACTCTTCATCCAGCTTCTGCAGGTAGGCCTGCATGTCCTGCTGCGCGACCTCCCACTTAGCTCTGAGCTTCTTGAAGGTTCGTGAAGCGCGGGCCACCTTCTCCAGATTCACGACCGCCACTCGCATGGTTTGGGGTGCGGCGTTCACCGGGGCGGGTGTCACCAGCCTGCTTCCGACCAAAGTGCAGAGTGTCGCGACGATGGCCGCAACGGCGGCGGCGCCAAGGTAGTTTCGGAACATGGCTGGGCTCCTGAGAGAACGTTCGCAGTGTAGCGAACCAGGGCCAGATTGGGTAACGGCACCGTGCCCGCGCTTCTGCGTTGCCCGCTAGTACAGCGTCAGGCAAGTTTTCCGCCGGTTGAAAGCAGGCAACAAGTACAACCGCGAAGGACCGCGAAGTTACAGAACTTAGCGGTCCTTTGCGGCTCTTAGCGGTTACCCCGCCGTTCGAAACCAGCAACAGCCTTAAGACTTGTTTGACGGCGTACTAGAAGCCGAAGCCGAGGTTGATGCTGATGACTTCTTCCCGGTTGCCCGGCTGGTTCAGGATGGGGAAGCCGAAGTCCAGCGCGAAGGGCACCGGCAGGATCGGCAGCAGCAGGCGCAGGCCCACGCCGCCCGACACGGTCCAGCCCTCGCCGTCGAAGGTGTTCAGCGTGGGGGACAGTTCGCCCGCGTCGACAAAGCCCACCAGCCACAGGTTGCCGGGGAAGATCGGCAGGCGCAGCTCGGCGAAGCCGGTCACCATGAAATTGCCGCCGATCGCGATGTCGTTGCGGCTGGGACCCACGCCCGCGTACTCATAGCCGCGCAACGTTCCGCGGCCGGTGATCGAGTTGCCGCCCAGGAAGAAGCGCTGGCTGAAGGGAATTCGGTCGGTGTCGCTGTGGACGTCCTGCCATGAGGACGACACGTTCAACGCCAGCACCAGCGTGCGGATGTTGTCCAGCTCGGCGATCGGCAGGTACAGGCTGGCGCTGCCGCGCATCGACCAGAAGTCGAGCGTGCCCCCCAGCAGGCCGCCGGTGTACTCGAAGCGGTAGCTGAGGTCGAAACCGGTGGTGGGGAACTGCGGGTTGTCCGTCGTGCTCCAGCGGATTTCGCTCCAGACCGTGCTGAGCGTCGAGCTGCCCTTGTCGCGCTTGATTTCCTCGGGCGCGTTGGAGGCGATGTCCTTCAACTCGATGATCTCGTAACTGTAGCCGAAGCGCCACGACACGTCGGGAAACACCCGCCATCCGACGTACGGGTCCACGCCGATGCGTCCCCGCGTGTAGTCACCGCGGTCCAGCGACTCGTAACCCGCGCTGACTCCGCCGGAAAGCGGATAGCCGAAAAGCCAGGGCTCGTCAAAACTGATGCGGTACACCTGCTGGCGGTCGATCGGGGGCTGGGCCGTGAAGGTCAGCGACTGCCCGGCGCCCGTGAAGCTGAAGTTTGGCTCGCCCCAGATCCATGAAACCAGCGAGCTGATGTCGAAATTCATCAGCGTCAGGTCCACCGTGGCCGTGAACCCGGTCGATGAGTTGAAGCCGGCTGCGAAGTTGAATCGGTTGGTGCGGCCTTCCACGAGGTCGTAGTCGATGTCGGTGTACTCGATCACACCGCCCTCGGTGATCACGGTGCGCGGGTTGGAGCGGCTGATCACGCCCTGGCCGGGCGCGGCCTGCTCGAACCACTGGGTGCGGCGCAGGCGCAGGTCGGAGAGGCGCTGGCGGTTGCGGTCGTAGACGTCGCCGGGGTAGAGGTTGATGTAGCGGCGTACCACGTCGTCGCGGGTGGCGTCGTTGCCGCGGATGTTGACGGTGCCGACGTAGCTCTTGTGTCCCTGTTGCAGGCGGATGATCAGCTCGGTGCGGCGCACGGGCCAGGGGGTTTGCCAATCCGTCTCCACGTAGTCGCTGCGCGTCTCCACGCGCACGAACTCGAGCTCGATGTTCGAATAGCCTTTGCTGGCCAGCAACGCGCGGATGGCGCCTGCATAGCCCTCGGTCTGCTTGGCGATGTCGCCGGTCAGCGCGTATTCGTCGTAGGGCACCGGCTCGGACAGTTCAAACGAGCGGAACCAGCGCCCCTTGGCCTCGTCCTGCAGTCCGGCCAGGTAGTCGGCGCCGAAACGCACGAGGGCCTGCTCGGGCGTGAGCTCTGCGCCCTCCAACTGCAGCCATTCCAGCAGCTCTTCCCAGGTTATCACCGGCTGATCGAACTCCGCGGGCTCGGCGCCCTTGGGCACCCTCGGCGAGCGCGTGGCGTACTCCACGCGAACGTTGGTGATCGCGTACGGCGAACCGGGCTCGACGTGGAAGATCACGTTGATGCGGTTGCGGGTTTCATTGAGCTGGAAGTTCGCGAACGACACCCGCGCGTCCAGCCAGCCCCGCGAGCGGAAGTAGCTCTGCAGCGTCTCCGCGTCGCGTACCACGTCGGCCTCAACGTATGGGCCGCCCTCCGTGGTGCGCATGTCCTGGCCCAGCACCGCCGCGCGTTCCGCAGCGTCGGACGACAGGAAGGTGTACCAGAACGACAGAACCGGTCCGAAGAACCCGCCGATACGCCCGCCGCTCAAGGCGTCGTTGCCGGGCGACTTCACCTCGTCCAGGCCGGTGAACTTGATGTCGCCCACCAGCCACTCCGGGCCTTCGTAGACCTCGAAAATCAGCACCAGCTTGCCGCCGTAGCCGTCTTCAATCAGCTCGGCGCAGCGGCTCAGCGTGCTCTCGGTAAGCTGGCCGTAGCCTTCCAGAAGCGCGGCCCGGTCATACTGTTCGGGCAGGCTGATCAGGCGGGGCTTGACGGTGGCGAACGGAAAGCCGTTCACCTTGTAGTAGGACTTGATCTGCTCCGCGGCGCCGAGGATGTTGGCGGCGTTCGCGTCGGTGACGATGTCGCCCTCAAAGGCCGCGCGCGGGAAGTAGCGGGGGCCGACCAGCTGGCCCGGTTCCGGCTCGGTGGGCAGGTCGCGGATCGGCTCGATGCCAGCGACCACGCGCTCCAGGGTGGACTTCCAGCCCGACTGATAAACGCCCGAGAACTGCAGGATCGCCAGCGACTGGTTCTGGATCACGCGGAACAGCAGGTCCACGCCCTTTTCGGTGTACTTGTACTCGGCGCGGATATCGAGGAAGCCGCCGGTGTCGTACATGCGCTTCAGGTCGGCATCCATGCGGCGGATGCTGAACTCGGCCCCTTCGGCGCTGTCCATCTGGTTGCGGGCGCGCCAGAAGTCGGTCACGCCCTGCTCGGTCCATTTGCCGCGCAGGGGCGCCACCACGCGGATGCGCCAGATGGTCGGCTGCGTGAAGACCAGCTGGATCGCCACCGTGTCGGCCTTGGTGTCGTAGTCGATCTTCAGCACTTCCACGGCCGGGAACAGGTGGCTGGTCCGGGTGAGGTACCGGATATCCTTGTCCAGCTCGGCGCTGCTGAAGGTGCGGCCCTGGGCCGTGCGCATGGCCTCGAAGATTTTCTGGCGCGGGGCGCTGTCGGGTGCGCGCTCGTAGACCTTGCCCTCGGACTTCACGAACAGCTCGATCGAGCTGATGCGTTTGCCCTCTGCACCCACGGGCACCACCTGCGCAAACAGCAGCGGCGTCCCGAGGCACAGGATGAACAGCAGAACAAGGCGCAAGTCACGTCCCCATCAATCGCAGCGGGGTGTTATAGGGGGCCGCTTCGGCACTGGCCAGAGGCAACTGCCGGTGGCCGGGTCCTGACAAAGCGCAGGCACACGGGCGTTGACTGTAAACTCTGCGGCTCACGTCGCAGTTCGATCAGCTAGCCCGCGCCTTGTGAGGACCTGGTTGGCCACCAGAATCAGGTATGCGGTCAACGGTTCACAGTCAACGGTAATGACGTGTGGCGGCTTTGACCGTTGACTGTCAACTGTTGACCGTAAACCCTGGGCGGAACCGGACGCTGGTACCAAACCCCTTGTGAGGAACCATCAAGTTCTTTTGGTGGCAGTGCCTTTGGTGCTTTCGTGATTTTGTGGTCTAAAGCCGAACGCACGCTATGCCGCCAGCAGAAGCCGCAAATCGGTGCTTTGGCGTGTGGCCTGAAGTTGCATTTCTTCGCGGCCCTTGGCAGTACTTCGCGGTTGCCTGCTGCCAGGCGGCACCAACTGCGGGTCGGCCACGAAAACACAAAACAGCTGCGCACGAAAGGACAGCTCTTATCGAGGCCTGCACACCAGAGGCCGATGGCGCGGGCGGCCACATGGGGCCGCCCCTACTCGAACTGCAGGACGATCTTGCCGGTTTCGCCGCGCAGCATGCGCTCCATGCCGCCCTTGAACTCGGTGTAGGGCAGCACTTCCGTGATCACCTTGCGCAGCTTTTCCTGGGCTTCCGGCAGGCGCACCAGGTCGCGCACCTTGTACCAGGTGTCGTAAATCCGTCGCCCGATGATGCCCTGGATGGTCAGGCCGTTGAAAATCACGTCCTTGCTGTAGTCGTCGAAGGTGTAGGCCGAGTCTTTGGTCAGGCCGAAGGCGATCACCTTGCCGCCGCGCCGCACGCTTTTCACCGCGTTGGTGATGGCGTCCGGGTGGCCCGACATTTCCAGCGCGACGTCCGGGCCGTCGTGCCCGGCCGCTTCGCGCACCAGGTTCTGCACGCGCGTTCGCTCTGCGGCGCGGTCTTCGGGCGTGCGGGCAATCTTGCCCTGGATCACGTCGTGCACACCGATTTCCTTGGCCAGCTTGATGCGCGTCTCGCTGACCTCGACGGCCGTGATGTGTTTCGCGCCGTGCATCAGGGCGATCACGGCGCTGAACATGCCGATCGGGCCGAGGCCAAAAATCACCACGCGCTGGTCCTTGAGGCTGAAGTGCGCCGCGGCGTGCATGGCGTTGCCCAGGGGCTCCTGGATCGCTGCAATTTCGTAGGGCAGGTCGGGGTCGTTCTTCCAGATGCATGAGGCCGGCAACGCGATGTACTGGGCGAAGGCGCCGTCACGGTCGAAGCCGATGATCTTGTCGTTGACGCAGACGTGCTTCTCGCCGTGCAGGCACTGGTAGCACTTGCCGCACACCACGTGGCTTTCGGCGCTGACGAAGTCGCCGACCTTCAGCTTCACGGTGGGGTCGTCCATGATGGTGCCGACCTCGCTGCCGATCTCGACCACGTGGCCGCAGAACTCGTGGCCCGCGATCACGCCGTGCTTGAAGTTGTCGCTGGCGCGGTTGAGCTTGGGGCGGATGGATTCGTCCCACTGGAACAGGTGCAGGTCAGAGCCGCAGACGGCGGCGGCGCGGACCTTGATCAGCACTTCGTGGGGCTTGATGGTGGGTACGGGTGCTTCACGAACCTCCATGGCGCCGGCCTTGGGGGCCACGACCTGTATGGAGGGCATAGTGGTAGTGTTCATGGACGCGTTTCCTTCGCCCGGGTGAGGCCCATGTTATAGCGCCCAAGGCCCTTTGAGGAAGGGGCGAAGGGGGTTGTCGCGGACTGTGATATAGTGCGGGCATGGACGAACCGCTCCTGATGGACGATGCCCTCTTTGCTTTTGCCGAGAAGCTGGAGCTTGCGGGCATCGAGTACATGCTGACGGATAGCCTGGCTCTTTGCTTTCACGCCGAGCCAAGAGACACGAACGATGTGGACATGGTGATAAAGGCACGTGTTTCCGATGTGCCAACGATTCTCGGCATGTTTCCCGAGGCGGAAGGTTGGTACTGGAACGAAGACACGGCGACGCGTGCGATTGAAAACCAGAAGATGTTTAATGTGGTACAGTCGCTTTCAGGCTTCAAGTTCGACCTGATCGCGCTGAAGTCGTCGGAAATCGAGCAGGAGAAGTTCGCCCGGCGTGTTCGTTACACCAAGGGAGGCCGAAGTATCTGGGTCATCCGTCCCGAGGACTTGTTGCTTTCAAAGCTCGAGTGGGGCAGGCGCAACGACTCCGCCTTACAAGCTGCAGATGTGCGAACATTGCTGAGGGACGTGCCGGACCTGGACTGGCAATATCTGGACCCGCGCATCGACAGGCTTGGCCTGAGAGAATGGTTTGAGAATGCACGTTCCGCGTGATACGACCCCGGACGCCGCCGAGGTGCAGCGACGCGCCTATGCCGCGATGGACGGCTTTGACCGCATGCGCGTGGCGGCAGGAATGAGGGCACGAGTCCTGCAATTGCTGAAATTCAGGTACAGCGAGCCCGAAGCCATTCTGAACCACCTGTTTCGGCACACCATCCCGGCCACAGAGCTGCGGGAAGTCATTGACCGAGTGAAGGCACACCGGCCGTCGGCCGGCAGCACAACGGCCCGGTAACTGATTCGCGTTCGCTCAGGCGCTTGGAGTTCCCTTCAGATGCGGACGGAATGGGTCCTGTGGTGGGCTTGCTCCGAAAGCATCCATCCTGCCTTGCCTATCGTGGCCACCTTTTTTAGGGAACCTGCACTTTCCGATTCCCGTTCATAGGGCGAGAAGGGGGATGCCATGAAACGTGCGCCGCTCTGGATCGGGATTCTTGCCTTGTGGCTGGCACTGGGAGCCGTGGGTGCCTGGCTGGTGTTGACGCCCGCCGAGGCGCCGCCGACAGCCGCGAAACCGGAACTTGCCATTCTTGAAGACGCGTTCCCCGCGGAAACCGCGCCGCTGCAGCAGCCGTTGCCCGAGTTGCCGGATGATCCGCCGGCGATGCCGCCTGTGGAGCCCACGGTCGAGAAACATGCCGAGTCCATCGAGCTGACGGAAAAGCCCGAAGCCGCCGAGGAAACAGCCGGGTTCGCACGCACCGACCTGCGCACCGAACAGGGCAGCGCGGCCGTCACTGACCAGAACAGCTTCCGCGACCTGGAGATCGGCGGCACGCTGACGCTGGGCGCCGGCGAGGTGTCGATCAGCGGCAATGTCAACATCGACAAGGCCGGCAAGCTGGATGCCTCACGGGCGACGCTGGTGTTCGATGGCGCCGACCAGACGCTGGAGGGCGTGGCGAGCGCAAAAAAGATCATCCTGCGCGGAGGCACCAAGCGCATCCGCGCGGGCAGCTGGGGCACCAACGGAAACGAAAACGCCGAGCCGGGCAAGGCCGGCCTGTATGTAGAGGCGGGCACCACCCTGATCATCGAGCAGGGCGGAAAGTGGAACACGCCCAACCCGTACGGCTTTCAGGTCGCGGGCAACCTGGTGATCGACGGCGGCGAGTTCGCCTGCCGCTTCAGCAACGGAAACGGTACAGACCGCGGCGAGAAGTCGTGGCTTGAAGGCAGCACCCTGACCATCTACTCGGGCAAATTCGTGGGCAACGGCGACGCGGACTTCAGCGGCGCAACGATCAACATTCACGACGGCGCCCTCGAGATCAACGACGACATCTGGCACAGCGGCGACGCCCTCAACATCTACGGCGGCTACATGCGCAACAGCACCCGGGGCGGCATGTTCAGTCTCAACGGCGCGGTCAACGTGCGCGGCGGCAAACTGCAGGTGTACCAGAGCGGCGGCCGCAGCCTGCGCGTTGCGGAAGGCGCCAGCGTGTACTGCAGCAGCGGCGAGCTTTCGATCAACGGCTCACCGGCTCGCAAGGGCGACGGCATCCTGCTGGCCAGCAACGCCACGCTGCCCGACCTGGTGATCAACACCACGACGGGCATCCACAAGGATTCGGCTCCCAGCGTCTACCTGTCCGTGGCGGGCGACCTGAAGATCGCAAAGGGCCAGAAGTTCGAGGCCGGCGGCTTCAACGTGATCGCCAGCTACAGGCAGACCGACGAGTCCGGCGAGTTCGTGCCATAGCGGCGGCGCAGGACGGTCGCCCGGCACCGCGGATGGACGAGAAAAGGGGCAGTCCCGCAACGGGACTGCCCCTGAGTCTTTGACGCGCAAGCGGGCGGGTTGCCCGCGCGGCTACTCGCCTACCTTGATGCGGGCGTACTGGGTCAGCTTCAGCGGCTTGTTGGCCTGCTTGCCCACGTTGGCTACGTGCTGCTCGATGGTGACGGCCGTGTCCTTCACGAAGGGCTGTGCCAGCAGGGTCTGCTCCTTGAAGAAGGCGTTCACCTTGCCCTCGGCGATCTTTTCCTGGATGTTCGCCGGCTTGCCGCTCTGCTTGGCCTGCTCGAGCGCGATTTCACGCTCGCGCGCGACCACGTCGGCCGGCACGTCCGCCTGGGTCAGGCCCAGCGGGTTGGTGGCGGCCGCGTGCATGGCGATGTCCTTGGCGAGGGTCTTCTCGGCGTCGCTGGAGCCGTCGCCGCCCTCGATCTTCACCACCACGCCGAGCTTGCCGTCGCTGTGCAGGTAATAGCCGAAGTAGCCGTTGTCCACGGTCAGGCGGCGATAGGCGCCGATCTGCATGTTCTCGCCGGTCTTGGCCACCAGCGCCTTGACCGCGTCGCCCACGGTGCCGCCGACGGGGTACTTGAGCTCGCTGGCTTCGCCTTCCGCGGCGTGGATGGCCTTGGCGATGTTGTCCACCAGGCCCTTGAACTCGTCGTTGTTGGCCGTGAAGTCGGTCTCGCACTTCACCGCGACGACCGCGGCGACGTTGCCCTCGACCTTGATGCCGATCTTGCCCTCGGCGGTTTCGCGGCCGGCCTTCTTGGCGGCCTTGACTTCGCCTTTCTTGCGCAGGTCGTCGATGGCCTTCTCGACGTCGCCGCCGGCCTCGGTGAGCGCGCGCTTGGCGTCCATCATGCCGCAACCGGTGCGGTCGCGGAGTTCCTTGATCTGGGCAACGGTAATCTCTGCCATGGCTATCCTCGGTCTCTTAAGTGCAGGGGCGCTCAAAGCGAGCGCCCCTTGTTGTCTTAACGCTCAGTGGTTGCGGTCTAGGCTTCGGTCTTGGGTGCTTCTGGCTTCTGCTCGGGCTTCTGCTCGGGCTTCTTCGCCGGCGGCTTGCGGCGCACGGTCGGGGCCGGGGCTTCCTTCTGCTGCTCCTCGGCCTGCTTGACTGCCTCCTCGGCCGTGGCCTCGACGGCGGCCTTCTGTTCGGCGCTGCGGGCGTGGCGGGTACGTCCACCGCGGTCACGCTGCGGGCGGCGGGCGCCGCGCTCGGGCTTCTTCTGGGCCGGGGCCTCGTCGAAGGCGCGGATATCGAGCTTGGCCTGCTGGCCCTGGCCGGATTCGTGGAGCCGGCGGCCCTCGATGCAGGCGTCAGCCAGCGAGTGCAGCACGATCTGCAGGCCGCGCACGCTGTCGTCGTTGCCGGGGATGACGATGTCGATCAGGTCCGGGTTGCTGTTGGTGTCGACGATGGCGACGATGGGGATCTCGAGCTTATGCGCTTCCAGGATGGCGATGTGCTCCTGGCTGGCGTCCACCACTACCATGCAGGCGGGCAGACGGTCCAGCGAGCGCAGCCCGTCCAGGTTGCTCTCGATCTTGCCCTTTTCGCGGTTCAGCACCGACTGCATCTTCTTGGGCATGGCGGCCAGCTTGCCGCTGGTGTTCAGCTTCTCGAGTATCTCGAGGCGCGACAGACGGCGGCGGATGGTGGCGAAGTTGGTCAGCGTGCCGCCCAGCCAGCGCTCGCACATGAAGGCCTGGCCGGCGCGCAGGGCCTCAAGGCGCACGATGTCCTTGGCCTGGCGCTTGGTGCCGACGAACAGCACGTGGGCGCCGGTGCTGGTCAGGTTGCGCAGGAAGTGCTTGGCGGTGATCAGCCCGCGCAGGCTTTCCTTCAGGTCGATGATGTGGATGCCGTTGCGCTTGTCGCGGATGTACGGCTTCATCTTCGGGTCCCAGCGGCTGGCGCGGTGACCGAAATGGAAGCCGGCGTCAATCAGGGCTTCGGGCGTGGCGGACGGAATCTTTTCCGACCAGGAGGCAGGTGCCTTTTCTACTGCAATACCGGTATCGTCGCTCATGTCTGCTCACAGTCGCGCGCGGCGCAGTTGGACCGTTCAACCTCTCAGGAGGCACAGTCCCGCCTGGCGTGACATCTACGGTTTCCCCGGCAGCCCCCGCGCACACGCACGGGCCAAGACTGCCAAAGGGGCGGGAAGTGTAGGGTGGAGGGTACGGGCTGTCAACGAGGGGGCGGGCCGGGGGATTTTGGATTGCCGATTTTGGATTTTGGATTGCGCCAACGGGTGCTATCCCTGTTCGGACCCCTCTGCCGGCTGTCGTGGACAGGTATCCACCGAGGCTCCTTGAATCCAAAATCCAAAATCTAAAATCCAAAATCACGTCACACGGTGACGCCCGCGTGACCCTGCTGTATCCGCAGGATTAGAACGGGCTTGCCGGCGGATTTATCCTCTTGACCTGCCTTTGGCTCGCATTATCGTCATTGGTCTGGACACCCCCCTAACCGTAACTGACCTTTCTTCGGGAAGAGCCGATTTCACTCGTTATCGGGTGGGAGTAGCGCGTGCATACCGTTACGAAAGTCTTCGTCATCCTAAACCTGGTCTTCTGCCTGATCCTCAGCCAGTACGTGTGGGTGTCCATGGCGGGCAACGTGCAGTGGCGCGAAAAGTACGAGAATGAGCGTGACGCGCGCCATCGCGACAAAGATCAGCTTGAGCTGGCCTACAACGAACTGCTGGCGGTGCGCGCCACCAACCAGGAAAGCTACGCCCAGAATTCGGCGGAAGTTGCGGCCCTGAACGCCACCAAGCAGGCGCTGGAAGCCTGGAAACTCGAGGCGGAACAGACCGCAAGCGACGCCAAGATCGCGGCCGACAATCTGTACACCGCGGTTGAGCCGTTCAACAAGATCTCGCAGGATTACAACGAGCAGGTGGTCGACAAGCTGCAGCGCACGGTAGGCGAGCTGACGCAGCGCAAGTCGGACGTGTTCGCGGACCGCGGCGACAAGCTGCTGAAAGTGGCGCAGCGCCACAACGATTACGCGATCCGCCACGAGGACTACCGCCGCCTCGAGGAATACCACTTCCTGGTCACCGAGGAGCTCGAGGACCGGCTGGACCGCCTCTCCCGCTACCGCTGGTTGCGCCCCGACCTGCAGCGCGAACTGGGTGACAACGGCCCGGTGATCTTCGGCCAGGTGCAGTGGGTGGTCGGCAACAGCCTGCAGATCAACAAGGGCCGTCGCGACGGCGTCGAGCTGCACCAGAAGTTCACCATCATGCGCAACGGCACCACCATCGCGGTGGTGGACGTGGTGGAAGTGCAGAATGAAACGGCCGAGTGCATGATCGTCGACCTGGTGCGCGCCAACGTGAAGCCGCAGGTGGGTGACCAGTCGATCACGCGCATGTTCATGTCGCGCATGTCCCGGGGCAGGTAAAGAAATCAACAGACGCGGGCGCCTGTCGCCATAACGCAAGGAATACACATGGGCGTTTTCTCCAGAACGATGCTGATGCTGACGCTGGCCTGGCTTGTCGGCCTGCTGGTCACCTTCATCTTCATGTACACCAGCAAGGAACCGAGCTGGCGCGACAAGTTCGTTGCCGAGGCCAACATCCGGCGCGCCATCGCGTACCGCTATGTTGACATCAAGGGCGGCATCGTGGCTGAGCGCGGCCATGACAAGGGCCCCAGCACCGACGACACCGGCCTGACGCCGGAAAGCCTGGGGGCTGCGCCTTTCGGGCTGCCTGATGAGGGCGCGGCCGCTCCCGGCGGCACCGATCCTCTGCCCGGCGCGAAGGTCAGCCCTTCGGCCAGCCTGTACCGCATCGAGCAGGACAAGGGCGCCAAACAGAACGACAACTTCACGGCGGCCAAGCAGCAGGCGATTGCGGACATCACGGCCCTGCGCGAAGCGATCGCCGCCGCGCAGCGCGAGCGCCGCGTGCATGACGCGCGCCTGGCCCAGGTGCGCGAGGCGGCCCGCATGTTCGCCGCCGAGATGCAGAGCTATCGCTACATCATCGCCAGCTTCCAGCAGAAAGTGTTCAACCTCGACTACGAGATCCAGCGCGCCATGATCGAGCGCGACGCCCTGAAGGCCGAGCTGGCCCAGGTCGAGAACGACATCCGCCGCATCGACAGCCAGCAGCTCACCCTCGAGGACGACTACTACGAGATCAGCAAGCGCTACGAGGGCACCATCAAGGTGCTGGCCATGTACGAGGTGGGCGACAAGAACCTGCGCATGATGGCCGATACCGCCGGTCGCGGCTGGCTGCGCGGCAAGGTGGTCGGGGTCGGCGACGACCCGAACACCGGTGTCGTCAGCATCAGCATCGGCAGCAACGAGGGCGTGTTCGAAGGCCAGACCTTCTCGATCTTCCGCGATGACTCCTTCGTGGGACGCATGGTGGTCGAGAACGTGCGCGCCAACGTTGCGGTTGGACGCCTCGCCCCCGAGTTCCGCGGCAAGCGCGTCGTGCTGAACGGCGACAACGTCAAGACGGCCGAGCCTTACCGCAACGGCGCCATGCGCCGCTAAACAAACTGGACGAAACGGCAGTACTGTCAAGGAAACAGCAATGGCAAAGAAGCCTCTTCCTCCCAAACGCCCGGCAGGCGGCGCCCCCAAGGGCGGTCCCGCCGGCGCGCCCCCGGCCGCGAAGTCCGAGGCGGTGGGCAAGTTCGACAAGTTCGCGACCTTCGCCCTGGCGGTGCCCAGCGCAGTGATCGCGCTGCTCTGCCTGGTGCTGGCGGTAGCGTACACGAACCGCGACTTCGGCATCGGCCTGGCCGGTTTCCCCAAGAAGTCGATCGTGAGCTGGAACAGCGGGCCGGAGTCGGTCCAGCGGCTGGGCGACCCGGTGCGCATCACCGGCTTCCAGACCCACAACTACATCGGACGCCTCGCGGAAGGCGAGCTGGACGTGGCGGTGCTGAATGTTGGCAGCTCGAACAACGTGAATCTGGGCGACGTCTTCACGCTCGCCAGTCAGGCGGACGGCAACGTGCGTCTCGAGTTCGTGGTGTTCGACGTCGGCGACACCAGCAGCCTCGCCTACGTGCTGCTGGGCCAGGACGTCTCCGAGGGCAAGGCCCGCAAGTACAGCCTGCGCGAATCCCACATCAAGGAACTGTGCGGAGGCCTGAACAACATTCCCGTCAAGCGCGATTGGCCCGACCAGATCGTGCGCCGCTACGTCGAAGCCCGCACCAACGCACAGTAAACAGTTCGAACCCTGCCGCCGCCGCCCACGGGCGGCGGCGGTCTTTTTTCAATCTGCCGCCCGCTCCCTTTTTTCGTGAGGATTTTGCGGTTCGATTCACCACCTCTGCTCCGTAAAAGTGGGTGACGCCGGGCCCGCTGGGTCCCTGTCAAAACCCCGAACACGAAAGGATTTCGGATGGGTGTGGCTTCTTTGTTGACGCGCCGCTTCAAGCCGCTGCTGCTCGCGGCGGCTGTGACCGGGCTGGCCGTGGCCGCCGCGGTCGCGACCCCCTTTGCGGGCGCGGAAGGAAAATTCGAGACGCTGAAGAGTCTGCAGACCGAGCGCCGCAACTTCGCCAAGGCGATCAGCCCGGCCGTGGTGGCAATTGCCACCGAGAAGCCGGACCTGAGCAATCCTGGCCAGACCGGCCTGGCGGGCGGCAGCGCCACGGCCAGCAGCGGCTTTGTTGTGGACGGCGATTATGTCGTCACCTGCATCGAGTCCGGCCCGATGATGGGCCGGGGCGATGACCCTTACCTGGCGCCAGGCGCGGGCGTCTGGATGATGGCCCACGACGGCACCGAGTTCAAAGGCAAGGTGGTGGGGCGTGACCGCCGCAACCTGCTGCTGCTGATCAAGATGGAAGATGGTCACCCCAGCCTGCCCTCGCTGCGCCTGGGTGATTCGGACCAGATGGCCATGGGCAGCGCGGTGTGCGGCTTCGGCAACACGCTGGACAGCCTGCTGATCGACCGCCAGATCTCGATGACCTACGGCACCGTCTCCGGCTTCTACCGCTTCGAGCCCATCGACGTGATGGAACCGGACAGCGACGACACCGGCGGCGACCCCTACAAGGGCAACGTGCTCGAGGTTGACGTGGCGGTCCATGACGGCGACCACGGCGGCCCGATCGTGAACCTGAAGGGCGAAGTGGTCGGCATGACCTGCGCCCACTTCATGGCCGGGCGCCACCTGGGCTGCGCGGTGCCGAGCAACCAGATCCGCGCGGTGCTGGCGCAGTTGAAGAAGGGCGTGGCGCAGGACGAGCTGGCGCAGGGCTGGCTGGGCTTCAAGGCCAAGAAGCCGACCGCGAGCCGTGACATCTTCATCTCGGACGTCGAGCCCGACAGCCCGGCCTCGAAGGCCGGCATCAAGGTGGGCATGCAGCTGGTGCGCGTGGACAACTACCGCATCCCGAACTGGGAGCGCCTGCGCGAAATGCTGGGCGTCGGCTACATCACCCGCAAGCGCAAGGTGGGCAACATGTTCCAGAGCCGCGAAGTGGAAGTGCCGGTCAGCTACGGCGTGCCCGTGGGCACCCACATCCAGCTGACCCTGCGCAACCCCGACGACGGCACGGAAAAGACCGTGGAACTGGTCGTGGGTGAAAAGGCCGAGGACTTCTAAACGACAGCGCGGGCGAGAACCTCGCCGGACGCCGCAAAGGAACCGAACATGAAAAAACTTGCACTGGCACTTGCCCTGATCCTCGCTGTCGGCGTTGCCGTCAACGTGGCCCAGGATGCCAAGCCCACCACCCCGCCGTTCCGGCACGTCAGCGTGCCGTCCATGAAGCTGCACCAGGACCTCGAGCGCCACCGCATCGACACGGCGAAGTACGTCTCGCAGCACACCGTTTCGGTCGAGATCGACTATGACCGCGAGCCCGTGGCCGCGACGCCGCGAATCCCCGGCCTGCAGGGCCTGGGTGGGCCGGACATGAACGACCCGTTCTTCCGCTATGACATCGGCCCCTTCTCGGGCCTGGTGGTCGGCGCCAACCACATCCTGATCAGCGACCGCTGCCTGGGCGAATTCAGCGCCGATGGGCCCAGCGATGCGGTGGAAGCCATCACCGTCACGCTCCCCAACGGCGAGCGCTGGCCGGCTCGCGTGGTGGGCCGCCACCAGCAGATCGACCTGGCGCTGCTCGAGCTCGACTGCGTCATCAACGAAACCTGCCCTGAGCTGAATGTGCTGCAGTTCCCCAAGGACAAAGTACAGCTCAAGCGCGGCGAGGGCGTGATCGTCGTCGGCCGCGGCCAGAACCCGCTGGGCACCCTGGTCAACGACGGCATCGTCAGCGCCCTCGAGCGCGAAGACGGCCGCGCCTTCCAGCTTGATTCACGCATCGGCAACAGCACGCTGGGCGCGCCGGTGGTGAACACCAGCGGCGTGCTGGTGGGCATGGTGACCTTCCACAACCACCCGACTTTCGGCCAGGCCAGCGGCGTCAGCTACGCGGCGTACATCCACGAGGTGCGCGACGCCTACGGAGCCATGAAGGAAGGCAAGTTCATCCCGCGTCCGCCCGCCCCGTTCATGGGCATCGGCGCCAACAAGAAGTGGCCGGACAAGCCGGGCCTCGAGATCGGCAACGTGGTGCCCGGCAGCGGCGCGGAAAAGGCCGGGCTGCGCGTGAACGACATCATCACGCAGGTGGACGGCAAGGACATGAACGACCTGGAAGACCTGCTGCAGGTGATCGCCGGGCGCAAGGTGGGCGACACGCTCAAGGTGAAGTACATCCGCGGCGAGGAAGAGCGCACCGTGGAAGTGACCCTGGGGGCGCGTCCGTAGGTTTACGAACTGTCGCGGGCCCCGTGCCCGCTGAAAACAGGAAACGAACATGAAGAAGATCATTGCGGCAATCGCGCTGAGCCTGATGCTCGGCGGCGTCGTCAGCCACGCGGACAACACTCCGCCCAAGGCCAACCCCACCGTCGAGAAGCGCGAGGCGGAGCTGATCAAGCTGGTTGACCAGCTGTACCCGGCCTTCGTGCTGATCGGCGGCGGATCCGGCGTCGCGATCAGCGAGGACGGCTACTTCCTCACCAACCACCACGTCTGGAACCAGGCGGCGGCGCCCGCCAACATGGTGGTCAAGATGGCCGGCAACAACCGGCAGTTCACGGCCGACGCCGTGGGCGCGGACCCGCGCGGCGACATCGTGCTGGGCAAGCTGCGCCTGAAGGAAGGCGAGAAGGTCCCGTTCGTGAAGCTGGGCGACAGCGACAAGGTGCAGGTCGGCGACCTGTGCCTGTCGATCGGCAACCCCTTCCTGCTGAGCGGGCGGGGCAGCGAGCCGACGGTCACCTTCGGCACGGTGACGGCCAACAACCGCTTCCAGGGCGGGTACAACGACTGCATCCAGATCGACACCGCCATCAACCCCGGCAACTCCGGCGGACCCAGCTTCAACATTGACGGCGAGATGATCGGCATCAACGGGCGCAACATCGCCAGCCACGGCAAGCGCTTCAACACCGGCGCGGGTTACGCCATCCCCGCCAACCAGATCCGCAACTTCCTGGACACCCTGAAGGCCCAGAGCGGCGGCGCCCTGGTGGTGCGGCACGGCATGGTCGGCGGACTCACGCTTGACATGTCAAGCCAGAACGGCGCAGTGGTGCGCGCCGTCGAGGACAACAGCGACGCCTCCGACGCCGGCTTCCAGCCCGGCGACATCATCACCGCCATGGACGGCAAGCCCGTCTTCAACTCCTACCGCTACTACGGCATCATCGGCACCAAGCCCCGCGGCTCCAGCTTCAGCTTCACCGTCACGCGCGGCGACAAGCAGGTCACCCTCACCGGCCGCAACGCCGTCCCGACCGAAAGCGGCCAGTTCGGCGCCGTGCCGCGCCCCGACGACGAGGCGCGCAAGGGCGGCGGCGGCATGCAGGCGATGTTCGGCGACCCCTTCAAGCTGCCGGCCATGAAGAGCAGCCTGGGCTTCAAGGGCGAGTACAACAGCGACCGCGCCGTGGGCGGTTACAAGATCACCGGCCTGAAGAACGGCAGCCCGCTGCTCGAGGCCGGACTGGCGGAAGGCGACATCCTGACCAGGGTGAACGGGCGTGAGATCCGCTACTTCGCGGACATGCACGACATCCTGATCGCGATTGAGCCCGGCACCGAGGTGACCATCACCTACATCCGCGGCGGCGAAACCCTGGAAGTAAAGGCCAAGACCACCAAGGCCAAGTAGGCAGCCCGACAACCGGACGGGGACAGGCGTAAACGCCTGTCCCCGTTCTGCATGGCAGCGAGATGATGGCCCTTACGGCAGGAACGCCGTGGGCATCTCGATGCCTCTGCCCTTCAGCAGTTCCTTCACCCGCTCCAGCACTTGCGGCGGGTGCACCTGCATCTCCGGCCAGTCGCGCTCAAAGCCGTCGCGGGCGTCCTTCTTTGTGGCGTCCACGACAATGTGTTTCGGGTGGCGCTTGAGCAGCCAGCGGCCGTCAACCTGCACCGGCGTTTCGTCGAACAGCAGGTCGCGCTCGGGGTCGATGTTGGCGAGCGCGGCCCACACCAGGGCTTCCCGGTCGCCGGGCTTGATCAAGCCCGCCGGCAGCATCACGACCAGCGGCAGGGGCGCTTCACCCGCCTGCTGGAAGATCGCGTTCGCCAGCTCGCGCGGCTGGTGCCCTCGGGTTTTGTTCAGCTCCAGCACGGTGACGAATTCGCCCACCTGCCAGGAGCCCGTCACGCCTTCCAGGCCTGCCTGGGGGACAGGCACTCCAGCCTGTGCCGGCGAATCGGCGCGGACGGGAATGTCCGCGCCACTGAGCCCGAGAATGCCCGAGCCCTGGCCGTGCGTGCCGACGTCGCCGGGCAGTGGTATTGACGCGTCAATGCAAAGCTTGCTGCCGAAGTGCAGGGCGCGGGTGGCGTGGTCCAGCGTTTCCGTGGGTCCCAGCACCATCTCGAAGCTGCTGGTCGCGTCAAGGCGCTGCAGCACCCAGCGCGCCACGGCCGCTTCGTCGTGCACGTCGGGGCCGTGCTGGTCGATCACCACGATGGTCTTGGTGAACATGGCCTGGCCCAAACCCCAGATCGCGTGGGCGACCTTGCGCGCCTGGCCCGGGTAGCTCTTGTGGATCTTCACCAGCATCAGGTTGTGCGCCACGCCGCTGAACGGCAGGCGATAATCGACGACTTCCGGGATGGTCTGCTGCATCAGCGGCAGGAACAGCCGCTCGATGGCCTGCGCCATCCAGGCGTCCTCCTGGGGCGGTGGGCCGACCACTGTCGCAAAGTAAACCGGCTTGCGGCGCTGGGTGATGGCGCTGACGTGGAACACCGGGTAGTCGTCGGCCAGGCTGTAGAAGCCGGTGTGGTCGCCGAAGGGGCCTTCGCGCCTGCGTTCGTCGATGTGGATCCAGCCCTCGATCACGTAGTCGGCGCTGGCAGGCACCTGCAGCGGCACGGTCTTGCACTCCACCATCTTCACCGGCCGCCCCTGCAGGAAGCCGGCCAGGATCATCTCGTCCATGCCCGGCGGCAGCGGCACCACGGCGCTGAAGGTGATGGCCGGCGCGCCGCCGATCGCGATCGCGGCCGGCAGCCGATTTTCACCCCTGGCCTTCGCCTGGCGCATGTGCTCCGCGGCCGTGTGGTGGGTATGCACGTGAAAGCCGGTGGTGCGCCTGTCGAACTGCTGGATGCGATACATGCCGCAGTTGCGCTTGCCGTCTTTCGGCGAGTGGGTGAACACCAGCGGGAAGGTCACGAAGCGCCCGCCGTCTTCAGGCCAGGTTTTGAGGATCGGGATGCTGTCGAGGTCGATGGCATCGCCCGTGTGCACGACCTCCTGGCAGGGCGCTTTCTTCACGTACTTCGGGAAGAAGCCCGCCAGTTCTTTCAGCGTGGGCAGCACCTCCAGCTTCTCGATCAGCGTGCGGCGCGGCGTCTGCAGGTCCTCCAGCAGGCGGGAAAGGCGCCTGGTCAAGCCGTGGAAGTCCTGCACTCCGCACACCATGCTGAGCCGTTTCTCGCTGCCCAGCGCGTTGATCAGCACCGGGGCGCGGTACTCGCGGCCGTCGGGTCCCGTCGGGCGATGGAACAGCAATGCGGGTCCGCCGCCGGGCAGCTTGGAGACGCGGTCGGCGGCGCAGGCGATCTCCTGGTCTACGCTGACGGGTTCCCGGAATTCGAGCAGTTCTCCGGCGTCGCGCAGGGCGGTGATGAAAGATTCCAGGTCTTCGAAGGGCATGGCCGGAATCTAGCTTGTGCGGTCAGCGGGGCAATCGCAACTACCTGGCGGTCAGCCTGCAGTAGAGGCGCGAAAAGACCACGTCGTCCTGCTCAGGGGTGAGTTCCTTCTTCAGGATGCGGAACTCTACCTCGCGGATCGCGCGCTTGCTGCCGCCGCACTTCACACGGGCTTCCAGGGCGCGGCTGAAGTTCTGGTGGCCTTCGCTTTCGCCGACCTGTCGCCCGGCGATGCCGCGCCGCGCGATCACGAAACTGTCGCCCAGCACCTCCGCCAGGCAGCTGGCCTCTACGGCGTCGCCCCCGAAGTGCGGCGGGCCCTGGGTCAACTCGTTGCGCCAGACGTAGGGCGGCGCAATCAGCGCGTCGCCCAGCCCGGCGGTGAAGGCCTCGGCGATGGCCTGCAGGGCCGGGTGCGCGACCTGGCCCAGCTCGCCCAGCGCCGGCTCTTCCAGCAGGCCGAACCAGGGGCTGAGCCGCAGCTCGGTTTCGACCTTCTCCAGTGCCGCGAACTCGGCGGGCACGTTCTGGAAGCCCAGCTTGAAGCGCCAGATGCCCTTCTGCATCGGCTTCTCCAGCACCTTCAGGCTCAGGTCGTACTCGAGCGAGAGCAGCTTGCCTGCCTGGCCGCCGCCCGTGCCCTCGACCTCGATGCGCACGCGGAAGCTGAGCGTGTCGTCCACGTCGTAGGCCGGGTGCAACTCGCGCACACCGCCGGGCTTTACCGGCGGCAGGTCAAGCTTGCGCAGGTCGCGCAGCGTGGGGCGCAGCAGCGGCGACTCCGGCAGCTCCGCGAACAGCTTGCGCAGCGCGGCCGAGGCAGCCGCCTCGTCGCCGCTCTTGTGGCGTGCCAGCGCGACCAGCAGCAGGTCCGTGCCGTCGCCCTTGGCCAGCGCGTAGGCGCTTTCGAAATCGCTGATCGCCTCCTGGAAGCGGTTCTTCACCAGCCGCAGGCGGCCTCGCTCGCGCAGCACCACCGACCGCATGAAGTCGTCACGGGCGCACTGCAGGGCGCGCTCGAGGTAGCCCTCGGAAAGCTGGGGCCTGGCGGAGCGCACGAGGGCCGCCAGTTCCACCAGCACCTCGGGGAAGTCCGGCTCAAGCAGCACCGCTTCTTCCAGCAGCTTCTGGCGGGCGGTTGCGTCGGTGGATTCCGCGGACGCCTCGAGCCAGAGCTGGAAGGCCCGCTGGCGTTCCTTGCTGCCGCCGGCCACCCACTCGATGATGCCCTGCCAGCGCAGGGCGCCCTGGTAGTCTTCCTGCAGCTGGTTGAGCGCGGTGAACAGCTTCAGCGACTCGGCGTAACGCCCCGAGCGCATGGCCGCGCGGGCCGCGCCGTCAAGGCACTCCAGGTTCTCGGGCTCGAGCTGGTTGCCGGCGGCGTAGGCGCCCCAGGCTGATTCCCAGTCGCCCAGCATGAAGGCGACCTTCCCCAGCAGCAACTGGGCCGCGAAGAACTTCGGCGAACGCTTCACCACTTCGCGCAGCACCGTGCGTTTGTCCTTCATGTTGCCGTAGCCCAGCTGGCGGCGGTACAGGTCGTAATCCGGCGCGGTGTACAGCCCGGCCGCGATGTCGCGCGCGGCGCGCGCGTGGCGCGGCGCCTCTTCGTCGCCGGGCTCAAGCCTGGCGACCTCGTCGTAGCTCTTCGCCGCCTGCTCGAACTCGGCCAGCTCCCACAGGGCGGCGGCGCGCAGGCCGTGCCAGTCGGCGAAGCGATCGCCCAGCGCCTTGCACTTGTCCAATGCCTGCAGCACCACCACGTACAGGCGTGCGCGGGCCTCGGGTTCGCGCTCGCGCTCGGCGTAGTCGAGGGCGTTGCGGGCGTCGAGGTAGTAGACCTCGAGAAACTCGGGTTGCTGCTGCAGCAGCGCGCGGATCGCGCCGGTGCGCTCGCCGGGGTCCATTACCTGCAGCTCGCGCCAGGCCGTCCACAGCTCGAAGCTCCAGCCGTTGGCCTTGATGCGCTCGGCGGCGGACAGGTCGATGCGGCTGCTCACGTCGCCGTAGATTTCGTTGAAGTTCTGCAGCGCGTACAGCAGCTGTTCGAAGCTGCGCTGCGCCTCGGCGATGCCCAGCCGCGCCTCGGCCACGTCCAGGTTGCCGGGCGCCACCTGCTCGGCGGCCACCACGGCCTTCGCGGCCTCTTCATATTTCCGCATGCGGTACAGCAGGCCGGCGATGCTGACGCTCGAGGTGACGTGGTAGACGTCGTCCTTGGCCGCCACCTGGTAGAGGGGCAGCGCCAGCGCATAGGCTTCCTGCGCCGCCTTGCCGAACGGCTCGGCCAGCAGGTCGTCGGTGCGCGACCAGCGGTGGAAGTCGCGGGCGCGGGTGTCCAGGTCGCGGGCGGCCAGGAAGGCGACCTCGGCGGTCAGCGGCTTGGCCTTGGCACAACGGGCCAGGAAGGCCAGCGGCAGCGCCGGCCGGCCCTTGGCGGATTCCGGCAGCTTGTCGTCAGCCTTCAGGATGTAGCTGGCGAGTTCGCGATAGACCACCATCTCGGCGTCCAGGCGCTCGAGGCCGCGTTTGAGTTCATCGGTGTCCGCGGTGCCGGGCGGCAGGGGCGGTTCGGCGGTGAGGAACAGCCACCAGGCGATCTCGAGGCAGGCTTCGTAGTCCTCAGGGTAGAGCGCCAGCAGCGACTTGACGTAGGGCAGGGTTTCGCCGACCTCGGCCTGGCTGCGGGTGAACAGTCGCAGGTATTCGATCAGCAGCGGGCGGCTGGTGGGTTCAAGCCTGGCGCCCTTGTCCAGCTGCGCGCGTGCCAGCAGCGGGAAGCCGAACTCACGCAGGCGCTCGGAGCGCGCGACGTACTCCGTTACCGTGGGTTGGGGCGCGGGCTGCTCCTGCGCGGTAACGCCCGGCGTCACGCACAGGCAACCGAACAGGGCGGCGAAAATGAGTAGCGACGGAAGCTGCTTCAATTCAGGACTCCGGGGCCCACCTCGGGGAATACGCACAGGCACGGCCGTGGCAGCGCATTTTATGCCAGAACCGGGCTACTTGAGGTCTTCGCGCAGGGTTGAACCCACGCGGTCCGTGAACTGCCTGTAGGTCGCGGGCGGCCCGAGCTTCAGGGCGCGCGACAGGGCGTCCTTCAGTTCGCCCTTGTAGTTCACCCCCATGTAGCCCACGAACCACATGGCCGGGCTGGAGAAACTGCCGTAGTTGCGCGTGTCGCCTGCCAGGTAGCGGTCGATCTCGGACTTGGACGCATCCACCTCGCCCGCCGACTTGTAGTACAGCAGCATCACGAAGCCGACCGAGGTGTACGTCTTGCCGGGATTGTTGCGGTCTTCAACCGGCATCTTGACCACGAAGCCGTGGGAGCGGAACGGCGTGCCGGGCGCCGGGGCCGTGCTCCAGCCCGGGGGCACGCCGCCGGTGGCCCGGATGGCCTCGATCGCTTCGGCGAAGTTGGTGGTCTCCTGCACCTGGGCGTCGGGCAGGTTTTTCAGCATGTCGCGCACCTTGCCCAGCGATTCGTCCACCGCGCGCTCGAACTCTTTCGGGTCCAGCACCTCTTCCTTTTCCTGTTGCAGGCGGGCGCTGCGGTCTTCTTTCAGCACGCTCACGATGAAGTACAGCGTGCCCACGATGCCCAGGCCCAGCACCAGCAGGATCACCAGGTTGATCAGCGCCTTGGTATTGCCGCGCTTGCCGTAGCTGACGTCGGCCGCCACCTCCACGTAGTCGTTGTCCGCCTGCTGGTAGGCCACCGGGCCGCCCTTGGGGGCGTAAGGTGCAGCGCCGCCCGCACCCGGGTGCTGCACGCGCACCACGTTCTGGCGCGCGCTGACGGGCTTGCCCCGCGCGTCGGCCAGTTGTCCGAAGGTACGGCACTTCGGGCAGGTGGGCTGCTTGGCAATGAGATCCGGGGCTGCGGCGAAAGTGTGGCCGCAGGCTTTGCACGAGTATTGTGCTGTCTGTCCGGGCTGCATAGGCCTTTCCGGGCGCGCTTGCTTGTCAACCAACGCCACTATTGTACGCTGAATCCGTGGAAGTGCGTAACCTTTTGACCACCGGCGCGTTAAATTGAAGCTACGGCCGGAGATGAAACCATGGAATTAGCATTCATCAACCTGTCGACCTGGGAGATCGTTGGCATCGTCGCCATCGGGATCCTGCTGTTCGGCAGCCGCCTGCCCTCCATCGCGCGCAGCCTCGGCAAGAGCGTGACGGAGTTCAAGAAGGGCGTGAAGGACCTGAAGGAAGACATGGACGCCGACGAGCCCAGGAAGCTCGAGAACAAGGCCCGCGAAGTCGAGGCCCAGCGCGTCGAGAAGTCCGAAGTGAAGGAAACCGAAAAGGTCTCCTGATCTTCCGGCCAGCCGGCAATTCTGATCGTGTTTCTTCGCGTGCGGGCACCCCGTTGATTTACCGAACGGATGGTGTATTTTCCCGCCCTGCCCGAATGAAACAGACGGGCGTTACACAACCAAACCCTGCTGGGGTGGCGGAATTGGCAGACGCGCCGGCTTCAGGTGCCGGTGCCCGCAAGGGCGTGGGGGTTCAAGTCCCCCCCCCAGCACCAAACTCTAGCTCGCAGGGTGGCTGTTCGCGCCAACGGACGGCCACCCGGATCGCCACGACGAACTCTTGCATGCCCTGAATCCCGACCACCGGGAGGCGGGCATGCATCATCAGGTCCATCAGGGTAGGTCAAAACTCACAAAAACCGCAAGCTTAAACCCCCCGGGGCCAGGCGGGAGGGGTGGCCCGCCCGCCTGCTCGCCTGCCCTTCCCGCTGGTGTGCACACGCCGGGCCCCGGGGGCGTCAACAAGCTGGCCGGCCAGGTCGAGGGCCTGACGCGCCTCGAGCTGGCCTACTACCCGGCCGGGCCCCACTGGTTCGTTTACGAGCCGCGGTCCGGCCGCACGCTGGCCACCTACGAGGTGGCGAGCCCTGCCCGCCACGACCTCGAGAACCTGGGCTTCGTGCTGCAGACCGGCACGCGCCTCAGCGAGCGCTGGGCGCGCGAGGGGGCGAGCCATGTTTGAGCCCCTGAACTTCCTGGCGGATCTCGTCCGCGACGATCGCGAGCTGTACCTCGCCTGGCTGCCCGCTGAACACAAGTGGGTGGTGCGCCGCCACACAACCGACGGCGCCATGCCCGTCAGCAAGACCCTGATCGCGTACACGACCAAGGCCGACGCCCTCGAGGACCTGCGCGGCGCCGGCTTCAGCACCACCCACACCGAGACGCCCGCCGGCGAGCTCTGGACGCGCGACCCGCGCAAAGCAGAGGTGCCCCATGCATAGGCCCCTCTGCGAACACTGCGGCCAGCGCATGGCGAAACGCGGCCGCCGCTTCTGCTCGGCCTGTTACCGGGCCGGCGTGTCGCCTCGGCCGCAGTCAGAAAAGCACGAGCGCGAGTTGTGCGGCCTCTGCCTGGTCGTGCGACCGGCCGACGCCCACCTGGCCGACACCGGCCTGCGCATCCACGACGACCTGAACGCCCTGGTCTACCCGGACGGCCGGGTGGTGATCCCGCCGCCGCCGGACCTGGTCTTCCGCTTCTTCTTCGAGGTGGACGAGGAAACCAACACTCTGCGCGTTTTGCGCGCCCTGCCCCAAGGAGCCTGCCATGAACACGCAACAGCATGAGCGCCACTCCGCGCCCCGCGAGTGGGACCGCGACGACCGCCCCTTCACGGCCGACGAGATCAGCCTGGCCGACGTGGCCAGCTTCCTGCGCGCGCGCCGCAACGTTGACGGCTCGATCACCCTCACGCCGGCCGAGGCCACACGCCTCGCCGGCCTGCTGGGACACGCAATCTAGTTTCCGGTGGCCGCTGTCCGCGGCCGCCCACAGGCTGATGACATGCAGATTCCACACGACATCCGCGCAGAGCAATGCGTGCTGGCCACCATCGCGCTGAAGCCCGACCTCGCCGGCGAGCTGCAGTCGCGGCTCACGCGGCCCGAGGCCTTCTTCGACCGCAAGCACCAGGCCCTGTACCAGGCCCTGCTGAACCTGGCCGAGCGCGGCGAGGCGCCGGACCCGGTGACCGTCACGGCCGAGGTGCGCCGCCTCGGGCTGATCGGCAACTTCGGCCGCAACGACTGCGAGAAGTACTGCTGGGACATCTTCCAGCGCGTGCCGGCGCTCAGGCACTACGAAGAGTACGCCCGCATCGTGCAGTCGCGCTGGGCCCTGCGCGAGCTGGCGAACTCGGCCCACGAGGTCGCGGCCGCCACGGCCCTGCCCGAAAGCACGCTCGAGGCGCTCGCCCTGCAGATGCAGCAGGGCAGCCTGGCCGTGCTGGCCATGGGCGACGGCCAGCCGACCGCCCACTTCGGCGACGTCGCGCGCCAGGTGCTGGACGACGCGATCGACCGCGCCGAGGAGGCCTCGCGCCTGGCCGACGGCGGCGTGCTCGGCCTGCCGACGGGCATCCCCGAGCTGACCACCCTGATCGGCGGGCTGAAGCCGGCCACCTTGGTGATCCAGGGCGCCCGCCCCGGCCAGGGCAAGTCCACCCTGATGATGCAGACCGCCCGCGAGGTCGCGCTGACGGCGCCCGCGCGCCACGGCCGCGACGACGTCGGCGGCGCCCTGCTGATCAGCCTCGAGATGCGGCCGATCGAGCTGGTGGGCAAGGTCCTGTACGGCGAGGCCAACGTGGACAACCACGACGTGGACCTCGGCCGGCTGAACGACGCGGAGCTGCTGCGCGTCGAGAAGGCCGTGCAGGACCTGGCCGGCCTGCGCATCTTCATCGAGCACCTGGCGGACCCAACCTGGGCGCAGGTGCGCGGCAAGATCCTGATGGGCTGCGAGAAGTTCAGCCCTGACGTCGTGTTCGTTGACTACGTCCAGAAGATCAAGAAGCCCGCGCGCACGGAGGCCAAGGAGCACGTGGCCGAGCTGGCCAAGGGGCTGAAGGCGCTCGCCGTCGAGCTGAGCATCCCCATGGTCGGCCTGGCCCAGCTGCGCCGCGCCGGCGGGCGCAACAAGAAAGCGCCGCGGCCGACGATGGAGGACCTGGCGGAAAGCAGCTACCTCGAGCGCGAGGCCGACACGATCCTGCTGCTGCACCCCAAGGGCCCGCCGGTCACCACCACGGACGACGTGCGCCGCGCCCTGCTGGGCGAGAAGCGCCACGCGATCGAGATCACCGACATCATCGTCGAAAAAAACCGCGGCGGCCGCAAAGGCGTGGTCGAGACCCACTTCGACATGACCCTCGGCCGCTTCCTGCCGCCGCCTTCCGCGGCGGACCAGTTCACCACCCAGCCGACAGCCAAGCCCGAGGACGAGGTTCCCCTCTACGGCGGCATGTTCGGCGAGAAAGACGAGGACGCATGACCAGCTCCGAAAAGGCTCCCGTGTCCGCGCCCGTACCCTCTGCGATACTGCAGGCGGTGTCGGCGCCACCCAACGTGTTCCAGGCCGTGGCCAAGGCCGCGAAGGCCTGCAAGGTCGCGGGCCTGGACGCCCGCAACGAGTACGACAAGTACGACTATCGGTCCATCCGCGGCGTCATGGACGCCGTGCACAACGCCCTTGCCGACGCCGGCGTGTCGGTCGTGCTGCACGAAATGCTGGACCTGCAGCGCTCCTCCGTAAAAAACGCCAAAGGCGGGGACGAGGTGCTGATCACATACACCGGCGTGTTCCGCGTCTACGGACCCGCCGGCGACTGGTTCGAGACCGTGCATTACTGCGAGGGCCTCGACCGCCGCGACAAGGCCGGCAACAAGGCCTCCAGCGCCGGCTACAAAGAGGTGCTGCAGAAGCTGATGACGCTGCCCTTCGGCCACGACGAGGTCGAACAGGACTCGGACGACCGCGGCGCCATACAGCCGCCGCGCGACCGCCGCCGCAAGGGCGAGCAGCGGTCGGCGATCGACAACCGGCCGCCAAAGGCCCCCAAGCCCTGGGACGGCAAGCCCGAGTTTGAGATCGCCTACGAGTCTGACCGCCACGTGTACGTCAAGCTGGTCGAGGGCCGGGTCCTGCAGGCCGACGTGCGCAACATGCGCAGCGAAGACCTGACGCTGCTCGAGGAGGCGATCCCCCAGCGCCATGCCTGGTTCAGCCAGAACGGCTACCCGCGCATGGCCGAGCAGGCCTCGCGAGACCAGCGCCTGGTGGCGGCGGAGCTGCTGCGCCGCGCCGGCGACATGGAAGACGAGCCCGCCGAACGAGCCACGGCGGACGCGGAAGGGCCCGGCGAAGACGGCGCGGATGTTCCCGCCGACGCCGGGCCCGACTCCGCGGTGGACACTGCCCCGGCCGACTCCGACGACGCGCCCACTGTCTGCGGCTACGCCGTACACCTGGGCATGGCGTTCGAGCCCGAGAACGCCCGGGTCACCCAGGCCCTGGACGCCGGCGAGCTTGCACTGCTGAGCTGGCTGGACACGGCCGAGGTGCTGGCCATGGTCGTGCACCCGCTGAATGCACCGCTGTTCAGCCCGGCCGACGCCCTCGAGCTGCACCGCTTCAACCAGGCCGGCGCGCCCGTGAACACGGGCGAGTGGCTGGCCAAGGCCTGGCTGCCCGCCCACGAGGCGGCCAAGGGGGACCGCCGGCGCGACGCCCGCAAGCTGCTGCGCCAGGCGATTCACTTCCTGGACCTGCGGGGCCGCGAGGCGAAGCAGACCATTCCCGACTTCAAGCGCGTGCCGCTGACGCTGGCGCAGGTGGAAGGCCTGCGCACGTACACGGCCGCGCTCGAAAAAGCGGCCGGCCAAAAGAAGTAGTGGCCGCTGTCCCACACTTGCCTGACCCTGAAGGACCGCTTCGAGGATTGTTGTGTCAAAGCCACCCTACTTTCCGCTTTATCCCAAGGACCTGCTCGGCGACGACCTCGTCCTTGCTATGTGCACCGAGGGCTTCGGTGCCTATGTCCGTCTCCTGTGCGCCGCATGGGTCGCGACACCTGCCGCCACGATTCCCGCCAACGATGACGTGATCGCCCGCCTTGCCGGGCTGACGCCTCAGCGATGGTCTGAATTGAAGGCCGCCGTGCTCGCCCCCTGGCGACCCACCAGTGATGGCCGACTAGTGCAGCCCAGGCTCCTCGACGAATACCTGAAGGCCGACAGGAAAATTCGAGCAAACAAGGCCAATGGCAAAAGGGGCGGGAGGCCGCGCGGGAGGCGGGACAAAACCCAACGGTTAGGCGACGGCTTAGCCAACGGTAACCCAGCCATAAGCCAATCAGAATCAGAGTCAGTGTTAACTGCAACTGCACTTCCGGCGGGCGAGCCGCCGGAACCCAGCAAAAACCGGTCGGTTTCCAAGCCGCCTCCAAAGCCGAGGCCGCCGCACTGGTCCGAGCCTTACGGCTCGCGCCTGGCATCGTTGCCCGGCGTGCCCAAGGGCGGCCCATGGTCGTTCCTGGCCCAGCTTGCCCGCAAGCACACCCAGAACGCCGTGCTCGCCGCCCTGCGCCGCGGCGACGAGATCGGCTACGCCAACTGGGGTCACGCCGCGGGCTGGCTGACCGAGGCCAGCCGCCGCGAGCTGGGCAGGGGCTCGAACCCTGACCGCGAAGTCAGCGAGCCGTACCGTTCTGACCCGCAAGAGTACGCAGACCACTGGAGCAAGCAAACATGAGCGAGAAACCCAACATTTTCGGCCTGAGCGACGCCGAGCTCGAGGCGCTGCGGAAACTGAAGGCCGTGGCGCGGACGCCAGAGGAATCCGGCGGCCATACCAGGCCCGACATCGACGCCCTCTCGGTCTTCGAGCGCTGCGAGGGCGAGGAGAACTACCCGCTGTCCTGCCGGCACGTGAGGGCGGCGCGGCCGGACCAGGTCCAGTACGCGATCAAGGCGATCGAGAACATGGTCGAGTGGCGCAAGGATCGCTTGAGGGGCCGCTACCGGCTCGGCGGCGTGGTGCTGTCCGGCAAGGCCGGCCGCGGCAAGACGGCGCTGGCGACGTACCTGGCGTATTACGGGGCGTACCTGGCCGGCCTGAAGTCCAGCTACGTGTCCTGTCAGGCCATGCTGCGCCACCTGCGCGGCGGCCTGGACACCCGGGTCATGCAGTACTCGGACTACCTGCGCAAGGTCGAGCCCGCTGACTGGCAGGCGGTCACCCTCGACGACCTGGGCGCCGAGGCCCCGCCTCAAGGCGCCAGCAACACGGAGGCCCGCGACGCCGCCCGCGACGTGATCGACATCTGCAGCGCGTCGTGCATGTACCTGGTGATCACCACGAACAAGTCGGCCGCCGACCTGGCCCGCTACCTGACCGAGCGCTGGGCCAGCCGCGCCAGCCAACTCAGCTGGATCGAGTTCGCCAACGAGATCCCCGACCTGCGAAGGGAGCTGCCGTGAGCCATCCAACGATAACCATATCACACAGACGCGAGCCAAAGGCGCGGCTTGACCGCCTGCGCCGCGGCCTGACCGCCGTGGCGAACCTGCGGCTCGACCAGTTCGACGCGCCGGTGAACCACGCCGAGGGCGAGGATCTGCTGGAAGTACTTCACCAGCAAGACGGCCGGCTGGCCAAGGTGCTGCTGGCGGCGCTGGACCTGGCCGAGGCCGCGGCCGGCGTGCCCAGCACCGGCGAGAGAAACCACAGGCAGCGACGGCTGGCCCAGTACCAGCGACTGCAGCAGGCGGAGCGCGCGTACCGGCAGGCCCGCAAGCGGCTGGGGGAGGCCTGACATGAACCAGGCAGACTGGAACAACTGGCTGATCGCCGTGCAGCCGAAGTGGCAGCAGGTGCACCGCGACCAGGTCAAGCGCAAGGCTGAGCTGGTGATCGGCCACCTGCAGGCCGAGCTGGACGACACCCGCGCGCGGCTGGACGAGATGATCAACAACGAGCTGGAGGCCCGCCGCAAGGCCGGCTCGCTGGCGGACATCACCCAGCGCGTGTACGCCGCGGTGTCGGCCGAATATCGCGTCGCCGTGTCGGACATCGCCGGCCCCTCGCGCCACATGCGGGCGCACCAGGCGAGGCACACCGCCGCCTGGCTGCTGAGCCGCCTGACCGACTGGACCCAGGCCGAGATCGCCAAGGCCATCGGGCGCGACCGCACAACGGCCGTGCACAGCATCAACCGCGTCGAGCGGGCCATCAAGGCGCGCGCGGTGTTGGGCTCGCGGGCCCAACACCTGCTGGTCAGCGTCAGGCAGGGCAAGCAGGAGGTCTACGTGGACGACACCGAGCAGCTGATCGCGCGCATCACCGCCACGGTGGCGCGCGAATACAACGTGACGCCGGAGGCGCTCACGGGCGCTCGCCGAAGCCGCCCGGTGACCGCTGCCCGGTCCTGCTGGACCTGGTTGGTGCTGGAGCTGACGGGCATGACCACGCGTGACCTCGAGCGCCGCATCGGCCGGCCGCACACCTCGACGTTGTTCCAGCGCAACCGCGTTGCTGAAGCGATCGATAAGAAGACCGCGGAGGGCGGTCGCGTCATGCGCCTGCTGATGCAGCTCGGCGGCCGGAAGGAGACCGCGTGACCTGGCCGAACAGCTACCCTTCGCTGCCCGGCAACACGCCCGCCGCCCACCGTGGCAAGGACGGGCCCGTGAGCGCCCTGTGCTGGACGACGGCTGCGCAGCAAGAGGGCCGGCTGTCGCCGTACTCGATGGGGATCCGCTGCGCGCCCGTGCTGGGACGCTGGACGTGCTACCTGAACGTCAACCGCGCGGATGACGCGGCCCTGACGGCGTCGAACGGGCCGCGTCGCGGCCTGAACAGCGGCGCCCTCTGGCGCCTGGAATACGAACCGAACCTGAAACGAAAGGGCAAGCCATGAACGAAATGACACTGGTCCAGATCAAGGCCGGGCTGCTGACGCCCAGCCCCCACAACCCCCGGCGCGAAATGTCCGAGCAGGGCCTGCGCGAGTTGGCGGAGAGCATCGCCGCGCTGGGAGTACTCGAACCGCTGCTGGTGCGCCCCCAGGGCAAGCGCTTCGAGATCCTCGCGGGCCACCGCCGCCACGCCGCGGCCGTGCAGGCGGGCGCCAAGGAGGTCCCCTGCATCGTGCGCGACGTGGACGACAAGACGGCCATCGAGATCACGGTGACCGAGAACCTGCAGCGCGAGCAGCTGACGCCGATCGAGGAGGCCAAGGGCCTCGCCAGCCTGCAGAAGGCGGGCTGGAACCAGGACACCATGGCCGCCGAGCTGGGCAAGTCCGCCTCCTGGGTCGCGCGCCGCATGAGCCTGCTGAACCTGCACCCGAAGATCAGCGAAGCCGTCGCCGGCACGGGCGCGCTGGAGGTCAAGGCGAAGTGGGGCAAGCGCAAGTTCGCCAACGTGGACAAGTGGCCGGCGCGCACGCTCGAGCTGCTTGCAGCGCTGCCCGCCGACTCGCAGGTCATGCTGCTCGCGCATTTGGCGGACATGGAGTGGACCGAACAGATGCTGATGCCCCAGGACGTCCAGCACGCCCAGGGCGAGCTGCTGCACGTGCTGTCGGCCGCGGCCTTCGACAAGTCGGACGCGACCCTGTACCCGAAGCAGGGCGCCTGCACCTCCTGCGACCTGCGCGCCAGCTGCCGCAAGAGCCTGTTCGACGACGCCCCGGACGCCGAGCCGGGCAAGATCCCCCGCAACGACCGCTGCCTCAACCCGGCCTGCTTCGAGGCCAAGATCCTCGAGCACAACAAGCGCAAGATCGCGGAGGCCA
>JAANMY010000224.1_pt1 | contig 81742 bp, 93 predicted proteins | sample 7279691 | NCBI WGS metagenome assembly JAANMY01 (sample SAMN14094543, study PRJNA606508) | bioreactor metagenome | isolation source: A lab-scale SPAN reactor treating ammonium-rich wastewater day 388 | place: Ireland: Galway | collected 2018-02-07 | reverse complement strand
GAACCATGTGAGACCCGAATCCCGCCGGGCATTGCTGCCGTTCGCGCCGCCCCGGGCGGGCCGCCCGCCATCTCCTGACGACTTGCGGGGATGGTGACAGGCGAGCATTGATTCCTTAGCACATACGTTCTACTCTGCCAGTGCGCCCCCGGGTGCAAAGCCGAACCCACGCAGTCAGAGCGAGGTATCCCGTGGACACGCCTCTGCCGCTTCCCTTGCGCATCGACGCTCTGCCCGAGCACACGGACTATGCGGATACGGGCTGCAAGCTCTACCCGTCGTGCCTGCAGTGTCCCCTGCCCCATTGCCACTTCGATGAGCCCGGCGGGAGTGCCGCGCAACTGCGCGGAGGCCGGGATGCCACCATCCTGCGACTGGCGGCGCGTGGCGACCTCACGGTCGCGCGGCTGGCCGAGATGTTCGGGCTTTCGCGCCGCACCGTGTTTCGGGTGTTGCGTTCGGGCCGCGAACGCGGCGAGCTCTGAATCCTCCTGCGGCAACCCTCGCGTACAATCCCAGCACAACTGTCTCTGCGAGGGTGTGCGATGTTTGAAGTTCCCGAATCTGTCCGGCCCGTGCGTGAACGGGTGCGCCGCTTTATCGAAGAGCGCATCTACCCGGTCGAGCAGATCCTTGATGAGCGGCACGATGCCGAGGCGCAGGAGATCATGTTCGGGCTCCAGCGCGAGGCGAAGAAGGCGGGCCTCTGGGCCCTGGGCCACCCGCTCGAGGTCGGCGGCAAGGGCCTCCCATTCATGGATTACGTGTACGTCAACGAAGTGGTGGGCCGGTCCGAGCACGCCATGATTGCCCTTGGCACACACTCGCTGCAGGACTCGATCATGCTGAACCTGCATGCGACGCCGGAATGGCGGCACCGTTTCCTCCGCCCGCTGGTGGCGGGCGAGATCTTCCCCAGCTTCGGCATGACCGAACCGGAGGTCGCGAGCTCTGATCCGACGCAGCTGCAGACCAGGGCCGTGCTCGATGGGGACGAGTGGGTGATCACTGGCAGGAAGTGGTTTACAACGGGGGCGAAGATCGCGGCCTACACCACCGTAATGTGCCGTACCGAGCCCGAAGGCACTCCTCACCACGGCGCCTTCAGCATGATCATCGTTCCGACCGATACTCCCGGCTACAACATCGTGCGCGAGACGCCTGTGATGGGGATGCTCGGTGGCCACTGCGAAGTGCAGTACGACAACGTGCGGGTGCCGCGGACGAACCTCCTGGGGGAACAGGGAAAGGGGTTCCTCATCGCCCAGGAACGGCTGGGGCCAGGGCGCATCTTCCACTGCATGCGCTGGCTCGGGCAGGCCCAGCGCGCCTTCGACCTGATGTGCGAGCGCGCCAACAATCGCTTTGCCTTCGGGTCGAACCTCTCGCAGAAGCAGCAGATCCAGGTGATGGTGTTTGAGACGGCGGCGGAGATCCAGGCGTGCCGCCTCCTCACCCTGAACGCGGCCGAGAAGATGGACCGTGGCGAGCCCGCCCGGGTCGAGATTGGCCTGATCAAGGTTGTGGGCGCGACCATGCTGCACAACGCCATCGACCGGGCCATCCAGGTGTTCGGAGCGAAGGGCGTTACCACCGATACCCCGCTCGAACGCATGTATCGCACGGCCCGCTTCGCGCGCATCTACGATGGACCGGACGAAGTTCACCGGCAGACGGTGGCGCGGCTCATCCTGCGCGAATACGAACGCGGCGCCGGGTGGGACTTCGGGACGCGCTAGCCCGGGCCCCCGGGCGTAGAATGGTGGTGTGGACACGCAGCCGCCCAAAGCCAGGCGCGACCATCGCCGCCTCCTGGAAAACCTCCGGCGCGCGGCTGAGGCTGAGAGTGCCGAAGCGCGCGCGGCCGAGTGGCGAGACGCCACACCGGAGCGCCATGCCCGCGTGCTTGCCGATGTGATCGATCTCGCCGATGCGATCCAGCGTTCGCGCGAGCAGCCGTTTGTCAAGCCTCCCTTGGACTATCCGCACCTGCGCGGCAAGCCTTCGCGGCTCTGCTCCTGATGCTGAGTGAGCCACTCAGGCGGAAGGTGGTGGCCGTTGCCTGCGCACTGGAGGGCTGCGGGATTCCCTACGCCGTCGGCGGCGCGATCGCCTTCGGGTACGCAGCAGAACCGCGCGGCACAACCGACATCGACATCAACATCTTCCTGGCTTCTCGGGACTCGTCCGCGGTCCTCGAGTGCCTGGCAGGCATCGGAATCCCGATCGACATCAGCACGGCCAGGGCGGAGATCGAAAGTCGCGAGCAGGCGCGATTCTACTGGGATGAGACCGCTATCGACCTGTTCTTCGCTTATCACGAATTCCACGATAGCTGCGCCACCCGCGCGGTGCTCCGGCCGTTCGACGAGATCACGATCCCCGTGCTTTCGGCCGAGGACATCCTCGTGCTCAAGGCGTTGTTCAACCGCCCCAAGGACTGGCTCGACATCGAGCAGATCGTCCTCACACGGAGTGCACGGCTCGATGTCGCCTACGTTCTCAACTGGTTGGATGCAATGGTCGGGCCTGAGGACTCCGTTCGGCGGCGCGTGGCCGAGATGGTGGCGCGCGCCGCGTCCGGGTAGCTGCTAGCTGCACCCCTCCCTGATCGCGAATGCCGGGGTTGCGTCCCTCGCTCGCTCAAGCGCACAATCCCTGCACCTGGAACAGGGGGTGGCGCATGCCTGCCGTTCGCGTACGCGATATCGATTTCTTCTTCACCGACCAGGGCACGGGCGAGCCGGTGCTCTTCATCCACGGCCTCACCTGGGACCACACCCTCTGGGACCACCAGATAGCCGCGCTCAGGGGGCGCTACCGCTGCATCGCAGTGGACCTCATCGGGCACGGGAGCACGCCCGACGCGGAGCACGACTACACCTTCTTTGACCTTGCGGACTACATGGCGGGCCTGCTCGATGCGCTGAACATCGAGCGCGCGCACATCGTTGGCCTTTCCATGGGCGGGATGACCGCAATGCCGATGGCCCTGGTCCACCCGGGGAAGGTGCGCAGCCTTGCGCTGCTCGACACCGACGCCCAGCCCGAGGGGGCTGAGAAGGCCGCTGCCTACCAGCAGCTCGCCACGGCGGCTCTTACCCACGGCTGGGCTGCCATCGCCGAGCCGGTGTCCCAGATCCTCTTCGCGCAGCCGTTCCTTTCGGACCCGGCGAACAGGCAGGCCGTGATCGCGAAGCTCTCCGCGAACCACCCGCCGAATACCGTGCGCGCTCTTCGCACAGTGACGGGGCGCGAGGATATCAGCGGACGCATCGGTGCGATCCGCGTGCCCACGGTGGTGATCGTCGGGGAGCTGGATATCGCCACCACGCCCGACAGGGCCGAGGCGATGGCATCGGCCATTCCCGGGGCGACGCTTGTGACCATCCCCGGCGCGGGCCACCATTCGCCTCTCGAAGAGCCTGCCGCAGTGACAGCGGCGCTGGAAGCGCACCTGGCGCGCGCTTCCAGCGCCGTGCCCTCCGCGTAGCGCGTTCGCGGAACTGCGCGGCCGGGGCAACGGAATCTTCACGCTTCTGCGCGGGCACGGGGCTAGACATATTGTGTGATTGATCTACGCTATAGATGCATTGGTGAGCGGCCGATGGCGCGGGGAGGACGTGATGGACATCGACGTGATCGAGTTCGAGCTAACGTGCGACATCCATGGCCCGCACAAGGTCCTTGTGCCCGCTGTGCTGCCCCGCCCGCGGCATTGCGCCCACTGCTTCCTGCCGGTGACGGCCCGGCGCGAGGTTCGCCGCTTTTCCATGGCGGGGCCATTGCCGGACCAGGTGAGCAGCGAAGCCTGGCTCGGCTAGGCCGCCCGGGCGCGGCCTTCGCCTCGATCGGGAAAACAAGCAGATAAACAAGATCTTGCTTGACAAAGCCTGTTACCCTCCCCGGGTGAGTCCACGGTGCGGGATGTACGGCGTCCACACAGGTCATCCAACCAGCACACACCACGGGGAGGTCGTATGAAGTTCCTTATCGCTGTCGAACCGAACCCGGCGCGACAGCCACCGCCCGAGCAGCTACCTCAGCTCCTGCGCGCCCAGGCGGATACCCTTCGCGCCCAGCTTCAGTCGGGCAAGCTCGATTGCGTCTATTCCACTGGCCAGGGGGCGGGCTTCGGTATCGCCGACGCAGCTTCCGTTGAGCAGGTGTGGGAACGCATTGCCGAGAACCCGTTTGCGCTCTTCTGGGACATCACGGTCACGGCCCTGGGAGACCCGATCGCCCTGACTGAAATCCAGGTCCGGATGGTTACAGCCGCCCAGCCCGTTGGGGCTACCAGCCGCAACTGACGCGCCAATCCTTCGTCCCGCACCACTCACACCCTGTTCTACCAGCGCCTGGCCACGCAGCCGGGCGCGGGCAGTTTGTCGGACGGCAGCGCACGGTATACTGAGCTTCGAGCGCAGACGCCGACGTAGCTCAGTGGTAGAGCAGCTGTTTCGTAAACAGCAGGTCGTCGGTTCGAATCCGACCGTCGGCTCCAGTTGCCAGCGATTCTCCCGGCGTGTTGTCAGCGTCTGCCGCGCAGGCGCGGGTCGAGCACGTCGCGGAGCATATCGCCAAGGAAGTTGAAGCCCAGCACGGTGAGGCTGATGGCGATGCCCGGGAAGAGCGCCGCCCAGGTGTTGAGCGGGAAGCTCGCGCGCGATGTGCTGATGTCGACCCCCCAGGACGGGTTTGGCGGGGGAATGCCGAGGCCAAGGAACGAGAGCGACGACTCGGCGAGGATGGCCGCGCCGAGGAGGGTGGTGGCAATGACGATCGCGACCGGCACCACGTTGGGGATGACGTGGCGGGTGACGATGCGCAGGTCGGTGGCGCCGATCGAACGGGCAGCTTCGACGTAGAGCTGGTTCCTTTCGGTGAGCGCGGCGCCGCGGATGATGCGCGTGGTGCTGGGGATGATGGCGATGGCGATGACGATGATGACGTTGCGCATCGACGGCCCCAGCGTGCGGACGACGATGAGGAGGAGGATGAGCTGGGGGAAGGCGATGGCGGCATCGACGAAGCGCTGGACGAGGGTATCGATCCAGCTGCCAAAGTAGCCCGAGGCCGAGCCGATGATGAGGCCGGCGAGAACGCCAAAGGCTACCGACAGGACGCCCACCTGGAACGAGATGCGCGTGCCTTCGATCACCCGGCTGTAGATGTCCTGCCCGAACCGGTCGGTGCCGAACCAGTTGTGCCCGGATGGCCCCTGGTTTGGCATGCCCGAATAAGCGCTGATCTCATAGCGGGCAAGCAGGGGCGCGAAAATCGCGATCAGCACCATGAGGAGGATGAGAATCGCGCCGATGGCGCCCAGTGGGTTGGCGCGGAGCATGCCGAAGAAGGCCGCGATGCGGCTCTTGCGCTTGTAGAGCGCGAACTTCTCGGCGGTGCCGGAAACGCGGGCAGCTTCAGACATCGGTGGCCTGCATCCTGGCGGTGATAGAGAGCGCGTCGCGAGGTCCCATTACGTGTACCGGATCCGGGGATCGAGGAAGACGTAGATGATGTCGATGGCGAGGATGGAGAGCACGGCCGTCCCCGCCGTGAACATGACGAGCGTCTGTGCCACGGCGAAGTCCTTCTGGAGGATGGCAGCGAAGATGTACTGCCCAAGGCCGCGCAGGTTGAAGATGGATTCGATGATCACGGACCCACCGAGGAGGCCGCTGAATTGCAGGCCGAGCACGGTGATCACCGGCACAAGGGAGTTGCGGAGCGCGTGCCGGATCACGACGACGCGCTCGTTCAGTCCCTTCGCCCGGGCAGTGCGCACGTAGTCGGCGCGCAGCACTTCGAGCATCTGTGAACGGGTCAGGCGCATCACGGAGGCCATGGGCGCGAGGGCGAGCACCAGCGATGGCGGCCCCAGCTGGCGGATGTTCTCCCACGGCTCCGAAAAGATGCTGGTGGTCTTGTTCAACGGGGGCGCGTAACCCCACTGCTCGGCCGGGATCATGAGCACGAGCGTGGCCACCCAGAAGGCGGGCACGGAAAGGCCGAACACGGCGAAAACGCGGACCCCGTAGTCGGGGGCGGAATTGCGCCTGACCGCGGAGATTACCCCGAAGGGGATCCCCAGCAGGATGGTCCAGGCCATGGTCATGACCATAAGCTGGAAGGAGACGGGCAGGCGGGCGCGGAACTCCTCGGTGATGGCCACGCCCGTGAAGCTCGACCGGCCAAGGTCGAACGTGAGCATGTCCTTCATCCAGCGCGCGTACTGCTGGTAGTAGGGCTCATCGAGATGGAGCTCTTTGTGGACTGCCGCGATGCGCTCTGGGGTGGCGTTGAACCCCTGCTGGATGATCACGGGGTCCCCACCCGCGACGCGGAGGAGGAGAAAGACAGCCACGGAGACGACCCACAGGATGAGGGCCGCGAGGGCAAGCCGCCGGATGATGTAACGTGTCATATGAGATGTCGCCCGGGAGAGGACTATAAGGCCCTCTCCCGGGTGCTGCCAGTCCTGACTTACGCCTTGTTGATCCAGACGTTCTTGTTCAGCTGGTAGTTGATGTTGGTCGCGCCGTAGTAGGGGTAGTTCATGACGTGCGGGCGAGCGACCGACTGGCTCCTCAGGCCAAAGAAGTTGATGAAGGCGGGGTCCTTCTTGTAGAGGAGGCGCTGCAGGTCGTGGTAGGCGCTGGCACGCTGCTTCGCATCGAGCGTGGAGGCCGCCTTGTCGATGGCCGCGTCCACTTCAGGGTCGGAGAAGCCGGTGCTGAAGCGGTCGTTACCGGTGATGCCGCCGGTGCGGTACCAGGTGACGGCGAGGTCGGGGGTGTTGTACTGCTGGTTGACCGAGAGGCTGGCGGTGAGGCTTGAATTCTGGTACTGGCCGTACCAGGTGCCCGCGTCGAGCGGCTCGGCCTTTGCGGTGACGCCGGCGGCCTGCATCTGGCGCACGAAGATGGTGACGTAGTCGGCGATGTTGCTGGCGGTGGGGTGCTGGAACTTGAACTCGCTGACGCCGGCTTCCTGGAAGAGCTTCTTGGCGCCGCCGGCATCGAAAGGCTGGAGCTTTGCGAGCTCGTCATCGGGCAGGGCCTCGGCCTCGAAGGCGTAGGTGATGGGGCCGATGGGTTCGCCCGAGCCGCGGCCAATGAGGTCGATGTACTCCTTGCGGTTGATGGCCATGTTGACGGCGCGGCGCACGCGGGGGTCGTCCCAGGGCTTCTGCTTGATGTTCATCCAGAAGGAGTTGTAGCTGATGCTGGGGCCAGAGAACTGGCTGAGGCCCTTCTCCGCCTTGACCAGCTCCTTCATTTCGTCCGCATTCTGCGGGTCGTAGGAATCGATCTGCTGCGCCTGGAAGGCGGTACGCCACGTGACCTGGTCGGCGAAAAGCTTGTACACGTGGGCATCGACGTAGGGCTTGCCCTTCTCCCAGTAGTTGGGGTTGGGCACGAGCTCCCACCCCTGGCCTTCGGTGATGCTCTTCACCATGAATGCGCCGGCGCCGACGATGTCGGTCTTCAGCTGGGCCGCGCCCTTGGCGATCCACTCCTTCGGCAGGATGGGTGTATAGAGGTTGTTGCTGATGACCGACTCGGTGTAGGCGTAGGGCTTCTTGGTGATGAGGCGGAAGGTCTGCTTGTCGGGCGCGTCCCACTTGTCGAAGTACTGGGCGAAGGGGGCGTAGCCGTTGGTGCCGTTGGCCTTGTCGGCGATGTAATCGAAGCTGGCCTTCACGTCGTCGGCGTCGAGGGGCCTTTCGGCGATGCCGAACTTGTTGGGCGCGATCTTCGCGTCGGCCCGGAGCTTGAAGACCCAGGTGATGTTGTCGGCCTCGGCCTTGTGCTCGGTGGCGAGGTCGTAGATGACTCCCATCTTGGGGGCGAGCACGCTGTTGACGATGAGGTAGTTGTAGCAGGAGGCGATAGCGCGGACGCCGCCGTAGTTCGAGCTGAACGGCGCAACACCACCGATGGTGCCCGTGCCACCAACCGTGAAGGCGCCCCCCTTCTTCGGGGCCATGGTGGGGGTGGCCTGCGGGGCGGTAGTGCCGGTCGCGCCCGGGACGGGCGTATCCCCGCCGCCGTTGCCGCCGTTGTCGTCGTCGTCATCCCCACAACCGACGAGGCCGAGGGCTGCTGCCCCGGCGCCGGCCAGCGCTGCTCCTCCCAGCAGGCGCCGTCGCCCCAACGAGCGCATCGCGGTCCTTTCCCAGTAGCTCTTCTCTTCTCGGGTCATGGTTACCTCAGCTCCCTGATCTAGCAGTGCCGGTGACATGGCCCGGCAGGGCCGGGGCACCGGTTCAGGCATTTATGGGCGGGCTTCCTGCCACCGTCTATGGCCCAGATCATGTTTTCTTGCTGGGAGCTGCTGCCCGCGAAGCCCGTGCAACGAGCGCGCGCTGAACCGCGGCCGGCGGGTGCGCCGGGCGCCGGCCGGCCGCTTACGCAAGCGGTCGCGGTGGATCGTGGTTGGGTTCTCGCCCGGGGACGGGCACACCGCCCGCCCCCGGGGGGCGCCGGCCCTGCGCTATGCCTTGTTGATCCAGACGTCCTTGACCATGTGGTAGTTGAGGTTGGTGGCCTTGTAGTCGGGCACGTTCATCACGTACGGGCGGGTGACCGCGTAGCCAATGGCGCCGAAGAAGTTGATGAAGGCGGGGTCCTTCTTGTAGATGAGGCGCTGAAGGTCGTGGTAGGCGGTCGCGCGCTGCTTGGCATCGAGCGTGGAGGCCGCCTTATCGATGGCGGCGTCCACCTCGGGGTCGGAGAAGCCGGTGCTGAAGCGGTCATTACCGGTGATGCCGCCGGTCCGGTACCAGGTGACGGCGAGGTCGGGGGTGTTGTACTGCTGGTTGAGGGAGAGGCTGGCGGTGAGGCTGGAGTTCTGGTACTGGCCGTACCAGGTGCCTGCATCGAGCGGCTCGGCCTTGGCGGTGACCCCGGCGGCCTGCATCTGGCGCCCGAAGATGGTGACGTAGTCGGCGACGTTGCCAGCGGTGGGGTGCTGGAACTTGAACTCGCTGACGCCGGCTTCCTGGAAGAGCTTCTTGGCGCCGGCGGGGTCGAAAGGCTGGAGCTTTGCGAGCTCATCCTTGGGCAGAGCCTCGGCCTCGAAGGCGTAGGTGATGGGGCCAATGGGATAGCCATCGCCGCGGCCAATGATGTCGATGAACTCTTTGCGGTTGATGGCCATGTTGACGGCCCGGCGCACGCGGGGGTCGTCCCACGGCTTCTGCTTGATGTTCATCCAGAAGGAGTTGTAGTTGAGCGTCGGCCCGGTGCGGAAGATGAGGTCCTTCTCGGCCTTCATCAGTTCCTGCGCTTCGTCCTTGTGCTGCGGGACATAGGCGTCAATCTGCTGCGATTGGAAGGCGGTGCGGTAGGTAACCTGGTCGGCGTACACCTTGCTCACCACGGAGGCGAGATAGGGCCTACCCTTGTCCCAGTAGTTGGGGTTCGGCTCCATCCTGTCCTGCTGGCCTTCGGTGAGCTCTTTGAGCATGAAGGCGCCGGCGCCCACGATGTCGGTCTTGGTCTGGGCCGGGCCCTTGGCAATCCATTCCTTGGGCACGATGGGGCAGTAGAGGTTGTGGCTCAGTACCGACTCGGTGAAGGCGTACGGCTTCTTGGTGATGAGGCGGAAGGTCTGCTTGTCGGGCGCGTCCCACTTCTCGAAGTACTGGGCGAAGGGGGCGTAGGCGTTGGTGCCGTTGGCCTTGTCGGCGATGAAGTCAAAGCTGGCCTTCACGTCGTCGGCGTCGAGGGGCCTTTCAGCGATGCCGTACTTGTTGGGCGCGATCTTCGCGTCAGGCCGCAGGTTGAAGACCCAGGTGACGTTGTCGGCTTCGGCCTTGTGCTTGGTCGCAAGGTCGTAAACGTACCCCAGGGCCGGGTTGAAGAGGCTGTAAACGAAAAGGTAGTTGTAGGAGAGCGCAATCGGATAGACGCCGCCGTAGTTTGAGCTGAAGGGCGCCACGCCACCGATCGTGCCCGTGAACCCGGTTGTATAGGTGCCCCCTTTCTTCGGGGCAAGGGTGGGCGTGGGCTGGGGCGCGGTGGTGCCGGTTGCGCCCGGGGAGGGCGTCTCCCCGCCGCCGTTGCCGCCGTTGTCCTTGTCGTCATCGTCATCCCCACAACCGACGAGGCCGAAGGCTGCTGCCCCGGCGCCGGCAAGCGCTGCTCCTCCCAACAACCGCCGCCGCCCCAACGAGCGCATCGCGGTCCTTTCCCAGTAGCTTTTTTCCTCTCGAGTCATGGACGAATCCCCCCTGGTGTTTCTGTGCCGCTGAGAAGGCCCGGCAGGGCCCGCCGCCCGGCTACACGCAGTTATAGATCGTGATGCGAGCGGCGTCTATGCCCGGAATAGGAAGCACCGATGCCAGTTGGCCTCTTTCCAGGGGCCCGGCGTGGCCGGCTGTTGGCCGTGGAGCGGGGGAAGCGGGTACTATCCGGGGCAGTGGAACCGATCGCCTACATCCAGCGGCTGACGCGCATGTACGAGCACCTGGGGTACCCCGCCTACCAGTGGGTGCGCAACGACGACCGGCCGCCCTTTGTACCCCTCAGTAAGCCACTCGCGGAATGCCGGTTGGGGCTGATCGCATCGGGCGGCATCTACGCCGCCGGGCAGGTGGCCTTTCACTTCAAGGACGACACCTCTATCCGGGCTATCCCGCGCGAGGCGCCCATCGCGAGCCTGCGCACGGCGCACTTCGCCTACGATCAGGCGGATGCGCGGGCCGACCCGAACTGCGTGTTCCCCCTGGGGACGCTGCGCGGGCTGGTGGCTGAAGGCGTGCTGGGCGAGCTGGCGAGCCACGCGTACACGTTCATGGGGGGCATCTATTCGGCCCGGCGCGTGCAAGAGGAGGTGGCCCCGGCGCTCGTCCAGCGGCTCATCGATGAGCGCGTTGACATCGCCTTGCTCGTGCCGGTCTGACCCGTCTGCCACCAGTCCGTGGGACTGGTCGCTCGCCAGGCCGAGGCCGTGGGGATCCCGGCGCTCTGCATGTCCTCGGCGCTCGACATCACGCGCTCGGTGAACCCGCCGCGGGCGGCGTTCCTGGATTTCCCGCTCGGGCACACGACGGGCAAGGCGAACGAGCCGGGGCTGCAGCGCGCGATCATGCTGGAGGCGCTGGACGCCTTCACCTCCCTGCGTGAGCCGGGCCAGGTGAAGCTGCTGCCCTTCCGCTGGGACGAGGACGACAGCTGGAAGCGGGCGATGGAACGCTCGGACGCTCGCCTGCCGCGGGTCGACACGCCGCAATACCAGTGCGACGAAGACCGTGGCCTGGCGGAGGGGGCGCCCGAGGGCTCCTGCCCGGTCTGCGGGGTCGAGGAGGCGTAGCTCAGGGCGAGTGACACCGGCCGCTTGGAGCTGAGGGGCGGGCGCGCAAGGCTCGCGGGCATGACTACCCTCGCTGATATTCGCAGCCATATCCGTATCGACCTGCACGACACCGATTCCGGGGCGTACCGCTGGAGCGACGACGAGCTCGACCGCCACATCGCCCGCGCGCTTGACGATGTGAGCCGCGCCATCCCTCGCGAGGAATCGGCGACGCTGGCGACGACGCCCGGCAGCCGCGACGTTTCGCTGGGCTCGCTGACGGGGCTGATCGAGGTCGAGGCGGTGGAGTACCCGGCAGGGGAGTACCCGCCTTCATACGTCGCCTTCGCGGCCTGGAATGGCACACTCACACTCCATTCGCCGGGTCTGCCCGATGGGACGAATGTGCGCATCTTCTACACGGCCCGGCACACGCTCGACGGGAGCGGGACGACGCTCGCGGGGTACCTGGAGGACCTGGTGGCCACGGGCGGGGGCGCCTACGCGGCCCTTGAGGGGTCGGTCTACGGGATCGATCGGCTGAACATGGGCGGGCAAAGGGTGGCGGCCGAATACGGCGCCTGGGCGCGAGCGCGGCTGACGGCGTTCGAGCAGCTGCTGAAGCACCATGGGCGGAGCCGGTCGCTGAGGCCGAGGCGGCTCTTTGTATCAGCATAGAGACACGCTAAAGAAAATAGATTGATCCCTATTGACATCGTTTGATGATTATGGTTCTATGTGTCTATCAGGCAGCCCGGCTGCCATGGGGAGACACAAAGTGACCACTCAGCAGTCCGATCCGTACATAGCCCTTGAGATCGTCCGCCTCGAGGGCAGGGTCCGCGAACGCTCTCTCGGGCGGCGCGCCGCGCTCGGCCCGGCGCCGGCCACCCGGCCAGGGGCACGGCGTGCAATGGCCCGAGTGCTGCGCGCTTTCGCCGACCGCCTTGAGCCCGCCCCGGCCGCCGCCGGGGGCCAGGAGAGCGCCGGCCAGTGCTGCTAGCGCCCTCCCCGGGGAAAACAGAGAGGCCCGCCTGAATGGCGGGCCTCGTCACGTAGCGTGGCTGGCGGAGAGGGGGAGATTCGAACTCCCGGTGACTTGCGCCACACCGCTTTTCGAGAGCGGCACCATCAACCACTCGGACACCTCTCCGCCAACGAGTGTAGCAGAGGGATGAGGGATGAGGGATGAGGGATGAGGGATGAGGACTGAGGACTGAGGACTGAGGACTGAGGACTGAGGACTGAGGACTGAGGGATGAGGGATGAGGGATGAGGGACTGGGGTCAGATGGTGATGATTTCCGTTTCGGTTTCGAGGAGTTCGGCGTCGAGGCGCCAGGAGGTGATGGCGGAGGCGATTGCCTGGAGCTGGGCCTCGGCGTGGGCGCGGTCGTTCGAAAGGCAGGCGATGCCGATGGTGGCGAGGTTCCAGGTGTCGTTGTCCTCGACCTCGGCGGCGGCGGCATTGAAGCGCGCGCGCACGCGTTCGACCACGGACCGCACGACCATGCGCTTCTCCTTCAGGGAGTGCGCGGCCTCGATGCGGAGGGTGAGACGAAGGATGCCGGCGACCACAGGCTCTATCGCTACGGCGCCGCTTACATTGCCGCTTCGGGCTGGGGCTCGTCTTCGGGCAGCGGGGGAAGGTCGCGCGGGCTGCGGATGCCGAAGTGTTCAAGGAAGCGCATGGTGGTGCGATAGAGCTTTGGCCGCCCGGGAGCATCGGCCTGGCCGGTGTTCTCGATGAGGCCGCGCCCTTCGAGCATCGCCACCAGGCGATCGCTGTTGACGCCGCGGATGCCTTCGATCTCGGCGCGGGTGCAGGGCTGGCGGTAGGCGATGATGGTGAGGGTTTCTAGGGCTGCCCGGGAGAGGCGCTGGCCGGGCCCCTGGCCGAGGAGCTCGGCGACGTAGGGGGCGTATTCGGGCGCGGTGACGAGCTGGTAACGCTGGCCGTCTTCCTGGAGGCGCAGGCCGCGCGCTTCGTATTCGGCGGCGAGCCGCTGGAGCGCCTTGCGGGCGGAGCCTTCGCCCACGCCGGCGGCACGGGCGAGGGCTCCCGCTGTTTGCGGCTCTTCGGAGACAAAGAGCAGGGCCTCGAAGACCCAGGGGAGCTCGTTCGCAGAGGGGGGCCCGGGCTGGCGATCACTCATCGGCGGGCTCGTCACCCCTGGAAGCGGGTGGCGCGGCGTGTGGCGGGGCCGCCGGGCGCGAGCGTGCGCCGACGGGGCGGGCCTGGACCTCGTCGTAGCGGACGTGGACGGTGGGGCGGCGGACGGCGGTCACGCCCACCTGGTCCTTCAAGACGGTGGCGACGGTCTCGCCCACGGCAGCGGTGACGTGGGCGATGCTCGCGCTGGGCTCGATGAGGGCGCTGATGCTGGTGTCGACCACCCCGCCACGAAGGCTGACCTTGACCCCGGCCTGGCGCACTTCGGGGAGCTGTTCAAGCTCGCCCTTGAGCAGCGATTCGATGGCGACGGCGGTGACTTCGACCACGCCCCCGTCCTGCTGGCGCATGCGCAGGGCGCCGCGGCTGGCACCCTGGCGGCGGAAGGCGAGCAGGAGCGTGAGCAGGCCGAGCACCCCGGCGATCGCAAGGATGGCAGTGAGCACGCCGCGTTCGAGGCTGGCGTCCTCGGTCACGAAGAACGCACCCAGGCCCAGGTCTCCTACCTCGAGGTCGAGCATCTCGTCGTCGTTCCAGAGGAGCACGCCGAGGCCCGCGCAGGCAGCGATCCAGAGCAGGCTGTAGATGGCAAGGACGATGCGGGAAAGAACGTTCACTCTTCGCCTCCTGTCAGGGTTGCGAGGACGCCGTCATGGTACACCGCTCCCAGCAACGCGGGAGTAACGCGGTTGCGAAGGCCGTTTCCGGGTGCGAAGACGGGGATGTAGTTATCGGTGTGGCCGTGCCACCAGCGGCCCTCCGGCGATGAGCGCTCCTCCTCCCAGAGCACGGGCCGGACGGAGCCTTCGAATCGGCGGCGAAAGGCGAGCGAGAGATCTTCGCCAAGGGCAATGAGGCGGCGCACGCGCTCCTGGCGCACGGCCACCGGGGTTTGCCCTGGCATGAGCGCGGCTGCCGTGTGCGAGCGGGGCGAATAGGGGAAGCAGTGCAGGCGCGCGAAGCCAGCGTCGCGGCAGAGGGCGAGGGTGTCAGCGAAATCGCTCCCGGTCTCGCCCGGGAACCCGGCGATGACGTCGGTGGTGATGGCGGCATCGGGAACGGCAGCGTGGATGCGCGCGGCGGCGAGGAGGAAGTCGCGCGGGGTGTAGCGGCGGCGCATGCGCTGGAGCACGCTGGCGCTGCCGGACTGGAGGGCGAGGTGGAAGTGGGGCATGAGGCGGGGGTCGCCCCAGGGCGCGAGCAGGCCGGGGGTGATGTCCTGCGGCTGGAGCGAGCTGAAGCGCAGGCGGGCGATATCGGTCCGTTCGAGGATGGCGGAGATGAGGTGTTCCGGCCGGAGGGGCGGGTCGAGGTCGCGGCCCCACGCTCCGAGCTGCGTGCCGGTGATGACGGCCTCGCGTACTCCGCCTTCGACGGCGCGGCGCACTTCGGCGGCGACTTCATCGATTGACCGTGACCGTTCGCGGCCGCGGGTGCGCGGAACGATGCAGAACGAGCAGACGTCATTGCAGCCCGACTGGGCGCGGATGAAGGCGCGTGTGTGAAGGGGTCCGCTGGCAGCGGCGCTCCGTGGAGATGTGGCGGTGGCGCTGGCGCGCTCCACGAGAATGGCCACCAGGCGCTCCCGTTCGGGCTCCGTGATGCCTGCGACGAAGTCGGCGCCCAGCGCGGCAGCGGCCTCATTGCCGGCCGACCGGGGGTAGCAGCCCGTGACGGCAACGGGGGCGGCGGGCGACATGCTCCGGGCGGAGCGGATGAGGCGGCGGGACTTCTGGTCGGCGACGTGGGTGACCGAGCAGGTGTTGATAACGTAGGCGTCTGCCTCGCAGAGGCGGTCGACCACCTCGAACCCGGCGGCGCGGAGGCCGCGGGCGACCTCGCCGCTATCGGCCAGGTTGAGCTTGCAGCCGAGGGTGAGGATTGCGGCGAGCGGTGGCCGGGCCATGAAATGATGGTAGCGGAGGAGCGGGCGAAAGGCCCGGGGGGCTGAGCGCAGCTGCCGGCATGGGGGGTTGCGAGGGAGCGCTATAATGCAGTGCCATTGCAATGGGTAACGAGTACCATGTGAGGCTGTTGCGGTGTTCGCTGCTGGCGCTGACGGCGGCGGCGTTCGTTGCCGGGCTCGTGGCCGGGCCGCCCGCGGCCGCCCAGGGGGCGGTGTTCGTCCCTTCGGACAGGTCGCCCGCGAAGAACCCGTGCCCGGACAAGGGGAAGGTGCCGGACGGCGACTATGCCGCCTTCAAGGAGATGCTGGCAAACGTCTTCGCGAAGGAATCGGGGGTCGTTGAGGACATCGGCGCGCAGGTCAGGGGGCGCGTCCCCGATGACGACGAACGGGCGGTGGACGTGGAGTTCTACGTGGTGGACGAAGAGGAGTTCAAGAAGGAGTACAGCGGCGACGTCGATTCGCTCAACCCTGGCAAGAAGCAGGCGTACCTGGAGAACGGAGCCTCGCAGATCTACGGTTCGAAGACGGCCTACACCTACATCACCGAGCCGGACGGCGACGGCAGGCAGAAGGTGAAGGTGAAGGTCTTCTGCAAGGACTCGCTGCGAATTGGGATGATCGATGGCTCGATCCTCGAGCTGGTCATCCACGAGCTCGTGCACGCCAAGCTCTACGTGATGCGCATCCTGATGCCGGAGAAGGACCCGGGCGACCGGGGGGCGTTCCCCTTCCCGGACCACGACGGGGATGCGGGCAACGACGGCGATGACTGGGACAAGGGCGGCGACAAGGGCTTCTACGATGAGGTGAAGCGGTTGCTGAAGAAGGCGAAGCAGAACCCGAAGCTCGCCTTCCTCCCGGGACAGACCCTCAATGGCGAGTTCGCGGGCGTGGTTGAGCTATACGATGTCTACGGGCTTCTCATCGGGAAGGTACCGGTCGCGGGACGGGGGACGATCGTCCTCGGCGCGGCGGGAGGGAGCGCGGGCGCGCCCGTGATCCCAATCGAGATCGTGGCGATGGAGCTGACAGGGACGACGCCCTACCCGGTGACTATCCGCGAAGACCCGGCGCGCACCTCGGCGGGGACCATCCAGCCGGGGGGCGCCCTGGCGGCGTTCCCTGCTCACAGCTTCTTTGACCTTTTCTTCGAATACGGGGTGAGCCTGGCGAAGGGGAAAGGCGGCAACCGCCTCGGCGCGACGGTGGCTGGCTGGCCACCGTTCGGGGCGCACTTCGCCTGGGACGGGCAGATGCCGGGGCCACCTTCGCCGCCGGACGCGGAACCGCCACCTCAACAGCCGCCGCAGCACCTTGTGGCTGCGGCTCTCAGCCCTTACGGCGTGGTGGCCGGGTCGCTCACGCTGGTTGACCCTGACTCCGACGGTGACGGCGTGGCCGGGGCGGAAGACGCTGACGACGACAACGACGGCATCCCCGATGCTGAGGACCCGCGGCCGCGAGCCCTCCCGTTCCGGGCCGTGGCGCCGGGCCTGGCGCGCGACTGACGGGAGGGGGCTCAGCGAGCGGCGCGCTCGGCGGCGAGGCGTTCCTTGAGTGAGAACACCTGGCCGGTTTTCTCCACCTGCAGCCAGGCGGCGACGGCCTTCTTGCCGGACACCAGCACGTAGGCGGCCAGGCCCGGTTCGCCGCCGGCCGACGGCAGCCAGGCGACGCGCGCCACACCGGGACCGGTGGCATCGCCGGCATGGAGACCGATATCGTGGGTGGCATCTTCCTCGGCGGTGCCGGGGGTGCACTGGTCGCCCACGAGCTGGTAGTTCACATGGTCGGGGCGCGAGGGCGAGAAGCCGTACTTGCGAAGCAGGCGCTCGGCTGCGTCGCGCGGGTCTGGCGCGCCCTTGATGGCGCCGGTGAAGTCGCCTACCGTGCGGCCGGACCACTCCGCGAACTGGCCCGAGACCCGGCCTTCGGAGATCAGCCAGGCGGCGGCCCGGGCGCTGGCGGGGACGAACAGCCGCTCGTCGGCGTTATAGGTAAGGGAGTTGGGGCTGTGCACCGAAGAGAGGAAGAGGACCGCCTCCTGGCCGGCAGGGAGGGCCTCGGGAAGCTGGAGCGTAATGGTGGAAACGCTGGCGCCGATGTGGTTGTCGATCACGTGCGTAACGCGAAAGGTCCCATCGTCCCGGGCGATTCCGCGAAGGACCACGTCGGCGATGCCGGCGAGGGCCTCGATGCCGGGCGCCTGGGCGGTAGGCCCGTTGGCGATGGGTGAGGGGCCGACCCGGACGGGAACGTCGATTGGCTCGGAGAGCTGGCCCGGCTCAGGCCAGGCGATGAGGAGCCCCGCTACGAGGGCGACGAGGATCACGACCGCGATCAGCCCGCCGGCGAGACCGCCGGGGGCGAACTTCCGCCAGCCAGCGCGGCGGATGGCGATGTCACCGGTGGGGGCGTTGACGCTCATCTCTCCTCCCCGGGGGAGTGGGGCGCGGGCGCGCGCCGGAGAAGCACGCCCACGCGGGGGACGGGGGGCAGCAGGAAGGGGCCGGCGTTCACCAGGTCGATGGCGTCGAAGCCGCATTCGCTGAAGGTGGCGGCCAGCCTGCCCCAGCCGCGCAGGTCGACCTGGGCGCAGCCGGGGCTCACCAGCCAGGAATGGAAGCGGTTGAGCCAGCGGCTCTGTACCGGGGCGGTCTCCAGCACGAGCGCCGCACCGCCGGGGGCGAGCAGGCGGGAGAGCTCCCTGCCGAGCGCGTGCACCACGTCGTCATCGAAGCGGCGGATGTAGTAGAGGCAGGTGATGGCGTCGAACGACCCGTCGCGGAAGGGGAGCTTTTCGGGCCAGGCGAGCATTTCGACTGGCCCGGGGCCGGGGGCGAGGTCAGCAGTATAGGGCGGCTCCAGGAGGCCGGCGCGGGCCGCGAGAAGGTGGGCGTAGGCGGCTGTCCCGCAGCCGATATCGAGGTAGCGGCTGCCGGGCTTCAGGCCGAGCAGAGAGATGATGCGCCCGGCCCGGGGGGTGATGGCGGCCATGCCGGCCTGGGAGTTGATGGCGCGCGCGATGAGGCCGGAAGGGCCGGCGAGCCAGCGTTCCCTTGCCTGCCGGGCGCCCCGGCGGCGGCGCATCAAAGGGTGTAGCCCAGGCGCACGCGCCGTCCGGCGGTGCGGGCTTCGTGGACGCGGGCGAGGGCGGCATCCACCTGTCCGGGGAGACCGGGGGCGCCCCCCCGGTCGCAGAGAGCGCGCGAACGCTCGTCCGTGGCCAGCACCTCTGCTACGGCCTGGAGCGATTCGTACAGGGGGGTGGCTTCCTGCCAGGCCAGTTCGAGCTTCTGCAAGTCCTCCGCGTCCTCCGCCTCGTTTTCGTAGAAGGTGGTGAGTGGCCCAAGGCGCACCTTGAAGGTCTCGTGCATCCTTTCGGCAAGCGCCACCAGCGGGTGCGCACCCCCCAGGCCGCGCGCCAGGGCGAACGACATGAAGGCCACAAGGGCCGCGCCTTCGCCGGGCAGCGGCGGCCCTGCGCCCTCGCCTTCGATCTCCAGCGTCAGCCTCATCAGGATCCAGTTAAGCGGGAACAATGCCAAGGGACGAGAGGGGTGGCTTTCGGGGGCCCCTGGGCCGCTAGCAGCGGCGGCGCTAGCGGCGCCCGGGTGCGGCGGGAGCGAGCGAAGACAGCCTGACGACGAGGAGGTCGAAGGCGAGATCTTCATCGAGTTCGCCGAGCTTGGACCGGCGGTCGGCCTCGACAATGGCGGCGAATGCGGCCCTAACGCCGGGGGCGCCGAGGCGGCGGGCGCGGGCGATCAGGCTATCGCGCAGCCGGGGCCAGGGACGGTTGATGGCCTTGCCGATGGCTTCCGGGGTGGCGCCCTCCTCCAGCATGCCGGCCACGGTGGCGGCCGTGCGGTAGCCGGTGGTGAGGAGGGCGAGGAGGGCCTGGGGATGCTCTCCGCCGCGCCGGAGGAGGGCGAGCGTGTCCAGTGCCTGGGCCACTTGCCCGTCCATCACCTGGTCGATGAACTTGAAGTTGTTGGACTCACGTTCACCGTTGCAGATGAGGGCGACATCGGCGAGGGTTGCCTCGCGGCCGAGGGTGTAGAGAGCGAGCTTGTCGAGCTCGTTGGCGAGGGCAAGGGTGTCGCTGCGGCAGAGGGCGGCAAGGAGCGCGGCCGGGTCGGAGCCGCGGAAGTCGAGCATGGGGTCGAGCGCTTCGGGCCTGGCGCCACCGGGGCGGAAGCGGATGCCCCGGGCGGCAGCTTCGTTGCGGATGTAGCGGATGAGGTTCTCGCCCTCCAGTGGGGGGAAGTGCTCGACGGTGACATTGCGGGTGCGCTGGAGGCGGTCGAGCAGGTTGTTGCGCTTCAGTTCGCCGCCGGTGAGCACGACCATGGAGGATTCGGGGAGGCCAGCCTCGAACGCCTCGAAGAGCGGGGCAAAGGAATCGGCGCTGCGTGGCTGGCGCTGGCCGGGAGGAGCCTCAAAGCGGTCGAGCAACCCCTGGACGAGGACGAGGCGTCGCGGCGCCAGGAAGGGCGGCATCATAGCGGGGCCAATGATGTCGGCGGGCTTCGCAGTGTGGCCATCGACGAGGGCGAGGTTTGTGGTGAGCATCCCCGAGCCGCCGTCGGCTTCGTCCTTGAGCTGTTGAAGGCGGCGGCGCAGGCCGAGCGCATCGGCGCCGTGGAGCACGAGGATCACGGGCAAACCCTGCGAGGGAGCCGCGGCGCGGCGGGCCGGGGGCGGAATCGGATGGACACGGTTGGGGGTATGTTAGCGCGCCGCCGGGGGCAGGTGTCAGTCAGCGATGAAGCAGGCCTGGATGGCGCGGGCGGTGCCGGGCGGCCCATCGAGATCGCCGCATTCTTCGGGGAGCGCCTCGCCGCGGATGAAACGGAAGAAGCCGGCGATGTTGGTGCGGAGGCGGACGTCAGCCTCGCCCTCGCTGTGACGGCGGGGGTGCATGTGGCCGTCGTGGATGTTGAAGGTCCAGGTGTTGCAGTCCACGCAATCGGCGATTTCGACCACCATGCTCGCCTGGAGGCCGGCGGCGCGTTCGGGATGGAACGAGAATGCGGGGATGACCCGGATGGCGAAATCGGCCGAGACGCTGGTCCCGACTGACTCCTGGGTGAAGGGGTTCAGGAACTCGCGGCCCCAGTTTATCAGGGCGAGGAGGACGGGCCGCACGGCCCAGCCCTTTTCGGTGAGGGTGTATTCGACCTTTGGCGGGAGGCCCCTCTCGTAGTGGCGAAGGACGAGGCCTTCCGCTTCGAGGCGTTTGAGCCGGTCGGAGAGGACGTTGGGGGACATGCCCTGGCAGCTATCAAGGATTTCGGAATAGCGGTGGAGCCCGGCCATGAGGTCGCGGAGGATGAGGAGGGTCCAGCGGTCGCCGAGGACATCGAGGGTCTGCGCGATCAGGCAGGGGTGGTTGTAGGTTGCCTTGCGGGGCGCGTCGGCGACCGGTCGCTGTGTCATGCGTCCCCCCGTCCCAGCTTCTTTACAAATATTTTAGCCGCTAGCACCAAGACTATTGACACGATAGTGGCCGATGCTAGAATGCGGGTGAGGTTGGCACTAGCGAATCGCTAGCGCCGTCACTACGGCAAACCCAGCGTAGCTGATGGCGGCGCGGCCGGTCAACCCGGGAGGTAGTTACCATGGCGACGACAACTGCAAGCGGCCCAGCGCCGAAGACGATAGGGGCAGCCCCGGACCATTTTCACCGCTGGCTGATCGATGAGCCGAACGGGCCGATGAGCACGGGTGTGTGCAAGGTCTGCGGCGCCACCAAGCAGTTCAAGAACTGGCTTTCGGATATGGATTTCATCACCAACGAAGAGCACCGGAGCGCGGCCTAGCAGAACACTTGATTTCCAGTTCGGCGCGCCCTCTCCCGCCGGACGCACCTCCTTCAAGCCGGCGCCGTTCCCCTCAGCGGCGCCGGCCTTTTTGTGTCCGCGGGAGGGCGGCCTCAGAGCCGCACGCTCAGCCCGCCGTCGACGGGGATGAGGACGCCGGTCACATACGAAGCCTCATCGGAGGCGAGGAAGGCGGCGACCGAGGCGACCTCCCAGGCGGTACCGAAGCGCCGCAGGGGAACCTGCTTCAGGTTCAGCTCGCGCACGGCCTCGTTCTCCCAGACCGGGGCCACGAGTGGCGTATCGATGTAACCGGGGAGGATGGCGTTGACGCGGATGTTGTGACGCGCGAGCCGCCCGGCCATGGTGATGGTGAGGGAGTTGACCGCGCCCTTGGTCGTTCCATAGGCCACGCCGGGGAAGGCGCGGATGGAGGCAACCGTAGAGATGTTGATGATCGCTCCCCCGCCCGCATCGATCATGCCCGGGAGCGCCGCCTGGGACATGTAGAGCATCGAATCGACATTCACGGCGAAAGCGCGCCGCCAGGCTTCCTCGGCGATGCCGGCCACTTCGCCGGGGACGGCGATGCCCACGTTGTTGTGGAGAACGGTAGCGGGACCGAAGGCGGCGCTGCATTCGGCGACAAGGCGCTGGCACTCGGCCCTGCTCGAAACGTCGCCCTCCCCGGTAGCGATGCGGCCGCCTTCGGCGCGGATCATGCCGGCCGTCTCGGCGAGGGCGGCGGGGTTGATATCGATGGCGAACACGCTCGCGCCTTCGCGGGCGAACTGCACGGCAACCGCCTTGCCATTGCCTAGCCCTTCGCGGATGGACCCGGCGCCGGTGACGATGGCGACGCGGCCTTCAAGCTTTCCCATGTGGGTTACCTCCTGTTGCTGGGCTGTGGGGGTCGCGGGCCGCGATGGCCGCAAGCGATATTGGGGGCTGGTCGTGCCCCTCCGCTCGCTCGCGCTCGCGGCTCGGATTCCGAGCTGCGATGGTCATCGGTCTCCTCCCTCCTCCCTCCTCCCTCCTCCCTCCCACCACCGCGTCGCACATCAGACCACGCCCCCTGCCCGGTGCTGTTCCAGCTCCTCCCGCGAGAGCCCAAGGAGCCCGAGGTACACTTCCTCGTTGTGTTCGCCCAGGTGCGGCGCCCGGCCCCGGACCCGTCCCGGGGTGCCGGAGAGGAGCGGCGCCACCCCCGGCTGGAGGATGTTGCCAAACCCCGGCGCTTCGACAGAGAGCACCTGCTCGCGCGCGGCGTAGTGGGGGTCGGCGACGATGTCGCTGGTGTTGTAGACCTTCGTCGCCGGGACGCCGAACTCGTCGAGGATGCGCTGGCATTCGGCGAGGGGCAGTGTGCGGGCCCATTCGGCGATCAGCTCGTGGATGGCGGCGTGGTTGCGCATGAGGTTCGCGCGCGGCCGGAAGCGCTCGTCCTGCACGAGCCCGGGGCGGCCGATGGCGGCGCAGAGGCGCTCGAAGGTGAGCTGCGTGGTGGCGTTGATGACGAGGTGCTCGCCGTCGGCGGTCTCGAACTGCTCGGCGGGGATGACGCCGGGGAAGTAGTTGCCGGAGCGTTCGCGATCCTTCCCCGAAAGGCCGTAGTTGGCGGCGTGGGTGCCGCTCATCCGCCAGACCGTTTCGTACAGGGCGACGTCGACATCCTGTCCGCGGCCGTCGATGTCGCGGGCGCGCAGGGCGGCGAGGGCGCCGAAGGCTGCGAGCATGCCCGAGCCGTAGTCGGCGACGAAGTAGCCGGGGCGCACGGGTGGCCGGTCGGGGTAGCCGGTTACGGCGGTGATCCCGGCAAAGGCGAGGGCCACGCGGTCGAACCCGGCGCGGTCGCGGTAGGGGCCGGTCTGGCCGTAGCCGCTGATGCGCACCACGACGAGGCCGGGGTTGGTTTCGCGAAGAGTGTCCGGGGCGAGCCCCATGCGTTCGAGGGTTCCCGGGCGGTAGTTCTCGATGAGAACGTCGGCGGCGTCGCAGAGGCGGCGAAAGAGGGCGGCGCCGGTGGGAGCCTGCAGGTTGAGCGTGACCGACTTCTGGCCGCGGTTGTCCTGTGCAAAGGAGACGTTGCCGCGGTTGGGGTCGCCGGTGCCGGGGAGCTCAACCTTGATGACCTCGGCGCCAAACTCCCCGAGGAGGGTGGCGCAGAAGGGCGCCGCCAGGATCTGGCCGGCGCAGACGACGCGGATACCGGCAAGCGCGCCGGCGGAGTGCTCTTCCATTGTGAGTGGGGATAATACGGGGTTGTGGCCGATATCCCCAGCGCGAACAAGGAAGGGGTGCCTTCCTACTATCTGCGCGTGTACGAAGTGGTGCGCCGGGTGCCGCGTGGCAGGGTGGTGACCTACGGGCAGGTGGCGCTGCTCCTCGGTTCCCCGGCAGCGGCGCGGGCAACGGGCTACGCGCTCCACTTTCTGCCCGAAGGCTCAGATGTGCCGTGGTGGAGGGTGGTGAACGCGAGCGGCGGGATCAGCCTGAAGGGGCGGGGAAGCGCGGCCGATTTCCAGCGCCACCTGTTGGAGCGCGAAGGGGTGGCCTTCGATGCGGAGGGGAAGCTCGACCTGCGGGTCTACCGCTGGTGGCCCGAGGGATAGGGCGTGCTTATCAGGCACTGGCGCGTACGGCGCCATCCTCTGCGAAGAGCGCCGCAAGCGCGGGGCGAAGGGTGGTAATGCGCTAGGAGAGCGCTCGGAAGCGCGCGGGTGCTTCCTGCCCGGCCTTTCCGCTGTCGAGAAGGCTCTGCAGATGGCCAGGGGTGACTTCGTTGCCGCGCCAGTCGAGAGCGATTGCCGCGCGCTCCTCGCTGCTCAGCCGGGGCCAGGAATCGATGATTCCCGGGGCACTCTCCCATTCTTCTTCGAGGGAGGCGATGAGGTCCAGCGCAAGCCTGGACTGCTGCCTGTCCACGTTAGCCACAGCATCCTCCTGGGGAGGGCGAGCTCCCTCAGCGAGTCGTACTAGTAGCCGGTTATCAGCCTACAACGCCCGGCTGAGCAGACGACGAGCACGTAAAGCCCGGCCGCAATGCCCGGCCTCGCTGGAGAACGGCACTCGTGCTGCATGGGCACGAAGTGCGGCGACCTCTTCGTGAGAGGGGCGACGGGACCCGGCCAGCCAGGCAAGGATCAGACGGTCAACCGGGTGGCCCTCCGTCACGGCTAGTCAAACCAGCGCATCTCGCCGGGGGAGAGGTCGACCTCGAACACCTGGCCGCGGGCCTCGACGGCGATCGTGCGCGGGCGGTCGAGGTCGTTGCGGACCTGGATGCGGCCGCTGACCTGGCGCTGGAAAAGCCCGGTGTAGTTCACGTGTCCGGTGTCGCCGACGACGCGGGGTGTGGTCCCCGGGGCGGTAACCTGCCAGAGGGTCCCCTCGTGGGGGTGCAGGAGCACATCGCCCTTGCCGAGGACGCGGCCGTTCCAGGCGTCGAAGGCGATCTCGCCGGGGAGGAGGTGCTCGCCGAGGACAACCCAGCGGGCCTCGTCCTCCCAGTTGAGGACGCCCACCAGCGCGCGCCCGTCGGGGAGGGCGGCCCGCCAGGCCGACGGGATCGGCCCCTCGGACGGGTCCTCCGGCCGGGCAGCGATGCCCACGGGCGGGAACAGCGAAAGCGCGAGCGCGCGACGTCCTGGTCCCAGCTTCGGGAGGTCGTCGCTGGCGACTACAAGCCCGCCGCTGAGGGCGATGCCCGTGGCCAGGAAGCGCACTTCAGCCTCGTTGAGGGCGGTATCGGTCTCGCGGACGACAAGGCAGTCGGGGTCGTTGGCCCACCAGCGGCCGTGCATCCAGTTGCGCTGGAGGGTGGTGCGCATGGCGTGCTTCACCGAAGGCTCGGGGCCGGCCTCCCAGAGCTCCTTCACGTCGGCGCCGACGCGCATGGCGTCGACAAGCCCGATGGCCGGGCCCCAGTGGCAGGTGCAGCCGAGGATGAATGTCTCGTCGCCGGCGGCCTCCCGGATGACTTCGAGGCCGCGGCGCATGTTCTGCAGCGAGGTTGTCCCGGGCTGGTGGTAGGCCGAGCGGGCGCCATCCTGGGCGGCGAACGAGAGGGCGTCGAGCTTGAGGTACTCGTAACCCCAGTCGTGCACGACGGTGGAGACGACCTCCCGGAGCCACTCCCGCGAGCGCGGGTGGGTGCAGTCGAGCACGGCGCAGCGGCCCAGCCAGGTCTGCACGAAGATGGTCTCGCCGGATGTGTCGCGCAGGGCCATCTCCGAGTTCTCGCGGAGCACTGCGGAGTCTTCGTGCATGACGAAGGGCGCGAGCCAGAGGCCGGGCCGGTAGCCGGCGGCGCGGATGCGTGCGGCCAAGGCTTTCATGCCCGATGGGAACTTATCGTTCGGGATGAGCCAGTCGCCCGTGTGGCTCTGGAAGCCGTCATCGACCTGGACGTACTCGGCCGGGTGGCGGTAACGGACCATGTCCTCAAGGTTGGCGAGCACATCGGCCTCGCTGACGCGGTTGTAGAAGTAGTACCAGCTACACCAGCCCGTGGGGACGTGAGCGGGAACACGGGCGGCCATTCCAGCACCCACGAGGTCAGCGAAGCGTTCGACCATGGCCACGGCGTCGCGGCCTTCTTCAATGAGGACGGGTGGCAGCGTGAGGGTTTCGCCGGGGGCGATAGCCGTGCCCTCCAGGTTGAAGACGAGCGCAAGGGAGGTGACGCGTTCGTCTTCTCCATCGGTATCGACCTCGATATCGAAGGAGAAGCGGTCGGGACGGAGGCAGCCGGCGATGAGCACGGGATTGGGGCGCGCGGGGAGGGAGAGCGTCAGCACCTCGCGTCCGATGTAGCGGCGGCCGCTGGCGAGCGCGCGTACGGAGCGGTTGGCGTAGCCGGTGGGCATGGCTTCGCCGAAGTTGCGGACGAAGGCGTCGGCCTGCATGTAGCGGCCATGGAGCCAGGCCCATCCCCCCGCGGCCGGGTCGTCGAGCGCCGCTGCAAGGCGCAGGTCGCCGACGTGTACGGGTGCGGCGCCCGTGTTCGCCAGGGTCACGGTGAGCGTGCCGCTGGCGGCGTCGAAGGCGAGCGCGGTAGTGGGTGTGGCTTCCAGCAGCGGGTCAAACGAGGCCGTGAGTTCAAGGTTCCAGGGGAGGGGGTGGCCGTTCATCGTGTTCCTCGGCGGGTGCTGGCGCAGGCCGCGCGGGCGGCCTCAAGGTCTTCGGGGGTGCCGATGTCGAACCATTGGCCTTCGATGGGCACGGCCCGCACGACAGTGCCGGACCGGGCCAGGGCGGCGATCGCCCGGGGGAGCTCGTACTCGCCGCGCGGCGAAGGTTCGAGGCGGTCGATCTCGTCCCAGATGGCGGGACCGAGGACACCGAACCCGGCGTTGTTCCAGCGCGTGGCCGACGTCCCCGGCGGAGGCTTTTCGACGATGCGGGTGACCCACATCTCCGAATCGACGTAGACAGCAGCCCCGGCCGTGGGGTCATCGACCTCGTTGACGGCGATCACGGCGCGGGCGAAGGGGGCGGCACTGAGGACGCGCCGGTAGTTCGAGGGGTCCACCAGGATGTCTCCCCAGCCGAAGAAGAACTGTCCCGGGCCGGCGAATTCGCGCGCCAAGGCGAGGGCGTGGGCCGTGCCGGTGAGCGTCTCCTGGCGGAGGTAGACGATGCGAAGCCCGGCCTGGGCACCCGTTCCCACCTCGGCCTCAAGGAGTGCTGCCTGGTGGCCGGTCACGATGGCGATCTCTTCGATGCCGGCGCCCGCCAGGCCTTCGATGATGCGGACGATGATGGGGCGGCCGCCGACATCGAGCAGGGCCTTCGGGTAGGTGGCGGTGATGGCGCCCAGCCGGGCGCCCCGCCCCGCGGAGAGGAGGATCGCTTTGGTGATCACAGCCGCTCCAGCCCGGCCGAGGCGTGGACCTCGAAGGCTGGCCCGCCGGTGGCGGCGACGGCCGCTTCGATGATCGCGGCGACTGAAGCCGGGGGTACAGCCGCGAGGGCATAGCCACCGAAACCCGCGCCCGTGAGGCGCGCCCCGGAGGCGCCGGCCTTGCGCATGGCCGCGCAGAGGCGGTCGAGGGCGGCGGTGCTGCAGCGGAAGTCCTCGCGCAGGCTGTTGTGCGACTCGTTGAGGAGGCGGCCGAAGGCGGGGAGGTCGCCGGCGAGGAGGGCGGCTTCGGCCCGGCCAACCCGTTCGGCCTCGCCCAGGATGTGGCGGGCGACGCGCCGCACCGGGACCTTCAACTGGTGGTCGAAGCGGCCGGCGGTGAGGCGCACCAGCTGCTCGACGTCGAGGTCGATACCGTGCGCGGCCTCGGCGGCGGAGATGCGCTCGGGAAGGCCGTCCACCAGCACGTCGATCACATCGACCCCGGCGACCTGCCGGAGGGTGATGGGGTGTTCGAGTTCGAGCCCGACTTCGTCGGCGAGCATGGCGGCGGCGATGCGCGCCCCCACGACGCGCTCGTTGTAGGCCTCGCGGGCGGAGCCGGCCTTGGGCGCGTCTTCGCCCGAGTAGGCGGCGACGAGCGCGAAGCCGGGGGGGACAGGTACGAGCCGCCGGCCGGGCGGGTCGAAGTCGATGCGGAGCGCGGCACCGTCTTTGGCGAAGACGATGACCTCCTGGTCCATGCCGCCGCTTTCGACGCCCGCATGGCGTTCGGCGATGACGGCGCGGCGGACGATCTCCTCCGGGGGAAGGGGCGCATCCCAGGCGGCGGCGAGGGCGGCGATGACGCCCACGGTGAGCGCGGAGGAGGAGCTGAGGCCACCCCCGGCGGGCAGGTCGCCGTCGATGAGGAGGCCGGCACCGCGGCCGGGCGCGACATCGGCGAGTTCGCGGAGCGCGCCAGCGAGGTAGCGCGACCAGGGGATGGCGGGTGTGGCGGCCGGGTTTGCCCGGTCGATCACCGGTTCGCCGGCGAAGGCCGATGAAGTGGCCTCGATCGTGCCGCCCGGTGCAGGAGCGGCGGCAACTGTGAGGCCGCGTTCGATGGCGATGGGCAGCACGGGGAGGTGGGAGTAGTCGGTGTGCTCGCCGATGAGGTTAACGCGGCCCGGAGCGCGGAAGATGGCTGCGGGCGGCTCGCCGTAACGGGCGGCGAAGGTGGCGGCAATGGCATCGCGGGAGGGCGCAGGCACGATTGTGACTGTACCCGATCGCGGCGTTGGGAGACGCACGCGGCCTGCGGTCATAGACTCAGCAGGCGCAACGCTGCAATGGGGGCAGGCAATGGCGAACTACGTGCGTTTCCGCCGGAACGATGGAACCAGCGGGGCAGGGCTCCTCGAAGGGGAGCGGATCGCAGTCATCCGCGAGCCGTTCTGGGAGCGGACCGAGCGCACGGGGGAGACCGTGGCGCGCGCTGACGTGAAGCTGCTGCCGCCCTGCGAGCCACGCTCCATCGTCTGCGTGGGGCTGAACTACAGCAGCCATCTGCAGGGACGGCCCGTCCCCGACCCACCGACGCTCTTCTTCAAGCCGCTCTCGGCCATCGCCGGGCCGGGCGATGAGATCGTGCTGCCCGAGGGGGCGGGCCGGGTCGACCCGGAGGGCGAGATCGTCATCGTAATCGGCCGCGAAGTGAAAGGCGCGACGCGGGAAGAGGCGCTGGCGGCGGTTTTCGGCTACACCTGCGGCAACGACGTCTCGGCGCGCGAATGGCAGCGCGCCGACGGGCAGTGGTGGCGGGCGAAGGGGTCGGACACCTTCGGCGTTTTCGGGCCCTCAATCGTGACAGGGCTGGCGCACGATGCGATCGAGCTGCGCACCCGGGTCAACGGGGCCGAAGTTCAGCACGGGCGCTCGGGCGAGCTCATCCGCGACATCCCCGAGATCGTGCGGCTGGTGAGCGCGGTGATGACGCTTGTCCCGGGCGACATCATCTACACGGGCACGCCCGGCGAGCCGCAGGCGCTCCGGCCCGGCGACGAGGTGGAGGTGGAGGTGACGGGCGCAGGGGTGCTGCGCAACCGCGTGCGATAGCGCGTTGCGCCCCGGACTCGCGGCCGTCAATCCTGGCGGACGCTTACCTCGAGTAGCTCGGCGATGTCGAAGGCCCTGATGGTTCGCTTCTCTTCGTCGGGCTGAACGCCGGGGATGCCATCTTCGAACATCTGGATGCAGAAGGGGCAGGCCGTGGCGACGACGCTGGCGCCGGTGTTGGCGGCCTCGGCGGCGCGCAGGTGGTTGACGCGCGTGCCCGATTCCTCCTGCCACATGTTGCCGCCGCCGGCGCCGCAGCAGAAACCGCGCTCCTTGCTGCGGGGCATCTCCACCAGGCTGGTGCCGGGGATTGCTTCGAGCAGTTGACGGGGAGAGTCGTAGATACCATTGGCGCGGCCCAGGTAGCAGGAGTCGTGGTAGGTGACGGTCATGCCCTCCACGGCCTTCGGCTTGAGCTTGCCCTTCGCCACCAGGAGCTGCAGGAAGTCGGCGTGGTGGGTCACTTCGATGTTCGCGCCGAAGTCCGGGTACTCGTTCTTGAAGGTGTTGAAGCAGTGCGGGCAGGCGGTGACAACGCGCCTGACGCCCATTTCGCCCATGGTCTGCACGTTCATTTCCGCCAGGGTGGCGAAGAGGAACTCATTCCCAAGGCGCCGCGCCGGGTCGCCCGTGCAGGGTTCGGCCTGGCCGAGGACGCCGAAGCTCACGTTGGCGCCGATGAGCAGCTTGATGACGGACTTGGTGATGGGCACGTTGCGTTCGACGAGGGCGCCCGAGCAGCCGACCCAGTAGAGGTACTCCTGTGTGCCATCGAACATGGGCACCTCGACCCCTTCGGCCGAGAGCTGCTGGATCCACGTCTCGCGAGTGAGCTGGGTGCCGCGCCAGGGGTGGCCGCGCTGCTCGATGTTCTGGAGGGCGGCCTGGGCGGTGGCCGGGACCTCGGCCTTCTCCATGACGAGGTAGCGGCGCATGCCCACGATGGTGGGGATGTGCTCGATCATGACCGGGCACTCCTGCACGCAGGCCATGCAGGTGCGGCAGGCCCAGAGCGATTCCTCCCTGACGTAGCCCCCGACGAGCTCGCCGTTGAGCTTTTCGGCAGTGTCCTTGCCGCCCAGGATTAGCGGGCCGGCGTGGTTCATGTACGACTTCAGGTCCTGGATGACGGCCATGGGCGAGAGGGGCTGGCCGGCGTTCCAGGCCGGGCAGGCGTCGGTGCAGCGCCCGCAGCGGACGCAGACGTCGGCATCGAAGAGTTGCTTCCAGGAGAGGTCCTGCAGCTTGCCGGCGCCGAGGCTCTGGCCCGATTCCATGAGTTTTTCGAAGTCGCCCATGGGCGCCAGGTAGGCGGGCGAACCGGGGCTCTTGAGGAAGGCGTTGGCGGGCGCCAGGAGGATGTGCCGGAACTTGGTGAAGGACATGAGGCTGAGGAGCGCGAAGGCGCCCACGACGTGGATCCACCAGAAGACGCGGTGGACATCGAGGATGGTGTCCGTCCCGAAGCCGGCGGCGCTGAGCTTCGCCACCACCCAGCCGCCGGGGGACCAGTACGACCACGATTCGTGGCCGCCGCGGATCTCGCTCGCCTCGATGCGGAAGCCTTCGGTGAGGAAGCCGCTGAAGAGCACGAGGGCGAGCCCGCCCACGATCCAGGCGTCTTCGGCCGGGCGGCGGTCCCACGTCATCTTGCCCTTTGGCTCCACGTAGCGGCGCCACACGGCCATGCCCACGCCGATGAGGCCAATGATGCCGAGCACGTCGCCGGCGAGGCTGTAGCCCAGGTAGACGGGTCCCTGAAGGAAGAGGTGCTCATCGTCCATCATGAAGATGAGGGGCAGGTAGTCGTCGAGGCTCAGCAACACGGTGACGATCGTGAGCCCGATGAAGCTCGTGTAGATGAGCCCGTGCATGATGCCGGCGTAACGGTCGTTCTTCACGCGGCTGGTGCCGGCGCCCATGGTGACCATGTTCGTGAGACGGGCGCCGAAGTTGTTGAGGACATTCGAGGGCTTTCCCAGCCGCCACACGCGCAGGCGCATTACGAAGGCCCCCACTACGAGGGCAACCATCGCCGCGAAGAAGAAGTACATGATGACTGGCGCGGTGATGTTCCAGAAAACCGGGCGCTGGGCATCCGTGGTGCGCGCGACTTCGGCGGCGGAGATTGCGCCGAGGATGCCGAGCGGGATGAGGATCCCGCCGGCGCTGACGTGGAGGCGGCCGCTCCTGCGCGGCTCGTCGCCGGGTGTCTTGCCGGGGATGCTGGTCATATGGCGGAGTTCCGGGAGCTGGGATGGGGCCGCGCGGGACAGGGGCGCCCCGGTTGGCCATGTGCCACGCATCCTACTGGAGAGCCGGTTTGGGCGCGAACCGGGGAGGGACAAAGCGAAGGGGGCCACCGCGCCGGTGGCCCCCTCGGTGCGTGGACGTATGGGCCGGCCTACGCCCGGTCGTTGGTAGGCGTGCCGTACATCTTGCGCAGGTCGTTCTTGAGCACCTTGCCCATGGCGTTGCGCGGCAGCTCGCCGGCGCCCGTTGTCCGGAACGTAGCTACTCTGTCCAGGGGCGGCGATTCTGCCAGTTGTCGACATCAGTCAGGTCGTAGCCCGTACCAGTATTCGGCTCGTCGGAGTACACGCCGCTGTTTCTATACCAGCCGCTCAGGTCGCTGAACTGATGCAAATGCGGACCGGTCCAGGGGCATCCTGGGATTTCGGATTCTGCGGTCACGCCGATTGGCCCCTCCAGCTTGTATGCTCCAGACGGAGAGCCCGGAATGTAGAAGCTTCGCCCATCGGTGCCGCTGAGGAGAGTATGCACGTAGCCTTCAGCGCCACGATATGTGTTGACAAGGGAGTAGATCTCAACAGCTACAGCCTTACAGGCATCCGTCACGTCCCAAATCTTGCCCGTCGCGATAGTCGATTGGGACCCGACGCCCTTGAACCCGAAGGATCGCCAGTAGACGTCGTTGTACGTGTAGGCGTCGTTGCCCCAGTCCAGCGCGGTACGGTTGCTGTCCGGGTAGTCTCCATCGCAAGTTACATGAAACCCGCAGGTGAGCGCGTTGGTGTCGGCACCAGGGTTTACGTAGACTCCGTAGTCATCGACGGCGCGGCCGTGCTGAACGCTACTGAGAACGCCTGCAAGCGAGCCAAGGAGGGCCGCGACCGTGAACGCGGCTATCGCCAGACGCCTTGTCACTTGAGTCCCTCCGCGACTTGCATGACCTCAGCCAGCGTGCGGTTTGACCCGGTGATGACTGTGCGGACGCCGCGCTCGGCATCCCAGATCACGATGGCCGACCGGCCGAGGCCAATAGGCAGAATCGGCTCAGCTACAGCAGCAGGAAGCCCGCGCACGGTGGCTGGCTTCCACCGCTCGGCCGCGTAATTGGAACTCCGGTAAACGGGCCCCTGGCTCAGGGAGCGGAACACGGTAAGCTTGCCGCCGTGCTCAATATTTTCCCATCGGACTTCGCCGCTCTTGATCTTCGCGTCGGCGTCGGCTGCGGCCGGGATCTCATACTCGATCACATGAGTCACAAATCTCCCTCGACACGAACTGGCCTCGTGGCGCCCCTGGATTGCGCCTTTCGGGAGGTACGAAGGTGAGATACGAATCATAGAGTTCTGGGCTTCCGCCAGGTCCGTCAGCGCCACGGCCTCGCCCGGGTCGCAATCACGGACTCCGGGATCCAGGACTGTGGGGCCGACTGCAATCCCGTTGATCTCCTGGTCGAAGCGCGGCTTTTCTCGCTCGGCATTCTCCAGGGGGATGTACCAGCCCGGCTTTGAGGTGTCGATCTCAGCCCCTGGCTCTGGCGTGGTGTCTGTTCCTGGCAGCACCGAATCATCAGCGGGAGCGGGCTGCGCGGCGGCCGGGACCCCGTCACCAGATTGCCGGGCAAGGAAAAACGCGCCCGCGGCTACGACTGCCGCGGCAAGGACCATGCCAACCGCGTTCAAGGCGGTCTTGCGGCTCACTTTCAGCTCTTCCATTCATTTCGCTCCTGGATTAGATGGGTCGTCCCCGGCCGGAGACCTTGACCATGCTTGCCGGCGTGCGACGGCACTGTCCAGCACAACAATGCGTCATTGCAAAGGATTCACGTGGAATTTGCAATGCAGGAGCGCTCGTGCCGCACTGTCCATGCCGTGAGCTGGCGTCCCGCAAGCCCCGTCCGTTCGCGAAAGCGCCGCAGACAGCTGTGCACTGCCGCCTCCGTCGTCTCAAGGTCCGCTGCGATCTCTGCATCGCTCTTGCCCAGCGCCACAAGCGCGACAACGGCGGCCTCGGCCGGGGTCAAGGGATAGTGTTCCGCGAGGGGCTCGTTCACCGAAGGCACGCCAACACTCCGTCGTGTGGCGGATGTCTCCCGCCTGCCGCGGCAGCGGTGAGCACCCGCTGCGCGCAGCCTACACCCGGCGGAGGGTCACCGGCGGGGATTTGCAGAACACGCGACGGGAATTTGCCACGCGCTTACAAACGGCACGATTGCCCTATGCCCGGTCGTTGGTGGCGGTGCCGTACATCTTGCGCAGGTCGTTCTTGAGCACCTTGCCCATGGCGTTGCGGGGCAGCTCATCGACGATCGCGATGTACTGGGGCGCCTTGAACGATGAGAGGCGGCTCTTGGTGTACTCCATCACCTCTTCGGCGCTGGTATTTGCGCCTTCCTTGAGCACGAGCACGGCCTTGACGACTTCGCCCCAGTCGGCGTCGGGCACGCCGATGACAGCCGCCTCTTCGATGGCCGGGTGGTCTTCGAGGCAGTTCTCAATTTCGCCGGGGGAGATGTTCTCGCCGCCGCGGATGATGAGGTCCTTCTTGCGGCCGGTGATGAAGAGGTAGCCGCCGTCATCGACCTTGCCGACATCGCCGGTATGGAGCCAGCCATCGATGATCGCGGTGCTGGTGGCGTCTTCCTGCTTGTAGTAGCCCTTCATGACGCGGTCGGAGCGGACGCAAATCTCGCCCTCTTCGTTCGGGCCAAGGAGGTGATTGCGCTCGTCCATGATGCCGATCTCGACGTCGGGCATGGGGCGGCCCACCGAGCGGAGGCGGTGCTCGCGCACCTCGGTGTCGACGCTCAGGTCGTGGTCGTCGGGGCCGAGGAAGGTGAGGGTGGAGGTGGACTCGGTCTGGCCGTAGGCGTTCATGAGGCCGATGCCGCGCGGCGGGAAGATGTCGCAGGCGCGCCGGACGACTTCGTAGGGCATCGGTGCGGCGCCGTAGGTGATGAGCTGGAGGCCGTCCAGGTTGTACCTTTCCGTGAAGCCGGGCACTTCCATGATCCGCTTGAGCATGGTGGGTACCACGAACGAATGGGTGGCGCCCTCTTCGTGTACGGCCTGCAGCCAGCCTTCGGGGGTGAAGGCCGGGAGGATGAGCAGGGTGCGCCCGCCCCAGATGGAGGACATCATGGCGGTGGCGCCGGCGACGTGGAAGAAGGGCGCGGAGACGAGGGTCTTCTCGTGCGTTTCGGGGTCGGCCGGGGACATGGTGTTGGTGACATAGGCCGTGAGGTCGAGGAAGGTCAGGACCACGCCCTTGGGGAGCGCCGTGGTGCCGCTGGTGAAGATGAGGATGGTCGCATCGTGGTCGTCGACGTCGGTCCAGATATCGTCTTCGCCCGCGTGCTCGATCAGCTGGTTGTAGTCCAGGTAGTTCCCGATGCCGCTTTCGTAGGCGATGAAGTGCTGGGTGTGAGTGAGGGTGGGCCGGATGCGCTCGACCAGGTCGATGTACCGGTCGGAAACGAAGAGCGCCTGGCACTGGCTCACGTTGAGCATGTGGGTGAGCTCTTCGTCCTTGGCGCGGTAGTTCAGGGGAACGAAGGTGGCGCCCAGCATGGCACAGGCGTAGTAGGTGACGACGTAGTCGGCGCTGTTGACCGACATGACCGCGACTTTCTGGCCGTGCTCGATGCCGAGCCCCTGGAGGGCGTTCGCGAGCTTCGTCACGAGGGGGAACATCTCGCCGTAGGTGATGCGCTTGCCGCCGCCGCCGACCTCGACAAGGGCTTCGCGGTCGGGCACGACGGCCGACGAGATCTGAAGGAACTCGATTGTGTTCATTGACTCTCCGGATAGAGGCAGGTAGGTGGGTTGCGCCCGGATTCTACCCGATGGGGCGAAGTTGGGCGAACGAAGGGCCCTATTTCAGGGAGGTGCGAGCGCACCTGCGAGCGATGCTCAGGCGACCGTCGCACGCCGCCCGGCGGTGGCGACGGCAGGATCGAGCGAAAGCAGGCGGGCTATCTCCTCGTCCACGGCGGCATCGAGGGCGCTGGCGGGGACGGCGCGGCCGATGAGTCCCCAGCGGAGGGCAGCGGCGGCGTCGATGGGTTCACCGGAGAGGATCATATGGGCGGCCACGCCGGGCGGAATGGTGCGGGGCAGCGTCTGCGTGCCGCAGGCGCTGGGGATGTAGCCGAGGGTCACCTCGGGGAGCGCGAAGCGGGCGTCATCGGCGGCGATGCGGTAGTCGCAGCACAGTGGGAGCTCAAGGCCGGCGCCGTAGCAGTAGCCGTGCATGCGCGCCACGGTGACGCACGGGAGCGTGAGCAGCAGCGCCCAGACATCGCGCTCATGGCGGGCGCGGCGAGAATCCATGATCGAAGGGGCGGTGCCGAACTCGGAGATATCGGCGCCGGCGCAGAACGATGGTCCTTCGCCGCGGAAGAGCACCAGGCGGATGCCGGGCAGGTCGCGGCAGGCCTGGAGGTAGGTCCAGAGCAGGTCACGGCACTCCATGTTGAGGGCGTTGAGCTGCCGGGGCCGGTTGAGGGTGATGGTGGCTACGCCGCGGTCATCGGTCTCGAACAGTATGGGGTCGGACATCGCTCACAACCTCCGATCGACCTGTCCCCGGGGACCGATTTCTCCGACGAGGACGAGGAGCTCATCCCGGTCCACGAAAAGGAGCTGACGCAAGCCTCCGACCCTGGCGCTCCGAATCTGCCGGGCATTCGCAAGCGGCCTGGAGCTTCTTGGATAGAAGGGGACTTTCTGAATCTCGTGAAGGCGCGCCGGTACTCGCAGCCGGGTCTTCTCATCGAGGCGGGACAGATAGCGGGCCGCATCCCCTGAGAGGCGCAACCGGTAGGTCATGGCCCGAGCTACGCTTCCAGCTTTTCAAGCGTCACGTATTCCCCACGCGCCATTTCCTCCCGGACCTTCGCGAGCCGTTCCAACTCCGCCTCTGTCAGCTCATCGGGGTCCGAGAGCATGTTCGGGTAGCCCAGGAGCTCCGCGGCCTCGTCTTCGGACATGGCATCGACAATAGCGCGCAGGGCCTGCTTCGCAGTCATACGGCAATGATAGCAGGCGTGCGGCCGCCCCCCGGGCTAGTCGGCCCAGTCGGGCTTGCGAAGCTGGCTGCGCTCGCGGCGGGCGATGCCGCGTGCGAAATCCTCATTTGCCCGGCGCACGAAGTCGGTCATATCGTCGGTGCCGAGCTTCATCTTCGAGCTACGCCAGCGTTTGAGCAGGGCACGGTCCCGGTCGGAGAGGCCGGCATCATCGGCGATCAGGTTGATGATGACGCTGAAGGCTTCGGCAAGCTCGTCGTCGGTGAAGTTCACTTCCATGGCTACTTCCTCACCGTGTCGGCGCGGCCGCCGTGGAGCTTCACGCGGCGCAGGAACTTCGCATCGAGGCGGGTGTTGATGGCGCGATTGATATCCTCGGTGAGCTTTTCGATGGTGGCGCTCTTCTCATCGTTTGTGCTGCGCCAGCGGCGGATGGCTTCCTTTCCTTCTTCGGAAAGGCCGGCGTTGTCGATGGCCACGGCGCTGGCAAGCATCATGAGCGACCAGGCTTCGGGCTCTTCAAGCAGAACGAACATGTGCTACTCACCTGTGAAGTGGGGTGGGCGTTTTTCGAGGAAGGCGCGAACGCCTTCCGCCCGATCTTTGGTGGTCTGCAGGAGCAAGGTCAAATCGGTCTCGAAGCGGAGGGCCTGTTCGAACTCCATCTTCAGTCCCCGCCAGATGGCCTCTTTGGCGAGCCGCACCGCGATCGGCCCGCGCGAGGCGATGGTACCAGCGAGGCGCCGGGCCTCTTGAACAGCGCCGGCGGGCGGCGCCACCGCAGAGACGAGCCCTGCGCTAAAGGCCGCCTGCGCCGCGAGGGGCGACTCCAGCCCGGCCCCCCCAAGCAGGCGGAGGCGCGCGGGGGTGGAGCCCGCTGCTATGGCGGAGAGGTCGAAGGTGCTCCCCTCGTCGCAGACGCGCAGATCGCAGGCGAGGGCGACATCCAGCCAGGGCCCGGCCAGGTTCCCTTCGAAGGCGAAGATGAGCGGGAGAGGGAACCGTTCGAACCAGAGGAGGTCCGCGGCGGAGAAGCCTGGCCCCGCCTCTCCCGGCGGGGCCGCGCAGATGGTCACAACGTGCGCGCCTCCAGGGTCGCGCAGAGCCTCAAGGCGCTCACGCAGGCCGGCGGGCGCGGGCAGGGCTTCGAGCGAGAGCACGGGCGCGGCCATGGGCTGGGCGGAATCCCCCATGCGTCTCAGGGTAGCGGCCCGGCCGAAGACTTGCGATGTTGCGGGTGCGTCAGCGAGCGGACATCATGGGCTCGCTGACGCACGAACAACGCGGCCTCGCGCCGCCCCCAAGGAATCGCCAATGCCTGACCTGACCGCCCGGGCGCCCATCGAAACCGAAAAGACGGGATGGTTGCACGACCGCTCGCGCATTCCCGCGCGGCCGGCCGCCAGCGCGCAGGAACTGCTGGTCCGTTACCGGGGCTGGCTGCTGGGCTTCGCCCTTGCGCTGGGGCTCACGGCCCTGGCCTTCCAGACCCGCGCTTCGTGGGAGAACCATCGCGACTGGGTGGTGCCCATGACGGTGACTATCTGGGCCCCGTCGGGCCTGGCGCTGGGGTTCCTCATCGATCGGCGGCGATGGAAGGCGGTGGCGCCCGGCATCGTGCTGCTGGTGATCGCCCTCGTGCTCACGGGCGTCAATATCTGGCGTGGAACGGAGACCGATGGCCAGGACAACTGGCGGGATGCGCTCAGCATCATCACCGGCGTGACGATTGGCTTCATGGCAGTTGCGCTCCTCGCAGCGCTCGCGTGGTCTGAGATGAAGGGTGGGGCCCGGAACGGGGAGCGGCCCGCGGAGTAGGCTTGCCGCTCTAGCCCAGCCGCTCGACCGCGCCCAGCCCGAGCGCGATGAGGCCGGCCGTGGCGCTCGCGATGGCATCGTCGCTGGCCCACGAAGCGCGGTCGTTCACCCTGTCGACCACCAGGCAGGCCGCGCCCGCGCGCAATCCCCGGCCGAGGGCGACGGTGAAGATGGCCGCGGCCTCCATTTCGACGGCAAGCACGCCGCGGCGACGCCATTGCCCCCATGACGCCGGCTGGCGGTAGAAGGCATCCTGCGTGACGAGGTAGCCCACGTGCACGGCGCCGGAAAGGGCCGCTCCCGCGGCCACCAGCGCCCGGGTGACGGCTGCGTCTGCTGCAGGCGTGAAATCCGCCTTCCCGCTGTAGTGGCGCGTGGTGCCATCGGCGCCCACCGCGGCGGAGGCGATGACGAAGTCGAGCACGGCGACGGAGGGCGCGATCGCGCCGCAGGTCCCCAGCCTGATGAGGGTCTCGACTCCCAGGTCGGCGAGCTCTTCGACGACGATCGCGGCCGAAGGGCCGCCCATGCCCGTGGTCTGCACCGACACGGGGCGCCCGTGGTGCGCGCCCGTGAAGCCGAGCAGGCCGCGGTTTTCGTTGTAGCAGCGGGCGGCATCGAGCGCGCCGGCGATGAGGACGGCGCGGCCGGGGTCGCCGGCGAGCAGGGCGATGGGCGCAACGTCGCCGGGTTGGGCGCGGATGTGGAGCGGCACGCTCAGCCCCTGCCGAACACGAAGAGGCCGTGCCCGGTGGCGCCTCGCTCGTACGACTGGACGAGCATGGCGAGCAGGTCGAGCTGGGCGAGGTAGCCAGGCTTGCCGTAGCGCGCCTCGTATTTCGAACGGTGAGCGACCATTGCAGCCTCGGCTGCGCGCCAGGCCTGGAGCGCGTCGAGGGAGAGCGAGCGGTGAGAGCGCATCTCCCAGCCGAGCCCGGTCCACTCCTCGATAAACGCCTCGACGCCCCCCCGCCCATCGGCGGGGACTTCGCAGCAGAGGCAGATGGTCGCGGCCGGGGCGGCCACGCGGGTCATCTCGCGGGGCAGGATCATGCTGTCGAGGCTCCAGACGCTTGCGAAGGCGCCATCGCGGAAGGGGAGCTTCGCAGTTGCGGCGGCCACCCAGCCGACCGCCTCGCCGCCGGGCATTGCCCGCCCCGCGGCAAGGAAATCGGCATTCAGGTCGGTGGCGTAGGCGGCGGCGCCCGTCTCGGCAGCCGCCAGGCGTGCGGCCGCGCCCACAAAGGCGCCGCAGTCGAGCATGCGGTCGCCCCGGTGAAGGCCGCTGCGCTCCAGGAGCCAGCGGGTAGCGTCGGCGCCGCCGATGTGGTTGTGCTCGCCGAGGAAGTCGATCCACCAGGCCGGGTACTCGGCGACAAGAGTGTCGAAGACGGCGCTCACCCCCGGAGAGTAGCGCAGAGTGGCGCTGCGGGCCGCAGGTATCACCTTTTTTGACCGCGCCAGCGGCCACGGTTAGATTCGCCCCAACCATGTCCCCGGAGGAACAGGCCCGTGCTCACGCCCGCCGACGAGTACCTCATCCACCAGACGCCATACACCTTCGACTCCGTCTTCACGAGCGACCGGAACTTCTACGACCGCTACTTCTTCAACGGCTACAGCCGGGACGGGTCGGTCTATTTTGCGGTGGCCATGGGCTGCTACCCGAACCTCGGCGTGATGGACACGGCCATCGCGGTGGTGCACGAAGGGAAGGAACGCTGCGTGCGCGCTTCGCGCCTGCTGGGATCAGACCGGATGGATACCCGCGTTGGGCCGATAAGCGTCCAGGTGGTCGAGCCCTACCGGAAGCTGAGGCTGAAGGTGGCGAAGAACAGGTGGGGCATCCAGGGCGACCTGCTCTTCGAAGCGCGCGCCGTGCCCGTCGAAGAGGCGCACTTCTACCGCCGCACTGCCAACAACGTGGCCATGGACTACACGCGCATGACCCAGCACGGGACGTGGACGGGCAAGCTTTCGCTCGATGGCAGGGCGTTCGACCTTTCGACCCCGTGGTGGGCGACCCGGGACCATTCGTGGGGCATCCGCACCGTCGGCGGGCGCGATGCGCGCGGGGCGCCGCCCGCCGAGCCGCCGCAGTTCTTCTGGAACTGGGCGCCCTGCCACTTCGATGACCTCTGTGTGCTCTTCACGGTCTCGGAGCATTCCGACGGCACCCGCTGGCACGAGTCGGGCGTGATCATGAAGCCCTACCCAGCGGGCACGAAGGAGGACACGGCCGTCGACCACGAACTCGTGTTCCGCAAGGGCACGCGGCACCTGGAGTCGGCCCGGCTCTTCTTCCGCCCGAAAGGAGGCAAAGAGCTGGAGATGACCGTGAAACCGATGTACAGCTTCCTCATGAAGGGCATCGGCTATGGCGATCCGAAGTGGGGGCACGGCATGTGGGTGGGACCCGACGAGGTGGAGGGCATTGAGCTCGACCTGGCGAAGGAGAACCCCATGGACCCCACGAACCTGCACGTGCAGCAGATCTCGGAAGTGACCATCGGCAACAAGAAGGGCCTCGGGCTCTACGAGATCATCGCCATCGGCCCGGTGGAGAAGTACGGGCTGAAGGGGCTGCTGGACCCGGCCACATAGCGGTGACGCGGGCGAGAACCGCACCCCGGAGGAAGGCGATGAATAGCGAGGAACGTGAGCGCCGGGTCCAGGAGATCGTGTCCCGGCCCTACCGGAAGGTGATCAGCGGAGACGACGTTGACGGCTACCTTGCCGAGGCCCCCGAGCTCCCCGGGTGCGTCACGGCCGGTGAGACGGTCGAGGAAGCCCTGGAGCTACTGGGTGACGCCATGGAGGGATGGGTGGAGTGCGCCCTTCTCGCTGGCGAGGAGATACCCGGGCCCGCAGCTTCGCTGCAGAAGAGTGCGTGTTTCAGCCGCTGAGGGACGCCTTCGCCTCGGCGATGCTCGCTTCGAGGGCAATGCCGGTGCGCCAGGTACGGCACAACAGCTGCTGCCCTTCCCCGGCCTGGTGGCCGAACAGGTAGACTTGGCGCCAGCAGTTCTTCCGGGAGGTGGCCCATGCCCGCGCTCGATGGCATGCGCGTGCTCGATCTCACGCAGTGGGAAGCGGGCACGACTTCGACCCAGTACCTCGCGTGGTTCGGGGCCGACGTGGTGAAGGTGGAGCTGCCCGGGGTGGGCGACCCGGGCCGCCACACCACCGGGCCAGGCCACGATTCGCTCTACTTCATGAGCTTCAACAACAACAAGCGGAGCGTGGCGATTGACCTCGGCACCGCCAGGGGGAAGGCGCTCTTCCTGGAGCTGCTGCCGAAGTTCGACGTGGTTGTAGAGAACTTCACCCTCGGCACGATGGAGAAGCTGGGGCTTGGTTACGAGACGCTGAAGGCGGCCAACCCGGCGATCATCTACGCGACCATCAAGGGCTTCGGCACGCACGGCCCCTATGCCTCCTTCAAGTGCATGGATATGGTCGCGCAGGCCGCAGGCGGGGCGTTCAGCGTCACCGGGCCGGCGGAAGGCCCCCCCACCAGGCCGGGCGCCACCTTCGCCGATACGGGTTCGGGGATGCACTGCGCCATGGGTATTCTTGCCGCCTACGTGCAGAGGCTCCGCACCGGCCAGGGCCAGAAGGTCGAGATAGCGATGCAGGAGACCATCGCGAGCTTCATGCGTGAGCCGATGTCGCAGCGAGAGTACCGCTCAAGCCCGATCACGCGGCGCGGCAACCGCACCGTTTCGCCAACCGACATCTATGAATGCGCCCCCGGTGGGCCGAACGACTATATCTACATAATGTGCGTGAACACGCGCATGTTCGATGCGCTCATCACTGCCATCGGCAAACCCGAGCTTGGCGCTGACCCGCGCTTCCAGACGGTACGCGACCGCCACCAGAACGGCGACGCCCTCCACGAGGAGGTCGCGGCCTGGACGCGCCTGCGCAGCAAGTGGGAGGCGATGGAGACCATCGCCGCGGCCGGGGTGCCGTGCAGCGCCGTCCACGATTCCGAGGACATCCTTCACAGCAGGCACCTGCACGCCCGCAACATGATCCGGACGCTTCGCCATCCGGTGAACGGCGACGTGCAACTGCTGGGGCCTCCAATCCACCTCTCCGAATCCGAGGTGGAGATGGTTCCTTCGCCCCTGCTGGGCGAGCACACAGCCGAGGTGCTTTCGGCCGAGCTGGGCCTGCGCGCGGGCGAGCTGGCGGCGCTGGCCGAAGATGGTGTCGTGGGCCTCGCGCCGGCCCTCGAAACGGCGGGAGCCTGAAGCATGACACGAACCCTGCGCGTCAGCCTCTGGCCGGGCCCCGGCAACTCGTGGGCCGAAACGCTCGACCTCTGCCGCCACGCGGAGGCCTCCGGGTGGGACGGCGCCTGGTACGCAGACCACTTCATGCCCAACGCCGAGGATGTGAGCGGCCCGACCAATGAATGCTTCACTACCCTCGCCGGGCTGGCGGCGGCCGTGCCCCGCATCCGGCTGGGCTCGCTCGTGGCCGGGAACACCTACCGCCACCCCGCGGTGCTTGCCAAGATGGCGGCCGGCATCGACAACATCAGCGGTGGGCGGATGGTGCTCGGTCTCGGCGCGGGCTGGCAGGAGAACGAGCACGCCGCCTACGGCATCGCGTTCCACACGGTTGGGGGCCGCCTGCGCCGGCTGGAGGAAGCGTGCCAGGTCGTGCGCGGGCTTTTCGACCACGGGCGGCTGAGCTTTGAGGGGCGCTACTACAGGCTCCAGGGTGCGCCCCTGGAACCGAAGCCTATCCAGCAGCCGCTGCCGCTGCTCGTTGGGGGCGGCGGCGAGCAGCTAACGCTCCGCATCGCCGCGCGCTACGCGAATGAATGGAACGTGTGGGGGACGCCCGATCTGCTTCGCCAGAAGATCGCCGTTCTCGAACGGCATTGCGCAGAGGCCGGGCGCGACCCGCGGGAGATAAGGCGCTCGGCGAACGCGCTCCTCATCCTGACCGATGACGAGGCGCTGATAGAACGGACCCGCGCCACCGGCAGGCCGCTCATTGCGGGGAGCGTGGGCAGGGTGCAGGAGACGCTCGGGATGTACCTGGAAGCCGGCGTTGACGAAGTGATCATCCCTGACTTCAACCTGGGGCGCGGGGAACGGCGGAGGGAGCAGCTCGACCGATTCATCCACGAGGCTGCGGCCCCGTTCCGCTGACGGCCGCGCAGGAAGGAGCAGGGGCGATGGGCAACGAGGCAGGAAGCGTGGTCGTCACCGGCGCATCGACGGGCATCGGGCGCGCCTGCGCCCTGCGGCTCGACCGCATGGGTTGGCGTGTCTTCGCCGGCGTGCGCAGGCCTGCCGACGGGGAGGCGTTGAGGGCGAAGGCATCCGCGCGGCTGCTCCCCGTCGAGCTTGACGTCACCGATGAGGCGTCAATCGCCCGGGCGGCCGGGCGGGTTGCGGCGGACACCGGCGATGCAGGCCTCGGGGGGCTGGTGAACAACGCCGGCATCTCGGTGGCGGGCCCGCTGGAGTTCCTGCCGCTCGAGGAGCTCCGGCGCCAGCTCGAAGTGAACGTGACCGGGCAGGTCGCCGTGACGCAGGCGTTCCTGCCGCTCATCCGGAAAGGGAACGGCCGCATTGTCTTCATGGGCTCTATCAGCGGCCGGCTGGCCACGCCGTTCCTGGGCCCTTACGCGGCGTCGAAGTTCGCGCTCGAAGCCATCGCCGATGCGCTGCGGGTGGAGCTGCGGCCGTGGGGCATCCGGGTCTCGATTGTCGAGCCGGGGAGCATCGCCACGCCCATCTGGGAGAAGGGCCAGGACGCGGCCGACGAGCTGGAGCAGCAGCTTTCGCCGCGCGGACACGAGCTCTACGACCCCGCCATTGCGGCTGTGCGCCAGGCGGCGAGGGACGCCGCCGCCCGGGGCGTGCCTCCGGGGCGCGTGGCGAAAGCGGTTGCCCACGCCCTGACAGCGCGGCGGGCGAAGACGCGCTACCTCGTGGGCAATGATGCCCGTCTGCAGCTGACGATGGCGTCGCTCTTGCCCGATCGCGCCCGTGATAGCCTTGTGAGCAGGGTGATGAAGCTCCCGCGCTAGACGGGCGGCGCTACTGGTCGTCGTCGAAGGTCTGGACGAGCGTGCCCTCGCAGTTGTAGAGCTGTGCGTCGTTGTCCGCGCCCATGTTCCAGGTGGGGAGGTGGGACCACCAGAGCGCATCCGCGGTGGGCGGGAACTGGGCCGTCGCCGAGCGCACCTCGGCCGTGCCGTTCAGCATCCAGCCATCGGGGAAGTGGTACGTGTACGGCTTGGGCTGAACGCTCACGATCTTCCAGCCAGTCATATCGCCCGCTCCCTGGATGGTCACGTACTGGTAGGTGCCGGCCAGCAGCTTGTTTAGCTCGATGATCGTCGCTTCGGTCCCTCCGCAGGGCTCACCGGGGTAGTAGCGCCAGGTGAACCTGATCGAGTGGCCGCCGCTCGATACTGGCGAATCCGGGTGCACCCAGATGAGGGCGAAGGGGGTGTAGCCGGTTTCTGCTTCGGGGCGCAGCCTGAAGGCGACCGCGTCGCCCGGCTCGGGTTCGATCAGGAGGGAAGAGTACCCATCGCGGGGCGGTTCCCCCACCTCGGCGAGGCTCTCGAACTTGCCCAGCTTCTTCATGCCCACCCCGTTGGCGGGCACGAACTGGATGCCGTTCCACCAGACGTCGCGCTCGCTGGTGGTGACCTGGGGCGGTTCGAAGATGAAGCCCCGGCCCGCCTCCAGGGTGAGTGTGTTCCCCGGTGTTGTGGGCGTGGTTGTGGGCGTGTTGGTCGAGGTGGTGGTCACCGTGACCGTGGGGGTCACGGGCGCATGGTATTCGTCGTTTGCCACCATCGGCACGAAGGCCCGGAATTCGAGTCCCCCGGCATGGCTGCTGGAAGAGCCGCTCGCCAGCGCGAACACGATCGCGCCCAGCCCGCTCATGGCGCCGCCTGCCGCCAGGATCCAGGCGAACATCCGCCACCGCCGTTGGCCAGCCACCCCCTCATCGTGCATGGTGACCTCTTGCGCGCAACCCGGGGCAGGCCTCAAACAGGAACGCCTCAAACGGAGAGCTCGCGGTTGATGCAGGCACGGGCGATGTGGAGTTGCTCGTAGGTGACGCCGTCGCCGAGCGCCTCCTTGATGGGGCCGAGCGCGCCCACAGGGCCGCCCCCGGCAGCGCGCCGGACTTTCGCCAGCGTTGCCAGGTCGATCCACGGCGACACGTCCTCGATCTCGCCACGCTCGATGAGGTGGCCGATGTGCGTGGCAATGGTGCTCGCGTTCATCCCGCGCCGGGCAGCGATGGCGGGGATGTCCTCCCCGGCGCGCAGAAGCTCCCAGGTTCGGCGAACAGTGTCGGGCAGGGCCCGCCCATGGCGGTCGCGCATGGGCGGGCCCTGTGCAGGCGTCCGCGGCGGAGGCGCGGGAGGAGTGGCGGTGCCCCGGGTGACCGCAAGGAAGGCCTCTCCGTAGCGTTCATACTTCACCCTGCCCACGCCGGTGACAGTGAGCATTTCCGCCCGGGTGCGGGGGCGCTTCGCGGCCATCTCCCGCAACGTGGAGTCGCTGAAGATGACGTAGGACGGGACGTTTTCGGTCTCGGCGAAGTGCTTGCGGACGGCGCGCAGGTCCTGGAAGAGCGGGTCGGCAGCATCTGCTTCGCGGGTTGCGCCGCGCGGAGGGGCCAGGCAGGGTCCGCAGTTGCCGCAGGCGCGCCCATGGCCTTCGTCGCCGAAGTAGTCGAGGATGCGCGCCCGCAGGCAGGTGACAGACTCAGCGTAGCGCTGCATGGCATCGAGCTTGCGCACGGCGTGGGCGCGGTGCGCCTCCAGGCCGTCCAGGTCGATGCTCTCTTCGCCGCCCGCCCGGGTGGCGGCCACCATCTGCCCCCGGCGCTGGGCCAGGCCGGAATCGACGAGTGCCTGGATGGCGGCGTTGACGCCGGGCTCATCGTCGGACTGCATCAGGTCGCGCACGTGGACGCGCTCGCCGCCCGCGCTCACAAGGGCGCGGTAGACCTCGACCACGGTGGCGGGCTCCGGGTGCTGGAGCTCGATGAAGAACTCGCGCAGGGAACGGTCGCGCGGGGCGAAATAGAGGACGCATTCGGCGGGGGCGCCGTCACGCCCTCCCCTGCCCGCCTCCTGGTAGTAGGCCTCGATCGACTCGGGCATGTCGTGGTGGAGCACCATGCGCACGTCCGGCTTGTCGATGCCCATGCCGAAGGCGTTCGTGGCCACGATCACAGGCAGCCTGTCCCGTGCGAAGGCATCCTGGATGCGCCTGCGCTCGCTATCCTCCATGCCGGCGTGGTAGCTCGCGCTGCGGATGCGCTGGCGCTTGAGGAAGTCCGTGAGCTCCTCGACCTTCTTGCGGGTGCCGCAGTAGACGATTGCCGATTCGCCCCCGAGCTCTTTCAGCTTCGCAGCGATGCGTTCGTCCTTCTCCTTCTGGCTCTTCACGCGCACGACATCGAAGCGGAGATTCGGGCGGTCGAAGCCGGCGACGTGCACCTCCGGGTCGTGCAGGCGGAGCCGGGCGGCAATGTCGGCACGGACCTCGGGGTCGGCCGTGGCGGTGAGGGCGACGATGGGCGGATTGCCGATGCGGGGGCGCACCGTGCCCAGGTCGCGGTAGCTGGGGCGGAAGTCGTGCCCCCACTGGGAGATGCAGTGCGCCTCATCGATGGCGAGCAGCGCGACGCGCGCCTGGCGCAAAGCGGCCATGAAGGCCCCGTCACCGAAGCGTTCGGGGGCGACGTAGAGGAGCTGGAGCCTGCCGGCAACGGCATTGCCCATGGTCTCTGCCTGTTCCTCACGGGGCACGGTGGAGTTGACCGCGGCGGCGGCCACTCCCGCCCTGGTGAGGGCGTCGACCTGGTCCTTCATCAGCGCCAGGAGGGGCGAAACGACCACCGTGAGGCCGCCATCGAAAAGCAGCGCCGGCACCTGGTAGCAGAGGCTCTTGCCTCCACCCGTGGGCATGACCGCCAGCGTGTCGCGCCCGGCGAGGACGGCGCTGATGACTTCGGGCTGGCCGGGGCGGAACTCGGCGTAGCCGAAGGTTTCGCGGAGCACGCGGCGCGCGGGAGCGAGCGACCGGGGGTCGGGGGCGGAGGAGCGAGGTGACTTGGGGCGCGTGGTCACGACCGGGGATTGTAGAACATTTGAGCGGGTCCGGGAATCCCCTGCCGCGCACAAACAGCGGCCCCTCTCCCGGAGCAGGGAAGAGGGGCCGCAAGAGGGACGAAACGGGTCAGCAGCAGCGGCCGGGAGCAGGCACGCCGGCGGGCCTGGTGGCGACCACGTTCGTGGTGGCCAGGCCCTTGCCCAGCTCGTACTCGCGCGCGTCCGAGGTGACGTTGTCGAAGCCCGCAGCCCGGATCTTCGCCACGTATTCTGACTCAAGGAGTGCGCCGGAGATGCAGCCCGCCCACTGCTCCAGGTCGCTCTTCAGTTCGGCAGGCGCCTCGCGCTTCCACACCATGTCCGAGACCTGCAGCCGTCCGCCGGGCTTCAGCACCCGGAAGGCCTCGCGGAAGACGGCATCCTTGTCCGGGGCCAGGTTGATGACGCAGTTGGAGATGATGACGTCGACGCTCTCGCTGTCGATGGGGAGCGCCTCTATCTCGCCCTGGCGGAACTCTACGTTCGTCGCGCCGACCTTCGCGGCGTTCTTGCGGGCGAGGGCGATCATCTCGGGGGTGCGGTCGATACCGTAGACCTTGCCGGCCGGCCCCACCATCTTCGCAGCCAGGAAGCAGTCGATGCCGCCTCCCGAGCCGAGGTCGAGCACCACCTGGCCCGGCTGCAAGGCGGCGATCGCCGTGGGGTTGCCGCAGCCGAAGGAGACGTCGGTGACCGTGCTCGGGAGGTCGGCGACTTCTGCCTGCGAATAGAGGGCGGCGATTTTCGTCACCTGGGCGTCGGTGCCCGCATCGCTGCCGCAGCAGGAAGGGGCCTCCTCGGCCGCGGGCGCGCTGCAGCATCCGGAGGCGGCGACCAGCGGGACCTCGTCTTCAATGCTATCGAGGACGCCCCGCACGCGGCCTGCGTACTCCCGGGAGACGGCTTCGCGGATCTGATCGTTGGTGGGAGCGGTCATTTTCGGGTTCCTTTCGGGGAATCGCAAATTTGCGATAAGGTTCAATCGGAAAATTACGATGTCATTGTGCCGCTGTCAACCCCCGGCTGGCATTTCATCGTAAATCCTCGATATCATACCCGCAGGCAGGAACGAATGAAGACGATCGATGGGCTAACAGAAGAAGAAGAGCGCGCCGCAACCGTGTTTCGCGCCCTGGGCAACCCCGCCCGCGTGAGAATTGTGACCGAGCTGGCAAAGCGGCAGGCCTGCTACACGGGCGACCTGGTGGAGGTGCTGCCGCTGGCGCAGTCCACGGTCTCGCAGCACCTCAAGGTGCTCAAGGAGGCGGGCATCATCAGCGGCGCCATCGAAGGCAACCCCTGCTACTGCCTCGACGAAAGGACCATCCGCTGGCTGGTCGATTTCTGCTACCGCGTCTGTTGTCCTGCGGGTGAAGGGGTGGCGCCGGCCGGGGGCGGCCGCGAACCGGTGGAGTGTGGCGCCAGTGCATGCTGAGGTTCCCCTCGCCTGGAACGGCGACCCTGCCTGCTTTGGCTGCGGCGCTGAGAACGAGCTCGGCCTCCAGCTTGCCTTCCGGCGCATCGCCGAGCACACCGTGGAGTGCGAGTACGTCGCGCCCGTGCACTATCGCGGGGCGCCCACTGTCCTGCACGGCGGGATCCAGGCGACGATCCTCGATGAGGTGATGGGCAAGGCGGTGCACCTCGCCTTCCACGACCGCCCGGAGATGCGCATCGTGACGGCCGACTTCAGCTTGCGCTACCGGCGCCCGGCGCCCCTCGGCGAGACGCTGCGGGCGCGGGCCGAGCTGGTGCGCGTGGAGGGGCCGAACGTCTTCGTGCGCGGTGCGCTCTTTGATGCCGAAGGCAACGAGCTGACGATCGCGGAAGCGCGCTGGCGGGCACTGGGCGAGCCTGCCTAGAACGGCTTAAACACGGCCAGCCAGGCGAGCACGGGCACGCCCAGAACGAGCAGCGCCCCGAACACGAGCGGCACCCGGTCGGCCAGGATTTCGCGCATCTCTTCCGTCTCCTCGTCCTGACCGGCAGCAGCGAGCGAGACGTCGCGCGCCCGCCGGAGCCCCACGCCGAACAGGGGCAGGCAAACCAGGTAGAAGAACACGTAGAGCCCTGCCAGGGCAGCCAGCCAGCCGTCACGAAGGAAGTTGTAGTCGCCGCTGACCGCCCAGAAGAAGCCCGTGACGCCGGTCACCATGGCCCCGGGGACAAGCACGCGGATTTCGTTGTCGGCCGCCTCGGCCAGGAGGGTGGCCCGGGAGCGGAGGTCGTTCAAGACCCAGGCGCGCAGGACCAGCGGGTAGGTCGAACCAAGCCCGGCCCCGAGCCAGATGAGCCCAAGCACGTGAACGATTCGCCAGCCGTCCATCTTCAGTGCGCCTCCCGGCGCGTGGCGCGAACCGCCTGGCCGCGCGGCACCTCAGCCGGTGGCGGCGACGGCGGCGCCTTCTGGTTGCTGCGAAGCGGCGCGCCGGTGGGCGGCGGCGGCCGCCACGAACTCCCGGAAAAGCGGGTGCGGGCGGTTGGGGCGGCTCTGCAGCTCGGGGTGGAACTGCGTGCCGAGCATGAACGGGTGCCCGCCAATCTCTGAAATCTCGACCAGCGCCCCATCGGGCGAGATGCCGCTGACCACCAGGCCCGCGTTCTCAAGCTCTGCCCGGTAGCGGTTGTTGAACTCCCAGCGGTGGCGGTGGCGCTCGCTCACCATGTCTGTGCCATAGGCGGCGGCGGCCACGCTGCCGGGGGTGAGGCGGCAGGGGTAGGCGCCCAGGCGCATGGTGCCGCCCTTGCGCGTCACGCCGAGCTGCTCTTCCAGCAGGCTGATGACGGGGTAGGGCGATTCGGGGTCGAACTCGGTCGAGTTGGCGCCCTCCATGCCACAGACGTTGCGCGCGAACTCGGTCACCATCACCTGCATCCCCAGGCAGAGGCCGAAGTAGGGTATGCCTCGCGTGCGCGCGTAGGTGGCCGCCCTGACCTTGCCCTCCCAGCCGCGCTCGCCGAAGCCGCCAGGAACGATGATGCCGTCGACGCCCTGGAGCACGGCTGCGGGCTCGCGCGTTTCCAGGTCCTCGGCGTGGACCCAGCGGATGCTGGCTTCCACGCCATTGGCAATGCCGGCGTGCGCCAGCGATTCCTTCACCGACATGTAGGCGTCGTGGAGCTCAACGTACTTGCCCACCACGGCCACCTCAACGCTCCCGGCCGGGTGCTTGAGCCGGTCGACCATTTCGCGCCACTCGGCCAGGTCGCGCCCGCCCGTGAGCCCGAGGCGGTCGATGACGTAGGCTCCCAGCCCGCGCTCTTCGAGGATGAGGGGGACTTCATAGATGGAGCTGACCGTTTCGAGGGGGATGACGGCGGCGGGGTCGACGTCGCAGAAAAGGGCGATCTTGTCGCAGATCTCCCTTGAAACCGGGTGGTCGCTGCGCGTGATGATGACATCGGGCTGGATGCCCATGGAGCGCAGCTCGCGCACGGAGTGCTGGGTCGGCTTGGTCTTCAGCTCGCCCGTTGCTCCCACCCAGGGGAGGAAGGTGACGTGGACGCTCAGGTGATTCTCGCGCGGCTCCTCGTGGCGCATCTGGCGAATGGCCTCGATGAAAGTCTGGCCCTCGATGTCGCCGACGGTGCCGCCAACCTCACAGATGATGACATCGGCCCGGGCGGAATCGGCCGCCGCCCTGATGCGCGCCTTTATCTCGTTGGTGAGATGCGGGACGGCCTGGATGGTGCCGCCCAGGTAGTCGCCCCGCCGTTCGCGTTCGAGCACGGACAGGTAGACCTGGCCGCTGGTGACGGATGACGCCTGCGAAAGGTCCTGGTCGATGAAGCGCTCGTAGTGGCCGAGGTCAAGGTCGGTCTCGGCGCCGTCGCTGGTGACGAACACCTCGCCGTGCTGATAGGGCGACATCGTCCCGGGGTCGACGTTCAGGTAGGGGTCCAGCTTCTGGATGGTGACGGAGATGCCGCGGGACTTGAGGATTCTGCCGAGGGAGGCGGTGGTGATGCCCTTGCCAACGGAGCTGACCACACCACCGGTGACAAAGATGAACTTCGGCATGGCCCCCCGCGGCGGTGTGTGCTCTACCGATCCTAGGCTCGGGCCCGGGGGGTGTCAACGAACATATGTGCCATTGGCAACCGGCATTCCCCGGCCGCCGGGAGCGTTGTGGGGGCCCTCCCCGGCGGCGCGGATCGGAGCGGCCGGGGAGCCATGTCTGGCGCCTCGCATTGCCATTGCCCCCGTGAGCGCCGCCGCTCACAATGCCCCCAATCAGCAGAGGAGAAGAAGCCCGTGATAACGAAAGACGAGCTCGCGCGCGGGATCCGCTTCGCGGGCGAGCGCGCGGCCGCGGCCGCCTCATACACGAAGAACTGGGACCACCAGCTCGCTCACCAGTGGACCAGCCGGGACGCGTTCGTTCACATCGCCAGCTCGGCCGGTACGGCGCCGCAGATTGCCCCCTTGCTGGCGGGAGGGGCGCTCGCCGGGGTGACGCTCGAACAGGTCGCCGGGATGAACGCCCAGAGCATCGCGAAGATGGCGAACCAATCGCAGGAGGAAGTGGTCAGGGCAATCCGCGATGGGCACGAGGCCTCGGCCGCTTTCGTCGAGACGATGGATGAGGCCGCGCTCGGCCAGACGGTGAAGCTGGGGGGTTACGAGATGCCCCTGGCAGAGATCATCGCCCAGGTCTGGATCCACCACACGATCGCGCACACCTACGAAGCCAGCGCCCGCTGGCCAATCCAGTAACGGGTGACTGCTTAGCCGCCGAAGACGATGGCAGCGGCCGCGTTCAGGGCCGTGTCGAGCCGGCCCAGCGCCTCGTTGCCCATGGTGCGCTTGTTCGCCGTGCCATCCTGCTCGCCAGCGGCCTTGCCTGTGGCGCGGCCCGCCTTCACGGCATCGACGGCCTCGCGGTATCGCGCATAGGCCCCCGTTCGCGCCAGGGCTGCAGCGGCGATTGTGCCCTTGCGCACGGCGTCATCGATGCGCTTGGCGGCGGCGTCGATCTTCGAGGTCATCTGCTGGGCGGCCTGGAGCCGCTCGCGTTCAAGCTCGCTGTCGAAGCGCCGGTCGGCGAGGGCCTCGCGCGCCTCGTCGAGCGCCTCCGAGGCGGCGATCACGGCGTCGGCGGCATCGGAGAGCCGTTTGCTCTGTTCGTCGTTCATCCGTCCTTCCCCCTGACCAAGGAGATGGCCGGATTATAGGGCAATGGCGCGGCGCTACTTCTCAAGGTTCTGCCTGATCGCCTCCAGCTCTTCGGCGCTGATCTCGCCGCTGGCGTAGCGGCGCCGGGCGATATCGAGCGGGCTTTCGCGCGGCGCTCTATCACTCCTGCGCGCGTAGGCGGCAATGGCCCACGCCCCGAGCGCCAGGAGCCCGAGCCAGAACACCGCCATCGATGCGAGCATGATTGCCCCGCCCGTATCGTCCCAGTCCATGTGGCCGTGGTCGCGTTGCCTGGCGACGGTCGCCTGTGTTTCTCCGGGGCGTGATTCGGCTCCGACAGGCGTTTCCACCTGCCAGCGCACGCCATTGATGGTGAATTCCCGGGCCATGGCGCACCTCCGCCAGCCATTATGCACCGGGGAGAGCGCGGCGTGGGCCACGCCGGCAACCGCCCGGGGACGATGCAGGCGGACCTGCAGGGGGTAGCGGAAGGGGCGCGTTCCGTGGATACTGAATCTCTCAGAACGGCGTCGCACGGCGTGGAATGATAGAATTGCAAGATTACAGCACGAGCGCCCGGGCTGCGCCGCTGCAGCGCGGCCGCTTCGTTCGCGCGGCGCTGGCGGCGGGCGGGGGCGCCCTGGTTGCCATCGGCGTGCTTGGCATCTTCCTCCCCCTGTTGCCGACCACGGTCTTCTTCATCGCCGCCGCGGCCTGCTTTGCACGAAGCTCGCCCTCGGCCCACCGCTGGCTCACGACCAATCGCCTATTTGGCGACTACCTGCGCAACTACCACGAAGGGCGTGGCGCCACGGTGGGCACGAAGGTCTTCTCCGTAGGTTCACTCTGGGCCGGGATCGGGTTGAGCAGCTGGTTCCTGGGGCCACCCTGGTGGGTGGAGCTGGGGCTCCTGGCCATCGCCGTGGCAGTCACGCTGCACCTGCTGACCCTGCGCACCATTCGCCCGTAGCGGGGGTGACGGGAACGGTCATGGGCCGCGGCCCGGGTGGCGGCTGCGCGCCCCGCGGAGGGGCTTTACCCCAGCTTGCCCTGCTCTCCACCCGGTGGTAGCTTTTGTGTGCTAAATCACAACCCCCGTAGCGCCCCTCAAGAAGGGGGCACCGGAACCGGAGCTTGGCCGTCACATGTTCTGCAGAGCCGCCGCGCGACCCAGCGATCAGGGGCTCTGCTTTTCCGTGGGACGAGCTGCCCTGAGGCCCCGCCCATGAGCTTCTACGACACCTGGTCGGCCATCATGATCGCCGCGATCGCAGGGTTCATCCTGGTGTTCACGGCCCTTGTGGGGGCAAAGCTGCTGGCGCCCTACGCCCGCGAGCGCGGCAAGGACACTTCGTACGAATGCGGCATGCAGCCCGTTGGCAAGAACTGGGCCCAGGTTCACGTCCGCTACTATCTCATCGCCATCCTCTTCCTCATCTTCGATGTGGAGACGGTCTTCATCTTCCCGTGGGCCATCACCTTCCTCGACCTGCCGCGCTACGCCTTCTACGAAATGCTCGTCTTCATCGGCGTCCTCGCCGCGGGGCTGGTCTACGCATGGCGCCGTGGCGTGCTGGAGTGGCGATGACCGGGCAGAACACACCTGCGCCCGGCGCTGCCCCGCTCTACATCCCGGACTTTGGGGGTGAGGCGGAGCGCCTTACGCCCGCTGCTCCGCCCGAGGCACGCGCGTTCTATCGCATGGTGCTGCCAGGTGTGGCCCAGACCGGCGTCGATACCGTCCTCTCGCTGAGCCGCAAGAGCTCGCTCTGGCCGATGACCTTCGGCCTCGCCTGCTGCGCCATCGAGATGATCGGCACCTTCATGTCCAACCACGACCTGGACCGCTTTGGCATCGTTCCCTGGCCGAGCCCCCGCCAGTCGGACGTGATGATCATCTCCGGCACTGTGACGAAGAAGATGGCCCCGGCCATTAAGCTCCTCTACGAGCAGATGCCCAACCCCAAGTACGTGATCGCCATGGGCGCCTGCGCTACCAACGGCGGCCCCTACACGGCCTACGACCGCGTGCTGCAGGGCGTCGACAAGATCATCCCCGTTGATGTCTACGTGCCGGGGTGCCCACCTCGCCCCGAAGCGCTCATCGATGGCTTCCTGGCCCTTCAGCAGAAGATCCGCGAAGAGAAGGGCATGGTGGGATGACGGCAGAGAACGTGACCCTTCCGCCGCTCGCGGGCGCCATCAAGAAGGCGCTGCCGAAGGTTCCCTGCGCGGCAAGCCTGACAAAGACGGACCTCGACCTGCGTGTCGCCCCGGCCGATCTGCTGGCCCTGGTCCAGGGACTGAAGGACCACCCGGACCTCGGCTTCGACTACCTGCGCAACGTCACCGGCCTCGACATGCAGGAGAACGGGCTCGAGCTGAAGTACCACTTCTACTCGTTCAAGCATGGCCATACGGTGCAGGTCACCGTCGCCACGCCCCCGGGCGAATCGCACCTTCCTACCCTTGCGGGCCTTTACGCGGCCGCCGATTGGCACGAGCGCGAGGCGGCCGAGATGTTCGGCTTCGTCTTTGACGGCCACCCCGACCCGCGCAACCTGCTGCTCGAAGAGGACCTGCGCATCCACCCTCTGCTCAAGGCGCACCCGCTGCAGCCGGTCGAGATCGTGCAGGGCATCGAAGATGGTCGAGCGGGGTTTGAGTTCTAATGTCTATCTGGCCTGAAGAACGCCTGGACCACGTCGACACCGAAGGCTTCCACACCGTCGACATGACGATCAACGTCGGGCCGCAGCACCCCGCGACCCACGGCGTGTTCCGCATGCTGCTCACCGTCGATGGCGAGCTGGTCACCGCCTGCCGCCCCTATATCGGCTACCTCCACCGCGGCCTCGAAAAGCTGAGCGAGCTGAACGACTATCGCCAGGCGATGGGCTTCTGGGACCGCACGGACTACCTCGCCGGGCTCCTCTGCGAACAGGCCTACTGCATGGCCGTCGAGAAGCTCGCTGACATCGAGGTCCCCGAGCGCGCGGAGTACATCCGCGTCATGCTCTCGGAGCTTTCGCGCATCAACTCGCACCTCATGTTCCTGGGCGCTTTCGGCGCCGATGTCGGCTCCTTCGGGACGAGCTTCACCTACGCCTGGCGCGAACGCGAGCGCATCTACGACCTCATCGAAGAGGTCTCGGGCGATCGCATGTTCCCCACGTACTGCCGCCCGGGCGGCGTGACGATGGACCTCCCGGAGAACTTCGAGAAACGCTGCCGCGAGGTCCTGGGCCACATCTACCAGGGCATCGACGACCTCGATGGCCTGCTCACGGGCAACGAGATCTTCGTCGAGCGCTGCCGGGCGCTTTCGCCGCTCACTACCGAAAGGGCGATCAACCTCGGTGTCACCGGGCCTGTGCTGCGCTCCACCGGCCTCGCCTGGGACCTGCGCAAGGCCGAGCCCTACAGCGTCTATCCGCACCTGAAGTTCGATATCCCCGTTGGCCTCAGGGGAGATGTGTTCGACCGCTACATGGTTCGCCTGGCCGAGATGTACCAGAGCGCCCGCATCGTCGAGCAGTGCCTGGAGCAGCTTCCCGGCGGGCCCTTCCTCAACCCGAACCTGCCCAAGAACCTGCGCATCGACGATGCCGAGGCCTACGTCCGGATCGAAGGGACCAAGGGCGAATACGGCGTCTACGCCCTGGCGAAGGGGGGCAACAAGGCCTACCGCATGAAGCTCCGTTCGCCTTCCTTCTGCAACCTCTCGGCCCTGAGCGAGATGGTGGTGGGCCACTACGTCGCCGACGCCATCATCATCCTCGGCTCGCTCGACATCGTCCTGGGTGAGGTGGACAAGTAATGAACGGCGCCAGCCCGCTGCCCTTCGGCGACGTCTTCTTCGGTTGGTCGTGGCTCGATGCCATCATCCGCATCGTCATCGTCGTGCTGCTGATGACCGTCGTCGTCGTCTACCTCACGTACGGCGAACGCAAGGTCGTGGCCCGCATCCAGCAGCGCCTGGGCCCGAACCGGGTGGGCCCCTGGGGCCTGCTCCAGGGCTTCGCCGACGCTATCAAGTTGCTCATCAAGGAAGACATTCGCCCCCGGGCGGCCGACCGCTGGGTCTTTGAGTTTGCCCCCTTCCTCACCTTCATCCCCGTGCTCATGGTGCTGGCGGCCCTGCCCTTCGCGCGCGACTGGGGCGTTCGCAATGTCACACTGGGCCTGCTCTTCGTGAACGCCGCCCTGGGTCTGAACATCGTCGGCATCATGATGGCTGGCCTCGGCTCGGGGAATAAGTACGCGCTCCTCGGCGGTGTCCGCGCCGCCGCGCAGATGATCAGCTACGAAATCCCGCTCGTCATCAGCATCCTCTGCGTGGCGATGGTCGCGGGCACGCTCGATCTGAACGCCATCGCCATCCTCCAGGAAGACCGCCCCTTCCTCCTGTTGCAACCGCTCGCATTCGTCATCTTCTTCACGGCCATGCTCTCTGAGCTCCACCGCGCCCCGTTCGACATCCCCGTCGCCGAATCCGAGATCGTCGGCGGCTACTTCGTCGAATACTCCGGCATCCGCTGGAGCATGTTCCAGCTCACCGAATACGCCTCGCTCTGGGCGTTCAGCATCTTCGGCAGCGTGGTCTTCCTCGGCGGGTGGGAGTTCCCCATGGGGAGCGACTGGGGCTGGGGCTGGCAGCTCTTCCTCACCTTCGTGAAGAGCCTTGCCTGGATTATCGCCGTCATGTGGGTGCGCACCACGGTGCCGCGGCTGCGCATCGACCAGCTCATGAGCTTCTGCTGGAAAGTGCTCCTGCCCATGAGCCTGGTGCAGCTCCTCATGAACGGCTTCATCCTCGTCTACGATTGGCCGCAGGAGCTGCTCACCCTCACCAGCGGCATTGGCGCGGCCGCGCTCGTCGGCTTCGTTCTCTACCGCACGGCCCGCCACCCGAGCGTTGCCCACCTGGTTGGCTCCTACAAGCGGGCGGGGGCGGCGGCGCAATGAAGGGTCTCTTCCGCGGCCTGGCGACAACCCTTTCGACTGCCTTCCGCCGGCCGGTAACGTTGCAGTTCCCCGAAGTCAAGCACGAGCTTCCCGTGCGCCAGCGCAGCTTCCCCGTGCTGACCTGGGACTTCGATCACGAGGAGCCGTTCTGCACGGGCTGCATGGTCTGCGTGCGCAACTGCCCCGTCGAATGCATGACGGCTGTGATGCAGGACAACCCGAAGTACCCGCTCGGCCAGAGCAATCGCCGCAAGATCATCGAGAAGTTCTGGATCGACTACGGCCGCTGCATGCGCTGCAACATCTGCGTCGAGGTCTGCAACTTCGAAGCGATCGTCATGGACAACACCTGGGGCGGGCACGAGCATTCGGCTTTCGACCGGCGCGACCTCCACAAGGACCTTGACGACCTCACGCGGGCCAGCCGCGAGGGCCGCCTGCCGGCGCCCTTCCGCCCCATTGACGCCCTTGAGGCCTCCGTCGCCAGGCTGGAGGGCAAGGAAGCTCCCGAGCCGGGCATGAAGGGGGCGCGCCCCGAGGCGCGGCAGGCGCAGATAGAGCGCATTGCCGCCGGCCAGGGCGCTGGCATCCAGGAGCGCGAACCCGAACCGGGGGCTCTCAAGGCTGCCGCGGCCGCCGCCGGCGCCGGGGCCGAAGAAGAGCTCGCCGGGCTTTCCGAGAAGAAGCTCCGCGCAAAGCGGATGCGCGCCGAAAAGGAAGCTCGCGAGCTGGCCATCGCCGAAGGGCGCGACCCCGAGGCCGCCGTGGCCGAAGCGCGCAAGGCCTTTGAGGCGAGCGTCAGCGGCGGAGGCGCGCCCCGCGCGGCCGCTGGCCCCGCTCCCGCTGCTGCGGGCGCGAAAGGCGACCCGAATTCGCCCAGCAAGCTGCGCGCCCGGCGCATGCGCGCCGAACGCGAAGCGCGCGAGAAGGCTATCGCCGAAGGCCGCGACCCGGAGGCCGCCGTCGAAGAAGCGCGGGCCGCCTTCGAAGCGAGCCTGGGCGGCGCTCCCGCAGCCGCGCCGGGCGCCGCAGCCGCGTTGGCCGCAACCGATGGCGATGCGCCTTCGGACAAGAAGCTGCGCGCGAAGAGGATGCGCGAAGAGCGCGAGGCACGCGACAAGGCCATCGCCGAAGGGGCCGACCCCGAGGCCGCCGTGGCCGAGGTCCGCGCGAAGTGGGGGGTGCAATAGTGGCCACGGAAATCCTCTGGTGGGTCTTCGCCGCCGGAATCGTGGGGGCCGCGCTCGGAGTGGTGTTTTCCGGTTCGGTCATCCATTCGGCCATCTTCCTCATCCTCAGCCTCGCGGGCGTGGGGGCCATGTACCTCTTCCTGATGGTCGAGTTCCTTGCCCTTGTGCAGTTCCTTATCTATGGCGGGGCGGTCACCGTGCTCATCCTGCTGGCGCTCATGCTCACGCGCATGGGAGCGGGCGAGAAGGTGAACGGCGCCCAGGCGCCCGTGGCCTTCATGGTAGCCGTGGCGCTCGGCGCCATCCTGCTCTCGGTGGCGGTGCGCACCGCCTGGCCGGGCGATACGGGCGACATGCCCCACAACATCGCTATCGAAGCCGTGAGCGAGAAGCTCTTCCTTGACTTCGGCGCCCCCTTCGTGATCGCCTCCGTGTTGCTGCTGGTGGCGCTGATCGGGGCCATAGTCCTTGCCCGCCAGGAGGATGGGGAGTAGCCATGGTTCCTCTCGAAAACTACCTGGCCCTCAGCGGGATCCTCTTCTCCATCGGGTTCTACGGCGTGCTTGCCCGCCGCAACGCGGTGCTCATCCTCATGAGCATCGAGCTGATGCTGAACGCGGTGAGCCTGAACTTCATCGCTTTCGCCGCCTATCTCGACCCCGACCGCATCATCGGCGCGATCTTCGCCGTGTTTGTCATCACCGTCGCCGCCGCGGAAGTCGGCCTGGCTCTTGCCATCGTCATCCGCCTGTTCCGCAACCGCGCCACCAGCAACGTGGACGACGCGGCAATCATGAAGTGGTAAAAGGGGCCGTCTCGAACCATGGGAGCTGAACAGGCATGGCTGCTGCCCGCGGTACCGGCGGGATTCTTCATTCTGCTTGCCCTCTTCGGGCGCTACCTGCCCCGCCAGGGCGATGTCCTTGGCGTGCTCGCCATCGGCACGTCGTTCGTGCTCTTCTTCTTCGTCCTTGCCGACTACCTGGGCATCGGCGAGGGGACAGATATCGTCCTCAAGAGCTGGGCCTGGTCCGACATTGGCGACTTCAGCCTGCGCTTCGGGATTGCCGTTGACCCGATAACAATCGTGATGCTCGGCGTGGTCACCAGCGTGGCGCTGATGGTCAACATCTTCTCCATCGGCTACATGAAGGGTGAAGCGCGCTACTACTGGTTCTTCGCCGTCCTGCAGCTCTTCGCCGCTTCCATGCTGCTGCTCGTGCTCGCCGATAACCTCCTCCTCGTCTATGTCTCGTGGGAGCTGGTGGGCGTCTGCTCGTTCCTGCTCATCGGCTTCTACTGGGAGAAGCGCAGCGCCACCGAGGCCGCCAAGAAAGCCTTCATCACAACTCGCATCGGCGATGTCGGGCTCCTCATTGGCATCATCCTGCTCTGGCGCGAAGCGGGCACGTTCAACATCCAGGAGATCATTCACGCCGCCGAGAACGGCGAGTTCAGCTCTACCTACCTGACCGTCTCCATGCTTTTCGTCTTCCTGGGGGCCATGGGCAAGAGCGCCCAGTTCCCCTTCCACGTCTGGCTGCCCGACGCCATGGAGGGCCCGACCCCGGTTAGCGCGCTCATCCACGCCGCCACCATGGTTGTCGCGGGTGTCTACCTGGTAGCCCGCCTCCTGCCCGTCTACGAGGTGGCCGACCACACGATGATCGTGATCACGCTCGTGGGCCTCATCACGGCGGTGCTTACGGGCTTCATGGCCTTCGCCCAGACCGATATTAAGAAGGTGCTGGCCTACTCCACCGTGGGCCAGCTCGGCTTCATGTTCATCGCCCTCGGTTCGGGCGAACCCGCCGCGGCCATGTTCCACCTCATGACCCACGCCTTCTTCAAGGCGCTGCTCTTCCTTGGCAGCGGCTCGGTCATCCTCGCCACCCACCACAACCAGGACATGGAGAAGATGGGTGGCCTCTGGAAGAAGCTCCCGGTGACGGGCACGACGTTCCTTATCGGTTCGGCGGCCCTCGCCGGGGTCGTGCCCCTGGCAGGCTTCTGGAGCAAGGATGAAATCCTGAACGCGGCGAACACGGAATGGGGCGCCTGGGCGCTCGTGCTCACGGCCGCCGCCGCCGTGATGACGGCCTTCTATACCACCCGCCTCTTCATTCGCACCTTCATGGGTACGCCGCGCGACAGGCACGTGTATGACCACACAGAGGAACCCGGCTGGGTGATGGGCGGACCGCTCGTCTTCCTTGCCTTCCTGGCCGTTGTCTCCGGCTTCCTGGTGTTCAGCGGCGTGGGCAGCGCGCTCGGCTTCCCGGGCGGGGTCACCGAATTCGTATACCTCCACCACCCGCACGAGTACTCAATCAACTGGGGGCTGGCGGCGCTCTCCCTCGGCATCAGCGGCGCCGGCATCGCCATCGGGGCCTGGATGTACTGGGGCAACAGCCTTGCCCGTTCAACGAAGCTTGCCGAATCGTACCCGGCCGCCTACCGCCTGCTCGTGAACAAGTTCTACTTCGATGAAGCGTACCAGTGGGGAATCGACCGCGTGGTGCTCGGCTTCAGCTATATCGTCTCCTGGTTCGACCGCAATGTGGTGAACAACACAGGCGTCGATGGCTCGGGCGAAGCGACCGTCTACGGCGGCTTCGTCCTGAAATTCCTGCAGACCGGCAGGCTCCCCAACTACGCCATGGGAATCGCCCTTGGTGTCGTTGGGCTGGCCTTCGCCGGAATCATGGTGAGGGGCTAAGAGATGACCTTCGACGAGGCCCAGGGCTACGTAGTCCTTGCCACGCTGGCCGCGCCCCTGCTGACGATGCTCCTGCTTGTCTTTGTGCCCGGCAGCCAGAAGATGGCCGTGCGCTACATCTCGCTCGTGGCCGGGGCCATCATGTTCGGCCTCTCGATCTACATCTTCACCGCCTACCAGGTCGGCGATGGCCACAACGACATCCAGATGCAGCTTCGCTGGACCTGGGTAGAAAACGTCGCCTTCCTGAGACAGGACGGCATCACCCTGAACCTGGGCGTCGACGGCATCTCCGCCACCCTGGCGCTCCTCAACGGGATCGTCGCCTTCGCCGGCACCCTGGTCAGCTGGAAGCTCGACTTCCGCACCAAGGACTTCTTCATCCTCTTCTGGATGCTCGTCGCGGGCGTCTACGGGACTTTCTTCTCCCTCGACCTCTTCTTCTGGTTCTTCTTCTACGAGCTGGCGGTGGTGCCGCTCTACCTGCTCATCGGCGTCTGGGGCTCGACCCGCAAGGAATACGGGGCGCTCAAGCTCACACTCATGCTGGTGGGCGGTTCGGCGCTCATCTGGATTGGCATCTTCGCCACCGTGCACGAAGCCGGGCTGGGCACCTTCGACATGCGCCAGCTCTGGGCCGCCGGCGCCGATGGCACCCTCGACCCGACCTTCCAGAAGACCTTCTTCCCCTTCATGGTCATTGGCTGCGGCGTTCTCGCCGCCCTTTGGCCCTTCCACACCTGGTCGCCCGACGGCCACATGTCGGCCCCGACGGCCGTCTCCATGGTGCACGCGGGCGTGCTCATGAAGCTCGGGGCGTTCGGCATCATCCGCCTCGGCATCCAGCTGATGCCCGAAGGTGCAGAGTTCTGGATGCCCACCCTCATGGCCCTCGGTGTGACGGGCGCCCTCTATGGCGCCACCGCCGCCCTCACCCAGCGCGACTTCAAGCTCATCTCGGGCTACAGCTCGGTCAGCCACATGGGCTACGTGCTCATGGGCCTGGCGACCATGAACTCAATCGGCGTCACCGGCGCCGTGCTGCAGATGTTCTCCCACGGGGTGATGACGGCCCTTGTCTTCCTCATGATTGGCGCCCTCTATGACCAGGCGCACACGCGCGACATGAAGGATTTCGGCGGCCTGGCGAAGGTGATGCCCGTGTGGGTCATCTTCTACACCATGGCCGGCCTTGCGAACGTGGGGCTGCCCGGGCTCTCGGGCTTCACGGCCGAGTTCCACATCTTCGTGGGCACTTTCCGTGCTTACCCGCTGGCGGGTGCGCTCGCGATCCTCGCTGCTGCCCTGGCGGCGGCCTACATGCTGCGTATGTTCGCCATCGTCTTCTTCGGTCCCCTGAACCCGCGCTGGGCGGGCCTCAAGGAGATGACCCCGCTTGAGAAAGTCTCGGGCGGCCTGCTCATCGCTTCGATGCTGGCCATGGGCCTCTACTGGGCGCCCTTCACCGACCGCATCGGCGCCAGCGTGACTCTCCTTCCCGGGGTGACTGGCTAATGCGCGACTACACGCTCTTCATCCCCGAATTCATCGCCGGCGGGCTGGCGGCCGCGATCATCGCGGCGGAGCTCTTCTGGCCCGGCATCCGCCGCGAAACGCTCGCCTACCTGACAGCCCTTGCCGCCGTGGCCTGGGGCGTGGCCAGCCTCTTCTACGCCGGGGGCGACCCCGAGAGCTTCCAGGGCCTTATCCAGATCGACAACTTCACGACGTTCTTCCGCCTCATGGGCGCGGGAATCGTGGCCGTGGTCGCGCTGCTTTCGGCGCAGTTCCTGAGCGGACGCACGAAGACGGCATCGGAGTATTACGGCCTGCTCCTTGTGGCCGGCTGCGCCATGGTCTATATGGCGGCCGCGCGCGAACTCATCACCGCCTACATCGCCCTTGAGCTGCTCAGCTTCTGCCTCTACATCCTCGTCGGCTACCTCAAGCGCGACAACCTGAGCAGCGAGGCGAGCCTCAAGTACATCCTCCTCGGCGCCTTCTCTTCGGCAATCTTCCTCTACGGCATGAGCCTCATCTACGGTGTGACGCACTCCACCTACTACGACGAGATCGCCAGCTCCCTCGCCTCCCGTTCGGCCGACACCGGCCAGGCGGCGGTCGTCGGCTTCATGCTCATCCTCGCCGGGGTCGGCTTCAAGGTTTCGGCGGCGCCCTTCCAGTGGTGGGCTCCCGACGCCTACGAGGGTGCCCCGCTCCCGGTCACCGCCTTCCTTTCAACGCTTTCGAAGGCGGCCGGCTTCGCGCTCATCATCCGCCTCTTCACTTCGGCGCTGACCCCCGACGCCGTCGAATGGCGCTGGGCCGTGGCCATCGTCGCGGGCGTCACCATGACCATGGGCAACCTGGTTGCCATCCAGCAAACCAGCATGAAGCGCCTGATCGCCTACAGCTCCATCGGCCAGGTGGGCTACATGCTCGTGGTCCTCGCCGCCATCGGCTGGGGCGACCAGGAGGTGGGACGCAACGCATCGACGGCGCTGCTCCTTCACCTGACCGGCTACGTGCTTTCGACGCTGGCGCTCTTCGCCGCTCTCACCGCCTACTTCAACCGCACGGGCAAGGACACGATCACGGGCATGCGCGGCATGGCCGAGACGCAGCCCTTCCTGGCGATGGTCATCACCGTCTCGCTCTTCTCGTTCGCTGGCCTGCCGTTCTTCGCCGGGTTTGCCACCAAGCTCTTCATGTTCCAGGCGAGCATCACCGGCGACCTTCTCTGGCTCGTCGGCCTGGCCGTGCTGAACAGCTTCATCAGCCTCTACTACTACCTGATGGTCATCCGCCAGATGTACCTCTTCAACCCGGAAGAGGGGCTCACGCGCTTCAAGGTCAGCCCCGTGCTCTGGGCCACGGCTGGCGTGCTCATGCTCGGCGTCATCTTCATCGGCTCCTACCCGGCGCCCGCCTTCGAAGCCGCCGAACGCGCCACCGAGACCCTCTTCGAGCAGGGCCCGTCCCTGGAGGCCACCGCGCGGTAGGGGCGGGCTCCCTACCCCACCATCCGCTTGATGAACAGCGCCATGATGTCGGCGCACTGGCGGCCGAGGAGCGGGTCCGAATCGAAGGCGTGCGGCTGGTTCGCGTACATGTGGAGCTCCACCGGCACCTTCGCGGCGAGGAGCGCCTCGTACATGTCAGTTGACTCCGCCGCTGGCACGAGCTCGTCACTGTTGCCGTGAAAGAGCAGCGTGGGCGGTAAGGTTCCGCTCACGTATGTAATCGGGCTGGCGGCGCCCAGGTCCTCTGAAGAGGCCTGCCGCCCGAACAGGGGATCGAAGCTCGTCCTCCAATTGCTGGAGCCGAGCCCCGTCGGTGGGTAGAAGGCGATGACGGCCGCCACCGAAGTGCTGACGCCGGCGTTCCCGCCTTCGCCTTCAAACTCCGGCACTCCGGGCGTCCCGGCGGCCATCAGCACCAGGTGCGCCCCCGCCGAGTTGCCCTCGATTACGATCTTCGCCGGGTCGATCCCCAGCCGTTCGGCGTTTGCCCGCATCCAGCGGATGGCCGTCTTCACGTCGTGCAGGCATGCCGGCCAGGGGGATTCGGTCACCAGCCGGTATTCGCTCGCCACGCAGGTGTAGCCTTTCCGCCCCAGGAGGATGCCGTAGCCGCGCAGCTCCGAGCGGTCGCCCTGCACCCAGCCGCCGCCGTGCACCAGCAGCACGCCCAGGCCGTTCTTCACCGCCGCCGGCGGATGGTAGATGTCGCACTTCAGCTCGCGGCCCCCGCCGGTTCCGAACACGACACCCGGCTCGACTTCGACGCGTTGCTGTTCAGCGATGGTCATGACGTGAACTCCTCGGGTGGTAAAGCGCAATCTACGCGGCAATGCCACCCGCGACAACGCGAGCCGACAGACCCTTGACGGGCGCCGAAGTGACCATGACCATGGTCATATGACCATGACGCGAACAATTCCGGCCGGCGAATTCAAGGCCCGCTGCCTGGCCCTCCTCGACGAAGTCAAGGAAACCGGCGAGGAGATAATCATCACCAAAAGGGGCAAGCCGGTGGCTCGAATCCTGCCACCCGAGCCAGGGGACGCCCCCTGGGAGCGGCTTCGTAACAGCATCGTCTGGCAGGCCGACGATATCGTAACGTTCGACACTTCGGAGGAGTGGGAGGCGCTCCGATGATCGTCCTCGACACCCACGCCTGGCTCTGGTGGATGGCCGGGGACGAGCGGCTGTCGGCCAACGGCAAAGCCGCCATCGAGCGAGCTTCCAGTGCCGGGATTCCCGCCATCTGCTGCTGGGAGCTGGCGCTCCTGGAAGCGCGCGGCAAGATCAGCCTCGCTATGGGCGCGCTCGAATGGATGGAAGCGGCGCTGGCGCTCCCGCGCGCCCGGCTCCTTCCCCTTTCGCCGCGAGTGGCAACCCTGGCCAACACCGCTTGCGAGGTCTTGCACCGCGACCCTGTCGACCGCATCGTGGTGGCCACCGCGCTCGACCTTGGCGTGCCCGTCGTCTCGGCCGACGAGCGCATCAGGAAGTCTGGCGTGGTCGAGGCGGTCTGGTAGCGGCTCCGGCCTAGTTTAGCCCGCCAAGGCGGAATGAGTCCTCGTCGTCGTCTTCGTCAACATCGCTGTCGCTGTAGACGCCCGCCGGCGAACCCCGCCACACTGTCACGATGAAGTCCTCGCGATAAGGGTCCGCCGTCATCACCAGCCGCTCGTCCACCGAATCGATGAGCGCATGGATGCGCTCTTCGTTTGCGTCGGCTGTGGTGCAGAGGGTGGCGAGCACGTTCGCGCCCTGGTAGTGGATATCGACCCGGCCGACGATGCCGCCATCTTCAAGGATGGTGTAGGCCTCCGAATGTGGTGTCCGCGACTCGCGCTCGAATTCGATCACAGCGGCCGTACCTGTCCTTTCCCGAAAATGGTCCATTTGTAGCTCGTCAGTTCGCGCAGCCCCATCGGTCCGCGGGCGTGCATCTTCTGGGTCGAGATGCCCACCTCGGCGCCCAGCCCGAACTGCGCCCCATCGGTGAATTGCGTGCTCGCGTTCACGTAGACAGCCGCCGAGTCCACCTCGTCGACGAAGCGCATCGCGTTCGCATAGTTCGACGTGAGGATGGCGTCGCTATGGTGGCTGCCGTGCTCCTCGATGTGGGCGACAGCCTCCTCCAGCGAGTCGACGATGCGCACCCCCACGCGCAGGGCGAGGTGCTCGGTCTTCCAGGTGGCCTCCGTGGCGCGTTCCGTGGCAATGTCCGGGTACCGCTCAGGCGAAAGCAGGGCCAGCGCGCGGTCGTCGGCGATGAAGACCACCTTTTCGCCCCATCGTTCGCACATGCGCCCAAGGAAGGCGGGCGCCACGGCCATATGAACGAGCAGTGTGTCGACGGCGTTGCAGATGCTGTAGCGCCGCGTCTTGGCGTTGTCGACGACGGTGGTGGCCATCTCCAGGTCCACCTCCGCATCGATGTAGATCTGCACCACCGCGTCGCCGTGCGCCACCACCGGCATGGTCGCATTCTGGCGCACGTAATCGATGAGCTGCGCACCCCCGCGGGGCACCATCAGGTCCACCAGGTCGTGCGACTTCAGCAACTCGCCCACGTGCCCACGGTCGGGGTCGCTCACAACCTGGATCGCTTCCGGCGGAACCTCGGTGCCGGCGAGGGCTTCCCGGATGATCTCGCCAAGGGCGGCGTTACTGTGCCGCGCTTCCTTGCCGCCGCGCAGGAGCGAGGCGTTGCCGCTCTTCAGGGCGAGAGCGGCGATGTCCACTGTCACGTTCGGGCGCGCCTCGTAGATGCAGGCCACCACGCCCAGCGGCACCCTCCGTCGCCCGATGAGCAGGCCGTTGGGGAGGGTGCGCGCGTCGAACACCTCGCCCACTGGGTCGGGCAGCCCCGCCACGGTGCGCGTGTCGGCGGCGATGCCCCGCAGCCGCTCGGGCGTGAGGGTCAGCCGCTCCAGGAAGTAGTCATCGAGCCCGGCCTGGCGGCCCGCCTCCAGGTCGCGCGCGTTCGCCTCCAGCACTGGTCCCTGGTTTCCCTCGACCAGCCCGGCGATGCGGAGGAGGGCAGCGTTCTTGGCCCCGGTAGAGAGCATCGCCAGCTGCCGGGCCGCCGCGCGGGCGGCCGCTGCCCTCTCGCGAATATACGATGTGGCCGTCGTCATGGCCGTAGTGTAGCGCGCCGCCAGCGAGTGCGGCGTGCCGGCGGCTCCTTGCCCGTTTCGACCGGCTGCCTCCGCTTCGGGTAGACTGCGCGCGCGAGCATTCCCGGGGGCGGCCGGGAAATCCTGCCGGGAGTCCACCGTTGTCTGCCCCCAGCCCTGTCACCCCCTGCCCGTCCTGCGGCGCAATGCTCCTCGAAGGCCAGCGCTTCTGCCCCGGCTGCGGCGCGGCCGCGCCTCCACCGCCGCCTGCTGCCCCCACCTCCTGCGCCTCCTGCGGGGCCGCGCTGGTGCCGGCGGCGCGATTCTGCGCTTCCTGCGGCTCGCCCGTCGCGCAGGCCGCTCCTCCGCCTCCACCCGCACCCGCTCCTGCACCTGCGCCGGCGGCGACGTGGCACCCGGCCGCGCCTCCACCGCAACCTTCGCTCCCGGTGCTGTGTGGCGCGTGCGGCGCCGCCCTCGTGCCGGGCGACGTCTTCTGCGCGGCCTGCGGCGCCTCCACCATCGGACAACCGGCCCCGGCCGCCGAACCGGCCCTGGCGGCGGCGGCCGCAAACCTCTGCCCCGGCTGTGGCACGCCACGCCGCCCGGGCGCGCGCTTCTGCCGCGTCTGCGGCGCCGCCGGGGAGCCCGTGCCCCAGCCCGAGACGCTCGTCAACGTGGCGCCTCCCCCTGCGGCGCCTGTCCCTCAGCCGCTTGCGCCCAGGCCCGCGCCGCCGCCGGCCTACGCGCCCCAGGCGCCGCCACCGCGGGCGTTTTCGCCCCAGGCTGCGCCCCCGGCGCGCCAGCCCTTCGGCGCGGGCCGCCCCCCGGCCATGCGGCCGGCGCCGCGCCCCGCCGCGCCCCGCGCTCCGGGGGGCGGCTTTGCGCTTACCTATGCCACCCTGGCAGCGGGGGCCGGGCTCGTCCTTGCGGCCATCAGCCCCATGCTCAACTGGGCGAAGGTCAGCGCGGGGGGCCGGTCCGCCAGCTCCGGGCCCTTCGACGACGGCGCCGTCTACCGCCTAGGCGACTGGCTGGGCGACACGGAGGGGCTCGACGCCTGGGCCGTGCTGCTGATTGCCATCGCCGGGCTGGTCGTCCTCGGCATCACGGTGGCGGGCCGCCTCGATGCCCGGCGAGGAGCCTCGTTCGCTGCCAGCGCCGGCGGCCTGCTCGTCGCCCTCGCGATCATGGAGATGCAGTACATCTGGTCCCGGCCCGCGGGAGGCGGTGTCGACCTTGGCCCCACCTTCGGGCTGTACATCCTCCTCGCCGGGGGCGTCCTCGCCGCCCTCTCTCGCTTCCTTCCCGCGAAACAGATCGGGGGGTAGCGACAGCGGCCCCTTGGCGTTCTGGTGGCGGGTTCGCAGGCTCCGGGAAAACGCCCGGAGCCTGCCCATGCCCACCACTCGTAACGCCTCGAAGACGGCGGAACAGCCGCTTCCCGCCCGGCTCGCGCGCCTCGACGCGGACCGCCTGCGCCGCTACCGCGAAAACCTCGCCTTCTACGAGGGCCGCCAGTGGCAGGGCCGCCCGCGCCATGGTGAACGGCGGCTGACCTTCAACTACGCGAAGGCCTTCGTCGACAAGGCCGCCTCGTACCTGCTCTTCGACGCCGTCATGCACGTCGAGCCCAACGACGGCGAGGACCCCGCCGCCCGGGCGCGGGCGCGGGCCGCGGAACGGGCCCTGCGCGAGGCCGAAGCGCTCAACGGCCTCGCGCAGCTGGACTACGAGACGGAGCTCGACTGCGCCGTCCTGGGCGACGCCGCCTACAAGGTGACCTGGGACGCCGCCGAACGCAGCGTGCGCGTGACCGCTCCCGATGTCCAGGGCATCTTCGCCTGGCGCGTGCCCGACGACCCCGCGCGCATGACGGCGGTCGCCTCCCGGTACGTGGTTGAGGAACCCGGTGGCCCTGTTGAGACCACCGAGCTCTGGACCGCGGAAACGTTCGAGCTCTGGCGCGGCCACGAACGCGTGCAGCGGATCGCAAACCCTTACTGCTTCATCCCCTTCGTTGTGTTCCCGAACGTGCGCGAGCCGAAGCAGCCCTGGGGGGCGAGCGATATCCCGCCGCTGGCCGAATCGGTGCGCGAGCTCAACCGCTCCTTCAGCCAGCTGAGCCAGATCCTGGAGCTTTCGGGGAACCCCATCGCCGTGCTCGAAGGCGTGGCCGGCTCCCGGGACATCGCCGTGGAGCCGGGCGCGGTGTGGGAGGTGCCCGAAAGGGCGCGCGCCTACCTGCTGGACCTGCTCCAGGGCGGCGGCGTCGCCCTCCACCGCGACTACATCGACCTCATCTACCGCACGCTTCACGACCTCGGCGAAGCGCCGCGGACGGCCTTCGGGCACAACCCCCAGGGGCTGAGCGGCGTGGCTCTCAACACCGAGCTCGACCCCCTGGCGAAGAAGGTCGCGCGCAAGCGGCTCATCCGCACGGCAGTCTACGAACGGCGCGCGGCCATGATCCTGCGGCTGCTGGCGCAGTTCGCGGGACTCGAGGTCGAAGGCGTCCGCCCGGTGATGCACTGGGGGCCCGTGCTTCCCGTCGACCGCTCGCGCCAGGTCGCCGACGAACGCGCCCTGGTGCAGGCCGGCATCGAATCGCGCCGCACGGCCGCCGCCCGCCTCGGCATCGACGACCCCGAGGCCGAATGGGCACGGGTTGCCGAGGAGGGCGGGGGCCTGAATCCCGTGCCCTGAACGGCCCCGGAGTCGCGGCCCCCGTGGCCGCTCGCTGTCCCACCTGTCTTCGATCCTGGGAGCCGGTTCGCGGCGCCGCCGGGCTGGAACCAACACACCACCACCCCCTGGCGCGGCTGCCGGCCTGCGCCTGCGCTCCGCTCCGGCGCGCGATTCCCGCCGGCCTCCGCAGTCACCCGGAGTCGCGGCCCCCCGTGGCCGCTCGCTGTCCCACCAGTCTTCGGAAATTGGGCACGGCAGCAGCTGGCCATGCCCACAGGTGGCTCCGATCATGCCGGAACGGCCGCTACTCCTGGGTGAAGAAGTCCGAGTCGATGCGCCACACGGTGTAGCTGGCGAGCGGATTCACGCCGAGGCCGGTATCGACCATCAGCTGCGCGAGCTGTCCCCCATCGATGAGAACGACGCGCTTCTCAATGTTCTGGACGTAGGCGCGTGCGTCGCTGGAGAACGTCGAGGTCGTGATCAGGACCCCCTTGCGCGCCTTGTGGCCTTCGAGGCTCCCCACAAACGCCTGGACCACGGGGCGGCCCACCGATGTGTCCCACCGCTTTGCCTGTACATAGATCACGTCCAGCCCGAGCTTGTCTTCCCGGATGACCCCATCTACTCCGCCATCGCCGGACCTCCCCAGCGTCTCGCCTTCGCCGAGTGCGCCGCCGTAGCCCAGCTTGAGCAGCAGGTCCACGACCAGTTGCTCGAAGAAGGCGGGCGATGCGCTCCTGACGTGCCCAAGGAGGTCGCCGGTCACGGCGGCACGCAGTTCCCGATACCCGTGCTCCATCATCTCCTCGGGCGTCAGCCCATTGGCAGCCTGTGGCTCAAGGTCAGCAGCGGGCCTCTCTCGCTTCGTTTCGCGGAACTGGCGGTAGCTGGCGTACCGTTCAAGGAGCCTCTTATCGACTCTCGCCGGGTTCTCGGCGAGCAGCGCTCGGCCGGGGCCGGTGATTCGCACCGCGCCCCTGCGGGGTCTCTCCAGGAGCCCCGCTTTCACAAGGAGCGTCAGCGCCCAGCTAACGCGGTTGTCGAATGTGGACTGGCGGCCCGAGGGGAGCCGCTCCGCCAGCGTGACTTCCGAGAGGGCGAACTCCCCGGCGAGCTGTGCCCTCAAAGCGGGAAGCTCATGGTCTCTGCCGTCTGAGGCTATTCGAAGGAGGGGAAGCATCAGTGTCTGGACGTCGGGGACGGGCATTGCATCTCGCTCGATCTGACGGTCCCACTCTTCTACACCATCCTGGAGCGTCCCGGTAGCCCCCGGCAACAGGCGGTCACAAGGGGCCTGCATCTCCTCCCTCCTCCCTCCTCCCTCCTCCCCCGGTGCGCTAATCCCCCGGCGGGCTCGCCAGCCTGCCGGCGGCGATGCCGATGAACACCCCCAGGACCGTCTCGGTGATGTGGGTCAGGGTGGTGCGCGTGCCCGCATCGCCGCCCGTGAGCCCGAGCAGCACGAGCCCGGCGACGGAAAGCACGAGGGCCACCGCCAGGACGCTCACGATCACCGAGACGAGCCGCCCGATCGGCACCTCATCGTTGCTCATCGGAGCGCCACCCTGCCCGTGGCCCGGGAGAGCGAGGCGGGCGCTCCCGGCCGCCTGAGCCCGTGAAGAAAGAGCCCGGCCGCCCCCCGCAAGACGATGAGGAGCGCGGCCAGCCATCCCGGCCAACGCCCCGCGAGACCATGTGCAAGCGCCGTCACGGCGAACCTCCCGCGGTGAAGATGCCCGTGATCGTTTCCCGCGCGGGGTCCGAGCCGGAACGGGCCGGTGTCAGCCCGGCATCACTGACCGGGCGCGCACCTCACGCGCGTTGTAGAGGGCGAAGGCGGCCGCGCCCGCGGCGGCCACGACCGCGCCGAAGACGTAGGCCGCGCGGTAGTTCGTCGCCTGGATGATCGCCCCGAGGATGAACGACCCCAGGCTGAGGCCGAGGTCGTTCCCGAGCGTGAAGGTGCTCAGCGCCCGGCCGCGGATGGCCTCGTCCGTGCGGTCAACCAGGTAGGCCATCATCGCGGGCTGGAAGGCGCCCGTGCCCAGGCCGTAGACGCCCATGGCCACGTAGAGGAGGTACGAGGGGCCCGGGCTCGCCACCACCAGCAGGCTCACCGCCAGCGCGCCGATGCCGGGGACGATGAAGTAGTGCCGCGGAAGCGTATCCATCAGCCTCCCGCTGAGGAGCCTGAAGACGAGGAGCATGGCCGCGTAGAGCGTGAAGAGCAGCCCCGGGTTGGCGATGCCGCGGTCGCGGGCGAAGAGGGGAAGGAAGGAGACCATCGCCGCGAAGGCGAAGGAGCTGGTGAAGTTCACCGCCGCCGGGAAAGCGGCCGTGCGCGCGAAGAGCGCCCCCGCGCGCGGGAGCCCGGTGCGCGCCCCCGGCTTGCGCCCAGGCGGAAGGAAGAGGAGGGCGGCAAGCCCCGCCAGCGCTGCCGCCGCTGCCGAGAGCACGAAGAGCGCCGTGAAGTGCAGCTCCTCCGTGCGCGCTCCGCTCAGCCAGTCCGCGCGCCCGGTCAGGGCGGAATCGAAGCCGGCGAGGATGTCGGTGTGGATGACGAACCCGCCCACCGCCGGGCCGATGGCGAAGGCGAGGCTGTTGGCGATGCCATAGTAGGCCAACGCCTCGCCCCTCCGCGCCGCGGGGGCGGCGTCGGCGATGTAGGTGCTCGCCGCCGTCATGAAGGTCGCGATCGAGGCCCCTGTCAGCAACCGGATGGGAACGATCGCCGCCGGTGAGTGCGGCAGGTTGTAGAGCAGGCAGTTGAAGGCGAAGAGCAGCGTCCCCGCGATGAGCATCGGACGGCGCCCGGCGGTGTCGACCAGGTAGCCCACAAAGGGGCGCACGAAGAGCGAGGTGAGGCTGGACACGCCGATGAGGGCGCCAATCTCCCCCTTGTCTCCGCCCAGCTTCTCGATGAAGAAGGGCAGGGTCGGGAAGTAGAGCAGGTAGAGGCTGAAGAAGACCAGGTTGAGCACCGTGATCCCCACCACGGCGCGCGTGAAGAGGCGGGGCCGGTCGCTGGCCCGCGCGTCCCCCTCGCGCCCGGCGGCCGCCATTCAGCGACGCTCCCGGGGGCCGGCCGGTCGCGTCAGCAGTTGTCGCGGCAGCGTGACAGGCTCGCCCACGAGCAGTTGCCGGGAGGCCACGCATTGCCGCCAGCAAAGAAGCGCTTTCCCTGCGGGCACAGGGGCCTGGGCCAGTTCTGCCACCACTGCGACCAGGCCGAGTCCCGGCGCGCCCGTGAGGAGGAGGCGGCGGCGGCCAGGGCTGCGGCAGAAGCCGGCTGGCGGCAGCTCTTTCCCAGGCAGGCGGCCGATTACCACCGCTTTCCGCCGCGGGTGACGGCGGCCGCCACGGAGATAGCGCGCGCGCTGCGCGCGGGCTGCCACTTCTCCCTCCTGGGTGGGGATCGCATGCAGTGCGATCGCCGCCTGGTCCGTTTCGCCCTCCCCGGCTTCTACCGGCTGGTGGGCGAGGAAGGCGTGGGCGGCGCGGCCACCAGCCTGCGTGTCATGAGCCACGAGCGCTACAACAGGTTCTTCCCCGGCGACGGTGGTTGAGCGCCGGTCCACCGTTGCCCGCCGGCCTAGGCGGGCCAGGGCCACGGGTTCGCCGCCTCGTAGGCGGCACTGACTGCCAGCAGCAGCGCGTCCGCGTGCCGGGGCGCCACCACCTGCAGCCCCACGGGGAGTCCGTCGGCGGCGAGCCCGGCCGGGAGCGAAGCGGCCGGGTGCCCGGTCACGTTGAACGGCGGCGTGAAGGGCAGGTAGCCCGCCGGCCCAACCTCCCTGCCCCCGATGGCCGCGGGCGGCGGCCCTTCGGCAGCGAAGGCCGTGCAGGCCACCGTCGGGGTGAGTAGGAGGTCGTAATCCTCGAAGAAGGCCGTCATCGTGCGGTTGAGCTGGTGGCGGGCCTCAAGCGCGTTGGCGATGTCGACCCCCATGATCGCCCGCGCCTGCTCGGCGAAGAGCACGAAGCCCTTCTCAAGCTCAGCCTTCTGCTCGGCGGTCATCCCATCGATGAGGCGCACGTCGCCGGGGGCGGCCATGGTGTACCACGCGGCCATGGGGTCGGCGAACCCCGGGCTGGCCTCAACGAGCTCCGCTCCCACGGCCTCGGCCAGTGCCCGCGCTGCTGCCGCGGCCAGGCGCGCCACCCCGGGCTCGGTGACGGCATAGCCGAGGTCGGGGCTCCAGGCGACCCGGCCCAGCTTCGGTGGCGGGGCGAGCACGGCTGCCTCGTAGACGCCTGGCGGGGCATCGAGCGAATCAAGATCGTTCGGGTGCGGCCCCGCGGCGGCATCGAGATAGCGGGCGGCGTCGCGCACGGTGCGGCTCACGGGCCCGAGCGTGCTGTGGGTGCCCCAGGTAGGCGCGTTCGCCGCCGCCCGCGGGATGCGCCCGGCCGAGGGCTTGATCCCGTAGCAGCCCGAAAACGCGGCCGGGATGCGGATGGAACCGCCGCCGTCGCCCGCCGTGGCCAGGGCCACGATGCCGGCGGTCACCGCGGCCGCACTCCCCCCGCTCGACCCCCCGGGGGTGCGCTCGTTGTTCCAGGGGTTGCGCGTCGCCCCGAAGAGGCGGTTCTCGGTGAACCCCTTGTAGCCGAACTCGGGCGTGTTCGTCTTCCCCACCACGATGGCGCCCGCCGCCCGCAGCCGCGCCACCTGCACCGAGTCCTCCGCCGCCACGTTGTCGCGGAAGGCGCGCGAGCCGAAGGTGAGGGGCATGCCGGCGACTGCCTCCAGGTCCTTGACGCCGATGGGAACGCCGCCGAGGGGGCCCGGGTCGAGGCCGCGCGCCACGGCGTCGTCGATCGCGGCTGCCTGCCTGCGCGCGCCTTCGGGGTCGGCGAAGATGAAAGCGTTCAGAGCAGGGTTGCGCGCGTCCAGCCGCGCCAGCGTCTCGTCTACCGCCTCGCGGGCGGAGAGCTTCCTGGCGCGAATTGCGTCGGCAACCCGCCATGCAGCGTCAAAGATGTCCATGTTCACCCTCTCATGTGATCTCCGGTGGCTGCCGATTCTACGCTCGCCCGGGGGAGGTGTCCTCTTACACGGATCCGTGTAAGATATGCGCGTGGAGGAACAACGTGCCCCCTACGATGGCCGCCCCGTGCACGCCCCGGCGCGCTGGACGGCGGGGCGGGTCCTGGCGCTGCGCGCATCGCTCGGGATGAGCCAGGCCAGCTTCGCGCGCCTTCTCGGCGTCCGCCAGCAGACTGTGAGCGAATGGGAGACGGGGCGCTACCGGCCGCGCGGCGCCAGCGTGCGCGTCCTCGAGATGATCGCCGAAGAGCCCGCCCGCTACGAAGCCGGCCCCCGCGGCATGGAAGGCTCATGATGCGCCCGCTCCCCGCCCTCACCGGCGAGGCCGCGCTGGCCGCTCGCTGGGGCGCGGGCATCCGCGGGCCCCTCCGCCTTGAAGATGGGCGCCTGTTCCACATCATCTTCCCGGGGATCCCGGCTGGCGGCAGCGGCCCGGACTACCGCGACGCCATCATCGAGGTCGGCGGGGACCTGGTGCGCGGGGACATCGAGCTCCACCTGCGCGCCGAATCCTGGCGCGAACACGGCCACCATCTTGATGCCGCCTACGCCACGGTCGTCCTCCACGTGGTGGCGGAAAACCGCGGCGGCGCGCGCACCACCCTGCACGCTTCCGGCCGACCCATCCCCATCGCCCTCCTGCCGCCCCCGGCGCAGGGCTCCTTTCCGCCCCTCTACACCCCTCCCTGCGCCCTGGCCGCAGCCCGGGGGCAAGACCCCGCCGCCACCCTGGAACGGCTCGGGTTGCGGCGGCTGCGGATCAAGGCGGCGCGCGTTGCGCCCCTTGCCCGCGCGTCGGGCCCCGGGCAGGCGCTCTATGCGCTCCTGCTGGAGACCCTCGGCGGCCCGGCCAACGGCGAGGCCTTCGCCTCCCTGGCGCGCACCCTGCCCCTCGCTGCCCTGCTCGAAAGCGTCGCTGCCGCTCCGCCCGCAACTGCGCGCCCGCTCGCCTTCACGGCCGTCCTCAAGGGTGTAGCGGCGGGCCTCGAGCTGCGGCGCGCCGGCCTCCGCCCGGTAGCCTCGCCCGGGCGCCGCCTGGAAGCCGCCGGGGCCCTCTGTGCGCGCCTCTGGCCCGCCGAGGCCTCCGCCGGCTGGCCCGCAGCTTTCAGCCCCGGGGCGCCGCTCGCGCTCCTGCTGGCCGGGCCGGGGCTGGGGCGCGGGATGGCGATTGAATGCGCCGTCAACGCCGTCCTGCCCGCCGCTCTCGCCTCGGGCGCATGGACGGAGGCCGAGGCTGTCTGCGGCTGGCAGGGGTTGCCTTCGCCCGGGACCTACGGTCGCCTGCGCCCGCTCGAAGGCTGGCTCGGCGCCGGCGGATCCCGCCCTTTCGCGAGCGCCTCACGGCTCCAGGGCGGGCTGCTTCTGCACGCCGGCTACTGCGCAAAGGGCGCCTGCGGGCGCTGTCCCCTGGGGGGCAGCGATTGAACGCCACGGCCCGCGCCACGGCGGCCTGAAATGCTCAGGCTTATTAGCCGTTCATTTCGCGTAGGCGGAGCCTCCGATACGATCCGGGCGTGGAGATCACCTGGCTCGGACGCAACTGCTTCCGTCTGAAGGGAAAAGAGCGCGCGGTTGTCACCGACCCGTGCCCCCCCGCCAGCGGCTACCGGCTCGGCAGGCCGGCGGCTGACATCGTCACCGTCAGCCGCCGCGACGACCCAGGCTACTCCTTCGTCGAAGGCGTGGCCCCGGGGGCGAAGGTCCTGGATGCTCCCGGGGAGTTCGAAATCGGCGGCATCCTCGTCACAGGCGTGGCCATGCGGCGCGAGGATGGCGCCCGCAACGTCGCCTTCGTCTGCGAGATCGACGGCATCCGGGTGGGGCACCTGGGGCTCCCTTCGGCTGCCCCTTCCAGCACCGTCCTTGAAGAGCTCGACGATATCGACGTCCTCCTCGTTCCCGTTGGCGGCCACAACAGCCTGGCAGCGACCGTCGCGGCCGACCTGATCACGGCCATCGACCCCCGAATCGCCATCCCCATGAACTACAGAACCGGCGCCGAGCAGATGGAGCTCGACACGATCGACCGCTTCCTGAAGGAGACGGGCACCAAAGCGGAACCCCAGGCACGCATCCAGGTCACCCGCAGCCAGCTTCCCGGCGACCTCACGGTGATGCTCCTGCAGCCGCGGGAATAGCCGCCCGCCGGTCTACTCCACCAGCGCCCGGTAGGCCGCCGGCATGCGGTCGAGGATGGCGTTGGTGCCAGGCGCCATCTCCTTCCAGCGCGCCATCGCCCGGTTCACCTGCGCCGCCATGGCCACGCCCGCGCCCGCAGGGGCAATCGTTAACGGCGCTCCCGTTGGGGCGGCAACGATCCCTCCCCCAGGCCACGCCGCGGCCATGTAGACCCGGTTTTCGTCGCTCCGCGCCCGTGCCACCTGCTCGAGCATCGGGCCCGGCGCGAAGGCGGACCAGGCGATGATGTCGGCGCCTTCCAGCGCCAGGCAGCGCGCCACCTCGGGCACGAGCCCCTCATCGCCGCAGAGGAGCGCCACGCGGCCGGCAGGAGTACCGGCCACGGGCGCGTTGACCTCACCCGCCGCCAGTCCGCGCCCGTGCGTTGCCTGGTGGAGCCACGTTTGCGAGGGGGTGACGAGCGCCATCTCCTGCCGCGGCGCCGCCCCGTCCACGGCAACGGCGAAGGCTGCCGCTCCGCCCGCTTCGCGGACGGCCGCCTCGATGATGGGCAGGCCATGCGTCCAGCCATCAGCGGTGGGCAGGCCCGCGAAGACGGCCAGGTCCGCGTCCTGTCTTCGCAGCGCCGTGTAGCGCGCGGCCAGGCTGGCCGGGTCGAACGCTCCTTCGCCGGGGACAATGGCCACGCGCGCGTTCGTGCGCGCCGGGACGAGCGGCTCCTCCATCAATGCAACCACGGGCAACGTCTCCGTGGGCGCCGTCAACTGGCCGTAGAGCGCAGGGCGCCGGGGCACGGTTTCCACGTCGAAGGGCTCGACCTCGAAGGTGACCACCGCGTCGTGGTCGCTCGGGGCGCACACGCGCACGGCGCCCCGGGGGTCAATCACGCAGGAACGCCCGGCATAGATGATTGTTCCGTCTTCGGGTCCCCACTTGTCGGCGGCGGCCACCCAGACCCCGTTTTCGAACGCGCGCACAGGCATCAGGTATTCGCACTGCGTGGTCGAAAGCTCCGGCATGGTGCGGCCCCACGAGACCCAGGCCGTGAGGTCGAGGACCACTTCGGCGCCATTGACCGCCAGCGAACGGGCCACCTCGGGCTGGCGGCCGTCGGCGCAGATGAGCACGCCAAAACGGCAGAACCCGGCGTCGAACACGGGAAAGCGGCCGCCCCGCGCAAACCAGCAGTTATCGAAGTGCCAGAGGAACGTCTTGTCGTAGCGCCCGCGGGTCTCGCCTTCGGGGTCGAAGATGACGGCGCTGTTGGTCACCCGCCCATCGGCGAGCGGGACTGCCATGCCCGCGGCAAGCCAGTACCCGTACTGCTTCGCCTTTGCCGCGAAGAGCCCGGCCACCTCGTCGAAAGGGCGAACCCCCGGCCGGGCGTAGGGGCTGGCGTCGCGCAGGTAGTAGGCCGGGTAGGCGCACTCGGGCAGTCCGACGAGCTGCGCGCCCGCCCGGCCCGCTTCGTCGAGCGCGCGAAGGAGGTTCTGGAGGTTCTCTTCCGCGTCTTCGATGTCAAAGGCACGCACCTGGCAGCAGGCGATGGTGAACGGTCGCATGGCGACAGGGTATCCCAGACCCAATCCCGGCGTCGCGGCCGGGGGGAGAGAGGAGGGAGCCCCGCCCGGCCCCTGCCGCCCCGCCGAGGGAGGAGGGAGCCCCGCCCGGCCCCTGCCACCCCGCCGAGGGAGGAGGGAGGAGGGAGGAGGGAGGAGGCGATTCGGGCCGGATCGCCCGGGGTGCGCTTCGGCTTCCCTCGTGCCATGTGCAATGCGGCGGATGGCGGACCTCCCCTACCGGCGGTTGGAGGTTTGGCGGAAGGCCTACGGCATCGCGTTGGAGGTACTCGATCTGGCGGAGGGGGAGGGACTGGCGCGACGGTTCTATTTCCGGGACCAGATGTGTTCGGCGGCGATGTCGGTCCCGGCGAACATCGCCGAGGGGAATGGGCGCAGCACACCGCTCGACTACGCTTCGTTCCTCGATCGCGCCCGCGGGTCGCTCTTTGAACTCGACACGTGGCTGTGCGCCGCCGGCGAGCGTGCTTACATCGCACCCGAAGCTGCCCGGTCGCTTGCGCTCCGCATCCAGGAACTGAGCGCGATGTTGCGGTCGCTCGCCACCCAACTGCGCAACAAGCCAGCGCTCGACTCCCGTCCACCGCACCGTCCCTGACTCCTCTCTCTTTTCGTTCTCGGACCACTCCTCCCTCCTCCCTCCTCCCCCATTCCTGGCCGCTCCCGCCCACCCGCCTCCTCCCTCCTCCCTTTCGCCTCATCCCCCATGCCTCGTGTACCAACACACCGCCGCCCCCTGGCGCCAACCCCGGCCTACGCCTGCGCTCCGCTCCGGCGTGCGGTTCCCGCCGGCCTTCGCAGTCGCCCAACAACCACCCCGGAGTCGCGGCCCCCCGTGGCCGCTTGATGTCCCACCCATGGCCAGGTCCGGGCGGCGCCGGCCAGGTGCCGGTAGCCCGGTGTGCGCGCATTCCGGCGGTGGCGTTGGTTCGGACCCTCCGCTCACTCACGTTCGCGGTTCAAATTGCGGGTTGCGAGGTTCATCCATCTCCTCCCTCCTCCCTCATCCCTCCTCACTCAGACCTCAGCCCTCAGTCCTCAGTCCTCGTCCCTCCCTAAATCCCCGCCCTCCGCGCATCCTCCAGGAACCGCGCGATGCCCGCGTCCGTCAGCGGGTGCCGCAGCATCTGCTCCAGCACCGCCGGCGGCACCGTGCCGATGTGCGACCCCGCCAGCGCCGCCCCGGTCACGTGCAGGGGGTGGCGCAGGCTCGCCGCGATCACCTGCGACCCCAGCCCGTGCTGCTCGATGATTGCCACCGACTGCCGCACCACCTCCATCCCTTCGCCCCCGGCGTCGTCGATGCGCCCCACGAAGGGGCTGATGAAGGCCGCCCCCGCGAGCGCCGCCAGGAGCGCCTGGTTGGCCGAAAACACCAGCGTCACGTTGACCCGGATACCTTCGGCGCTGCAGCGATGGACGGCCTTGAGCCCTTCATTATCTATAGGGATCTTCACGACCACGTTCGGGTGCCACGAAGCGAGCGTCCGCGCCTCGGCCACCAGCTCATCGGCGGTGCGGGTGATGCACTCGGCCGAGATGGGCCCATCGATGACGGCGGCGATCTCCTCGATGCGCTGGCGATAGGGCACCCCGCCCTCCTTCGCGAGCAGCGAAGGGTTCGTTGTCACCCCGGAGATGACCCCCCACGGGGCCAGCCGGCGAACGTCGTCGATAGAGGCGGTGTCGAGGAAGAGCTTCATATCCCCGATTCTACCCGTCCCCGCCGGAGTCGCGGCCCCCCGTGGCCGCTTGTTGTCCCGCGAGAATACCGGGACTCGGCCCCCGCCGGCCGAACGAATGGGGGTGGCGGTGGGGCACGGGGGCGGTGTCGCCCGGGAGGGTCAGTTTGGGTGGGACGGGTAGCGGCCACGGGGGGCCGCGACTCCGGGGGTCACCTGCGGGCCGGGTTAGGGCAGCAAGGGTCGCAGCAATGGGGGCGGCGGGCGTGGGGCACGGGGGCGGCAGTGGCCGTGGGGGTCAATTTGGGTGGAACGGGTAGCGGCCACGGTGGGCCGCGATTCCGGTAGGATGCCGCCATGCGGTTCCCGAAGAAGATCCGGCGCCCGCTGGACCACTACGCCGAACGCGAGCTGCGCTTCCACGTGGTGTTCAATTCGCACCCGGAGGTCGGGGCCTTCGCCGAATCCTTTCGCGACGCGATCTGGGGGGCGGTCCTGGCCGAACGCGAACGTGGCCGCGTCGAGCTGTTCGCCGCCTGCCTCATGCCTGACCACCTCCACCTCCTGCTGCGGCCCGATTCTGCCGATGTCATCCGGTTCGCGAACGCGTGGAAGTCGTGGACAACGCGCCTGGCGTGGGACCACGGTCACCGTGGCGGCGCCTGGCAGCCGGGCATGTGGGACCGCACCATCCGCTCGCCCGCCGATTTCGACCGCACGGCGGAGTACATCGTTTCGAACCCGGTAGCAGCGGGCCTGGCCGAGCGGCCGGAAGACTGGCCCTGGACCTGGGCGTACTACTGGGACTAGACCGGAGTCGCGGCCCACCGTGGCCGCTTGTTGTCCCACCTGCGGGCCGGGTTAGGGCAGCAAGGGTCGAAGCGATGGGGAGGCGGGGTGTGGGGCGCGGGGACGGTGTTGCTGGGGGGGTGGATTTGGGTGGGACGGGTAGCGGCCACGGGGGGCCGCGACTCCGGGGGTCACCTGCGGGCCGGGTTAGGGCAGCAAGGGTCGCAGCAATGGGGG
>JAANMY010000223.1_pt1 | contig 81923 bp, 81 predicted proteins | sample 7279691 | NCBI WGS metagenome assembly JAANMY01 (sample SAMN14094543, study PRJNA606508) | bioreactor metagenome | isolation source: A lab-scale SPAN reactor treating ammonium-rich wastewater day 388 | place: Ireland: Galway | collected 2018-02-07 | reverse complement strand
AGTTGCCCGCGGCCCCACGCCGCCGACGCAGCGCGCTCCCGAATGCGTGGCGCGGCAGCGGGCAACGCGGGGATGCAGGGTTCTTTCACAGCTTCTCAGGCCGCCGCGGCGGGCGCCTTGGCGCCCGCGCGCTTCACGAGCATCGCGACGGTGTCCGACAGCTTCGCGCCGCGGTCCTTCCAGAACACGATGCGATCCAGCGCGAGCCGCAGGCCCTCTTCACGCTCGGAGGCGATCGGGTTGTAGAACCCGACGCGCTCGATGAAGCGGCCGTCGCGCGGGTTGCGCGAATCGGTGACGACGACGTTGTAGAACGGGCGCTTCTTCGCGCCCCCGCGGGCGAGTCGGATGACGACCATGGCGTTCGGTTCCCGGCGAATCGGAAAAAGACGTTGATTCTACGATGAAAACGGCCGAGCCGGCAAGCCCGGATCCTCCGGCCGCGCCCCGGGCCCGCTGCGCATGATCCTCGTCGGATCAAGGGGTTACGTCGGCCTGCCCGGTGCGGCTAGACTTCGGGGCGGCGAAGCGCCGCACGCGACCCCTCGATGCTCGAACCCGTCCCCCTGCCCAAGTCGCGCCTCGAAGCCCTCACCGACGGCATCTTCGCGGTGACGATGACGTTGCTCGTCCTCGACCTCAAGTTCCCCGCGCACGCGCTCGACGAGCGCAACCAGTTCGTCTCCGCGCTCGTCGCGATGGTCGACCGCTTCGACGACTACGCGATCAGCTTCGTCGCGCTGTGCGTGTTCTGGCTCGCGCACCTGCGGCTCCTGCGACGCATGCGCGAGACCGATTCCACGTTCGTGTGGCTGAACCTCGGGTTCCTGCTCCTGACGACGCTGGTGCCGATGCTGACCGCGCTCGTCGGCGACAATCCGTCGCATCCGCGCGCCGCGGTGCTCTACGGCGCGAACCTGGTCGCGATCCTCGCGGTCGAGGCGCTGATGTGGCGGCACATGTGCCGCGGGCTCCACAACGAGACCGTGTCCGACCCCGACGCGCTGTGGCGCTTCGTGCGCCGGCGCTTCGGACTCGCGATCGGCATCGTGCTGGGCGGCATCCTGGCGGCGCTGGTCGAGATCCGGCTAGGCATCACCTCGGGTCTCGCGTCCTACTCGTATCTGCTGCTCCTCGCGGCCGGGGTCGCGCGGCCGCTGTTCGGAACGATGCGTCCGCCGGGCGGCGGGCAGACGCACCTGTGACCGGTGCGCGGGCTCAGCGGCCGGGCATGAGCCCGCGCATCCCGCGCATCATCCTGTGCATGCCGCCCTTCGCGACGAGCTTCATCATCTTCTGCGCCTGCTCGAACTGCGCGAGCAACTGATTCACCTCCTGCACCGGCACACCTGCGCCGGCGGCGATGCGCCGCTTGCGCGACGCCTTCAGCAGTTCGGGCTTCGCGCGCTCCTGCGCGGTCATCGAAGAGAGGATGCCTTCCTGCCGGGCGATCCGCCGTTCGTCGACCTGCGCGTTCGCCGCGGCGGCCTTGAGTTCGGCGGGCAGCTTGTCGACGAGCCCCGCGAGCCCGCCCATCTTGCGCATCTGGCCGATCTGCTGGCGGAAGTCCTCGAGATCGAAGCCCTTGCCCGATTTCACCTTCTTCGCGAGCTTCTTCGCCTCGTCGGCGTCGACCGACCGCTGCGCCTGCTCGACGAGCGACAGCACGTCGCCCATGCCGAGGATGCGCGAGGCCATCCGCTCGGGATGGAAGGTCTCGAGACCGTCGATCTTCTCCGAGACGCCGGCGAACTTCACCGGCGCGCCGGTGACCGCCCGTACCGAAAGCGCGGCCCCGCCGCGCGCGTCGCCGTCGAGCTTGGTCAGCACCACGCCGGTGAGCGGCAGCGCGTCGCGGAACGCCTTCGCCGTGTTGACCGCGTCCTGGCCCGCCATCGCGTCGACGACGAACAGCGTCTCGACCGGGTTCACCGCGGCGTGCAGCGCGGCGATCTCCTTCATCATCGGCTCGTCGACCGCGAGCCGCCCCGCCGTGTCGACGATCAGCACGTCGTGGTAGTGCGTCTTCGCCCACTCGACCGCGTTGCGCGCGATCGCCTCGGGACGGTCGTTCTCGCTCGACGGGAACACGTCGACGCCGACCTGCGAGGCGAGCGTCGCGAGCTGCGCGATCGCCGCGGGCCGGTAGACGTCGGCCGAGGTGACGAGCACCTTCTTCTTCTGCTCGCGCAGAAGGCGCGCGAGTTTCGCCGCGGTCGTCGTCTTGCCCGCGCCCTGCAGGCCCGCGAGCAGGATCACCGCCGGCGGGCGCGTCGCGAGGTCGAGCGGCGCCGCCGCCTCGCCCATCAGCGCGGTGAGTTCGCGGTGGACCACCCCGACGAGCGCCTGCCCGGGCGTGAGCGATCCCGCGACCTCCTCGCCCAGCGCCTTCTCGCGGATCCGGGCGATGAAATCCTTGACGACCGGCAGCGCGACGTCCGCCTCGAGCAGCGCGAGCCGCACCTCGCGCAGCGCGTCGGCGATGTTCGCCTCGGTGAGGCGCGCCTCGCCGCGGAGGGTCTTGACGACGCGGGAGAGCCGCTGGGAAAGCGTGTCGAGCATGGGGACGACGCGAGCGCGCCTGCGCTACACTGGGAAGACCGATGATTCTACTGTACGCCGCCGTCGCGGCGGCCTATGCCGCTGCCGCCTGGGCGCATCGGCCCGGCCGCGCCCGGCCACGGGCCGCGCGCACCTCGCTGGTCGCGGTCGCGCTCTCGCTGCACTTCGTCGCGTTCGGCCTGGGCGTGGCGACGCCCGAGGGCCTCGACCTGTCGCTCACGCACGCGCTGTCGATCGTCGCCGCGCTCACCGTGACCGTCGCCCTCGGTACCGGCGCCCTCGAGAAGCTTCCGCCGGTGGCGATGGTCGTGCTGCCGGTGGCCGGCGTCGCCGCGCTGTTGCCCGCGTTCGCGCCCTCGGTCCACCGGTTCCCCTACGCGAGCGCGCCCTGGGCGATCGCCCACATCGCGGTCGCGCTGCTCGCCTACGCGTTCTTCATCGTCGCGGCCGCGCAGGCCCTCGTCATGACCGGACTGGAGAAGCGCCTGCATCGCGGCGTGACCGACGGCGACGCGACGCCTCCGCTCCTGACGCTGGAGAGCGCGCTGTTCCGGCTGATCGCGATCGGCTTCGTCCTGCTGTCGGCCGCGATGGCGAGCGGCGCGCTCTTCTCCGAGGAGATCTTCGGGCGTCCGTTCGAGTTCACCCACAAGAATCTGTTCACCGTCGCGTCCTGGCTCGTGTTCGGCGCGCTCGTCGTCGGCCGCTGGGGCTACGGGTGGCGCGGGCGCCGCGCACTGCGATGGATTCTCGCGGGGACCGTACTCCTCATCCTCGCGTACCTGGGCTCGAAGTTCGTGCTCGAAGTCATTCTCGGGCGCTGAGCGTCCGAGAACGACTTCAGTAGTCAGTAGTCAGTTGACAGTTGACAGTGGCGGCGGCGATTCCGGCGGCGGCGCATTGAGCGCCGTTGCGGGACCGCTGTGACTCGAGCTCCGTGCGCACGGGGCTCGCCGAATCGATGTGAATTTCGTCCGGCTGATGCCGGACCTGCGAGAACCTCGCATCGGCGCTCGATGCGCCGCCACCGGACACGCCGCCGCTACTGCCAACTGCCAACTGTCAACTGACTCCTGAATGGACGGCATCCCGGTCTCGTCGCTCGCCACCGCGCTCGCGGTGCTGCTGATCGTCTCGGGCTTCTTCTCGCTCGCCGAGACCGCGATGATGGCGGCGAACCGGGTGCGGCTGCGCCACCGCGCGCAGCGCGGCGCGCCCGGGGCGCGCACCGCGCTGCAGCTCCTCGCGCAGACCGACCGGCTGCTCGGCGTCATCCTGCTCGGCAACAACCTGATCAACGCGGCGGCCGCGACGCTGACCGCGGTGCTGACCGAGCGTCTGTTCGGCGAGGGCCGCTACGCGCTCGCCGGTGGCACGGTCGCGATCACGTTCCTGATCCTCGTGTTCTCCGAGGTCACGCCCAAGGTCGTCGGGGCGGCCTACGCGGACCGGCTCGCGCCGGTCGCCGCGATCGTGCTCGCGCCGCTCCTCAAGATCGCGAAGCCCGCGGTCTGGTTCGTCAACCTGTTCGTCCAGGCGCTCCTTCGCCTGATGCGCATCGCGCCGCCGAAGGGCGACGGCGGCGCCCTGTCGCAGGAAGAGATCCGCGCGCTCGTCCTCGAGGGCAACCAATACTTCCGCGGCAAGCACCGCGCGATGCTCGCGAACCTGTTCGACCTCGAGGCGGTCACCGTCGAGGACGTGATGGTGCCGCGCCCGCAGATCCACGCGCTCGACCTCGCGGCGAAGCCGCAACTCCTCCGCCAGCAGCTCGCGACGAGCTATCACACGCGGCTTCCGGTCTACGACGGGTCGCCCGACCAGATCATCGGCGTCCTGCACCTCAAGAACGTCGTCGGGCTGATGCAGGACGGCGAGGACATCGACCCCGAGTCGCTGCGCTCGCTCCTGCGCAAGCCCTACTTCGTGCCCGCGGGCACGTCGCTCCTGACGCAGCTGACGCAGTTCCAGGCCGATCGCCAGCGCATCGGCCTCGTCGTCGACGAGTACGGCGAGCTCAAGGGACTCGTCACGATCGAGGACATCGTCGAGGAGATCATCGGCGAATTCACGACGACCGCGCCCGATGCGGGCGACGGAATCCGGCGCGAGGCCGACGGCAGCGTCACGGTCGACGGCATGGCCTCGCTGCGGGCGGTCAACCGGCGGCTCGGAACCCGCTTCCCGCTCGGCGGACCGAAGACGTTGAACGGCCTCATCGTCGAACACCTGGGCGACATCCCCGAAGCCGGCACGTCGTTCCGCCTCGCGGGCCAGTCGATCGAGGTCGTCCAGACGCAGGACCGGGCGGTGAAAGTGGTCAGGCTGCTGCCGCCGGTGGGCCGCGCCGGCTCGCCTTTACAAAGCCCCCCCGAGAAGGCATCATCTTCTCGTTAAGTTTCATGGATTTGGCGTAACGACGCGAGGTGGTTTCGATCCTGCGCCCGAGGCACGAACGTTGCTTCGGTTCATGGTCCGGCCCCCCGCACCGCCAGCGACCCCACGATGGCCACCCACGCCGCCACGCGCAACCTGTCCGGCCTCGCGCGGGCCCTCGCCCAGCACGGGCTGATGCCCGAGTCGGAGGCGGACGCGCTGCAGAACCAGGCGCAGTCGGCCGGCGTCACCTTCGTCGAGCAGATCCTCACGAGCAAGCGCCTCTCGCCGCAGCAGATCGCGGCGTTCGGGTCGCGCGCGTTCGGCGTGCCGTTGCTCGACCTCGCGACCTTCGACCTCGACCAGTTCCCGAAGGAGTACTTCGACTCGAAGATCTCGCAGACGCGGCGCGTGCTGCCGCTCGCCAAGCGCGGCAACCGCCTGTTCGTCGCGGTCTCCGACCCGGCGAACCAGCAGGCGCTCGACGAAGTCCGCTTCAAGACCAACCTCGTCGTCGAGCCGGTCGTCGTCGAGGACGACAAGCTCGGGCAGGTCATCCACAAGATCCTCGACGCGTCGGGCGCGTCGCTCAAGGACGCGGCCGGCCTCGAGGACCTCGACGTCGAGGTCAAGGAGGCCGGCGCCACGCCCGAGGAGGACGCGGAGGTCGAGGACGCGCCGGTCGTCAAGTACATACAGAAGATCCTCGTCGACGCCATCGCCGCGGGCGCCTCCGACATCCACTTCGAGCCCTACGAGAAGTTCTTCCGGATCCGCTACCGGATCGACGGCGAGCTTTCCGAAGTCGCGCAACCGCCGCTCGCGATCAAGGACAAGGTCGCCTCGCGCATCAAGGTCATCAGCCGCCTGGACATCGCGGAGAAGCGCGTGCCGCAGGACGGCCGGATGAAGCTCGTGCTGTCGAAGACCAGGTCGATCGACTTCCGCGTCTCGACGCTGCCGACGCTCTACGGCGAGAAGATCGTGATGCGGATCCTCGATTCGTCGGGCATCAAGCTCGGCATCGAGGCGCTGGGCTACGAGCCCGACCAGCAGCAGACGCTGCTCGCGGCGATCGGACGCCCCTACGGCATGATCCTCGTGACCGGACCGACCGGCTCCGGCAAGACGGTCTCGCTCTACACCTGCCTCAACATCCTGAACCAGCCCGGCATCAACATCTCGACGGCCGAGGACCCCGCGGAAATCCAGCTCCCCGGCGTCAACCAGGTGAACGTCAACGAGAAGGCGGGACTCACCTTCGCCACGGCGCTGCGCTCGTTCCTGCGCCAGGACCCGGACATCGTGATGGTGGGCGAGATCCGCGACCTCGAGACCGCCGACATCGCGATCAAGGCGGCGCAGACCGGCCACCTGGTCCTGTCGACGCTCCACACGAACGACGCGCCTACGACGCTGACGCGCCTGCAGAACATGGGCGTGGCGCCGTTCAACATCGCCTCGTCGGTGATCCTGATCACCGCCCAGCGGCTCGGCCGGCGGTTGTGCGCGCACTGCAAGCGCCCCGAGGACATCCCGCCCGAGGCGCTCTTGCGCGCCGGCTTCGCCGAGGAAGACCTCGACGGCACCTGGCAGCCCTACGGGCCGATCGGCTGCGATCACTGCGGGGGCAGCGGATACAAGGGGCGCGTCGGGATCTACGAGGTGATGCCGATCTCCGACGACATGCGCCAACTCATCATGCGCAACGGCAACGCGCTCGAGATCGCAGAACTCGCCCAGAAGGAAGGCGTGCGCAACCTGCGCCAGTCGGGCCTGCTCAAGGTCAAGGCCGGCGTGATGTCGCTCGAGGAAGTCGAAGCCTGCACCAACGAATGATCCGGGGTCGCTGATCCCGAGGGAGAGCGCCATGGCCACCGCCACCACCGCCGCACGGAAGTCGGACGTCCGGGAGCACACGTTCCTGTGGGAAGGCGTCGACCGCAACAATCGCCAGGTCCGCGGCGAAATGAAGGCGGCTTCCGAGACGGTGGTCACGAGCAACCTCCGCCGGCAGGGCGTCCGCGTCACCAAGATCAAGCGCCAGACCTTCCGCGGCGGCAAGCGCGTGTCGGAACGGGATGTCACGTTCTTCACGCGCCAGCTCGCGACGATGCTGAAGGCCGGGGTGCCGCTGCTGCAGAGCTTCGAGATCGTCGCGCGCGGCCACAGCAACGCCCGCTTCTCGCGCCTGATGATGGACGTCAAGAGCCGCATCGAGGCCGGATCGAGCCTCGCCGACGCGTTCCGCCAGCACCCGGCCCAGTTCGACCAGCTCTACTGCAACCTCGTGGCGGCGGGCGAGAGCTCCGGGATGATCGACGCGATCCTCGACCGGCTCGCGACCTACAAGGAGAAGATCCTCGCGCTCAAGAGCAAGATCAAGTCGGCGCTGTTCTACCCGTCCGCCGTCGTCGCCGTCGCGATCATCGTGGTCTGGGTGATCATGATCTTCGTGATACCGGCGTTCAAGGAGGTGTTCTCGAATTTCGGCGCGTCGCTGCCCGCCCCCACGCAACTCGTCATCGACATCTCCGACTTCGTCGTGGCCTGGTGGTGGGCGGCCTTCCTGGTGATCGGCGGAGGCATCTTCGCCCTGTCGATCATGATCAAGCGCTCCGACCACGTGCGCTACACGGTCGACCGCCTGCTGCTGAAGCTCCCGGTCGTGGGCGAGATCCTCGAGAAGGCGACGATCGCCCGCTGGACGCGGACGCTCGCGACGATGTTCGCGGCCGGCGTGCCGCTGGTCGAATCGCTCGACGCCGTCGCCGGGGCGGCCGGCAACAAGGTGTACGCCAACGCGACGCGGCGCGTCCAGACCGACGTGTCGACGGGCACCTCGCTCACCAACGCGATGACCGCGACGCAGCTCTTCCCGAACATGGTGCTGCAGATGGTGCAGATCGGCGAGGAGTCGGGCTCGCTCGACGCGATGCTCACCAAGATCGCGGACTTCTACGAGCGCGAGGTCGACGACGCGGTGGCCGCGCTCTCGTCGCTGCTCGAGCCGCTGATCATCGTGTTCCTCGGCGTCGTCGTGGGCGGCCTGGTCGTCGCCATGTACCTCCCGATCTTCAAGCTCGGCGCCGTGGTCTGACGGCGGGGAACCGGTCCCGCGATGACGTCGCTCCTGGATCCGGCGGTCGCGCTGCCCGCGGCCGCCGTCCTCGGGTTGTTCGTCGGGAGCTTCCTCAACGTCGTCATCCACCGGCTCCCGAAGATGATGGAGCGCGGGTGGGTCGAGCAGTGCGCGGAACTGGCGGGACGCGAAGTCGAGCCCGCGCCGCGCTACAACCTGGCGGTGCCGCGGTCCGCGTGCCCCTCCTGCGGCCACGCGATCTCCGCCATCGAGAACGTCCCGGTCCTCTCCTGGCTCGCGCTGCGCGGCCGCTGCTCCGCGTGCAAGGTTCGCATCTCGCCCCGCTATCCGGCCGTGGAACTCGCCGCGGGCGCGCTCGCCCTGGCCGCGGTCTGGCGATTCGGCCCGACCTGGCAGGGGATCGCGGCCTGCCTGTTCCTGTGGACGCTGGTCGCGCTGGCGTTCATCGACGCCGACACCCAGCTCCTGCCCGACGACCTCACGCTGCCGCTCCTGTGGGGCGGCCTCCTCGCCAACCTGTTCGGCCTGTTCGTGCCGTTGTCGAGCGCGGTGATCGGCGCGATCGCGGGCTACCTCGCGCTGTGGACCGTCTACTGGCTGTTCAAGCTCATCCGCGGCAAGGAGGGGATGGGCCACGGCGATTTCAAGCTCCTCGCGGCGCTCGGCGCCTGGCTCGGCTGGCCGATGCTGCCGCAGATCGTCCTGGTCTCGAGCGTCCTGGGCGCGCTGGGCGGCATCGCGGCGATCGTCGCGCGCGGACGCGACCGGGCGGCGCCGCTCCCGTTCGGGCCCTGGCTCGCCGGCGCCGGCGCGATCGCGCTGTTCTTCGGGCCGCAGTTGAACGCGCTGTACCTGCGGTGAGCGTGGTCGTCGGGCTCACCGGCGGCATCGGCAGCGGCAAGTCGGCCGTCGCGGCGGCGTTTCGCGCGCTCGGCGTCGAGGTCGTCGATGCCGACGACGTGGCGCACGAACTCTCGGCGCCCGGCCGCGAAGGCCACCGCCGCGTCGTCGACGCCTTCGGCCGCGACGTCCTCGCCGCGGACGGCGCGCTGGACCGCACGAAGCTCCGTCTGCGCGCGTTCTCGGACCCGGGGTTCCGCGCGAGACTCGAAGACGCGCTGCACCCCGCGATCCGCGCCGAGATCCGGCGCCGTGTCGCGGCGTGGCGCGGCGACTACGGCGTGCTCGTCGTGCCGCTCCTCCTCGAGCGCGGCGGCACCGCCGACCTCGTCGACCGCGTGCTGGTCGTCGACTGCCCGGAGGACGAGCAGGTCCGCCGCGTCGGCCTCCGCAGCGCGCTATCTCCGGACGAGGTCCGCGCGATCATGGCCACCCAGTCGTCGCGCGAAGACCGTCTCGCGCGCGCCGACGACGTGCTCGACAATGGAGGTCCGCCCGAGGCGATCGCGGCCGCGGTCGCCCGTCTCGATCGTTCGTACCGCGCACTGGCGGCGGCGCGGCGCGGCGCCCGGCCTTGATCCGCCGGGCGAATCGCGGACAATGGCCCCGATTCGACGCGACGTCCGATGATCCGCTACGAGCACCCGCTGAACGAGCGCATCCGCACGCTGATGCGGCTCGAGGACGTCCAGTCGCGCGCGCGCGTCTACGTGGCGAGCGACCTGCCGCAGGATCACCATGCGGCGCTCGCCGCCCTGTTCGAGATCGCGGACATCGCCGCGCGCGCCGACCTCAAGACCGAGTTGCTGCAGGAACTCGAGCGCCAGCGCCAGCAGCTCGTGCCGCTGCGCGCCAACCCGCGCATCGAGACCGGGGCGCTCGACGCGCTGCTCGCCGAGATCGACGCGGCCACGACCCGGCTGCTCGCCCCTTCGGGCAAGCTCGGTGCGCACTTGCGCGAGAACGAGTGGCTGATGGCCATCAAGCAGCGCAGCGCGATCCCGGGTGGCGTGTGCGAGTTCGATCTCCCCGCCTACCACTGGTGGCTTCACCGCGAGCCGGCGTCGCGGCGGGCGGACCTCGTCGGCTGGTACGCGCCGTTCGAACCGGTGTTCGACGGCCTCGCGATCGTGCTGAAGCTCCTGCGCGAGAACGGACGCACGACCCGGCACACCGCCTTCCGCGGCGTGTTCCAGCTCATGCTGACGACGACGAAGATCGCGCAACTCTTGCGCGTCACCGTCGCGCGCGACCTCGCCTGCGTCCCGGAGATCAGCGCGAACAAGTACGCGCTCAACATCCGGTTCATCGGCGTCACCGGCCTCGACCGCGGCAGCGTCTACGACCGCGACGTCGAGTTCGATCTCGCGTTCTGCAACCTGTGACCCGGGCAGCGCCCCCGGTGGAGCGCGCGAAGTCGGCGACGCGGCCTTGCCCGCAGTGCGGGCGGCCGGTGGCGTGGGGTCCCGCCGCGGCGTTCCGGCCGTTCTGCTCGGAGCGCTGCCGCGCGATCGACCTCGGCGCCTGGCTCACCGAGGCCTATCGGGTCCCGGCAGAGGACGCCGACGACCCGGAGTCTTCGGGCGAGGATCGCCGGGAATCGACGTAGATCGCGCCCCTGGCTGCGCTCGGGGCGTTCGACAACCCGGGCGATCGCCCGATGGTGATCACGGGTTGGTTCATGCGAGCGATCCGGCGGCGCGATGATGATGGGCGCGCGCGAATCGACCGCGCCATCGGTGCACACGCGAGGAGTTCGCGCGACGTGGTCACGCATCACGGCGCGTCGCGACGTCGTCCCGGCTGCGGGTTGACAGGTCTGGCCGAGGTTGGTTTGATTGACACGCAGCGCGGCGCATCCCCCCGGCCCGCGGACGGAGGCGGGGATGTCGGTGCGCGCGCGGGAGGCGAAGGGATTCCCGGAGGCGCGGAATGCGGCATCCGCTGCGCAAGGCCAGCTCGCGAATGGGCGCCCGGAACCGGCGACATGCGCCGCGGGCGACCGGTCCGACATGCGCGACGCGGACGTTCCCGAGCGCGGCGGATTCATCGCGGAACGCGGAGCCGGCCGCGGGATCGGCAGCATGAATCTCACCGCCTGTCTGCGCCGCCAGTCCGGCGAGCGTCCCGATGCTCCCGCGATCGTATGCGGCGCCACGGCCGCAGGCACGCCCGACGGCCTCGTCTACAGCTACGCCCGGCTCGATCGGGTCGTCGATGCGATCGCCCTCCGCGCATCCGGCTGGGACGTCGGACCCGACGAGTTCGCGATCCTCGACTTCAAGACGCACCTGCCGATCCTCCTGCTGAGATTGGGACTCGCACGGGCGGGCATCCCGTTCGCCAACAGCTCGTACCCCGGCGACCCGTCGCCGAGCGTGCACCTCGGGCACGACGGCGGCCCGCCCGGCCGACGCAGGATCATCGCCACGCCTGCGTGGTGGACCGATGCGAGCGGCGTGCCCGCACCGATGCACGCGGGCGGGGATGTGCTGCTCAAACGGCAGGCGACCTCGGGCACGACCGGCAGGCCCAAGCGCGTGCCGATCACCCAGGCGATGTACGCAGCGCGCTGGCATCGTCCGATCGGCGCTCCGCTCCCGCACAACGCGAGGTTGCTGTGCGTGAGCGGGCCGGGGGGCCTCGGATTCGGCTACGCCCTCTCGGTCTTCGAGGCGGGCGGCACGGTCGTCCTCCTCGGTCCGGGCGACGATCCCCTGGGCCTGGTCGATCGCCATCGGGTCAACGTGCTGGTCGCCTCGCCCTACGCCATCGACACGACGCTCCGGCACAGGCCGCCGGACGCCGCGCCGCCAGCGTCCCTCGAGCAGGTGGTGCTCTCGGGGGGTCGCCTGAGCGTCGAGTTGCTCCGCCTCGTATCCCGCCGGCTCTGCGCGAACATCATCGGCATGTACGGCTCGACCGAGACCGGCCCGCTCGCGGCGGGACCCGTCTCCGCCCTGCCCGAGACCGACGGTGCAGCCGGCTTCCTGCTGCCGGGCGCGGAGGTCCAGGCGATCGATGATCGCGGTGACGTCCTCCCGCCCGGCAGGATCGGCCAACTGCGGATGCGAACCCCCGGCCTCGCCCGCGAGTACCTCGGCGACCCGGAGGCGACGTCCCGCGCGTTCCGGGACGGCTGGTTCCACCCGAACGACATCGGCACGGTGACGCCCGACGGCGTTCTCGTGATCACCGGACGCGGCGACGATCTCATCAATGTCGGCGGTTCCAAGTTCGCCCCCGAGGTGATCGAACGCGTGTTGCTTCGCGTCGCCGGATTGCGGGAGGCGGCCGCGTTCGGCGTCCCGGACGCGCTCGGCAAGGACACCCTGCATGCCGCGATCGTCGCCGACGATGACCTCGACGCGGGCGCGATCCTCGCAGCGTTTCGATCCACGCGCGGGATTCCGCCGCCCCAGGTGGTGCTCAGGGTTCCGCACCTGCCGCGCGGCGAGAACGGCAAGGTCGACCGCCAGGCGCTCGTGCGCCTCGCGGAAACAGCAGGGCGCCGGCCCGGCCGGCCCGCATGACGCGGCGCATCCGCCGCGAACGACGGTCCTTCTATTTCGGCGCCAGTCCGATGTGACCGGTGAGCGCCTTCATGCGCGCGGCATCGCGGGCGACCGTTTCCGCGAGTTCCGCGGGCGTGCTTCCGACGAGCAGTTCGGCACCCTTCGCGTACCGCTCGCGGATCTCGGGCCGCGCGATCGCCCGCACGATGGCGCGGTGCAGACGGTCGACGACCGCGTCCGGTGTTCCTCCCGGCGCGAAGACCGCGCTCCAGACCGGCACCTCGTCGACGAGGCCGGCCTCGGTGAGCGTCGGCACGTCCGGAAGCTCGGGCAGACGGGCCGGACCGGAAACGGCGAGCACGCGGATCTTGCCCGCCTTCGCCAGCGGAAGCGCGCTGGTCGCAGAAATGAACGACACCTCGACGGTTCCGGCGACGAGCGCGTTCACCGCGGGAGCACCGCTCGCGTAGGGGATGTGCTGCATGTCGGCGCCGGTCGCACGCTTGAACGATTCCGCCGCGAGCATGAACGTGGGGGTCGCGCTCGAGTAGTCGACGGTTCCGGGGTGCGCGCGCGACCACGCCGCGAGTTCCTGCGGCGTCGAGACAGGCAGCGACGGATGCACCGCGAGGAGGAGGACCTGCCGCGCCACCAGCGATACCGGCTTCAGGTCGCGCTGGGGATCGTAGGGGAGCCTCGCGTGGATCGCGGGGTTGATCGCGAACTGCGAGCCCAGGCCGGAAAGCAGCGTTTGGCCGTCGGGCGCCGCGGTCGCCACGCGTTCCGCCGCGATGATGCCGTCGGCGCCCGGTCGATTCTCGACGATCACCACCTGGCCCAGTTCCGCGCTCAGCCCGTCCGCGAGGATGCGGGTCGACAGGTCGTGGCCGGAGCCTGGCGCCGACGGCGCGACGAGCCGGAGCGGCCGGTCATCCGCGGGCTGTGCACCGATGCCGGTCGTGACGCAAAGGAGCCCGGCGACGAACACCGCCGTGACGGTGCGCTGCAGCGCCCCTCCGGTACGAATCGTCCGCATGTTCGCAGGCTCCCGGTCGAACCACCGAACCCCGGCCCGCTCGCCCTGCCGGGCCGCCCGCCGACGCGAGCATCGTAGCGCGCCCTGCGGCGCCTGCAAAGGACGCCCCGGGTCGATGCGTCACCGCACCCACGCCCCTCGCCGCATCGCGATGCCGTGCGCGCCGTGGTCGCGCGCGATCTCCAGGTCGCCGGCCGCGAGGCCACCCAGCGCGTAGACCGGCACGCGCGTTCCTTCGATCGTGCGCGCGAACCCCTCCCAACCGAGCGGTGCCGCATCGGGATGGGTCGGCGTCGCCTTCACCGGTCCGACCAGCGCGTAGTCGACGCGAAGCGACGCCGCGCGCGCGAGATCGTCGCGCGTGTGGCAGGAGGCACCGACCAGCATCCCCTCGGGGCGACGCCGCGCCGATGCGAGCGCCGCCGCCGTCCAGTGGACCCCGTCGGCGCGAAGCCGGCGTGCGTCGTCGTCGCTGCCGTTGACCGTGATCTTCGCGCCGTGGGCGTGGACGAGCGGCACCAGTCGCCCGGCGAACGCGTCGCGTCGAGCCGCCGGCCACCCCTTCTCGCGCAACTGGACGAGCGCGAGGCCCCCTTCGAGCGCGCGTCCGGCACGATCGAGGAACGCGTCCTCTCCGAAGTCCTCGGCGCAGGTGATCCCCAGCACCTCCGGCAGCGCGAGCGCGGCGAGCACGCGCGTGTTCGCCGGCAGGAGCGGCGCGACGTCGAAGGCACCTGGCCGCTGCCAGCGAAACGCCTGCCCGTCGTGACCGTGCGGTTCGCCGTCGAACGCGAACACCCGGAAGAAGTGGAGTTCGACCTGCGCGTGCGGATACACGTACTCCTGCACGATCCACGGACTCGCGCGGCGCACGACGAGGCCGAGTTCCTCGGCGAGTTCGCGGTCGAGCGCGTGGCGCGGCGACTCGCCCGCCTCGAGCTTGCCGCCGGGAAACTCCCAGTAGCCGGCGTAGGGCTTGCCGGCGGGCCGCTCGGCGAGGAGCACGCTGCCGTCGCCGCGCAGGATGACCGCGGCCGCGACGCGCGTGATCGCCACGTCAGCGGCGGCGGAGCGCGAGTCCGCCGGCCCAGTGCCGCGCGAACTGCCAGGCGACGCGCCCCGATCGGGAGCCGCGCTGCAGCGCGAACTGCAGCGCCTCGCGCGTGCGCGCGTCGGCATCCTTCTTCGCGCCGGGCGCCGCCACGCCGAAGTGCATGAGCCAGCGATCGACCGCCGCCAGGTAGTCGTCCTGGGCGAACGGGTAGAACGACACCCACAGGCCGAAGCGCTCGGAGAGCGAGATCTTCTCCTCGACCGATTCGCCCGGATGCACTTCCTCGCCGACGTGCCGCGTCTCGAGGTTCTCGCTCATGTACTCGGGCAACAGGTGCCGGCGATTCGAGGTCGCGTAGACCAGCAGGTTGCCCGAGGTCCCGGCGATCGAGCCGTCGAGCACCACCTTGAGCGCCTTGTACCCGGCCTCGCCGGCGTCGAAGGTCAGGTCGTCGCAGAACACGATGAACCGCTCGCGCCGGCCATCGACGCGTTCGACGATGTCGGGCAGGTCGACGAGGTCGGCCTTGTCGACCTCGATCAGGCGCAGGCCCTTGTGCGCGTACTTCGCGAGCATCGCCTTCACGAGCGAGGACTTGCCGGTGCCGCGCGAGCCGGTGAGCAGCACGTTGTTCGCCGGCAGGCCGGCGACGAACTGCCGCGTGTTGCGCTCGATCGTCTCCTTTTGCGCGTCGATCGCGACCAGCGCGTCGAGTCCGATCGCGTGCGGGCGCGCGACCGGCTGCAGGGATCCGCGGCCGCCCCGCTTGCGCCAGCGCGCTGCGTGGACGGTACGCCAATCCGGATCGGGCGCGGGAGGCGGCAGCAGCGCCTCGACCCGGGCGAGGACGCCCTCCGCCCGCGCGAGGAGCGCGGCGAGCGCGTCGGCCGACGCTGGATCCGCGCCCGCCGGGCCGCCCCAAGGGCGCGGGCCCCCACGGGGGGAGGCGCGCGAAGCGCGCTTCGGGGGGGTCACGACCGGTAGTCCGCGTTGATCGACACGTAGTCGTGCGAGAAGTCGCAGGTCCACACGGTGGCACGTGCGGCCTGCGGCCCGCGCGCGCGCCCGAGGTCCACGCGGACCGCGATCTCGTCCTGCTTCATCACGCGCGACCCGTCCTCCTCGCGGTACGCGGGCGAGCGGCCGCCGTGGTCGACGACCAGCACGTCGTCGAGCCAGAACGACACGCCCGCGGGATCGAGGTCCGGCGGGCCGGCGTTGCCGATCGCGCACACGATGCGCCCGAGGTTCGGGTCGGAGGCGAAGAACGCGGTCTTGACGAGCGGCGAGTGCGCGATGCCGAGCGCGACCTTGCGGCACTCCTCGACGCTGCGCCCGCCCTCCACGCGGATCGACATGAACTTGGTGGCGCCCTCGCCGTCGCGGACGATCGCCTGCGCGAGTTCCACCGCCACCTCCTCGATCGCCGCGCGCAGCGCCGGCACACGAGGGTCGCCGGCGCGCTCGATCGGCGCGATGCCCGAGCGGCCGGTCGCCGCGATCACGAAGCTGTCGTTGGTCGACGTGTCGCCGTCGACGGTCGCCCGGTTGAACGAGACGTCCGCGGCATCGCGTGCGATGGCGGCGAGGAGCGCGCGGTCGACCGGCGCGTCGGTCGCGACGAACGCGAGCATCGTCGCCATGTCCGGGTGGATCATCCCCGAGCCCTTCGCGATGCCCGTCACGGTGACCGGCACGCCGTCGATCGTCACGCGGCGCGACGCGCCCTTCGGCACGGTGTCGGTCGTCATGATCGCGCGTGCGGCGTCGAACCAGCCGTCCTCGCGCAGCGCGCCGCGCGCCGCGGGCAGCGCCGCGACGATCTTCCCGGCGGGCAGCGGCTCCATGATCACGCCGGTCGAGAACACGAGCACTTCCTGCATCGGGCAGCCGAGCATCGACGCGGCCGCGGCGGCGGTCGTGCGTGCGTCGGCAATCCCGCGTTCGCCGGTGCCGGCGTTCGCGTTGCCCGCGTTCACGACCAGCGCGCGCATCCGGCCGCTCTCCGAGAGGTGGCGCCGGCACACGATCACCGGCGCGGCGCAGAAGCGGTTCTGCGTGAACACGCCCGCCGCCGCGGTGCCCGGTTCGCAGACGACGAGGAGCACGTCGTCGCGGTCCCAGTTCTTGATGCGTGCGGCGACGGCGCCGAGTGCCACGCCCGGCACCGGCAGCAGCGAATCCGGCGTCGGCGGAGTGTAGTTGACGGGCATTTCAGTTGACAGTTGTCAGTTGACAGTTGACAGAGGCGGCGGAGTCTCCGGGGCGGCGCATCGAGCGCCGGCGAAACGTCTCGAATGATAAGGCAACCCCGCCGAGCGAGGCGAGGCGGGCCCCCGGCGAGCCCGCCGGGACGAAGCGACGGGCGCGTCGCGCCCGGGCCGCGTTGAACGGCGCCGCAGGTGTCCGTTCGAACGCGCGACGGACGCGCGGACGCCGCGTCCTCGCCCGGTCGCCGTCGCGACGCGCGTGAACACGCGCGTCCGCGTTCAGCAGGCCGCCAGAATCGACTGCGACGCCGCCGCGGACGCTACGCGAGCCGGCCGTGGCACAGCTTGTACTTCTTGCCGCTGCCGCAGGGGCAGGGATCGTTGCGCCCGATCTTCTCGCCGGCGCGCACGAACGGCTGCGCCGCGACCGCGGTCGCGGTCGCGGTGTCCGCGCCGTCGTCCGCCGTCGCGGTCGGCGCCGGGGCGAGCGCGTCCTCGACCTCGGCGTGCTGGTAGCGCACGTTCACGGGCACCGGCTCCTCGACCGCCTCGACGTCCTGCTGGCTCTTCACCTGCACGGTCAGGACGACCTTGACGACGTCCTGCTTCACGCGGTCGAGCATGTCCGAGAACAGCTCGAACGCCTCGCGCTTGTACTCCTGCTTCGGATTCTTCTGCGCGTAGCCCCGCAGGTGGATGCCCTGCCTCAGGTGGTCGAGATTCGCGAGGTGGTCGCGCCAGTGGTGGTCGAGCGTCTGGAGCATGAGGCTGCGTTCGAAACTCCGCATGACCTCCGCGCCCGCCGCCTGCTCGCGCACCTGCCACGCCGCGTTCGCGGCCTCGACCACGCGCTCCCGTATCGTCTCGTCGTTGGTCTCGGCGTCCTCGATCCACGGCTGCGCCACGACCTCCAGCTGGTACTCGCCGGCGAGCGCGGCCTGCATTCCGGGCAGGTCCCACTGCTCCTCGACCGATTCGGCCGGGACGTAGCGGCGCACGAGCGTGTCCATCTCGCCGCGGATCATGCCGCGCACCGAGTCGGCGATGTCCGCGCTGTCGACCAGTTCGTTGCGCTGCTGGTAGATGACGCGCCGCTGGTCGTTCGCGACGTCGTCGTACTCGAGCAGCGCCTTGCGGATGTCGAAGTTGCGCGACTCGACGCGGTTCTGGGCCTTGGCGATCGAGCGGTTGACGATCGTGTGCTCGATCGGCTCGCCCTCGGGCATCTTGAGCTTCTGCATGATGACGCCCAGCCGCTCGCCGCCGAAGATGCGCAGCAGCGGATCTTCGAGCGACAGGAAGAATCGCGAGCTTCCGGGGTCGCCCTGGCGTCCCGACCGGCCCCGCAACTGATTGTCGATGCGGCGCGACTCGTGGCGCTCGGTGCCGACGATGTGGAGCCCGCCGGACGCGACGACCTCGTCGTGCCGCAGCTTCCACTCCTCGCGCATCTTCGCGATCTCCGCGTCCCGGGCCTCGGGCGTGAGCGACGGGTCGTCGCGCAGCTCGAGGATCGCGGGCTCGATCGCCCCGCCCAGCACGATGTCGGTGCCGCGGCCCGCCATGTTGGTGGCGATCGTGATCGCGCCGGGGCGGCCCGCCTGCGCGACGATCTCGGCTTCGCGCGCGTGCTGCTTCGCGTTCAGGACCTCGTGCTCGAGGCCATGCTTCTGCAGGTAGCCGGACAGGAGTTCGGAGTTCTCGATCGACGTCGTGCCGACCAGCACCGGCTGTTTCCGGTCGTTGCACGCACGCACGTCGGCGATGATCGCGTCGACCTTCTCCTGGAAGGTGCGGAAGACGAGGTCGTTCTCGTCCTTGCGGACCATCGGGAGGTTGGTCGGGATCACCACCGTCTCGAGGTGGTAGATCTGCTGGAACTCGAAGGCTTCGGTGTCCGCGGTGCCGGTCATGCCCGCGAGCTTGCCGTACATGCGGAAGTAGTTCTGGAAGGTGATCGACGCGAGCGTCTGGTTCTCGCGCTGGATCGCGACCCCCTCCTTGGCCTCGACCGCCTGGTGCAGGCCCTCCGACCAGCGCCGGCCGGTCATCAGGCGCCCGGTGAACTCGTCGACGATCACGACCTCGCCGTTCTGCACGACGTAGTGCTGGTCGCGGTGGTAGAGCGAATGGGCGCGGAGCGCGGCATACAGGTGGTGCATCAACGAGATGTTGTGCGCGTCGTACAGGCTCGACCCGGCGGCGAGCAGGCCCGCGTCGGCGAGCACCGCCTCGGCGTGCTCGTGCCCCTGCTCGGAGAGCACGACCTGGCGCCCCTTCTCGTCGACCCAGAAGTCGCCCGGTCCGGTCTCGGTCTCCTGGCGGGTGAGGCGGGGCGCGAGATCGTTCAAGCGGTAATACAGCTCGATGTTGTCGTCCGCCTGCCCGGAGATGATGAGCGGGGTGCGCGCCTCGTCGATCAGGATCGAGTCGACCTCGTCGACGATCGCGTAGGCGAGGCCGCGCTGCACGCGCTCCGCGGGCGCGTACACCATGTTGTCGCGCAGGTAGTCGAAGCCGAACTCGTTGTTCGTCCCGTAGGTGATGTCCGCGGCGTAGGCCTGCTGCTTCGCCTCGTGCGGCATCTGCGACAGGTTGACGCCGACTTCGAGGCCGAGGAAACGGTGTATGCGCCCCATCCAGTCGGCGTCGCGCTGCGCGAGGTAGTCGTTGACGGTGACGATGTGCACGCCCTTGCCGCCGAGCGCGTTCAGGTACGACGGAAGCGTGGCGACCAGCGTCTTGCCCTCGCCGGTCCGCATCTCGGCGATCTTGCCGTGGTGGAGCGCCATCCCACCGATCAACTGCACGTCGAAGTGCCGCATGCCGAGGGTACGCTTGCCGGCCTCGCGGACGACGGCGAACGCCTCGGGCAGCACGTCGTCGAGGCTCGTCCCGGCGGCGACCCTGGAGCGGAACTCAGCGGTTTTCGCGCGCAGGGCGTCGTCGCCGAGCGCGGCGATCGACGGCTCGAGCGCGTTGATCCGGCGGACGACCGACGCGTACTGCTTGAGGAGCCGCTCGTTGCGGCTGCCGAAAACGCGGGTGAGGATGTTGGAGATCATCGGTTCGAGGCGTCGCGCGCCGGGGAGGGGTCGGTCCGGCGCGCTGGCGCGGGGCGCGCCGCACGGAGCGCCGGAGGATGGACCGGCGCTCGCGCGGTCGGGTCCGGGACTAGTGTTGCAGGAAGCGCGCCGGATTCTGCGGCGCGCCGTTCAGCCGCACCTCGAAGTGCAGGTGGGGGCCGGTCGAGCGGCCGGTCGTGCCGACCTGGCCGATCCGCTGGCCGCGCACCACGAGGTCGCCTTCGTGAACGTCGATCGACGACGCGTGCGCGTAGCGGGACACGAGGCCGTTGCCGTGATCGATGTCGACCATCCTGCCGTACTCGCCATGCCATTCGGCGTTGATCACCTTTCCGCTGGCCGCCGCGAGGATGGGCGTTCCGGTCGGCGCGGGAAAATCGATGCCCTCGTGATAGGACTTCTGCCCGGAGATCGGATCGATCCGGTAGCCGAAGTTCGACGAGTACCAGCCGTCCGGGATCGGCGGCTCGCTCGGCAGGAACTTGAGGGTGGCCGACGACTGGATCAAGAGCGACTCGAGCACCGAGAGTTGGTCGGTCCGCTGGTCGACCTGCCGCGTGAGCCGTTCGAGCAGCGTCGCGAACTCGTCGACCGACAGGTCGCGCGAGGGCATCGACGCCGATTCCGCGCCGCCGCGCCCCGGCACCGACTTGCCGTCGAGGATCGAATCCTGCGGCGCTGCGGAGCCCGGGGCCTCGCGCTCGCCCGGGCGTCCCTTCGACGGCAGCTCCTGCGGCTTCAGCCCGGCGACGCCGGCGAGGCGGTCGCCGAGCGCGTCGAGCCGCATCACCTGCGCCTCGAGATCGCCCAGTTTCAGTGCCATCGTGTTCAAGTGCCCCTGCACCTTTTCCTGCGCGCGCTGGGCTTCCGCGCGCTGGTCGGCGAGCGCGATCGCACGCAGCCACGGGTGGTTGACGGCCGCCGCCCACTTGAGCGTGACGTAGTTGAACAGCAGCGAGAACAGGACGAGCGTGACCGCGACCGCCAGCGCGAGACCCGCGCCATGGCGCCAGTCGAGCGAGAACGTCCGCGCGCGCGCCTTTGCCCCGCTGACCAGTATGATGTCCAAAGCCGCCAATCTCCGATGAAGCCCCAGCCCGGAACGCCCCCGGCGCCCACCCGACCGATCGCCCGCGTTCTGGCGGAAGATCCGCTCGTCAGCGCATGGACCCGCCGCCGCCTCGACGAAACGAGAGCGACGAAGGTCGTGCGCGCGGTCTTGCCGCCCCCGCTCGCCGCCCAGGTCGCCGCGTGGCTGCCGTCGCCGTTTCGACTCGAACTGACGGCTCCCACGGGAACCGTCGCAGCGGCCCTCCGGTTGCGATTGCCGGCCGTCCGCGCGGTTCTCGAACGCGAGGGCTGGGATTTTAGGGACATTCGGGTTCGAGTGCAACCCACCGTCCCGGCCGCTCGACGGACAAATGTCGTTGTGCGTCAATGGGATAGGGCTCAGGAACCCGCGTTGCGACAACTCGCGGCGTCGCTGACCGACGGGCCTCTCAAGGCCGCGGTTTCCGGGTGGCTCAGGCGCTCCGGGCGCGCCGCCCGCTAGCGGAGACCGCGGCCAGCAACCGTTGGCCCCCTCGAACCGGGGCCCGGAGGGTGCCGCCGGCGTTCGCGCCGCGGTCGGCCGGCGCTATCGGCGCAGATGGTCGACCACGACCCACGCGAGCGCGGCGACGAGCGCGACCACGAGCAGGAGGCCCACCCGTGCGACGAACGCGAGGTAGCGACGGTCGCGGGTGACGGCGTAGAGGACGAGCGCGACGCCGACGAGCGCGATGCCGAGGATCGCCAGCAGGCGGACGATGGCCATCGAGGGGGTCGCGTTCCCGGATGCGGGCGAGCCGCGCCGCTCCGGCCGGACCTTCAGACCGTCGCGGGACGCCAGTCGTGGAACGCGCTCGGGACCTCGTCGGCGACGGCGAAGGTCACGAGGCGCGCGGCGTCGGGCCTCGCCTCGAGCGCGCGCGCGAGCGCGTTGTTGAGCGCGTGCCCGGACTTGTGCGCGGCGTACTGGCCGATCAGCGGGTGGCCGAGCAGGTAGAGATCCCCGATCGCGTCGAGGACCTTGTGGCGCACGAACTCGTTGTCGTAGCGCAGGCCCTCGCTGTTCAGCACGCGGACCTCGTCCAGCACGATCGCGTTCTGCAGGCTGCCGCCGAGTCCGAGTCCGGCCGCGCGCATCGCCTCGACGTCCTGCATGAACCCGAAGGTGCGCGCGCGCGACACCTCCTTCACGTACGAGTGCTCGGCGAAGTCGATGGCGACGTGCCGGTTCTCCGACCCGAACACCGGATGCGGAAAGTCGATCGTGAAGTCCAGCCGGAAACCGTCGTGCGGCTCGAAGCGCGCCCACTTGTCGCCGTCGCGGACCTCGACCGGCGCGACGATGCGGAGGTAACGCTTGGGCGCGTCCTGCTCGACGATGCCGGCGCCCTGCAGCAGGAACACGAACGGGCCGGCGCTCCCGTCCATGATCGGGATCTCCGGGCCGGCGACGTCGACGTGCAGGTTGTCGATGCCGAGTCCCGCGAGCGCGCTCATCAGGTGCTCGACCGTCGACACCGAGACCGTGCCCTCGCGCAGCGTCGACGACAGCCGCGTGTCGCCGACGAGCGAGGCCCGCGCCGCGATCGACACCGCGGGCGCGAGGTCGGTCCGGTGGAACACGATGCCGGTGTCCGGCTGCGCGGGTCGCAGCACCAGTTCGACGCGCGCGCCGGTGTGCAGTCCGACACCGGTCGTTCGCGCTGCGGTCTTGAGCGTGCGTTGACGGAGCATGGCCTGGGCGTGGACTCCCGTGCAGGGGTGTCGGTTCCGTCGCGGTTCCCGGCGCCCCGGCGGGAAACCCGGGGAATCTAGCACAGCCGGGGCCCCGCGACGGCGTCAGTCGTTCTGCTTGCGCAGGAACGCGGGAATGTCGAGATCCGCCGCGCCCGCCGCCGGCCCGGGCGCCGGACGTCGGCGGACCACCGCCGGCTGGTCGAGCTTGTCGTAGTCGATCGTCTCGACCGACATCCCGACGTTGTCGGTCCCGGTCCGCGCCACCACGACCGGCCGTTCGAGCACCTGCAGCGCCGGACGCTTCGCCTGCGCGGCCGCGCCGCCCAGCCCGGTCGCGATCATCGTGACGCGCAGTTCGCCGTCCATCGCGTCGTCGATCACGGTGCCCACGATCACCATCGCGTCCTCGGCCGTGAACCCCTTGATGGTGTTCATGACGTCGTGGTACTCCTTCATGCGCAGGTTCGACGCCGCGGTGATGTTGACGAGCACGCCGCGCGCGCCCGCCAGGTTCACGTCCTCGAGCAGCGGGCTCTTGACCGCGGCTTCCGCGGCCGCGCGCGCGCGCTCGGCGCCGCTCGCGCTCGCCGACCCCATCATCGCCATGCCGACCTCGCTCATGACGGTCCGGACGTCGGCGAAGTCGACGTTCACGAGACCGGGGTTGTTGATCACCTCGGCGATGCCGGCGACCGCTCCGTGCAGCACGTCGTTGGCGGCGGCGTAGGCGTCGAGGACCGAGACGTCCTCGCCCAGCACCGCCATCAGCTTGTCGTTCGGGATGATGATGAGCGAATCGACCTTCTTCTGGAGCTCGTCGATCCCGGCCTGGGCCACGCTGCCGCGGCGCCCTTCGAAGGCGAACGGCCGCGTCACCACGGCGACGGTCAGCACGCCGAGCTGCTTCGCGATCTCCGCGACGACCGGCGCTGCGCCCGTGCCCGTGCCGCCGCCCATGCCGGCCGTGATGAACAGCATGTCGGCGCCTTCGATCAGCGCGGCGATGCGGTCGCGGTCCTCCATCGCGGCGTCGCGGCCGATCTCCGGCCGCGCGCCCGCGCCCAGCCCGCGCGTGAGCGCGGAGCCGAGCTGGAGCTGGGTGCGCGCCGACGACCGCTTGAGCGCCTGCGCGTCGGTGTTGGCGCAGACGAAGTCCACGCCGGCGAGACCTTTCGCGATCATGTGCTCGACCGCGTTGCCGCCGCAGCCGCCGACGCCGACGACCTTGATGATCGCTCCGTCCTGCGGAGTCTGGTCGATGATTTCGAACATGGGATTAACCTTCCTTTCGGGGTCGGGATGAAACGTGGGTGGGCCTGTTCGCCTCGTGGGGATCCGGGTTCCGCCGCGGACGGCCGGCGGTCGTGCCTTGGTCTCGATGTCTTCGATGCGTGTCGATGTCGTGCCGGTGCTCCGTCGCCGCGCCGCCGTTCATGGCCGCGCGCTCAGAAATTCGCCTTGAACCACAGCTTCATGCGCTCGGCGACGCCGCCGATGCCCTTCACCTGCGCGCGCGCCGCGTGCGCGCGCTGCCACTGATCGCGTCCGTGCAGGAGCAGGCCGACGGCGGTCGAGTAGCGCGGGCTCCGCACGACGTCGGCGAGCGAGCCCAGGTACTGCGGCGTGCCGACGCGGCAGGGCAGGTGGAACACTTCCTCCGCGAGCTCGGCCATCCCCTGCAGCAGCGACGTGCCGCCGGTGATGACGATTCCCGACGACAGGAGCTCCTCGAATCCGGAGCGGCGCAGCTCGGCCTGCACCAGCGTGTAGAGCTCCTCGATGCGCGGCTCGATCACCTCGGAGAGCATCGGGCGCGAGAGCTTGCGCGGCGCGCGTTCGCCCACGCCCGGCACCTCGACGACGTCGTTCGGATCGGCGAGCTGGCGCAGCGCGCAGCCGTGGCGCACCTTGAGTTCCTCGGCCTCCTTGGTCGGGGTGCGCAGCGTCATCGCGATGTCGTTGGTGACCTGGTCGCCGGCGATCGGGATGACCGCCGTGTGGCGGATCGCCCCGCCGGTGAACACCGCGAGGTCGGTCGTCCCGCCGCCGATGTCCATCAGGCAGACGCCGAGGTCCTTCTCGTCGTCGTTCAGCACCGCGGCCGCGGACGCGAGCGGCTGCAGCACGATGTCGGAGAGCTCGATGCCGCAGCGGCGCACGCACTTCGCGATGTTCTCGACCGCGGACACCGCGCCGGTGACGATGTGCACCTTGACCTCGAGGCGCACGCCGCTCATCCCGAGCGGCTCGCGCACGCCGTCCTGCCCGTCGATGATGAATTCCTGCGGCAGGATGTGCAGGATCTGCTGGTCGTTGGGGATCGCGATCGCCTTCGCGGTCTCGATCACGCGGTCGATGTCGGCCTGCGCGACCTCGCCCTCCTTGATCGCGACCATGCCGCTCGAGTTGAGGCTGCGGATGTGGCTGCCGGCGATCCCGGTGGTCACGGCCGAGATCCGGCAGTCGGCCATCAGCTCGGCCTCCTCGAGCACGCGCTGGATCGACCCCATCGTCGCGTCGATGTTGACGACGACGCCGCGCTTCAACCCGCGCGAAGGCTGCGTCCCCAGCCCGATCACGTTGATCGCGCCCTCGGGGTCGATCTCGGCGACGATCGCGACGATCTTCGAGGTGCCGACGTCGAGTCCGACGACGAGATTCTTGGCGTCCTTGACCATGCGTCCTTCCGTCCTATCCCGGCTCCGGGCGCGCGTGCTTCTCGCGAAAGCCCGGCACCCGCGCGGCGAAACCGTTGCGATAGCGCAGGTCGACGCCTTCCGCCCGCGTTCCGGCGCGCGCGAGCGCTCCGACGGTGCGGCCGTACACGGCGACGAACCGGGCGAGCCGCGCGTCGATGTCGTCGCGTCCGAGTTCGACCGCGAGCGGCGATCCGGACGCGACGGTCGCGAGTCGCCAGCCACCGCGCGCCGACAGAGAAACCGCGCGCAGTTCGAGTCCGAGCGGCGCGAGGAGCGCGCCCCACTCGCGGTAGCGCGACGCGACCTCCGCCGCCCGCGCGTCCGGGCCGTCGAGCCGCGGCAGATCGCCGTCGTACTCCGCCGCGAAGATCTCGCCGCGCGGGTTGACGAGCGCGCCCTCGCCCCAGCGCGCGTAGGGCTCCTGCTCCTCGAGCGCGACTTCGAGCCGTCCCGGCCACTGGCGGCGCAGCGTCGCGCTTCGCACCCACGGCAGCGTCGCGAGCGCGGCGCGCGCGCGGTCGAGGTCGAGCGTGAAGAAGGTGCCGGCGAAGTCCTCGCGGATCGTCGCCTCGAGTCGGGCCGGATCGGCACGCAGCGGCGGCGCGGCGAGCACGACTTCGCGGAAGGCGAACGCGTCGTTCCGCGCGAGCCGGGCGATCGCGCCGGCGGCGAGGAGCGTGAGCGCGATCGACGCGAGCGTCGCGGCGAACGCGTTCAGCGCCTTCGGGTCATCCCACATGGGCCCCCCGCAGGATCTCGACGCACAGGTCGGGGAACGCGATGCCCGCGGCACGGGCGGCCATCGGCACGAGGCTGTGCCCGGTCATCCCGGGCGACGTGTTGAGTTCGAGGAACGACCAGGAACCGTCGCGCCGCAGGATCAGGTCGAGCCGGCCCCAGCCGCTCGCCCCGAGGATCGAGAACGCCTCGAGCGCCTCGCGACGGATCGCCTGCTCGACCGTGTCGGGCAGGCCCGCCGGGCAGTGGTACTTGGTCTCGTCGCTGAAGTACTTGTGCTCGTAGTCGTAGTTGCCGCCCGGCGCCTCGATGCGGATCAGCGGCAGCGCGCGGTCGCCCAGGATCGACGCCGTGAGTTCGCGACCCTCGACGAACTCCTCGGCGAGCACGAGGCGGTCGTGCTTCGCCGCCGCATCGATCGCGACGGCGACCTCGTCGTGGTCGACGGTCGAGACCTTGCTGATCCCGATCGTCGAGCCTTCGCGCGCGGGCTTCACGATCAGCGGCAGCCCGAGTTCGGCCACGAGCCGCATCGGGTCGGTCGATTCGTCGACGACGCGGAAGCGCGGCGTCGGGATGCCCGCGGCGATCCACACGAGCTTGGTGCGCCACTTGTCCATCGCGAGCGCGGAGGCCATCACGCCGCTTCCGGTGTAGGGGATGCCGAGCGTCTCGAGCGCACCCTGCACCGTTCCGTCCTCGCCGTAGCGGCCGTGCAGCGCGATGAACGCGCGCGCGAACCCGTCGCGCCGCAGTTCCCACAGGTCGCGTTCCGCCGGGTCGAAGGCGTGCGCGTCGACGCCGCGATCGCGCAGCGCTCCGAGGACGCCCCGGCCCGACATCAGCGAGATCTCGCGCTCCGCGGAGGGCCCGCCCATCAGCACGGCGACCTTGCCCATCGACGAAGCGCTCATCGCGCGCCTCCGGCCGCCGGCTCGCCGACGATCCGGACCTCGGGTTCGAGGTCGACGCCGAAGCGCTCCCGCACCGTCGCGCGCACGTGCGCGATCAGCGCCTCGATGTCGGAGGCGCGCGCGCGGCCCCCCGGGTTCACGATGAAGTTCGCGTGGAGTTCCGAGACCCGCGCTCCGCCGATCGCGTGGCCCTTGAGCCCGGCCGCCTCGATCAACCGCGCGGCGTGGTCGCCGGGCGGATTGCGGAACACGCTGCCCGCGTTGGGGAGCGACAGCGGCTGCGACGCGATGCGCTTCGCGAGGAGCTCGCGGATGCGCGCGCGTGCCCTCGTCGCGTCGCCGGGCGCGAACCGGAGCCACGCCGCCGTGAAGATCCCGTCGGGCGGCGTCCCGTCCGCGCGCCGCACGCTGCGGTAGCCGATCGCGTAGTCCGCCGGCGTGCGAACCTCGAAGCGCCCGTCGCGCCCGAGCACCTCGACGCGCACGACATGGTTCCAGGTCTCGCCGCCGTAGCAGCCCGCGTTCATCGCGAGCGCGCCGCCGAGCGTGCCCGGCACGCCGGCGAGGAACGCGGCGTCCTCGCAGCCGAGCCGGGCGGCGAGCCGCGCGACCTTCGGGCTCGCGACCCCGGCCTCGGCGTAGATCAGCCCGTCGGCGACCGCGAGCGCGGCGCCCGGGTCGTGCATGACGATCACCGCGCCGCGCACGCCACCGTCGCGCACCAGCGTGTTGCTGCCGAGCCCGAGCACGTGGATCGGCGTCGACGCCGGCAGTGTCCGCACGAACTGCGCGAGATCGTCGCGGTCGGCCGGGTGGAACAGGAGGTCCGCCCGCCCGCCTGCCCGCCAGCTCGTCGCGCGCGCGAGCGGCGCCTGGCGCTCGAGCGTGCCGCGCAGGGTGGTCGGATCGCGCCGGTCGCCCATGTCCATCGTCATCCCGCGCGCGCCGCGAGCTGCGACGCCACCTGCCCGATCGAGCCCGCACCCATCGTGAGCACCACGTCGCCGTCGCGCGCCACCGCGCGCACCGCGTCGGCCACGCCGGCGACGTCATCGACGAACAGAGGCTCGACCCGGCCCCCGATGCGGATCGCGCGCGCGAGCGCGCGCCCGTCGGCCGCCACGATCGGCGGCTCGCCGGCCGGATACACGTCGGTCAGCACCAGCGCGTCCACGGTCGAGAGCACCGCGGCGAAGTCCTCGAACAGGTCGCGCGTACGCGTGTAGCGGTGCGGCTGGAACGCGAGCACGAGGCGCCGGCCCGGAAAGCCTCCGCGCGCCGCGTCCAGCGCCGCGGCGATCTCCGCCGGGTGGTGACCGTAGTCGTCGACGAGTTCGAAGCGCCCGCCGGAGGCGAGCGCGACCGGACCGTAGCGCTGGAACCTCCGCCCCACGCCCTTGAAGGCGGCGAGCGCCCGCGCGATGGCCGCGTCGGGCACGCCGACCTCGCGCCCGACCGCGATCGCCGCGAGCGCGTTGCGCACGTTGTGCACTCCCGGCAGCGCGAGGTCGATCGTGAGGTCGGAGCGGCCCGCGCCGCGCGCCACGAAGCGCATCCGGCCCGCGGCGTGCGCGACGTCCACCGCGCGCAGACGCGCATCGTTCGCGAGACCGTAGGTCACCACCGATCGGGTGACCGACGGCAGCAGCGCGCGCACCGACGCGTCGTCGGCGCACAGGACCGCCACGCCCCAGAACGGGAGGCGCTGCACGAAGTCCACGAACGCGCGCTCGAGCCGCGCGACGTCGTGACCGTAGGTCTCCATGTGGTCCTGGTCGATGTTCGTGACCACCGCGATCGTCGGCGTCAGGTGCAGGAACGAAGCGTCCGACTCGTCGGCTTCCGCGACGAGGTAGTCGCCGGTGCCGAGCCGCGCGTTGGCGCCGGCCGCGAGGAGCCGCCCCCCGATCACGAACGTCGGATCGAGCCCGCCTTCCGCCAGCACCGAGGCGACGAGGCTCGTCGTCGTCGTCTTGCCGTGCGTGCCCGCGACCGCGATGCCCTGCTTGAAGCGCATCAGTTCGGCCAGCATCTGCGCGCGCGGGACGACCGGCACGCCCTGCTCGCGCGCCGCGACCACCTCGGGATTGTCGGGAGCGACCGCGGAGGACACGACGACCGCGTCCGCGCGTTCGACGTTGGCCGCGGCATGCCCGGCGACCACGCGGATCCCGAGCGAGGCGAGCCGGCGCGTCACGGCGTTCTCCGCGAGGTCGGAGCCCGACACCTGATAGCCCTGCGTCGCGAGCACCTCGGCGATGCCGCTCATGCCGACGCCGCCGATGCCCACGAAGTGCACGCGCCGCACCTTGTGCTTCATGCGCGCGCTCCCGCGAGTTCGAGGCAGACCTCCGCCACGCGCTCGGCCGCGCCGGTCCGGCCCGCGCCGTGCGCGGCCTCGGCCATCGCGAGGGCCTTCGGCCGGTCGAGCGCGGCGACGACCGCCGCGAGCCGCTCGGGCGTGAGCTCCGCCTGCGCGATGCTGGTGGCGCCTCCCGCGCGCACGAGCAGTTCCGCGTTGGCCGACTGCTCGTCCGCGATCGCGCCGGGCAACGGGACGATCAGCGCGCCCAGTCCCGCCGCGGCGAGTTCGGACACGGTGAGCGCGCCGCCGCGCGCGATCGCGAAGTCGGCCCAGGCGTAGCGTGACGCCATGTCGTCGACGAACGCGACGCACTCGGCTTCGACGCCCGCGTCGCGGTAGGCGGCGCGCAAGGCGTCGAGATGCTTCGCGCCCGCCTGGTGCAGCACCTGCGGTCGCCGTTCCGCCGGCAGGCGCGCGAGCGCGGCGGGCACGCGCTCGTTCAGGCCCTGCGCGCCGAGGCTTCCTCCGAGCACGACGATGCGGAGCGGTCCGTCCCGCCCGGCGAAGCGCGCGGCCGGCGGAGGCAACGCGCCGATCGCATCGCGCAACGGATTGCCGGTCCACTCGACGATCTTCGCGTGCGCGCCCCGCATCGCGTCGGGAAAGCCGAGCAGCACGCGGTCCGCGCCGAAGGCGAGCACGCGGTTCGCGAGGCCCGCGACCGCGTTCGCGTCGTGCACGACGAGGCTGCGCCCGGTGGCGACCCCCATCAGCGCACCGGGAAACGACGCGAAGCCGCCGAAGCCCAGGACGACGTCGGGCCGGCGCCGGCGCAGGACCGACAGCGCTTCGAAGCACGCGGCGACGAGCGCGAACGGTCCGAGGACGAGCGTCTTCAGCCCCTTGCCGCGCACGCCGCGGAACGAGACCGACTCGAACGCGACGCCGTGCTTCGGGACGAGTTCGGCCTCCATGCCCTCGCGCGTGCCGAGCCAGAACACCTCCGCGCCGCGCGCGGCGAGCTTCGCGGCGACCGCGAGCCCCGGGAACACGTGCCCGCCCGTTCCGCCGGTGGTGATCATGATGGTCGGCAAGACGCCACCCCCGGACCAGGGAAGATCGGCGTCACCGAGGTGCCCGCCGCCGGTCGCGGCAGGCCTTCGAGCGGGCGTGCCACGCACGTCGTCCTCATGCGGGATAACCGGACAGGAGCCGCCGGTTCTCGTAGTCGATGCGCAGCAGGATCGCGATCGCCACCGCGTTCGCGACGATGCCGGAGCCGCCGAACGACAGCAGCGGCAGCGTGAGGCCTTTCGTGGGCAGCACGCCCATGTTGACGCCGATGTTGATGAACGCCTGGAATCCGATCCACAGGCCGATGCCCTGGGCGGTCAGCGCGGCGAACGGCCGCTCGAGCCGCACCGCCTGTCGCCCGATCGCCCACGACCGGAACAGGATCCAGGCGAAGAGCGCGAGCACGACCGCGACGCCGGCGAACCCCAGTTCCTCCGCGATGACCGCGAGCAGGAAATCGGTGTGCGCCTCGGGCAGGTACAGGAGCTTCTCCACGCTCGCACCGAGCCCCACGCCGGTCATCTCGCCGCGGCCGAACGCGATGAGCGAGTGCGAGAGCTGGTAGCCCTTGCCGAGCGGATCCGACCAGGGATCGAGAAACGTCGTGAGCCGCTGCAGCCGGTAGGGCGCGGCGATGAGGATCGCTCCGAGCGCGAACGGCAGCAGGGCGGAGAGTCCGACGAACAGGCGCCAGTCGAGCCCCCCGAGGAACAGGATGCCGAAGCCGATCGCGAGGATCACCACGAATGCGCCGAAGTCCGGCTCGAGGAGCAGCAGACCCCCGATCGCCACCATCGTCGCGAACAGCGGCGCGAAGCCGCGCATGATCGTCTGGCGCAGCGGTTGGCGCGCGTGCAGGAACGCCGCCTTGCGCACCGCGTAGCTCGCCGCGTAGAGCACGACCGCGAGCTTCATGAACTCGGAGGGCTGGACGTTGACGACGGCGAGCGAGAGCCACCGGCGCGATCCGTTCACGCTGCGGCCGATGCCGGGCACGAGCACGAGGACGAGCAGCGCGATGCCGCCGACGAAGAGCCAGGGCGCGAGCGCCTGCCATGCCCTGACCGGCACCTGGTACGCCAGCAGCGCGACGAGAAGTCCGATCGCGACGAAGGCTCCGTGCCGCGCGAGGTAATACCACGAACGGTGCCCGGTCTGCGCGGAAGCCTCCGCCATCGCGATCGACGCCGAGTACACCATCACGAGGCCGATCGCGGCGAGGACGAGCGCGGCCCACGCGAGCGAGGCGTCGTATGCGAGCATCGTGCGCGGTTTCACCTGCGGGCCGGTGAAACCGAACAGCGAACGCGCCGCCGCGAGGGTTCCGGCCGACGGCCGCGCGCGGACGGTGCGCGCGGGCGCACCGGCGCCGGCCAGCGCGCGCGGTACCGTGTGCCCGTCGAGCCTACGCACGCCACGCCCCCTTCGCCCGCGCGCGCACCAGTGCGCCGAAGCGCTCACCGCGCTCCTCGTAGTTCGCGAACTGGTCGAGGCTCGCGCAGGCCGGCGACAGCAGCACGACGTCGCCCGGGCGCGCGAGCGCGAAGGCGCGTTCGACCGCGGCGTCGAGCGTGCCGACGGTCGCGACCGGCGGGCGTGCGCCGGCGAGTCCGTGCGCCACGTCCCGTGCGTCGCGTCCGATCAGGAGCACCGCGCGGCAGTGCGCGTCGACCGCGTCCTTCAGCGCCGAGAAGCCCTGACCCTTGCCTTCGCCTCCGGCGATCAGCACGACCGGCGCGTCGATGCCGCGAAGCGCGACCTGCGTCGCCGCGACGGTCGTCGCCTTGGAATCGTTGACGAACACGACGCCGTTCGCCTCGCCGACCCGCTCGGTCCGGTGCGGCAGGCCGCGGAACGCGCGCAGGGCATCGGTCACCGGCTTCAGGATCCGCGCGACCGACGACACGAGCGCGAGCGAGGCCAGCGCGTTCTGCGCGTTGTGGCGGCCGGGCAGCGAGAGCGAGGCCGCCGGGACGATCAGTTCGCCGCCGCGCGCGAGCCACGCCCCGTCGGCGCGCTCGACCATCCCCCACTCCTCCTCGGACTGCGGCACCGAGGCGCCGAACGTCTGCACGGTGGCGCCGGGGCGGCGCATCAGGCGCACGATCGGGTCGTCGCGGTTGATGAGCTGCACGCGCGCACCGTTGAAGATGCGCGCCTTCGCGGCCGCGTAGTCCGCGATCCCGGCGTAGCGGTCGAGGTGGTTCGCCGTGACGTTCAGCACCGTCGCCACCGACGGCGCGAGGCTCGTGACCGTCTCGAGCTGGTAGCTCGACAGCTCGAGCACGAAGAGTTCCGGCCAGGGCGCGCCGGCCTCGATCGAGGCGAGCACGTCGAGCACCGCCTCGCCGATGTTGCCCGCCACGCTCGTCGCGAGGCCGGCCGCGCGCGCGAGTTCGCCGGTGAGCGCGGTCGTGGTCGTCTTGCCGTTGGTGCCGGTGATCGCGACGAGTTTCTGCCCGGGCGGCAGTTCGCGCGCGAAGAGTTCGACGTCGCCCGCGAGGTCGGCGCCGCCGGCGACGGCCTCCTCGATCGCGGGCTGGTCCTTCGGCACTCCGGGACTGATCGCGACGAGGTTCGCGCCCGCGAGCGTCGTCGGGGTGACCGGACCGGTTTCCAGCGCGACGCCGGGCAGCTCAGCCGCGAGGCGATCGGCCTGCGGCGGGTGCGCGCGCGTGTCGGCGACGCGCACTTCCGCCCCGCGCCGCGCGAGCCAGCGCGCCATCGACAGACCGGAGGTGCCGAGTCCGAGCACGACCGCCCTCTGCCCGCGGTAGTCGGTCATCGGGCCGCCTCCCGCCGTTCCGCGCCGATGCCGGCGTCGCACCCTCCCGCGACGGCGCGGGCGGGTGCGCAGCGGTCCGGTCGGGCGGCGCTCATCTCAACTTCAGCGTCGAGAGGCCGAACAGCACGAGCAGCATCGTCACGATCCAGAACCGGACGACGACCTGGTTCTCCTTCCAGCCCTTGAGTTCGTAGTGGTGGTGGATCGGTGCCATGCGGAAGACACGCCTGCCGGTCAGCTTGAACGACGCCACCTGCACGATCACCGACAGCGTCTCGACGACGAACACGCCGCCCATGACGAACAGCACGATCTCCTGGCGGACGATGACCGCGATCGCGCCGAGCGCCGCGCCGAGCGAGAGCGCGCCGACGTCGCCCATGAACACCTCGGCCGGGTACGCGTTGAACCACAGGAAGCCGAGTCCGGCGCCCGCGATCGCGCCGCAGATCACCGCGAGTTCGCCCGCGCCGGCGATCAGCGGGAACTGCAGGTAGCGCGCGAAGATGGCGTTGCCCGATACGTAGGCGAAGACGCCGAGGGCGGCGCCGATCATCACCGTCGGCATGATCGCGAGGCCGTCGAGGCCGTCGGTGAGGTTCACCGCATTGCTCGTGCCGACGATCACGAACCAGGTCAGAACGATGAAGCCCCACACGCCGAGCGGGTAGCTCACCGACTTGAAGAACGGCACGATCAGGTCCGCCTTCGGCGAGAGTTCGCCGGCGAAACCGCTCTTCGCCCAGCCCGCGAGCTGGGTCCAGGTCTGCGCGGTGTCGGGCGCCGACACCGCGAAAGCGAGGTAGACCGCCGCGACGAGCCCGATCGCCGCCTGCCAGAGGAGTTTCGCGCGCGCGGAGAGGCCCTTCGGATTGCGGTGGACCACCTTGCGATAGTCGTCGACCCAGCCGATCGCGCCGAACCCGACGATCACCAGCAGCACGACCCACACGAACCGGTTGCCGAGGTCGCCCCACAGGAGCGTGGTGATCGCGATCGAAACGATGATGAGCGCGCCGCCCATCGTCGGCGTGCCGGCCTTCGTGAGGTGGGTCCGGGGACCGTCGTCGCGCACCGACTGGCCGATCTTCATGCGCTGGAGCCACGCGATCATGCGCGGCCCCACGACGAACGAGATCACGAGCGCCGTCATGCACGCGAGCACGGCGCGCAGCGTCAGGTACCCGAACACGTTGAACGCCCGGACGTCCTTCGCGATCAGTTCGGTGAGCCACAGCAGCATCAGTGGACTCCCGCGGCGACCGTCTCGCCCAGTACCGCGGCGACGACGCGTTCCATCCGCATGAATCGCGACCCCTTGACGAGGATCGTCGTCTGCCCGCTCGCGGCGGAAACCACCGCGGCGCAGAGCGCGTCGACGTCCGCGTGCCAGCGCGCGCCCGTGCCGAAGGCCTCGACGGAGAGCCTCGCCTGCGGTCCCATGGCCTCGAGCCGATCGATGCCCCGCTCGCGCGCGTACGCGCCGACTTCGCGGTGGAACGCCGGGCCCTCCACGCCGACCTCGCCCATGTCGCCCAGCACGAGCCAGCGTTCGCCGCCGGCACGCGCGAGCACGTCGATCGCCGCGCGCACCGAGTCGGGATTCGCGTTGTAGCTGTCGTCGATCACCAGCGCGCCGGAACTCGCGCGCCGCGACACGAGGCGCCCCGCGGCCGGATGGAACGCGGCGAGCCCGCGCACCACCGCATCGAGACCGGCTCCCGCGGCGAGCGACGCCGCGGTGGCCGCGAGGGCGTTGCGCGCCATCGGCTCGCCGGGGACCGGGACGCGCGCGTCGACCGGTCCGGCCCAGGTCCGGATCGCGAGCACGCTGCGGTCCGCCGCGAACGAGGCGTGCGCCGACACGTCCGCCGGCGCGTGCAGCGCGAACGTGCGCACCGATGCTCCGGCGGCCGTCGCGGCGCGCCGCCACAGATCGCAGGCGGGATCGTCGGCGTTGAGCACCGCCATGCCACCCCTGCGGAGCGCGAGCACCGCATCGGCGTGTTCGGCGGCCACGGCGTCGACGTCCGCCATGAACTCCTGGTGTTCGCGCTGCGCGTTGTTGACGACCACGATCGTCGGCGCGGCGATCGCGGCCAGCACGCGGGTCTCGCCGCGGTGGTTCATGCCCAGTTCGACGACCGCGACGCGGTGGTCGCTGCAAAGGCGCAGGAGCGTCAACGGCAGGCCGATCGCGTTGTTGAAGTTGCCGGTCGTCGCGAGGACGCCTTCGAGGCCGAACGCCGCGCGAAGGATCGACGCGGCCATCTCCTTCACCGTCGTCTTGCCGTTGCTGCCCACGACGACGACGACCGGCAGGTCGAACCGCGCTCGCCACGCCGCGGCGAGCGCCCCGAGCGCGGCGAGCGGATCGTCGACTTCGATGACCGGGCCGGCGAACGCGCCGCGGCCCGCCGCGACGAGCGCCGCGACGGCGCCGCGCTCGAACGCGCTGGCGACGAAGTCGTGGCCGTCGAACCGTTCGCCGGAAAGGGCCACGAACAGGTCCCCCGGCTCGACCGCGCGCGAGTCGGTGGTGACGCGCGCGAACCGTGGGTTCGCGCCGACGACCCGGCCGTTCACGGCGGCGGCGGCGGCAGCGAGGTCCATCATGGCTCGCTCCATCCGGCGAGCGCGTCCTCGGCGGCGAGCGCGTCGGAGAACGCGCGGCGCTCGCCGCCGACCTCCTGCCAGGACTCGTGGCCCTTGCCGGCCACCAGGACCACGTCGCCGCGCTTCGCCGCGTGCACCGCCCCCTGGATCGCGGCATCGCGGTCGAGTTCGATCGTCCAGCGGCGGTGGCCCGCGTCGGCGAGGCCCTTCGCGACCGCGGCGGCGATCGCCCCGGCGTCCTCGTAGCGCGGGTTGTCGTTGGTGATGACCACGCGGTCGGCGAGTCCGCCGGCGATGCGTCCCATCTGCGGCCGCTTGCCCGGATCGCGGTCGCCGCCGCAGCCGAACACGCAGACGAGCTCGCCGCCCGGCGGCACGACCGGACGCAGCGCCGTGAGGACCTTCTCCAGCGCATCGGGCGTGTGCGCGTAGTCGATCACGACCATCGGGCGTCCGTCCCCGCCGTGGCGCTCCATGCGCCCGGGCGGCGGCGCGAGGCGCGCGAGCGCGGCGAGCGCGGCGTCGAACTCGACTTCGCTCGCGAGCAAGGCGCCGAGCGTGGCGAGCAGATTCGAGACGTTGAACGCGCCGACCACCGCCGTGTCGACGAAGCCGCGGCCCCACGGCGTTGCCACGCCGAGCGAGTAACCGCGCGGCCCTGCGGCGATCCCGGTGGCCGCCACGTCGGCGTTCGCGAGGCCGTAGGACAGCACACGCGCGCCGCGACCGCGCGCCTCGTCGATCAGGCGCTGGCCGAACGCGTCGTCGGCGTTGATCACCGAGCACGCGAGCCCCGGCCACGAGAACAACCTCGACTTGACCTCACCGTACGCGGCCATCGTGCCGTGGTGGTCGAGGTGGTCGCGCGTGAGGTTGGTGAACACGGCGAGATCGAAGGTCGCGCCGTTCACGCGCCCCTGTTCGAGGCCGATCGAACTCACCTCCATCGCGACGGCCTTCGCGCCGCCGTCGCGGAAGCGGGCGAGGGTCTCGTGGAACGTCGCGGCGTCGGGCGTCGTGTTCGCCGCGGGCGCGAGCGCGCCGACGAATCCGATGCCGAGCGTGCCGATCACGCCGCAGCGGCGCCCGGCGCCGTCGAGCGACTGTGCGATCCACTGCGAGGTCGTGGTCTTGCCGTTGGTGCCGGTGACGCCGACCATCCACAGGTCGCGCGACGGCCGGCCGAACACCTCGTTCGCGATCGAGCCCAGCTTGCCGGCGAGCCCTTCGACGCCCGCGTTCGCGACCGCCCACCCGTCGTTCCAGCGGAAATTGCGCGACTCCCACAGCACCGCGGACGCGCCGCGCGCGATCGCATCGGGGATGAACGCGCGGCCGTCGACGCGCGTGCCCGGCCAGGCGGCGAACGCGTCGCCGGCGCGCAGGTCGCGGCTGTCAGAACTCACGCGGTGCGGCATGGCACCCAGGCGCGCGAACAGCGCGGCGGTGTCGAAGGCGACCATCGTCCTCAGGTCTCCTCGCGCAACTCGTCCTCGGCCGGGACGACGATCACGTTGTCGACCGGCGCGTCGGTCGGCGTGCCGAGCAGGCGCAGCGCAGCGCCGGTCACCGACGAGAACACCGGCGCCGCGACGGCGCCGCCGTAGTAGCGGCCGGCCGACGGCTCGTCGATCATCACGGCGACGACGATGCGCGGATCGGAAACCGGTGCGAACCCGACGAACGAGCTCACGTAGCGGTCGGCCGCGTAGCCGCGGCCTTCCAGCTTGTGCGCGGTGCCCGTCTTGCCGGCGACCCGGTAGCCCGCGACCTGCGCGCGCGGCGCGGTGCCCCCCGGCTGCACCGCCATCTCGAGCATGCGCCGCACCGCCAGCGCGGTCTCGCGCGACATCGCCTGGCGGCCGGTCACCGGGGCGCCGGTCTTCATCAGCGTCGCGGGCACGAGTTCGCCGCCGGTCGCGAACACCGTGTACGCGCGGGCGAGCTGCACCAGGTTGACCGAGATGCCGTGGCCGTAGCTGATCGTCGCCTGCTCGATCGGCTTCCAGCTCTTCGCCGCGCGCAGGCGCCCGCTCACCTCGCCCGGGAACCCGGTTCCGGGAGCCGAACCGAAGCCGACCTCCGCGAGTTCGCGCCACAGCGTCTCGGCCGGAAGCTTCAGCGCGATCTTCGCCGCGCCGACGTTCGACGACTTCTGGATCACCTGCTCGACCGTCAGCGTGCCCGCGGGGTGCGCGTCGTGGATCGTGTTCGAGCCGATCGTGAGCGTGCCGCCGCCGGTGTCGATCGGCGTTTCCGGACGTACCGCGCCGGCCTCGAGCGCCGCGGCGATCGCGAACGGCTTCAATGTCGAGCCCGGCTCGAACACGTCGGTCAGCGCGCGGTTGCGCATGCGCTCGCGCGAGGTCCGCTCGCGCGCGTTCGGGTTGTAGGTCGGCCAGTTCGCGAGCGCGAGGATCTCGCCGGTGTGCACGTCGAGGATGACGAGGCCGCCGGCCTTCGCCTTGTTCGCCTCGACCGCCGCCTTGAGTTCCCGGAACGCGAGGTACTGCAGTCGCGAGTCGAGCGACAGCGCGAGGTCGCGGCCCTCCTGCGGCCTGCGAATCGAGGCGACGTCCTCGACCGCCTCGCCGCGCCGGTTGATGATCACCCGCCGGCTGCCGGGAATCCCGGCGAGCCAGCCCTGCTGCGCGAGTTCGATGCCTTCCTGGCCGGCGTCGCGGTCGCCGGTGAAGCCCAGCACGTGGCTCGTCACCTCGCCGCCGGGGTAGAAGCGGCGATACGCGCTCTCCTCGTTCAGCCCCTTGATTCGCAGCGCGAGGGCCCGCTCGGCGACCTCGGGCGAGACGAGCTTCGCGACGTAGACGAAGTCGTCGTTCGCGCCGACGCGCGCCTTGAGCGACGCGGGTTTGAGGTCGAGCACGCGCGCGAGCTTCGCCGCTTCCGCGTCCGACATCTCGAGCTGCGCGGGAAACGCCCACAGCGATTTCACCGGTGTCGACACGGCGAGCAATTCCCCGTTGCGGTCGACGATCCGGCCGCGATGGGCCGGAAGTTCGAGGTCGCGCGAGTAGCGCGCCGCGCCGCGTTCCTGCAGGAAGGCGTTGTCGATCCACTGCAGATAGACCGAGCGCCCGGCGAGCACCGCGAACGCGAGCGCCAGCGCGCCGAACAGGAGCGCGGCGCGGCCGCCGGGGATCGACGGCGACTCGCCGGTGCGCGCTCCGGCGCGCGCGCGCCGACGCGGGAGCGCGGCGGCCGCGCTCATCGGGGAGCTCCGCGAACGGCGGGCATCGCGACGACCTCGACGCGCCCGGGCCCGGGCACCTGCAGCCGCAACTGTTCGCGCGCGATCTTCTCGACCCGCGCGGGCATCGACCACGTGGACTGCTCGAGCTGGAGCTGCCCGTACTCGATCTCGAATGCGCGGGCGCGCGCCTGCTCGCGCTCGAGTTCGACGAAGAGCTTGCGCGCCTGATGGCGCGAGGCGACGAGCGACACGGCGCAGGCCACGAGGATCGCCAGCAGCACGAGGTTCACCCGAGTCATCGCTACGATCCCCCCGAAGCGCGCTGCGCGCGCCTCCCCCCAGGGGGCTCGCGTCCTCGGGGCGGCCCGTCGGACGCGGACCCCCCCGAAGCGCGCTGCGCGGACGGCCAGTCGGCGGGCAGCGCGCCCGCGGTGCGGCGCGCGACCCTCAAGGTGGCGCTCCGCGCGCGCGGATTCGCGTCGCACTCGTCGGCCGAGGGCCGGATCGCGCGCCCGACCGGGGCGAGCGGGGGCACCGGCAGGTCGGAGTGCGCGATCGGAACGCGCGCGAGCCGCGGATCGCCGCCGTACGGGGCCGAGGCGCGTGCGATGAAGCGCTTGACGATCCGGTCCTCGAGCGAGTGGAAGCTGATCACGGCGAGGCGGCCGTCATGGCAAAGCCGCGCGGCCGCGCGCGGCAGCACACGCTCGAGTTCGGCGAGTTCTTCGTTCACGGCGATCCGAAGGGCCTGGAACGTGCGCGTGGCCGGATCCTGACGCCAATCACTCCGCGTGCGCGCGCCGACGGCTTGCGCCACGATCGCGGCCAGTTCGCGTGTGGTCGCGATGGGCCGGACCGAGCGAGCCGCAACAATCGCTCTTGCAATCGGTTGAGCAAGCCGTTCTTCACCATGGTCGCGGATGACCTCCGTCAGTTCGCGCAGCGACGCGCGCGCGAGGAACGCGGCGGCCGGTTCCCCCGCGTCGGGATCCATGCGCATGTCGAGCGGGCCGTCGTGCCGGAACGAGAAGCCGCGCGCGGGCGTGTCGATCTGCGGCGAACTGATGCCGAGATCGAGGAGCACGCCGTCGACGCGATCGATCGCGAGCGCGTCGAGCACCTCGTCGAGCGCCGAGAAACGCGCGCGCCGGAACACGAGACGGACGTCGCCGATCGAGGCCGCCGAGCGCTCGGCTTCGGGATCGCGGTCGATCGCGACCACGCGTCCCCGCGCGCCGAGGCGCGCGAGGATCGCGCGGGTGTGTCCGCCGCGCCCGTAGGTGGCATCGACGTACACGCCGTCGGGGCGGAGCGAGAGCGCGACGACCGACTCTTCGAGAAGGACGCTGACGTGATTTCCATGCGGCATCAGAGCGAGAAGCCGTCGAGCGCGGGCGGGAGCGTCCCGCCGTCGAACGCGATCGCCTGCGCGGTGCGTGCCGCCCACGCTGCGTCGTCCCACAGTTCGAACTTGCGGCCCTGGCCGACCAGCACGACGCGCCGGTCGAGCGACGCATAGCGGCGCAGCGCGGGCGGCACGAGGATGCGTCCCGACGCGTCGATCTCGACGTCGTCGGCGTGGCCGACGATCAGCCGTTGCAGCGCGCGAATGCGCTCGTCGAACGACGACAGCGACATCAGGCGCGCCTGGATCGGCTCCCAGGCGTCGAGCGGATACAGGAGGAGACAGCGTGAAGGATCCGCCGTGAGCACGAGGCGCGCGCCGCTCGTCGCGACGATGGCGTCGCGCTGGCGCGCGGGGACCGCGAAGCGGCCTTTCGCGTCGAGCGCGAGTTCGGTCACGCCGCGAAACAGCGGCACGCCCGATCCACCCTCGCCCGCGATTGTCGCCAACTTCGCCTCCCTCGATGCCCCGGCTGACGGCTGGATCGGTCAGGATTCCGTCCACGGATCCCCGGAACCCCACCATAACCCACATTTCCCCACTTCCCGCCACTATACGCGCCGCTTTCACGCAAGGTCAACGAATTTCCTTGCCGAACAACCACTTAGCGTGATTTTTGCGACACAGTTCCAGAATCAATAAAAACAATGGCTTGGAACAGTTTCCGAAGGTGTTACTGCAGATGGGCGCCGCGCACGGGCCCTGCGGGCGAACGAATGTTCGATCGCGGCGTCCATGGCGCGCGATACGGGCAAATCCCCGTCGCGCGCGGCCGTTCAAAGGCCGGGTGAACTGGCTGGGCGCTTCATGCCATCGGCATGAATGACGCGGGATGATCCCGCGCGACGACCCGCCGGCCCGGCCGACGGTTCAAGGGCAACCGAATACAATGCGATCCCGCACCCGCGCCCGATGACTTCGCGCCGGGGCATTTCCCCCGCCTGCCCGGGACTTCCCATGCCGTCCGCACGCCGCCTTGCTCCTCCGTTCGTCGCGACCGTCATTGCCTTCGCCTGGACCACCGCCTCGGCACAGGGCCTCCCGGTCGGCGCGAGCGTCGCGAACGCGTCGGTCACCGGCTGGTCGCAACTCGACGCGGACATCGACGGCGGGGGCGAGACGCGCGGCTACGGCGCATTCGCGATCGGCAGCTTCACGAAGCAATTCACGCCGGAGGTCACGGCAGGCGTCACGCTGCGCTACGACCAGGAGAACTGGCGCTGGTCGGGCGACAATGCGTTCGGCGGTGCGCCCTTCAGCCGGATCCATCGGCCAGCAATCGCGGGGACCTTCGTCTACGCCGCGGGCAACGGCATCGCCTGGACGGTCCTGCCTTCGATCCAGTGGGCCTATGCCTCGGGTGCGAGCACCGGCGACGCGCAGAACTGGGGCGCGGTGTTCGCGGTCAGCAAGACCTTCTCGCCGGACCTGACGCTCGGACTGGGCGCCGGCGTGTTCCGCGAGATCGGCGAGAACGAGGCGTTTCCGGTGCTCATCGTGGACTGGCGGCTGAGCGACCGGCTGCGGCTGCGCAATCCGTCGCAGGCGGGTCCGGCGGGCGGCGCGGGACTGGAACTCGTCTGGACCCACGACGAGCGCTGGGAGTTCGCGGCCGGCGGCGCCTGGCGCCACTACCGGTTCCGGCTCGACCGCAACGGATCGGTGCCCGACGGCGTCGGCGAGAAGAACGCGATCCCGCTGCTCGCGCGGGCGACGTGGCGGCCCACGCCCGCGAGCACCCTCGACCTGTACGCCGGCGCCGCGCTGGCCGGCGAGATCACGCTCTACGACCGCGACGACAACGAAGTCGTGTCGCGGGACTTCGACCCTGTGCCGATCTTCGGCATCTCGTTCCAGATGCGGTTCTGAACCGCCGGCGTGGCTTTTCGGCCACGGTGGCCGTTACCCTTCGTCGAATTCATGACGCCGGCATGAATCCTGCCTGCGGTTGTGAGACACTCGAATGCCGTGCCGGAGGGTGCCTGCCCCGACCCGCCCCACGCCACCGTCCCGGAGGATCGCCATGCGCCGCACCCTGCTCGTCCTCGCCGCCGTCGCGACTTCGGCGCTCGCGGGCTGCGCCACCTGGAACGACCGCTACGGCTACGTCGCGCGCGCCGATCCGGTGATCTGGTTCCTCGGCGGCGCGCCCAACGAGATGCAGCTCGACTGGCCGCGCCGCGAGGTGCCGACGCTGCGGCCGCTCGTCTCGCCCGACTACGTGTCGGCGAAGACGCCGCACCCGCTCGACTATCCGCGCGGCTGGTCGCCGGAGTTTCCGCCGTACTGAACGCCGCGCGAAGTCGTCGTCGACGCCTGCGCCTGCCGCTCATGCCGGCAGGGGCCGGCGGCGGGTGACGCTTTCGGCAGGTGCCCACGCGCGTGGGCGGAAACGGATTCGAGTCGCCCGAACGGCAACGTGTCGCGCGTCGACGGCTCGTCCATCCGTCGTGCGATCGCGCGCGTGTCGCGCGTCCTCGCCGCCTTCGCCGGGAGTGGATGGCGCGCCCGACAGGATTCGAACCTGTGACCCTTGGCTTCGGAAACCAATACTCTATCCAACTGAGCTACGGGCGCGCGAACCCGACATTGTAGCGGGCGCGAACGCCACGCGTCCATCGAGGGCGTCGGCCGGTATAATGAGCCACTTCGCCGTTCCGATCCGCCGCTCGCGCGCAGCCCATGAACGAACCCGATGCCCACGCCTCGCTGATCAAGACGCCGAAGCAGCTCATCGTCGTCGTCGTGCTCGCCTTCCTCGTGCCGATCACGCTGATCGTGCTCATCACCCAGCTCGTCACCGGCGGCCAGCACGACACCGGCGACGACTCCGCGGTGCTCGCGCGCATCGCCCCGGTCGGCACCGTGCAGATCGCCGCGCCCGCCGGCCCCAAGGGCATGCTGACCGGCGAAGCCGTCTACGCCCAGACCTGCAAGACCTGCCACGAGGCCGGCATCGCCGGCGCGCACAAGGTCGGCGACAAGGCGGCTTGGGCGAAGGTCGTCGCGCAAGGCGACAAGCTCTCGTACCAGCACGCGATCGCCGGCATCCGCGCGATGCCCGCGCGCGGCGGCAATCCGGACCTCACCGACGACGAGGTGAAACGCGCGGTCGCGTTCATGGTGAACCAGTCGGGCGGGAAGTGGACCGCTCCGGCCGTCGCCGCGGCTTCCGCCACCGCGGCCGCCGCGCCCGCGCCTTCCGCCGCTCCGATCGCCGCGGCCGCGGCCGCCACCCCGGCCACCGCCGCCGCTGCGCCCACGAAGGCCGATGGCAAGAAGATCTACGACACGACCTGCACCGCGTGCCACGGCATGGGCATCGCCGGCGCGCCGAAATTCGGCGACAAGGCGATGTGGGCGCCGCGCATCGCGCAGGGCACCGCGACGCTCTACAAGCACGCGGTCGGCGGGTTCACCGGCAAGGGCGGCGTCATGCCGCCGAAGGGCGGCGCGACCAACCTGTCCGACGACGACGTGAAGGCGGCCGTCGATTACATGGTGGCTGCGGCGAAGTAGTTCGCTCAGGCGGAGCAGCTCGGCGCGGCGCGGTTCGACCGGACGCTCGCGCGCCGGCCAACTCGACGGAGTCGCAGCGCAGCAGATCGCAGCGGCGCAGTTCGACCGGACGCCCGCGCGCCGGTCAACGCGCCGGAGGTCGTGGTCCCGTGAGACCCGCTAGCTTCCCCGCGCCGCCAGCGCCGCCTTCATCGCTTTGAGCCGCTCCGCCCCCGCGGCCTTCTCGCGCGCGGCCTCGTCGGCGGGCAGCGGCTGGCCGGCCCAGCGCAGGTCGTCCTGCGCGAGCTCCTTCAGGAATCGCGACGGCTGGCAGTCCACGCGTCCGCCGGCGCGCGAGCGCGTGCGGCAGAACGACAGGTGCAGCGAGCGCTCCGCACGCGTGAGCCCGACGTAGAGGAGACGCCGCTCCTCGTCGATCGTGCCCGCGTCGATCGATTCGCGATGAGGCAGCAGACCTTCCTCGAGGCCGACCAGGAACACGTGCGGGAACTCGAGGCCCTTCGCGGCGTGCAGCGTCGACAGGCGCACCGCGTCGGCGCCCTCGCCGTCCCGGCCTTCGAGCATCGTGATGAGCGCGATCGTCTGGGTGAGGTCCAGGAGCGACTTGCGGTCGGCCTCGCCCTTCCGCGCGAGCCACGCGGCGAACTCGCGCACGCTCCGCGACTTCGCTTCGGCCTCGCGCTTGTCGAAGGTCGAGACGAGGTGGTCCTCCCAGGCGATCGCGCGCAGCAACTCGTCGATGAGCCGCCCGGCCGGCTCGCGCGGCGCGCGGCGGCGCAACTCCGCGATCGTGTCGGCGAAGCGCACGAGCGTCTCGTGCGCGCGCGATTGCGCCGCCGCGGCGAACGTGCTCGAGCGGATCGCGCGCGCGAGGCTCGAGCGCTCCGCGGTGGCGGCTTGCGCGAGTTTCGCGAGCGTCGCCTGGCCGACACCGCGCCTGGGCACCGACACCGCGCGCAGGAACGCGGGATCGTCGTCCTCGTTCGCGACCAGGCGCAGGTAGGCGACGAGATCCTTGATCTCGGCGCGGTCGAACCACGACTGCCCGCCCGACACCTCGCAGGGGATCGACTGCGCGCGCATCGCCGCCTCGAACGCGCGCGACTGGTGGTTGCCGCGGTAGAGGACCGCGTAGTCGGACCAGCGGCCGCGGTGCTCGAAGCGGTGCGCGGAGATCGCCGCGGCGACGATCTCGGCCTCCGCCTCCTCGTCGCGCGCCGCGACGACGCGGATCGCGTCGCCGTGGCCCCGGTCGCTCCACAGGCGCTTGTCGTGCAGTTTCGCGTTGTTCGCGATCAGCGCGTTCGCGCTCGCGAGGATCCGCGTGGTCGAGCGGTAGTTCTGCTCGAGCTTCACGACGACGAGCGCGGGATAGTCGCGCTCGAGCTGCGCGAGATTCTCGACCGTCGCGCCGCGCCAGCCGTAGATCGCCTGGTCGTCGTCGCCGACCGCCGTGAACCGGGCGCGCTCGCCCACCAGCGCGCGGAAGAGCCGGTACTGCGCGGGATTGGTGTCCTGCACCTCGTCGACGAGCAGGTGCTCGCAGCGCGCGCGCCAGCGTTCGCGCACCTCGGCGTCGCGTTCCAGCAGTTCCACCGGCAGCCGGATCAGGTCGTCGAAGTCGACCGCCTGATACGCCGCGAGCGCGTCCGCGTAGTGCGCGTAGGCCTTGGCGGCCGCCTTTTCGTCCGCGTCCACCGCCTCGCGCAACGCGACCGCCGGCGCGACGAGCGCGTTCTTCCAGCGGCTGATCGCCCACTGCGCCCTGCGGACGCGGGAGCGGTCCGCCGAGGCCACGAGTTCGCCGACGATCGACTCCAGGTCCTGCGGATCGAGCACCGAGAAGCCCGGGCGGAGTCCGAGCGTCTTCGCCTCGGCGCGCACGATCGCGAGCCCGAGCGCGTGGAAGGTCTGGATGCGCACGGCGGACGCATCGCCGCGCCGTCCGCGGTCGGCGAGGAGCCCGTCGACGCGCTCGCGCATCTCGCGCGCCGCCTTGTTGGTGAACGTCACCGCGACGATCCTCGCCGGATCGACGCCCTGCGCGATCAGGTGCGCGACCTTCGCCGCGATCACGCGCGTCTTGCCGCTGCCGGCGCCGGCGAGCACGAGCATCGGCGCGTCGGTGCGGCGCACCGCCGCGGCCTGTGCGGGGTTGAGCGGGAAGGACATGCGCGATTGCTACAATCGGACGCATCGTATCAACCGGCGCGGGGCGCGTGCAGTCTTGACGCGCGCGCCGTTTTCCGCACGCGATCATGGCGCACTACGCGATCGGCGACCTGCAGGGCTGCCACGAGGAATTCGTGCAGCTTCTCGAACTCGTCGGGTTCTCGCCGTCGAGCGACCGCCTCTGGCTCGTCGGCGATCTGGTCAACCGGGGCCCGGGCTCGCTGCCGATCCTGCGCGAAGTGATGGCGCTCGGCGATGCCGCGCGGGTGGTGCTCGGCAACCACGATTTCCACCTGCTGACGGTCGCCGCCGGCATCCGGCCGCCGCATCGCGGCGACACGCTCGACGACGTGCTCGCGGCGAGGGACCGCGGCGACCTCCTCGATTGGCTGCGGACGCGCCCGCTCGTCGTGCGCGAGGGCGAATTCCTGATGGTGCACGCGGGCCTCCTCCCGGCGTGGACCGCGGCGCACGCGCAAATGCTCTCCGGCGAGGTGGAGGCGAAGCTCGCGGGGGCGGACGCGATGCGCTTCCTCTCGATCCTCTACGGCGACGAGCCGTCCGCGTGGCGCGACGATCTCGACGGCGACGACCGCCTGCGGGCGGTGGTCAACGCGTGCACGCGGCTGCGTTTCTGCACCGCCGACGGCCGGATGGAGTTCCGCGAGAAGCGCGGACGCGAGCACGCGCCGGACGGATTCCGGCCCTGGTTCGCGCACGACACCCGCCGCACCGCGCGCGAGACGGTCCTGTGCGGCCACTGGTCGACGCTCGACCTCGACCTCGCGCCCAACGTGATGATGCTCGACTCGGGATGCCTGTGGGGCGGGACGCTGACCGCGGTCAGGTTGCCCGACCGGCACGTGTTCCAGGTGCCGTCGCGGCGTCCCGTCGTGCCAAAGCCGTTCGGATAGCGTCCTCGGCGCCGCGCGCGAGTTCGCGCCGGTCGCGCGCGGCCGCCGGCACCGCCGGCGACGCGATCAGGTCGACGGCGAGCCGGCGCTCGCCGCACACGCGCCAGAACGACGTCGCGAAGCTCGTGTCGCCCGCGTACTCGGGCGCGAACGACAGGCTGCCGTCGCCGTCGTGGTAGCGGATCGCGACCGGGATGAGGCGGCCTTCGGCGTCGACGATCGGCTGCAGCAGCGATCCGTGGAATCGGAGCACCTCGCGGCCGTCGGTCGTCGTGCCCTCCGGGAACACCGCGATCGCGTCGCCGGCGCGAAGCGCGTGCGTCGCGTCGCCGTTCACGCGGCGGGTATCGCGGCGCCGCGCGCGCTCGATGAAGAGCGTCCCCGACCCGCGGATCAGGCGTCCGATCAGCGGCCAGCGCGCGAGTTCCGACTTCGCGACGAAGCGCGCCGGATGCTGCGCGTTGATGACGAAGATGTCGAGCCACGACACGTGGTTCGCCACGATCATCACGTTGCCGCCGGCCGGGTCGAAGTCGCCGTGGACACGGGCCTCGATGTTCATGAGTTCGAGGAGCCTCCGGCACCACGACCGCGTGAGTTCGCGCCGCCGCGACGCGTCCGCGCGCGGAAAGAGGAAACGCTGGGTGGCGAGACCGGTGGCGAAGTGCGCCATGACGCGCACCGCGCGCACGACCCGTACCGGCGCCGCGACCGGCCCGGTGCGTCCGGCGTCAGGCCGGCGCAGTGTCATCGCGGGTGGCCCGGAAACACCACGGCCCGCGGGAGTGCGGGCCGTGGAAGCGCGGGGAGCGCGAGCCGACTACCGCGTGACACGCGCGAGCATGCCGTCCGAGATCACGCGCACCCGGTCGCCGCGCCGAAGCGCGGCATCGACCGCGACGTCCTGAACGACGACCACGAGGCCGCCGTTGTCGAGCCGCACCGAGACCTCGACGGCGGGACGCGCGGTCGCGCTCTCCTCCATCGCGCCGCCGATGATGCCCCCGAGGATCGCGCCGATGATCGAGCCGGCGACGTTCGCTTCCCAGCTTCCGCCGACGAAACTGCCGGCGACCGAGCCGACGACCGCTCCGGTCGCGCCGCCCGCGCCGGTCCGCACGCCACCGATGCGGACGTCGCGCAGGTCCTCGACGACGCCGAACTCCACCGTCTGCGGCCGGCCGGCCTGGGCGGGCGCCCAGGTCGCCTCGGTCGGGGGCAGCGGGGCGCAACCCGCCGCGACGAACGCTAGCGCTGCCGCGGTGAAGGCGAACGGTCGTGCCATGGCGTCACCAGGGCGTGGATCCGAATGAACGAGCATACAACGCGGCGACCCGATCGCGGTTGACCGCGTGGTTCTGGCCGCCGCGCGAGGCGATCTTGAGCGCCCCGAGCGTCGAGGCGAGGCGGCCGCTGCGTTCCCAGTCCCAGCCGTTCGCGAGGCCGTACAGGAGTCCCGCGCGGTAGGCGTCGCCGCAGCCGGTCGGGTCGACGACGGCCTCCGCCTTCGCGGCCGGAATCGCGACCGTCGCGCCGTCCGTGTGGATGACCGAGCCCTCGGCGCCGAGCGTGATCGCGAGCGCCCCGGTTCGTGCCGCGATCTCGCCGAGCGGGAGCCCGGTGCGCTCGCACAGGAGCCGCCCTTCGTAGTCGTTGCAGGCGACCGCCGCGGCGCCGTCGACCATCGACAGCAGTTCCGCGCCGTCGAAGAGCGTGATCCCCTGGCCGGGGTCGAACAGGTAGGGGATGCCCGCGGCGCGGAACTCCGCGGCGTGCTGCAGCATGCCGTCGCGGCCGTCCGGCGCGATGATCCCCCAGCGGACGCCGGGCACGTCGGCGACGTGGTTGTCGTGCGAGCGCGTCATCGCGCCGGGGTGGAACGCGGTGATCTGGTTGTCGTCGAGATCGGTGATGATGAACGCCTGCGCGGTGAACGCGCCCGGCACGTCGCGCACGCCCTCGGTGCCGATGCCGAGTTTCGACAGGCGTTGCCGGTAGTCGCGGCCGTCGTCGCCGAGCGTCGCCATCACCACAGGCGCGCCGCCGATCGCCTGCAGGTTGTACGCGATGTTGCCGGCGCAGCCCCCCCACTCGCGCCGCATCTCGCCCACCGTGAACGACACCGACAGCATGTGCGCCTGGTCGGGCAGGATGTGCCGGCCGAACCGGTCGGGGAACACCATGATGGTGTCGTAGGCGAGCGAACCGCAGATCAGCGTCTTCATGGACTCCCTGCCCCGGCGGAGCTTCGGCAGGACGCGAGTCTAGCCCAAGACGTCCGGGAGACGTCGGACGCCCGGGCCCGCGCGCACCGCGGGATCGGACGCTTCCCGCGCCCGGCTGCGCCGGACGGATGACGCCCGGCGACTACCCGACGCTGTCGCGCGCGAGTTCGCGTACGATGCCCTGCTGCCGGCGCGAGACGGGCAGGGTCTCGGCGAGGCCGTTCAGCAGCACTTCCCAGTGCGCGTCGCCGTCGTCGTTGACGCGCCGCTCGAAGCCGCGGATCGCGTCGCGCGCGACGAGGCAGTTGCGGTGGACGCGCACGAACCGGTGGCCGAACTCCGACTCGAGACGGGTCAGCGACTCCTCGAGCAGGAACTCCCGGTCGTGCGTGCGGATCGTGATGTACTTGAGCTCGGCCTTGAGGTAGACGACCTCGTCGACCGGCACGAGTACCACGCGCGAGCGCTCGGTGACCGACAGGAAGCGGCGCGCGTTCCCCGGGAGCTGCGAGATGCGCTCGGCGTCGAGCGGCCGCAGCTTCGGCACCTTCTGCAGCGCCGAGAGCAGGCGCTGCACGCGCACCGGCTTCACGAGGTAGTCGACCGCATGCACGTCGAACGCCTCGAGCGCGTGCTCCTGGAACGCGGTCGTGAACATGACGACCGGCGGGCGCGGCAGCTTGAGCAGGTGGCGCGCGAGTTCGATGCCGTCCATGTCCGGCATGTGGATGTCGGTCAGCACGAGGTCGGGCGGCGCCGACTGCATGAGGTCGAGGGCCTCGCGGCCGTTCGCGGCCTCGCCGACCACCGCGAGCGGCAGCGACGACGCGCAGTCGTCGAGCAGTTCGCGCAGGCGCCGGCGCGCCGGCGACTCGTCGTCGACCACCATCACGCGCAGCGGGACGTCAGGCATGGGCGGCTCCTGCGCGGAAGTTCTGGGTCGGCGGCCGAAGTCGCGGCTCGCGGCGTTCGTGCGCCGTGCGCGCGGCGCCGCCCGCCGCGTCGCCGGGACGCTCGGTGCGGTAGGGCATGCGGATGTGAACCTCGTAGGCGTGCTCGAGCACCTTCGACTCGAGCGAGGCCTCGGCGTCGAAATGCAGGGCCAGGCGCTCGCGCACATTGGCGAGCGCCATCTTGTTGCCGGAGTGGTGGCGGCCGCCGGCGGCGCGATAGGGATTGCGGAGCACCGCGTGCACCTCGCCCTTCGACAGGAAGATGTTGACCGAGATCGTTCCCGGCGCGCTCGAAGGCTCGATGCCGTGGTAGACGGCGTTCTCGAGCAACGGCTGGAGCACGAGCGGGGGCACGAGCGCGTCGGCGGGCATGCTCTTCACGTTCCAGTCGACGACGAGACGCTCGCCCAGCCGGAGCTTCTCGAGCTCCAGGTACTGGCGCGAGAGTTCGACCTCATCGGCGAGCGGCGCGAGTTCGCGGTTGTCGCGCATCAGGACGCGGAACAGATCGGCCATGTCGTGCAAGGCCTCCTCCGCGCGCCGCGGGTCGGTCCGCACGAGCGAGAGTACGCCGTTGATGCTGTTGAACAGGAAATGCGGCCGGATGCGCGCCTGCAGCGCCTGAAGCCGCGCCTCGGCGATCGCAGGCGACAGCGCGCGCGCGCGGAGCTGGAAGTACGCGATCAGCGCCGCGGTCGCCAGGAGCGCGAGCAGCAGGTGGCGCAGCAGCACGTCCTGCAGGCCGGGCAGCAACTGCCGCAGCGCGACATGCACGGCGAGACCGCAGGCGACCGTCGACGCGAACACGCAGGCGACGCCGACGCGGCCGGGCTGCCGCAGGAGCCAGGGCGCGATGGCGTAGAGGACCGTGAGTTGCAGGATCAGGTGCGGCTCGACGAATCCGGTCATCGCGACCCAGGTCGCGATGAACGCGTCCGGGGCCGACGACTGCGCGAGCGCGACCACCGCCGCCGCGCCGTTCACGGCGAGGAGGATCCGCAGGATCGTCCCGAGATTGCGGAAATCCGGCAGGGCCGGAATCCGGTCGCGGGAGCTTTGCCTTATAATCGATGCCATCTGCGTGGCCGCATGCAATCATCGTGCCCGCCACGTGCCCCGGTCACCGACGCGGGCCCGGTCGCGGCGGTGTCCGTCGCCGGGCCAGCGATTGTCGGCACACATCGCAGGGCGCGCAAGCGAACGTCCTCCTCGACCGCGATGACCGATCCCGACCCCCGCCCGCCCGCGCCGCCGGCACCGGGCCCTGACGACGCGGCGAAACCCGCGACGGGCACCTGGTCGGGGCGTTTCGCCGAACCGGTGTCCGAACGGGTCGCCCGCTTCCAGGCCTCGGTCGGCTTCGACCGGCGCCTCGCCGAGGCCGACATCGACGGCTCGATCGCGCACGCCCGGATGCTCGAGGCGAACGGCGTCATTTCGCGCGAGGACCTCGCGGCGATCGAGCGCGGCATGGCGGAAATTCGCGCGGACATCCGCGCCGGACGCTTCGCGTGGTCGATCGCCGACGAGGACGTCCATCTCAACATCGAGAAGCGCCTGACCGCGCTCGTCGGAGACGCCGGAAAGCGCCTGCACACCGGGCGATCGCGCAACGACCAGGTCGCGACCGACCTGCGGCTGTGGCTGCGCCGCGAAATCGACCTGATGGCCGCGCGGCTGCGCGCCCTGCGCCGCGGCTTCGTCGACCTCGCGCAACGCCACGCCGACACGATCATGCCGGGCTTCACCCACCTGCAGGTCGCGCAGCCGGTGACCTTCGGCCACCATCTGCTCGCCTACGAGGCGATGTTCGCGCGCGACAGCGAGCGCCTCGCCGGCTGCCGCGTGCGCGTGAACCGGCTGCCGCTCGGCAGCGCCGCGCTCGCCGGCACGAGCTACCCGATCGACCGCTCGCGCGTCGCCCGGGAACTGGGCTTCGACGCACTGTGCGGGAACTCGCTCGACGCGGTGTCCGATCGCGACTTCGCGATCGAGTTCGCGGCGTTCGCCGCGCTCGTCATGGTGCACCTGTCGCGCTTCGCCGAGGAACTCGTGCTCTGGTCGAGCCCGCGCTACGGCTTCGTCACGCTCGCGGACCGCTACTGCACCGGCAGTTCGATCATGCCGCAGAAGAAGAACCCGGACGTGCCCGAACTCGTCCGCGGCAAGTCGGGGCGCGTCATCGGGCACCTGGTCGCGCTCGTCGCGCTGATGAAGGCGCAACCGCTCGCCTACAACAAGGACAACCAGGAGGACAAGGAGCCGCTGTTCGACACCGTCGACACGCTCGCCGACTGCCTGGACATCATGGCCGACCTGGTGGCGCACGGCCTCGCGCCGATGCCCGAGCGCATGCGCGAGGCGGCGCGCGAGGGCTACGCGACCGCGACCGACCTCGCCGATTACCTCGTCCGCAAGGGATTGCCGTTCCGCGACGCGCACGAGGTCGTGTCGCGCGCGGTGCGCGCCGCGGAGGCGCGCGGCGTCGACCTCGCGCAGTTGCCGCTCGCCGAACTCTCGCGCTTCTCGCCGCTCGTCGGCGCCGACGTCTACCACGTGCTGACGCTCGAGGGCTCGGTCGCCTCCCGCGACCATCCCGGCGGCACGGCGCCGAGGCGCGTCCGTGAGGCCGCGGCCGCCGCGCGCGCGGCGCTCGACGCCGAGGAGGCCCTCCGATGACTCCGGCGCCGATCGACGCGCTCGGCCTCGTCGCGGGAACGTTCACGACCATCGCGTTCGTGCCGCAGATCGTGCGCATCGTGAAGGTGCGCCACGCGGACGACCTCTCGTGGTGGACCTTCGGCACCTTCGCCTTCGGCGTCGCGCTCTGGCTCGCGTACGGCCTGCACCTCGACGCGGCGCCGATCATCGTCGCGAACGTGGTGACGCTCGCGCTCGCGCTCGTCATCCTGATCCTCAAGTGGCGCTACCGCGCCGGCGGCGGGCACGAAGCGCCGCAGCCCGCGCGCCGTCCGCGACCATGATCGACACCTTCGTTCCCACCCTCCTCGCATCGCGACGCCTCCCATGACGACCTCCCCCTCGAAGAAACTCGCGTTCCTCGGCCTCGGCGTGATGGGCTACCCGATGGCGGGACACCTCGCGCGCGCCGGGCACGAGGTCGCGGTCTACAACCGCACGCCGGCGAAGGCCGACGCGTGGCGCGCCGAGTATCCGGGACGCGTGGCGCGCACGCCCGCCGAAGCCGCGCGCGGCGCCGACCTCGTGATGATGTGCGTCGGCAACGACGACGACGTGCGCGCGGTCGCGACCGGCGCGGGCGGCGCACTGGAAGGCATGGCGAAGGGCGCGATCCTCGTCGACCACACGACCGCCTCGGCGCTCGTCGCGCGCGAGGTGCACGCGGCCGCGGCGGCGGTGGGCGTGGCCTTCCTCGACGCGCCGGTGTCCGGCGGGCAGGCCGGCGCGCAGAACGGCAAGCTCACGATCATGGTCGGCGGCGACGCGGACGCGTTCGCGCGCGCCGAGCCGGTGCTCATGCACTACGGGCGCGCCGTGACGCTGATGGGGCCGACGGGCGCGGGGCAGCTCACCAAGATGGTCAACCAGATCTGCATCGCGGGGCTCGTGCAGGGCCTGTCGGAAGGCGTGGACTTCGCGATGCGCGCGGGGCTCGACGCCGAGCGCGTGCTCGACGTGATCGGCAAGGGCGCGGCGCAGTCCTGGCAGATGGACAACCGCGGCAAGACGATGGTCGCCGACCAGTTCGACTTCGGCTTCGCGGTCGACTGGATGCGCAAGGACCTCGGCATCTGCCTCGACGAGGCGCGCAAGAACGGCGCGACGCTGCCGGTGACCGCGCTCGTCGACCAGTACTACGGGCAGGTGCAGCAACGCGGCGGCGGTCGCTGGGACACGTCCAGCCTCATCCGCCTGCTGCGCGACGCGAAGTGATCCGCTGCGCAGCGCTTGCGATCGCCTGCGCGATCGCCTTCGCGGGCGGCAACGCGTACGCGGAGCCGACGGTGACGAACGCCTGGATGCGCCCGGCCGCCCTCGGCGCGAAGAGCGCGGACGCGTACGCCGATCTGCGTACGAGCACTCCGACGACGCTCGTCGCGGTGCGCACGACCGCCGCGCGCCGCGTCGACCTCGTCATCCACGATCCACGCGATGCCGCGAGCGTGCCGCACGTCGTCGACAGGCTCGCGCTGCCGGCCGGAGAAACGCGCTTCGCGCTCAAGGGTTCGGTGCTGCGCATGGTCGACGTCGCCGTGCCGATCGTCCCGGGCGACGGCGTGCCGCTGGTCTTCGAGTTCGTCGACGCGGCGGGCAAGGCGACGAAGGTGGAGGCGAAGGTCGAGGTGCGCGGCTTCGCGCCCTCGCCTGCGCGGATGCGCTGACCCGCGCCGGCAAGGACGGGCATCCGCGGCGGCGCGACCGCCGCTGCCCTGCCCAACGCCGGCCGATTCCCGGCTGGGTGCAGCTTGGGATCTGCCAGCGACGGCGAGTCAGTCCGGCCCGGCCCCCTCCGCCGGCACGCGGTCGCCCTCGACGATGCGGATCGCCGTTTCGATCTCGGCGGTCCGGCCGAGCATGATCGTCGCCGAGCAGTACTTCTCCTTCGACAGCTTCACCGCGCGCTCGACCTGCCGGGGGTCGAGGCCACGGCCCGCCACCGTGTAGGCGAGGCGGATGCGCGTGAAGACCTTCGGCTCCACAGCGGCACGGTCCGCCTCCGCCGCGACGACGCAGTCGGTGACCGGCTGGCGCGCCTTCTTCAGGATCAGCACGACGTCGAAGGCCGTGCAGGCGGCGGCGCCGGCGAGCACCAGTTCCATCGGCCGCGGCCCGAGGTTGCGCCCGCCGTGCTCGGGTGCGCCGTCGATGACCAACGCGTGCCCGCTGCCGGTCTCGGCCACGAACGACATGCCTTCGGTCCAGTGAATTCTCGTCTTCATGTTTGTGTGTACCCACTTATCGCTGCACCGGCGTCCGGAAGGCATCCAGCGTACCTCGGCGGCATAGGGCGCGAAAGGCGCGAGCGCACGCCGGCGCGCTCGGATCCCACGACCTCGGGATCACCCCAGATATTCCCATTGCATTGTGCGCCGCAATATGCGATTCTGGAAGGGTCGGCGGACCCGCGGGGTCCTCTCCGCTCCGCCGGCGCATTCCATCCCTCCTCCTCCTTGGATGGAATCCTCGGGCGCGGTGCCAGTCACCGTGCCCATTTTTTTGCCCGGACGATGCACGCGCGCCCGGGTTCGCGCCGCGCGCCCCCGGGATGTTGCGCCGCCGCAACACCCGCTGCGCGGTCCGGCGCCGGTTGACCCGATGCTCCTTTACGGATTACAATTCAAGACTTTGCTTCGCTCGTCCGGCGCGATGCGCCGGCGTGCCTTCCGGACCCCTCCCGCCATGAAGACCTACTCCGCCAAGCCCGCCGACGTGCGCCGGGACTGGTACGTCGTCGACGCGACCGACCAGGTGCTCGGCCGCCTCGCGAGCCAGATCGCGCTGCGCCTGCGCGGCAAGCACAAGCCGATCTATACGCCGCACGTCGACACCGGCGATTTCATCGTCGTGACCAACGTCGAAAAGCTGCGCGTCACCGGCACCAAGGCCGAGACGAAGCTCTACCACCGCCACTCGACCTACCCGGGCGGCATCACGACGACGACCTTCGGCAAGATGCAGGCGCGTTTCCCGGGCCGTGCGCTCGAGAAGGCGGTCAAGGGCATGCTGCCGAAGGGCCCGCTCGGCTACGCGATGCTGAAGAAGCTCAAGTGCTACGCGGGGCCGTCGCATCCGCACACGGCGCAGCAGCCCAAGACCCTCGACGTCACCAAGGCCTGACATGATCGGCAACTACTACTACGGCACGGGCCGGCGCAAGACCTCGGTCGCGCGCGTGTTCCTGAAGCAGGGCAGCGGCAAGATCGTCGTGAACGAGAAGCCGATCGACGAGTTCTTCGCACGCGAGACCGGCCGCATGGTCGCGCGCCAGCCGCTCACGCTCACCAACCACGTGACGACCTTCGACGTGATGGTCAACGTGTCGGGCGGTGGCGAATCCGGCCAGGCTGGCGCGGTGCGCCACGGCATCACGCGCGCGCTGATCGACTACGACGCGCAACTGAAGCCGGTCCTCTCGAAGGCGGGACTCGTCACGCGCGACGCGCGCGAGGTCGAGCGCAAGAAGGTCGGCTTCCACAAGGCGCGGCGCCGCAAGCAGTTCAGCAAGCGCTGATCCCGGGGCGAAGGCTCGAGCGAAAGGCCGCCGTCAGGCGGCCTTTTCGTTCCGGGGTCGGTTTCCGTCCGACAGACGGGGAGGCGTGCGCCGGAGGACACCTCGCAGGCCGGGGCAGGTTGATAGAATCGGACCGGACTATGACGGAGGCATGGTGATCGACATCGGCATCGTCGGAGGGACCGGGTACACCGGCGTCGAACTGCTGCGGCTCCTCGCCGGACACCGCGAGGCTCGCGTGCGCTCGATCACCTCGCGCAAGGACGCGGGCACGCGCGTGTCCGACATGTTCCCGAGCCTGCGCAGGCGCTACGACGATCTCGCGTTCGTCGAACCCGACCGCGCGAATCTCGGCGACTGCGACGTCGTGTTCTTCGCGACGCCCCACGGCGTCGCGATGGCGCAGGCGCGCGAACTCGTGGCCGCCGGCACGAAGATCATCGACCTCGCCGCGGACTTTCGGCTCAAGGATCCCGCGCTCTTCGAGCGTTGGTACAAGATGCCGCACGCCTGCCCCGACCTCCTCGCCGAAGCGGTCTACGGACTGCCCGAAGTGAACCGCGAGGCGATCCGCAAGGCGCGCATCGTCGGCAACCCGGGCTGCTACCCGACCGCGGTGCAACTGGGCTTCCTGCCGCTCGTCGAGGCCGGCGCCGTCGACACGAGGCACCTGATCGCCGACTGCAAGTCGGGCGTCTCGGGCGCGGGCCGCAAGGCGGAGCTGAACCTGATGTTCGCCGAGGCGTCGGACAACTTCGCCGCGTACGGCGTGAAGGGCCACCGCCACCAACCCGAGATCGCGCAGGGCCTGTCGATCGCGGCGAAGGGCCCGGTGTCGCTCGCGTTCACCCCGCACCTGACGCCCGCGATCCGCGGCATCTTCGCGACGCTGTACGCCCCGCTCGTGAAGAGCGGCGTCGACCTGCAGGCGCTGTTCGAGAAGCGCTACGCGGGCGAACCGTTCGTCGACGTGATGCCCGCGGGTTCCGCCCCCGACACGCGCTCCGTGCGTGCGTCCAACCACCTGCGCCTCGCCGTGCATCGTCCGGCCGACACCGACCTCGTCATGGTGCTCGCGGTCGAGGACAATCTCGTCAAGGGCGCGGCGGGACAGGCGATCCAGAACATGAACCTGATGTTCGGGCTCCCCGAGACGACGGGGCTCGAGGCGCTGCCGGTGCTGCCGTAGCGCGACGCGCGCGATGTCGGTCGACCACACCTGGCGTCGCGTGCGGCGACGTTTCTCCATCAGCGCCCCCCGCATGGCGGTGCGCACCCACCTGGGCTGGCCGTGGCGCGCGGCGATCGCGCTCGCGCTCGTCGCCCTGGTCGGCGGCATGTGGTGGTGGGGGTTCGACTTCGGGCAGATCTTCGGCGGATTCAACCGCAAGGCGGTCGAGCAGGAACTCGCGGCCGCCCGCGCGGACGTCACGCGACTGTCGCAGGAAGCCGCCGCGCTCCGGCTCGCGAACTCCGGGCTCGAGAGCGAGCTCGCGATGACGCGAGGCGCCCAGGCGACGTTGTCGCGGCAGCTCACCGAGCTCACGCAGGAATCGCAGGCCGCGAAGGAGGAACTCGCGTTCCTGCAGAAGCTCGTCGCCGATTCGAGCAAGCAGGTCGGGCTGTCGATCCCGCGGCTCGTCGTCGAGCGCACGGCCGAGGATGCATGGCACTACAGCGTCCTCGTGGTGCGCGGCGGCGCACCCCGCGACGACTTCCAGGGGCGCATCGCGCTCGCGGCCACGCTCGCGCCCGCCCAGGACGACGCCGACCGGGCCCCGCCCTCGACGCTGCGGGTCCCCGACGACCTCCCGGACGCGGCGCCCTCCCTCAAGCTGCGATTCAAGTATTATCAGCGGATCGAAGGGGTCCTCAAGGTCCCCCCCGGCACGCAAGTGCGGTCGCTGACCGTGCGCGCGTACGAGGACGGCACCGCGGCGCCCCGCGCCGTCCGGACCCTTGCGCTCTCGTAGGGAGGCCGCATGTTCAGCGAGAAGAAGCATCCCCCGCCGCAGAAGCGCATCGACTGCCTGATCGGCGCCGGCACCTCGGTGCGCGGCGACATCGTGTTCACCGGCGGCCTGCGGATCGACGGCCGGGTCGAGGGCAACGTCTCGACGGCCGAGGGCCAGGCGGGAACGCTCGTGGTGAGCGAACAGGCGCGCATCGACGGGGAAGTCCGCGTCTCGCACATCGTGGTCAACGGGACGGTGAACGGGCCGGTCGCGGCGAGCGACTACCTCGAACTGCAGCCCAAGGCGCGCGTGACCGGGGACGTGACCTACAAGACGCTCGAGATGCACGTCGGCGCGGTGATCCAGGGCCGGCTGAACCACGGCCAGGCAGAACCGGGATCGGCGTCGGTGGTCGAATTGAAGCGGGTCGGCGGCTGAGGCCGGGACCCCGAGCAACAACGGGCGGCGACGCCCATGGGAGCACGACGATGAATGCGATGAACGAGATGCCCGCCCCGCTCAACTTCACCGACGCCGCGGCCGAGAAGGTCCGCGCGCTGATCGAGGAAGAGGGCAATCCGGAACTGAAGCTGCGCGTCTTCGTGACCGGCGGAGGCTGCTCGGGCTTCCAGTACGGCTTCACGTTCGACGAGACCACCGCCGAGGACGACACCTCGATGGTGAAGAACGGCGTGACGCTCCTGATCGACCCGATGAGCTTCCAGTACCTCGCCGGCGCGGAGATCGACTACACCGACGGCCTCGAAGGTGCGCAGTTCGTGATCAAGAACCCGAACGCCCAGTCGACCTGCGGCTGCGGGTCGAGCTTCTCCGCCTGACCTTGCCCGCGCCGCGCGCACGCGCGGCGCCGGACATCGGGACGGCGCCCGGCGAGGGCCGTCCCTTCTTTCTCGGCGGCTCCGCCGGCTCCGGCGGCGCGCCCGCATCCGAGCCCTTCAGGTACTCGCGGCGGATGTCGACCGACGACCGCCGCCCGACGTCCGGCCAGGTGCGCTCGAGCCAGGCGGCCGCGGTCTCCCGCCCCCGGTCGCGCAGCATCGCGAGGAACCCGAAGTCGAGGTCGAACTTCGTCGCCTCCGACTGGTCGGCGAGCGCGCGGTCGGCGCGGATCGCGTGCATGCGGATGTAGCGGAGCCTCGAACGCTTCTCCGGCTCGAGCCAGCCGTCGGCCACGAGCCTCTGCACGAACGCGATCGCGCGCAGTTCCGCGACGAGCGAGCTGTTGAACGTGATCTCGTTGACGCGGTTGGCGATGGCCTCCGGCAGCATCGGGACCTCGTCGCGCACGATCGGATTCACGTGCACGATGACGACATCGCGCGAATCGCACTCGTAGAAGAACGGAAACAACGCCGGATTGCCGGTGAAGCCGCCGTCCCAGTAGGCGTGCCCCTCGACCTCGACCGCCTGGAAGTACTGGGGCAGGCAGGCGGAGGCGAGCACGACGTCCGCGGTCACCTCGTGGTTGCGGAACACGCGGATCTTGCCGTCCCGTACCCGCGTCGCGGACACGAAGAGCTTGACCTCGCGGCAGGAGCGCAGCGCCTCGAAGTCGACCTGCGACTCGATGAGATCGCGCAGCGGGTTCACGTTGCCCGGGTTCAGTTGGTAGGGCGAGAAGGTCTCGGTCAGCGCGCGGAACGCCTGGTAGGTCGGCGACAGGCTCGCGTTGCCGCCGGTCAGCATGAGTTCCCACGGCGAACGCCGCACGGGCGAGGCGACCGCGCCCAGCGCCGCCACGCCATCCCACAGGCGCGCCAGCGCCTCGCGCGCGCCGTCGCGCCCGCCGCGCAACAGTCCGCAGGCGAGCACGACCGCGTTGATCGTGCCGGCGCTCGTCCCCGACAGGCCCTCGATGGTCACGCGCGGATCCTCGAGCAGGCGATCGAGCACGCCCCAGGTGAACGCGCCGTGCGCGCCGCCGCCCTGGAGCGCGAGGTTGATCGGTCGGGAGCGGCCGGAGGCAGCGCTCCTGCGCATTGAAACCATCGCTCAGTGCGCAGTCCAGCCGCCGTCGATCGACAGCGCGGCGCCGGTGATCGACTTCGCCGCCTCCGACGCGAGATAGACGGCGAGCGCGGCGACCTCGCCGATCTCGACGAACCGGGCCGTCGGCTGTTCGGCGAGCATCACCTTCTGCACCACCTCGTCCTCCGACATGTGGTGCGTGCGCGCCTGGTCGGGAATCTGCGCCTTCACGAGCGGGGTCAGCACGTAGCCCGGGCAGATGGCGTTCGCCGTGATGCCGAAGGGCGCGACCTCGAGCGCGACCGTCTTGGTGAAGCCCACGACGCCGTGCTTCGACGCGACGTACGCGGACTTGAACGGCGACGCGACCAGCCCGTGCGCCGACGCTATGTTGACGATGCGGCCCCACTTGCGCGCCTTCATGCCGGGGATCGCGAGCCGTGTCGCGTGGAACGTCGCCGACAGGTTGATCGCGAGGATCGCGTCCCACTTGTCGGGCGGAAACGTCTCGACCGGCGCGACGTGCTGGATGCCCGCGTTGTTCACGAGGACATCGACCGGGCCCACGCGCTTCATCATCGCTTCGATGTCGCCCGGCTTCGACATGTCGGCGGCCTCGTAGCGCACGTTCACTCCGGTGGCGCGGGCGAGTTCGGCGCGCGCGCGCTCGATCGCCGCCGCGTCGCCGAAGCCGTTCAACACGATGTCGCAACCCTCGCGTGCGAGCGCTTCGGCGATGCCCTGCCCGATCCCGGAGGTCGAGCCCGTGACGAGCGCGATGCGGCGTGACGTCATCTTGAAACTCCCGATGGTCGATGTCCTGCAGGTTCGACCGCGCGTTCGTGCCGGACGTTCCCGGACCGGGGACGGCCCGGACGTCCGTTCCATCGTGCCACGATCATTTCGGATGGACGGCGCCGAGCACGCGCAGGCCCCGGGCGCCGGTGACCGCGGGCAGGTTCCCGGGGCGTCCGGCGAGCGTCTCGCGCGCGAGCCAGGCGAACGCGAGCGCCTCGACGTGCTCGGCCGCGACTCCGCGCTCCGAGGTCGGCAGGACGCGCCGGGGCGCGAGTTCGCGCGCGAGGTCGCGCATCAGCGTCGCGTTGCGCGCGCCGCCGCCGCAGACGAGGACCTCCTCGGCAGCACCGGCGTGCGCGCGGACAGCGTCGGCGATGGTGCGCGCGGTGAGCGCGACGAGCGTCGCCTGGACGTCGGGCGGCCGCAGGTCCTCGCCGGAGCGCGCGAGGTGCTCGTCGAGCCACGACGAGTGGAAGCGGTCGCGGCCGGTGCTCTTCGGCGGCGCGAGCGCGAAATACGGGTCGCCGAGCATGGCGGCCAGCAGCGGCTCGTGCGGCCGTCCGCAGGCGGCCCACGCGCCGTCGGGGTCGTAGGGTCCGCCGCGATGCTGGCTGTGCCACAGGTCGGAGAGCACGTTGCCCGGGCCGGTGTCGAAACCGCGCACCGGGCCCTCGGGCGGGAGATCGGTGAGGTTCGCGATGCCGCCGACGTTCACGACGACCCGGTGGACCCGCGCATCGCCGAACAGCGCGGCGTGGAATGCCGGCACGAGCGGAGCGCCGTGCCCCCCGGCGGCGACATCCCGGCGCCGGAAGTCGGCCACGACGACAACGCCGGTGCGCTCGACCACGCGCGAGGCGTCGTTCAACTGGAGGGTCCAGCCGCGTTCCGGGCGGTGGCGCACCGTCTGCCCGTGCACGCCGGCGGCCACGAGCGCCGACGGCTCGATGCGCGCGTTCGCGCACGCGGCCAGGATCGCGTCCGCGTAGAGGTCGGCGAGCGCCACGGTGGCGTCGGCCGCGCGCGCGAGTTCGTCCTCGCCCGCGGCCTGCAGCGCGGCGAGCGCATCGCGCAGCGGCGACGGAAAGGGAAGGTACGCGGCGCCGAGCGTCCGGCACAGGCCGCCCGCGTCCGGCGCGAAGTCCGCCACCACGGCATCGACGCCGTCGAGGCTCGTGCCGGACATCACCCCCGCGTAGCGCTCGCGGGACATGGCGGCCGTCAGCGCGTCTGCGCGAGCGTCGGGCGCGGCGCGTGTCGCGCGACGTCGAGCATCGCCTGCGCCGGCGCGATCGATGCGGCGAACACGGCGCGTTGCGCCGCGGGCACCGGATCGGCCGCGGGCAGCGCGATCGTCTGAGGATTGCGCGCGACGTTCGAGACGCGGAACTCGTAGTGCAGATGCGGACCGGTGGCCCAGCCGGTCTGGCCGACGTAGCCGATGGTGTCGCCCTGCGACACGCGCGCGCCCGCTCGAACCCCCGCGGCGAAGCGCGACAGGTGCGCGTAGAGCGTGGTGATCGCGCCGTCGTGCTTCAGGACGACCGCGTTGCCGTAGCCGCCTTGACGGCCCGCCGACACGACGACGCCGTTTGCCGTCGCACGCACCGGGGTTCCGGTGGGCGCGCCGAAATCGACGCCGGTGTGCGCGCGCCACGTGGAGAAGATCGGGTGCCTGCGGGCGAGCGAGAAGCCGGAGGTCACGCGCGAGAACGCCATCGGCGAGCGCAGGAACCCCTTGCGCGCATTGCCGCCGTCGGCGCCGTAGTAGCCCTCGGTGCCGTCGGGCGCCACCCAACGGTACGCGTACAGCACCTTGCCGCGGTTCTCGAACTCGGCCGCGACGATGCGTCCCGCGCCCGCGGGCTCACCCTCCACCGCGAGCGTCTCGTAGACGACGGTGAAGCGGTCGCCGCGGCGCAGGTCGTGGTAGAAGTCGATGTCACCGGAGAACGCGTCGGCGAGCGCGAGCGTGATCGCGTCGGGCAGGCCGATCGCGTCGGCCGCGCCGAAGAGCGAGGTCTCGATGACGCCGGAACGCACCGCCAGGCGGGTGTCCACGTTCGCGTCGACGCGGCGCGCCGCGAGCTCGTCGCCGTCGCGACGGATCGTGAGCACCTGCGTCGGCGCCGGCGAGAAACGCAGTTCGACGAAGCGGCCGTCGAGGTCGGTGGCGACGCGCACCGGTTGCCCGGGCTTCAGCATGACGAGCGGCCGCGCGGCCGGGTCGCGTCGCACGAGCGCGAGCAGTTCCGCGTCGTCGATGCCGGCGCGCGCGAGGAGTTCACCGATGGTGTCGCCGCGGCGGACCCGCTCCTCGCGCCAATAGGGCGCCTGCGGGCCGGATGCTTCCGCGACCTCCGGCAGCGCGAGGTCCCGCACCGTCAGCGTCGTGGGCACCGGATCGACGACGGTGTCCGGTGCGATGCCGAAGGCCGCGACGCCCGAGAGGGCGAGGACGGCGACGGCGGCGAGCGCGATCCTCCGCGGTCGATCGGATAGAATGCGCCATCCCCGCGAAGGCGAGGTGCGGGTGTCTCCGCCCATCGCCCGATTCTAGCAAAGCCCGTTCCCGAAGGTTCAGCCATGGCCCTGACGATCTACGGCATCGCCCAATCGCGCGCCTTCCGCACGTTGTGGGCCGCGCGCGAACTCGGTCTGTCCTACGAGCACGTCGCCCACCACTACGCCGGCCCGGAGGTCAAGGCCGCGCCGTTCCTCGCGATCAACCCGATGGGGGCGGTCCCGGCGATCGTCGACGACGGCTTCGCGCTGTTCGAGTCGCTCGCGATCAACCTCTACCTCGCCCGCAAGGCGGGGAAGCTGTGGCCGGCGAGCGTCCAGGGCGAGGGACTCGCCTACCAATGGACGCTCTTCGCCGCCACCGAGATCGAGCCGCAGTTGGGCACGTGGTACGCGCACACCGCGTACCTGCCCGCGGAGAAGCGCAAGCCCGCGCTCGCGGCCGAGGCGGTGCCGATGGTCGAGAAGCGCTTCGACGTGCTCGACGCGACGCTCGCCCGGCGCGCGTGGCTCACCGACGACGCGTTCACGATCGGCGACCTCAATCTCGCCGCGGCGCTGTACCGTGCGCCGGCCTTCGGACTCGCCCGCTGGCCGAAGCTCGCCGACTGGCACGCGCGCTGCTACGCGCGCCCGGCCGCGAAGGCCGCCGTCGCGGAGCGCGAGGCTCCCGCCGCCGCACCCCGATGACCGTCGACATCGACCGGCAGATCGAGGTCGCGAAGCGCGGCGCCGACGAACTGATCGTCGAGGCCGAGCTTCGCGCGAAGCTCGCGCGGGGCAAGCCGTTGCGCATCAAGCTGGGGCTCGACCCGACCGCGCCCGACATCCACCTCGGACACACGGTCGTGCTGAACAAGATGCGCCAGCTCCAGAACCTGGGGCACCAGGTGATCTTCCTGATCGGCGACTTCACCTCGATGATCGGCGACCCGTCGGGCCGCAACGCCACTCGCCCGCCGCTCACCCGCGAGGCGATCCGCGCGAACGCCGAGACCTACCACGCGCAGGCGTCGAAGGTGCTCGACCCCGCGCGCACCGAGATCCGCTACAACTCCGAGTGGAGCGACCCGCTCGGCGCCGCCGGCATGATCCGGCTCGCCTCGCAATACACGGTGGCGCGCATGCTCGAGCGCGACGACTTCCACAAGCGCTACACGAGCCACCAGCCGATCGCGGTGCACGAGTTGCTCTATCCGCTGATGCAGGGCTACGACTCGGTCGCGCTCCGCGCCGACATCGAACTCGGCGGCACCGACCAGAAGTTCAACCTGCTGGTCGGGCGCGAGCTGCAGAAGTCCGCCGGCCAGGAGCCGCAGTGCGTGATCACGATGCCGCTGCTCGAAGGGCTCGACGGGGTCGAGAAGATGTCGAAGTCGAAGGGCAACTACGTCGGCGTCACCGAGGCGCCGGACGCGATGTTCGGCAAGCTCATGTCGATCTCCGACGAGCTCATGTGGCGCTACTACGAACTCCTGTCCTTCCGGCCGCTGGCCGACGTCGCGGCGTTGAAGCGCGAATGCGAGGCGGGGCGCAATCCGCGCGACGCGAAGGTCGCCCTCGCGCAGGAGATCGTCGCGCGGTTCCACTCGCAGGCGGACGCCGGGCGCGCGCTCGCGACCTTCGAGGCGCGCTTCAAGGACGGCGCGATGCCCGAATCGATGCCCGAGGTCACGATCGAGACCGCCGGGGCGGGCATCGCGGTCGCGAACCTCGCGAAGCAGGCGGGCGTCGTCGAATCGACGTCGGAAGCGTTGCGGCTGATCGCGGGGCGCGGACTCAAGCTCGACGGCGAGGTCGTCGCCGACAAGTCCACGACGGTGCGCGCCGGTTCGACCGTGGTGATCCAGGCGGGCAAGCGCCGCTTCGCGCGCGTCGCGGTGCGCTGACCGCCGCCAGGTCCGCTCCCGGCGCAGCGGCGAGCCTCCCGGTTCCTGCGCGTCCGTGCAATGAGCTTCCTCGCCGCGCTCGCCTACGCGCTGCTGATGAGCGCGATCCCGCTCGCGGAGGTCGTCTGGAGCGGCCGTTCGCCGGCATCGCTGGTGTTGCTGTTCTGGTTCGAGACCGTGCTTGGCCTTGTGACCGGCGCGATTCGCATCGTCGTGCATCGGCGCGCGACGGCGAAGGCCGGCCATCACGTGCCGACCGGCGTCGTGTCCGACGCGAATGCCGGCGCCGAGGAGGCGTTGCGCCAGCTCGGCGGTGAGAATACCTACCTGCGGCACTTCCTCGGGATCACGGCGGTCTTCACGATCGCGCATGGCGTGTTCGTGCTGCTCCTCGTGTTCCTGTTCAGGATCGCGGGGCCCCTGTCATCCGCGGACGCGGCGGTCGCGCTCGGATGGGCCACCGCGGTGCAGGTCGGATTCCTGCTCGCGGACCTGCCGCGCATCGCGTCGTGGAGCTTCGCCGAACTCGGGCAGGTGGTCGGCCAGACGTCGATCCGCGTACTGGTCACGCAGGCCAGCCTGATTCTCGGCCTGCCGGCAGCGGCCGTGTTCGGTCCCTGGGGATTGGCCGGGATGCTGATCGGATTGCGTGCGTTCGCCGATGCGGGAATCGCCTGGATCGGCGGTCTCATGAAGCAGCCCGACCTGCCGGCGGGGATGAGACGCTTCCTCGCCCGGCGGGCCAGGCAGACGGAGGCGTCGCTGGAAGCCGAGTTCGACGCGCTGAAGGAAAAGGGTCGCGACGTCGAGACGCTGCTGGAACGGCCGATCGCCGAGGTGCGCGCGCAGCACCCCGCTCGCTGACCCTTCCGTACGTCCCGGCGACGCTATTCGAGTTCGAGCGAGTCCGAGATCGCCGCGATGCCCGCCTTCGCGCAGGCGTCGTCCGCGTCGCCGCCCGGCGCACCCGACACGCCGATTCCGCCGAGCAGAGCACCCTTTGCCTGGACCACGAGTCCGCCGCCGACCGCCACGACTCCCGGCAGGTCGCGGATGCCCGAGGCCGGGCGTCCCGACTGCGTTTCGCGCGCGAGGTCGGTCGTCGCCATGCGGAAGCTCACGGCGGTGGACGCCTTGCCGATCGCGGTCTGCACGGTGTGCGCGCCGGCGAGCGGATCGCGCAGCACGGCGAGCGCGTGGCCGCCGCGATCGACGACCGCCACCGCCACCGTGTAGCCGGCCTTCTGGCACTGCGCGAGCGCGGCCTTCGCGGCGTCGAGCGCAGGCGCGGTCTGCAGCGTCGCGAGCGGCAGCGTGAGCTTCGCCGCCTGCGCGAGCGCGCGGCCATCGCCCACCACGAGCGCGGAGGCGATGGCGAGCGCGGAGCAGGCGAGGACCGCCGCGCGTCGAGGTGTCGACCGACTCATCGTGGCTCCTTCACGCCATGCCCGGATTGCCGCGCATCCCGATCACCTCGGGCACTTCGAGCGGCCGTGGGCGCACGGTCTTCTCGCGCTTCAGATAGCGTTCGACGACCTCCCACACCGGCTCGGTCGCGGCGGCCCTCGCCGCCTCGGCCACCGGCGCCCAGCCCGCCACCTTGTAGGTCTTGTCCGCCTCGATCGCCTTGCCGGCGAGTTCCATGCGCACGATGCGCTTGCCCGCCGCGGCGTTCGGGTCGATCGCGTAGCTCAGCCCGCCGACGCGCACCATGTCTCCGCCCTGCTGGTAGTAGGGATCGGGGTTGAACAGGTTGTCGGCGACGTCCTCGAGGATCGTCCTGATCATCTCGCCCTTGATCTCGGTCGCCGTCGAGTACGGATAGGTGATCGCCGTCTGGTCCATCAGGTGCTCGCGGCGGATCGCCTGCCCGGGCAGGAGCGACGTGCCCCAGCGGAAGCCGGGCGAGAAGGCGATCGGCGCGTCCTTTTCGGCGCGCAGCGCATCGAGGATCACCTGGTCGAAGCTGCCGTTGAAGTTGCCGCGACGGTAGAGCAGCGCCTCGGTGACCGCGAGCGGCTCGTCGAGCTTCGCAGCGAAGGGAGCGCGCACCTTCTCGATGTACGCGGCCATCGCGCTGTCGGCCGGCAGCAGCGAGGCGAACACCGGCACGAGGCGGTAACGGAAATCCGCCACCTTGCCGCCGCGCACGTCGAGGTCGAGCACCGCGAGGAACTTGCCGTTGCTGCCCGCGTTGGTGACGATCGTCCTGCCCGAGCGGTTCGCCACGATGGTCGGCTGCGGCACGCCGTCGTGCGTGTGTCCGCCGAGGATCGCGTCGATGCCGGTCACGCGCGACGCGAGCTTGAGGTCGACGTCCATCCCGTTGTGCGACAGCAGCACGACCGCCGCGGCACCCTTCGCGCGCGCCTCGTCGACGACCTTCTGCAGCTCCTGCTCCTGGATGCCGAAGGTCCACTCGGGCACGAAGTAGCGCGGATTCGCGATCGGCGTGTAGGGAAAGGCCTGCCCGACGATCGCGACCGGCACGCCGTTCACCGTGCGGATCACGCAGGGCGGGAACACCGGGTCGCCGAAGTCGCTCGTCTTCACGTTCTGCGCGACGAAATCCACCTTGCCGGCGAAGTCGCGCTCGACGATCGCCTTCACGCGCTCCGCGCCGAGCGTGAACTCCCAGTGCGCGGTCATCACGTCGACGCCGAGGAGCTTCTGCGCGTCGACCATGTCCTGCCCGTTCGTCCACAGCGCGGTCGCCGAGCCCTGCCAGGTGTCGCCGCCGTCGAGCAGCAGCGCGCCGGGGCGCGAGGCCTCGAGCTTCTTCACCAGCGTCGCGAGGTGCGCGAAGCCGCCGGTCGCGCCGTAGGCCTTGGCCGCGTTCGCGAAATCGAGGAACGTGAAGGCATGCGCCTCGCGCGTGCCCGGCGCGACGCCGAAATGCCGCAGGAACGCCTCGCCGACGAGGTGCGGCGGCCGGCCGGCGGCATCGCCCACGCCGAGGTTCACCGACGGTTCGCGGAAATGGATCGGCCGGAGCTGCGCGTGGCAGTCGGTGAAGTGGAGGAGACTGACGTTGCCGAAGCGTTCGATCGCGTCGTAGAACGACGCGCCGGCCGAGAGGTCCAGCGCGGCGCGCGACTCGATCGGCAATCCGGCCGCGGCCGCGGCCGCGAGGATCTGCAGGAACTCGCGGCGCGTCATCCCGCGCGCCGCGTCGCGTAGCGCCCGAGCGCGGCCACGTCCTCCGGGAACATTTCGCCGATCTCGCGGAACACGATGCGCCCCCGATCGACGACGTAGATCTCCGGCAGGCCTTCGCGCGTGCCGAACCAGCGGAGGGCATCGGCGCCGGCCATCGCGGCGGCGAAGGTGTAGCCGTGCTCCTTCATGTAGGCGCGCGCCTTCGCGGGCTCCTTGTCGATCGAGAACGCGAGGACGGTGAGTTCGCCGCGATGTCGGTCGGCGAGCGCCTGGAGCAACGGATTCTGCCGCTTGCAGAACGGGCACCACGAGGCCCAGAACTCGACGACGACCGGCGGGCCGCCGGCGAGCGTTCGTGCCGGCAGCGTCGAGCCGTCGAGGAGCACGACGTCGCGCCAGTCGACGCGATCGCCGACCTTCGCCGCCTCGCCCTTCGCGGCGTGCGCCGCGCGCGCGCCGAGCGCCAGCACCCCCGCGAGGGTGCCGAGGCGCTGCAGCGTCGCGCGGCGGCCGGTCACCGGTTGACCGGCGAGGCCGGGTCCATCAGGAGCGCGACCACGTCGCGCACCTGCTGCTCGGTCAGGATGCCGCTGTGGCCGAAGCGCGGCATGTTGGTGCACGCGCTGAACGCCTCGGCGTTCCAGACCTTGCCCCAGGCGTAGCGGCGCGTCTCGTCGGTGAACCCGCGCAGCTTGCCGAAGTGGTAGAGCGAGGGGCCGATCGTGCCGTGGCTGATCTCCTCTTTGGTGAGCTCGTGGCAGGCGTAGCAGTTCGCGCCCGACGGCTTCTTCGGATCGTCGGAATACTGTCCGCCCTGGCCGAGCTGCGCGATCTTCTCGCCGGACTTCCAGTCGCCCACGTACTTGCCGTCCGCGGGATAGCGGATCGTCTCGAGGTTGATCTTCTCGATCGTCACCGCGACGTCGTGCGGCAGCTCCTTCCCCGCGTACTCGCTGCACAGCGCCTGCGTCCGGTCCTGGTTCAGCCGGTCGAGCTTCGCCTGTCCCTTCTCCTTGAACGACACCTTCATCACTTCGAGCGCCTGGGCGCGAAGCTGCGCGTCTTCCGGCCCCGGCTGCGTCGACGCGCAACCGACGACCACTGCGGCGGCGGCGCTCGCCGCGAACGCCATGGCAAGGGTCCTGTTCATCGTGGCCTCCCGGGTCAGCGCTTGATGGCGGGCGCGTCGAAGGGCGCGCCGTTCGCGTTGTAGGCGAGGAACGTCGTCAGCGCGACCGAGGCCGGCGAGACGAACTCGAGTTCGGGGAAGCGCTGCTGGCGGAAGCAGTCGTTGAGCCGCCACTGGAACGAGCGCAGTTCACCCTGCGACACGCGGTAGGCGGGCCAGGTGGTGTAGCCCTTCTGCGCGCCCGCCTTGCTCGTGAGGTTGGGCAGGTCCTGCAGCCGGATCCGCTTGCCGTCCTCGGCGTGGCAGGTCGCGCAGGCGAAGTCGTGCGGGCCGCCGCGGAAGAAGAAGATCTTCTGACCGAGCGCGTAGGCTTCCTTCATCTTCGGGTTGTCGAGCCGCACGTTCATCGGGATGCCGCGCGACTGCGAGGTCACGTAGGCGACGAGCGCCTCCATGTCCGACTTGCGGTTGGTGCTGCCGAACGGATTGCGCTTCGCGTCGGCCTCGCTCATGCCCTGCAGCGTCACGCGGCACCACACCAGCCGCGACTCGAGGTCCATCACGCGGCCGGCGTCGGTGAAGTAGCGCGGGAGCTCCGCGTAGGCGCCCTTGACGACTCCGGGCCCCTTGCCGAGGTCGCACTGCTCGAGCGTCGCCTTCTTCGGTCCCGCCGGGGTCTTCCACAGGCCCTCGCCGCGCAGTTCCCACAACTCGGCGGGATTGCCGTCCTGCAGGGCCTGCCGGTACTTCTCGATCTCGTCCGCGGCCGAGCCCTGCGCGAGCGCCAGCGGCACCGCGCAGGCGAATCCGGCCACGGCGAGCGCCGCGCGAATCGCATGTGTCATCGTGTTGCCTCCTCGGTGGCGCCGGCGCGCCGCTCCGGCGCGTCCGGCGATGCCCCGCCTCGTCGCTTCGCGATCGGGCGCGGCTGGTATCTGATCGGAATCTACGCGAACGGAACGCGCGAGCGCTCGCGGCGGAGGAATCGTCCTCCGCGACCGCCATCGCGCGTCGTGATGTCCGGCATCGGGCGCGGCAGCGGCGTCAGGCGATCGTGGCCTCGTCGCTGCGCTTGTCGCCGCGGTTGTCGACCCAGGCGACCTGCACCTTGTCGCCCTTCGCGCCCCCCTTGAACCTGAACGACAGGAACGGATTCTTCGCGATCGCCGGGCCCCACTGCGCCGTGAGCACCGTCTTGCCGTTCCAGGTCGCGTTGACCGTCTGGATGAACCACGCGGGGATCACCTTGCCCTGCGCATCCTTGCGCTGGCCGGTCTCCATCTCGTGGCTCATGAGCACCTTGACCTCGGTCTTGTCGCCGACCAGGTTGGCGCGGATCTTCATCGGATCAGCCATGATTCACCTCATCGTTGCGCCGGAGGGCCGGCGTTCACCCTGCGATTCGCGGAGGCGGCACTCAACCGCCGCAGCCGCCGAGCGTGACCTTGATCTCCTTCGACGCGACGTGATACTTGCCGCCCGCGCGAACCAGCGCGTAGACGTTGCTGCTCTGGCCCATCTTGATGCGCGTGGTGATCGCGGGCTCGGTGCCCGCCGGAATGTCGAAGATCGCGGCCAGCATGTTCGGGTTCTTCTCGACGAGGATCGCGATCGCCTCGGTGTTCGGGATCGAACTCGCGACGCCGATAGGCACCACCGCGCCGTTCTCGGCGATGTCCGGCGTCGAGACGAACGCGATGTCCTTGCTCTGCGCGGGCGCGGTCCCGCCCAGCGCCTTGACCGTCTCGTCGAGCGTCTTGGTCTCGAACGCCGCCTGATTCCACGCGCCCTGCGCCAGCGCGTCGCCCGGCGCGAGCCATCCCGCGGCCGCGAGCAGCGTCAGCAGCGTGGCGCCGCCGCCGGCCTTCAATGCATCCCTGCGTCCTGCATCCATCACCGCCTCCCGGATTGGTCCTGCCTCGTGTCCCATGCCGCACGACGATTGGGGATACGCCGATGATCCCGGCACCCCTGCCGGCCAGGGTTTCGGCCGCCGGCTGCCAATCGATTCTACACGGCGGAAACCCCGCTCGGGTCGACCTTCGGGCGGAGGCCCACGTGCGCCGAAGCACGCAGCGCCCTTCGGTGCGACACTGCCGGACGGGATCCGGCCGGCGAAACTCCACGGGCCTCCGCCGGTCCGAGGACGAGGAGACTCCATGCACACCCACGACCCCGATGTCCCGTTGGCGCGCCGCCGCCGCACGCTGGGCATGCTCGCGGCCGGTGCGGCCCTGCCGCTCGCCTCGCTCGCGCCGGGACGCGCAGGCGCTCAGCCGCAGCGCCTCGCCCCGACGCCGCAGGACGCGGAAGGCCCGTTCTATCCGCGCAGCATCCCCTCCGACGCGGACTTCGACCTCATGCGCGTCGCGGGGCGTGATCGCCTCGCGCAAGGCGCGCCGCTCCATCTCTCGGGACGGGTTGTCGGCGTCGACGGCATCCCGCTCGAAGGCGCGGTGCTCGAGCTGTGGCAGTGCGACATCCACGGCCGCTACCACCACGTCGGCGGCCCGGCCGGCGAGGACGAGGACTTCCAGGGGTACGGACGCGCGGTTGCGGGGGCGGAGGGCCGCTACGGGTTCGTCGCGATGCGGCCGGTCGCCTACGCGAGCCGTCCGCCGCACCTGCACTTCCGTATCTCCCACCCGGGCCACCGCAGGCTCACCACGCAGCTCTACCTCGAGGGCGAGGCCGCCGAGCGCGGATTCGCCGGCATGTTCTCGCGCGAGCGCGAGCGCCTGCTGATCGCGCCGAAGCCGGTCGCGGGGCGCGAGCCGGGAGCGCTCGCCGCGGGCTACACGTTCGTGCTGGCCGTGCTCTGACCGGGACACGATAGGGCGCACCGCGCCGCCCTATCGTGGGCGGTCGCGGCGCGGCGCCCGCGTGCGCGGGCGCGATCGAATCAATGGACCGTCGCGGTCGACAGGAAGCGGAGCCGGTGTCCGTTGGCGAGCCGGTAGACGCCGTCGCCCAGGTGCTCGGCGCCGTCGAAGTCGGAACGGATGAGCGCGACCTCGACCTCACCGTGCTTCGCCTCGAGCACGACGTCGTCGGCGTGCGTGTCCTCGTCGGGCACCCGCAGGTATTCGGTCTCGAACACCACGTCGTCGATCAGCACGAAGTCCGCGCCGCCCACCGCGTCGGTGAGCGTCATGCGGTCAGTGACCCGGAAGTCGGCAGGGGTATCCACATCCACCAGATGCGGCCGGCCGGGCAGCGATTCAAGCCGGGGCGCGTCGTGGCCAGAACGTGCGGGACCGCCGCCGCGTTGACCGGTCAGCTGACGAGCGCGCGGACGAAGTTCGGCAACGCGAGCGCCGCGCGGTGCATCTCGCCGTTGTAGTAGCGCAGATCGGTGAGCCCGCGCTGCGCGATCCGCCGGTCGATCTCCGGCGCCGAGAGCTTGCGCGGATCGAGCGTCGCCGAGCAGCACGCCATCATCCACAGCCCGCCGTAGAGCGGCACCGACACCAGGTAGGGCGTCACGATCCCGAACGCCGAGCGCAGGTCGGTGAGCACCCGGCGGATGCGCTCGGGCTGGGCGACCGGGCTCGCGATGTGCATCGTCATCGCGCCGGCCGGCGTCAGTCGGGACGCGCACGCGCGGTAGAACTCGGGCGTGTAGAGGTCGAGCGACGGGCCGCCCGGGTCGGTCAGGTCGAGCACGATGAGATCGAAGGTCTCGGCCGTCTCGCGCACGTACGCGAATCCGTCGCCGATGCGAAGCTCGAGGCGCGGATCGTCGAGGCTCCCGCGGTGCACCGAGCGCAGGTACTTGCGCGCGATGTCGACGACCGCGACGTCGATCTCCGCGAGCGTCACCTTGCGCATCGACGCGTACTTGAAGAGTTCCTCGGCCGATCCGCCGTCGCCGCCGCCGACGATGAGCGCGCGCTCCGGTGCCGGATGGGCGACGCCCGCGAGGTGGACGAGGTTCTCGTGGTAGAAGAACTCGTCCTTCTCGCTCGTCATGAAGTGGCCGTCGAGGCGGAACAGCTTGCCGAACGGCACGCTGTCGTGGACCTCGATGGCCTGCCAGGGCGAGCGGAAGCGCTCGAACGCGCGGCTCGACTTGACGAAGTAACCCCAGCCATCGGCGAGATACTCGGTCATCACGCCGGGCGCGAGGTCGCCCTCCGGTTCAGCCATCCGCCCCCCCGCGCTGGATCGCCTGGAAGCGCGTGCGTCCCGGATCGAACGAGCGCTCGAGTTCGGCGAACAGGCGCCGCGCCTTGTTCGTGTTGTCGGTCGTGAAGTTGCAGACGTACACGTCGACGGTCACCGAGCCCATCTCGGGCCAGGTGTGAATGGCGAGGTGCGACTCCGCGAGGATCACCGCGCCGGTCACGCCCTGCGGGTCGAACTGGTGGAACCGTTCGCCGACGATCGTGAGTCCCGACGCCTCGACGGCTTCGAGACAGCGGCGTCGCAGCGCGTCCGCACGGGTCATTTCCGGCCGGTCCGCCGGACAGTCGTACCACTCGCCCAACAGATGGATTCCGTCCATCGCCGTCTCCTCGAACAGTGCGGTCCCGGGCCATTGCGCCGATTTCGCGCGGTTCGGCGCCGGAACACCCCCAAAAAAGGAAACGCCCCGCCTCCGCTCGCGCGGAAGGAAGGGCACCCCATCGCATGTCGGACAGACGCCGCGTCGCGGAAACGACCGGTCGTTCACGGCCAAACGCGTCATTATTGCACAATTTCGTGGTTTTTTGCGATAATTCCAAGTCTTTTCCCTCCGCGGCCGCGTCGCTTGGACGCAGGTCCGCGTCTCCCCGATCCCGCGATGTCGACACCCGTCACGAAGCCCGCCTCCGACACCGAACTCGCCAACGCGGTCCGCGCGCTCGCGATGGACGCCGTGGACGCCGCGAAAAGCGGCCACCCCGGCATGCCGATGGGCATGGCCGAGGTGGCGCTCGCGCTGTGGCGCGGGCACCTGAAGCATCATCCGGCCGAGCCCGCGTGGGCCGATCGCGACCGCTTCGTGCTGTCGAACGGGCACGGTTCGATGCTGCAGTACGCGCTCCTCCACCTCTCGGGCTACGCGCTTCCGATCGACGAGCTGAAGCGCTTCCGCCAGCTGCATTCGAAGACGCCCGGCCATCCCGAGGTGCACGTCACGCCCGGCGTCGAGACCACGACCGGCCCGCTCGGGCAGGGACTCGCGAACGCGGTCGGCATGGCGCTCGCGGAGCGCCTGCTCGCCGCGGAGTTCAACCGGCCCGGCCACGACATCGTCGACCACCGCACCTGGGTCTTCGTCGGCGACGGCTGCCTGATGGAAGGCCTGTCGCACGAGGCCTCGTCGCTCGCCGGCACCTGGGGCCTCGGCAAGCTCTGCGCGATCTACGACGACAACGGCATCTCGATCGACGGCGCGGTCGGCGGCTGGTTCACCGACGACACACCCGCGCGTTTCGAGGCCTACGGCTGGCACGTGATCCGCGGCGTCGACGGCCACGATGTCGCGGCCGTCGACCGCGCGTTGCGCGAGGCGCGCGAAGTCGCGGACCGCCCGACGCTCGTCTGCTGCCGCACCACGATCGGCAAGGGCTCGCCGCACAAGGCGGGGACCGCCGAGGCGCACGGCGCGCCGCTGGGCGACAAGGAGAACGCCGCCACCCGCGCGGCGCTCGGTTGGACGCATGCGCCGTTCGTCGTCCCCGATGCGGTCTACGCGGGCTTCGACGCGCGTGCGCGCGGCGCGAAGGCCGTGGCGGACTGGCGCACGCGCTTCGACGCGTACCGGGCGGCGCATCCCGCGCTCGCCGCCGAGTTCGAGCGGCGCATGGCGGGCCGCCTCCCCGCCGACTTCGCGACGCGCGCTTCGGCCTTCGTGGCCTCGCAGGCCGCGAAGGCCGAGACGATCGCGACCCGCAAGGCCTCGCAGCAGGCGATCGAGGCCTGCGCCGCGATGCTGCCCGAGATGATCGGCGGCTCGGCGGATCTCACCGGCTCGGTGTTCACCAACTGGTCGAAGAGCGTCGCCGTCACCCGCGACACGCCGGGCAACTACGTGAACTACGGCGTGCGCGAGTTCGCGATGACCGCGATCGCCAACGGATTGGCATTGCACGGCGGGTTCCTGCCGTTCCACGGGACCTTCCTCACCTTCTCGGACTACGCGCGGAACGCGTTGCGCATGGCCGCGCTCATGCGGCTCCGCGCGGTCGCGGTCTACACGCACGATTCGATCGGCCTGGGCGAGGACGGGCCGACCCACCAGTCGGTCGAGCACGCGTCGAGCCTGCGGCTCATTCCGAACCTCGACGTGTGGCGCCCCTGCGACGCCGCCGAGAGTGCCGCCGCCTGGGTCGCGGCGATCGCGCGCGCCGACGGCCCCAGCGCCCTCCTGTTCACGCGCCAGAACGTCGCGCCGGCCCCGCACGATGCCGCGGGCCTCGTCGCGATCGCCAAGGGCGGCTACGTGCTCGCCGACTTCGGAACGGGGTCGAAGCGCGCGGTCGTGATCGCGACCGGGTCGGAGGTGCCGCTCGCGCTCGCGGCCCGGGACGCCCTGACGAAGGAAGGCGTCGCGGTGCGGGTCGTCTCGATGCCGTGCACCGAGGCGTTCGACCGGCAGGACACGGCGTATCGCGCGGGCGTGCTGCCGCGCGGGGTGCCGCGCGTCGCGGTCGAGGCGGGCGTGACCGACTTCTGGCGCAAGTACGTGGGCGCGGCCGACGATCCCGCCTGCGCGGTGGTCGGCATCGACTGCTTCGGCGAATCGGCGCCTGCCGGCGTGCTGTTCAAGCACTTCGGCATCACCGCGGAGCACGTCGCCGACGCCGTCCGGCGCGTCGTCGCGGCGTGAACGGCGTCACGATCCGGCGGGCCACCGCCGCGGACGCCGAGGCGATCGCGCGCGTGCGCATCGACGGCTGGCGGCAGGCCTACCGCGGGCTCGTGCCGCAGAAGTCGCTCGACGCGATGAGCCTCGAGGAGAGCCTCCCGCTGTGGCAACGCGCGCTCGCCGCGCCCACCGACCGCGCCAGCGTGTTCGTGGCCGAAGGCGCGCAGGGCGTCGGCGGATTCGCCGCGGGCAACGCGCTCGCCGAGGCGAAGCACGGCTTCGACGCCGAACTCTCCGCGATCTACCTGGCGCGCGACTGGCAGCGCCAGGGCCTCGGCCGGCGCCTCGCCGGCACGATCGCCGCCGAGCGTGCGGCGCACGGCGCCCGCGGCATGATCGTCTGGGTGCTCGCGGGGAGCGCCGGCGCGCGAAGGTTCTGCGAATCGCTCGGGGCGGAACTCGTCGTCGAGCAGCCGTTCGAATGGGATGGCGCGCCGCTCGTCGAGGCGGGCTATGGCTGGCGCGACCTCGGCGCACTCACCGCCGCGGCGGGACTGAAGCGATTGCACTGACACGGAGAACGCGATGACGATCAAGGTGGCGATCAACGGGTACGGACGCATCGGGCGCAACATCCTGCGCGCCCACTACGAGGACGGGAAGAAGCACGACATCGCGATCGTCGCGATCAACGATCTCGGCAGCCCCGAGACCAACGCGCACCTGACCCGCCACGACACGGCGCACGGGCGCTTCCCGGGCAAGGTCGAGGTCGACGGCGACGCGATGGTCGTGAACGGCGACCGCATCCGCGTGTTCGCCCAGCGCGATCCGGCGCAGCTCCCGTGGTCGACGCTCGGCGTCGACGTGGTGCTCGAGTCCACCGGGTTCTTCACGACCAAGGAGAAGGCCTCCGCGCACCTTCGGGGCGGCGCGAAGAAGGTGATCATCTCGGCGCCCGGCGGCAAGGACGTCGACGCGACGATCGTCTACGGCGTCAACCACCAGGCGCTCGAGGCCTCGCACACCGTCGTCAGCAACGCGTCCTGCACGACCAACTGCCTCGCGCCGCTGGTGAAGCCGCTGAACGAGAAGATCGGACTCGTGACCGGCCTCATGACCACGGTGCATGCCTACACCAACGACCAGGTCCTCTCCGACGTCTACCACGAGGACCTGCGCCGCGCGCGCGCGGCGGCGATGAACATGATCCCGACGAAGACCGGCGCCGCGGCGGCCGTCGGACTGGTGATGCCCGAACTGAACGGCAAGCTCGACGGCTACGCGATCCGCGTGCCGACGATCAACGTCTCGATCGTCGACCTGACGTTCATCGCGGCGCGCGACACCACGGCCGACGAGGTCAACGCGATCATGAAGGCGGCCTCCGAGTCGGCGCCGTTGAAGGGCGTTCTGAATTACAGCAAGGCGCCGCTCGTGTCGTCGGACTTCAACCACGATCCGGCGTCCTCGACCTTCGACGCCACGCTGACCAAGGTCTCCGGGCGGCTCGTCAAGGTTTCGGCCTGGTACGACAACGAGTGGGGCTTCAGCAACCGGATGCTCGACACGACGGTCGCGCTGATGCAGGCGAAGTAGCCGTGCCCGCGTGCATCGCCGCGCCGCGACGCGGGCGCGCGCTGGCCCGCGTTCCACGCTGACCCCGCCGTGGCGCTCATCCGCACGATCCGGGGCGCGCCCCGTCCGCAGGCCGACACCTACGTCGTGTCGTATCCGAAGGTCGGGCGCACCTGGCTGCGCGCGCTCGTCGGCAAGGCGCTCGTCGACCACTACCGCCTGCCGCCGGAACGCGTGCTCGACACCGAGCACCTGGTCGCCGCCCTGGGCCTCCCCGCGCTGGGATTCGACCACGACGGGTCGGGCATGATGGGCAACCGGACCTCGCGCGACCTCACGCCCGACAAGTCGGCGTTCCGCACGAAGCGCGTGCTGCTCGTCGGCCGCGACGTGCGCGACACGCTCGTCTCCGCCTACTTCCACGCCACGCGGCGCATCGGCGAGTTCAGCGGCCCGATCGCCGCGTTCGTCCGCGACGAGCGCTTCGGCGTCGAGAAGGTGCTGACCTTCTATCGTCAGTGGCACGAAGCCCGCGACGTCCCGCGCGAGTTCGCGTTCCTGCGCTACGAAGCACTGCACGCGGATCCCGCGCCGGCGCTGCGCCGCGTGCTCGAATTCCTCGGCGCACGCGAGGTGCCCGAGGCCACGCTCGACGAGGCGATCCGGTTCGCGCGCTTCGACAACCTGCGGCAGGCCGAGGCCGACGGCCGCTACCGCTCGCCGGCGCTGCGGGCGGCCACCGGGTCGGATCCCGAGTCGTTCAAGGTGCGCAAGGGGAAGGTCGGCGGCTACCGCGACTACCTCTCCGCCGACGATGTGGCGTGGATCGACGCCTGCGAGGCCGCGCGCGGATGCGAGTTCACGCGGCCCTGGACCGGGCCGTCGCTGTAAGATGGGCGCCGCCCCTCCCGCACGCCCCACGACCATGACCTTCCTTCGGCTCCACGACGTCGACGTCGCCGGCAAGCGCGTGTTCGTGCGCGCCGACCTCAACGTGCCGCAGGACGACGCCGGTCGCATCACCGACGACACGCGGATCCGCGCGTCGCTGCCGGGCATCCGCGACGCGCTCGCGCGCGGTGCGGCGGTCATGGTCACCTCGCACCTCGGCCGGCCGGCCGAGGGAACGCTCGAGCCGAAAGATTCGCTCGCGCCGGTCGCCGCGCGCCTGGCCGAGTTGCTCGGCCGGCCGGTGCCCCTGGTGCGTGACTGGGTGGACGGCGGCGCATGGCACACGGCGATGAAGGCCGGCGACCTCGTGCTGCTCGAGAACTGCCGCGTGAACCGTGGCGAGAAGAGCGACGACGAGTCGCTCGCGCGCAAGCTGGCCGCGCTGTGCGACGTGTACGTCAACGACGCGTTCGGCACCGCGCACCGCGCCGAGGCGACCACGCACGGCATCGCCCGCTTCGCGAAGGTGGCGTGCGCGGGGCCGCTGATGGCGGCGGAACTCGACGCGCTCGGGCGCGCGCTCTCCGACCCGAAGCGGCCGCTCGTGGCCATCGTCGCCGGCGCCAAGGTGTCGACCAAGCTCACCATCCTGGAATCGCTCGCCGCGAAGGTCGACGCGCTCGTCGTCGGCGGCGGCATCGCCAACACGTTCATCCTCGCGGCGGGCGGGAAGATCGGCGCGTCGCTCGCCGAGCCGAACCTCGCCGGCGCCGCGAGGGCGATCCTCGACCGCTGGCCGGGCAAGGTGCCGGTTCCGGTCGACGCGGTGGTCGCGAAGAGCTTCTCGGCCGACGCGCCGGCCACGCTCAAGGCGCTCGAGGACCTCGACGAGGACGATCGCATCCTCGACATCGGCCCGACCAGCGTCGCCGTGTTGAAGACGATCCTCGCGAAGGCCGGCACGATCGTCTGGAACGGCCCGGTCGGCGTGTTCGAGTTCGACGCGTTCGCCAACGGCACGCGGGAGGTCGCGCGCGCCATCGCGTCGTCGCCGGCGTTCTCGATCGCCGGCGGCGGCGACACGATCGCCGCGATCCACCGCTTCGGCGTCGCCGAGCGGATCGGCTACATCTCGACCGCCGGAGGCGCCTTCCTCGAATTCCTCGAAGGCCGGACTCTGCCGGCCGTGGCCGTGCTCGAAGAGCGGGCCGGCGCGGCGAACTGAGCGGCGTATCCGCACCCTCCTTCCGGCGCCGGGATGCCGTGTCCCCGCCGTTTCCCGTACCATCGCACGGAACCCCCAGCCGCCGGCAAGGATCCGATGCAACGCGCCACCAAGATCGTCGCCACGCTGGGACCGGCCTGCGCCGACCCCGCCGTCCTGTCGCGGATGCTCGCGGCCGGCGTCGACTGCGTGCGCCTCAATTTCTCGCACGGACATGCCTCCGACCACGTCGAGCGCGCGGCGCGGGTGCGACGGGCCGCCAGGGATCTCGGCCGCGAGGTCGCGATCATGGCGGACCTGCAGGGCCCGAAGATCCGCATCGGCAAGTTCGCCGAAGGACGGGCCACGATCGCGGCCGGTGCGAGCTTCGTGCTCGACGCGACCCGCGAACACGGCGACGCGACCGGCGTCGGACTCGACTACAAGGAGCTGCCGCGCGACGTGTCGCCGGGCTCGATCCTGCTCCTCGACGACGGACTCATCCGCCTCCAGGTCGAGTCGGTCAGCGGCCCGCGCATCGTGACGCGCGTCGTGCTGGGCGGCGTGCTCTCGAACAACAAGGGCATCAACCGCCTCGGCGGCGGCCTCACGGCGCCGGCGCTGACCGCGAAGGACATGGACGACATGAAGACGGCGGCGAGCCTCGAGGCCGACTACCTCGCCGTGTCGTTCCCGAAGAACAAGGAGGACATGTACATGGCGCGCCAGCTCCTGCGCGCCGCGAACGGCCGCGCGCTCCTGATCGCCAAGATCGAGCGCGCGGAGGCGATCGGCGCGCTGGAGGAGATCATCGAGGCCTCCGACGGCATCATGGTCGCCCGCGGCGACCTCGCGGTCGAGGTGGGCAACGCCGCCGTGCCCGGCCTGCAGAAGCGGATGATCCGGCTCGCGCGCGAGCGCAACAAGCTCACGATCACCGCGACGCAGATGATGGAATCGATGATCCACGCCCCGGTGCCGACGCGCGCCGAAGTCTCGGACGTCGCGAACGCGGTGCTCGACGGCACCGATGCGGTGATGCTCTCGGCGGAGACCGCCGCCGGCCGCTACCCGGTGGAGACGGTCGAGACGATGGCGCAGGTCTGCGCCGAGGCCGAGAAGAGCGACGCCGTCGTGCTCGACCGCGACTTCATGAACCAGACGTTCACTCGGATCGACCAGTCGATCGCGATGGCGACGCTCTTCACCGCGTTCCACCTGAAGGCGAAGGCGATCGCCTCGCTCACCCAGTCGGGCTCGACCGCGCTGTGGATGTCGCGCCACAACGCGGGCGTGCCGATCTACGCGCTCACGCCCGAGGTGGCGTCGCAGCGCAAGATGGCGCTCTACCGCAACGTCCAGACGCTCTTCCTCGAGCAGAGCGAGGATCGCGACGCGGTGCTGCTCGCCGCCGAGGCGCTGCTCGTCGCGCGCGGCGAGGTCCGCAAGGGCGACCTCGTGGTGCTCAGCATCGGCGAGCCGATGGGCAAGTCCGGCGGCACCAACACGATGAAGCTGGTGCGGGTCGGCGAACACCGGTCCTAGTGTTGTGTCGCCGAAGTCATGTTAACGCCCACGACGTACGGCCTTGCGAATGATCGCCGCGGGGGACTTTGTCCACACGAATGGTGTCGGGTGC